>Ga0209805_1001170_pt1 | contig 16136 bp, 20 predicted proteins | sample GraSoiAngelo_148_FD_185905 | JGI IMG/M metagenome (GOLD analysis project Ga0209805, IMG submission 185905) | Grasslands soil microbial communities from the Angelo Coastal Reserve, California, USA - 14_1009_09_20cm (SPAdes) (version 2) | ecosystem: Environmental > Terrestrial > Soil > Grasslands ... | reverse complement strand
CAGGTCTTTCATTCCCTGAACAATACCCGCATCGACGGCTTCTAGGACTGCTTCGATGATTATTTTCTTGGTGAACGGGTCCGGGACTTGGACAGCCGATCTCTCGCTATCCGATCTTTCTGTTAGAGTTCTGCTTGCGAAACTGGCGCCTTGAATCCCGTCGCGTCCGGTGCTTCCTCCTACGACATACACTAGGTACCCTGGACTGATGGATCCGCCGAGAACGAGCTTGTCCCTTAGGCCGAGGCCGAGACATACAACATCCACGAGACAGTTTCGTTCGAAGGAGGTGTCAAACTCTACTTCGCCTCCTACCGTCGGTACTCCTATGCAGTTCCCGTACGAGCCTATCCCGCGGACCACGTTGTCGAAGAGCCAGCGACTATGGCTGCTGGCCAAGGCGCCAAATCGGAGGGGGTCTAGAAGCGCAATGGGACGGGTCCCAAATGAGAGGATGTCCCGGACAACACCTCCCACACCGGTGGCCGCACCACCGAATGGGTCGATCGCGCTCGGATGATTATGTGACTCGATGTGAAGAGTGAGCACCCAGCCATTTCCGACATCGATGACTCCAGCGTCAGACCCGGGTCCAACTATTACTCGAGGTCCCTTGCTAGGAAGAAGCTTAAGCAGTGGCTTGCTCGACTTATAGCTGCAGTGTTCGCTCCACTGTGCCTCAAGCATCGCCCATTCGACCTCGTTGGGCTCGCGGCCAAGTTTCTTGACTGCGTACCGAATCTCTTCATCTGTCAGATTCGGTTTCTGAACTTGTACCGTTGTCATTGGTCCTGTTCTCTTGCCTTGTGCATCAGGAGAACGGTTCGTGAGCCTACTATCGCTCCTGCGATGAACCCGATTATCAGCCCCAAGACGCTGTTTATGGCATAGTAGCTGACGAGCCCCGCAGCAAGTCCAGCAATCAGACCAGCGAGGGCCGCGCGTGGAATCGGACTCGGCCTTCGATTATCACCTGTCGAGCTACTCATCAGGTAACGGCCTCCTTCTTTGCGATTAGAGCTACGCCAAGTGCTATCATGACGGCACCATACGCTCCACCGAAGATTCCTAGGCCAAAGTAGTAGCTGGTGCTTGACAATCCCACTAAAGATACGCATCCCATTATTATTGCGAAGACGCCGAACGCGATTCTACGCTTGGAACGGGCAGATTCGCTCATCTTGGAGGACGGCTCCTCTGATATGTGTAAAAGTAGAGACCTGCGGTTATCAACGCTCCTCCGGCGAAACCAAGAAAGAAACCCTGCAGAGTGAAGTTTGGACCAGCCAGAAGACCAACGACTAATCCAGCAAGCAGTCCTACAACGATGATCCCAAACACGGATGGGGGAGGAGCACCGGCATATGATCCAGTTGAGGAGGCTGTGTTTTCCGCTGACGAAGCGTTGAGCTGTGAACTGTGAAAGTTCATCCTAAGCTCCAGGCCCGTGCAACCTTCTCATCATAGAGTCGAAGATGACTCTGCCATCAGTCTGGCTGTCAAGTGACAATACTGGTATTGAGGCTCTTTCGGGATGCGGCATCAGGCCCATTACATTGCCCTTCTGATTACATACGCCGGCGATGTTGTCGATTGATCCGTTAGGATTAGCGTCTTCTGTAGCTTCTTTCCTTTCATTCACGTATCTGAATACGATCTGCTGGTTTCTCTCTAGTTCTGGAATTTGTTCTTTATCGAGATAATAACGTCCCTCATTGTGCGCGATTGGAATTTCTAATACTTGTCCTGCATTGGCCCTTTTCGTGAAGGGCGTGCGTGTGGTTTCGACTCTCAATCTAGTCCATGTGCAGACGAAGCGGAGTGAGCTATTACGCAACACCGCTCCTGGTAGGAGTCCAGCCTCTACCAATATTTGGAATCCATTACATATTCCCAGAACTGGTTTGCCACTCTCAGTCGCTTCCTTGACGATTCTGAGGCTGGGACTGGTGGCTGCGATCGCTCCCGCTCGGAGATAGTCGCCGTAGCTGAATCCGCCGGGAAGAACGTATGCATCATAATCGTCGTGTGTCAGGTCCTTGTGCCAGACAAGATCTGTCTTTGCCTTGACTACGTCCCGGAGAATTTCTAGGGCGTCTAGGTCGCAGTTGCTTCCCGGGTATTGGATTACTGCGACCTTTACCATTACTGGGTTATCCCACTATTCGGACCTGGATTGTGTGGGCTGCTGGGTTGTAGATTCGTAGTTCGTCGGAAAGTTTCCGGACTATAGCGCGGGCATCTTCTGGACTGTTGGCTTCGACATTCATCCGCAAGAGTTTCCCCGCGCGGACGCTGGTTACTTGGTTGAAACCGCCTTTCAGAATGAGATTCTGGTGTATCGTCTCTCCTTCAGGGTCTCGGGCTAGCGGCTTGTTCTCAACGATGACTTCGACCACATAGCTGCCGGTAGTCATTACAAGTTCGTATACATTTCCGCGTCTATTTACCCCTTCTTTAACACAATCATGCTAACAAACCATCGTCATACTATCCTTCTTTCCGGAAGATCAAGCAGTACTGATGATGCCTATTCCCGACCCACGCATTGAAGACCCCTAACGGAAGGAGCGTCTTGTCATCCTGACACCACACCTTCTCATCTTTCGGAGTCCAACCGAAGGGTTCCTGGGAGAGCGTTGAGACCGTGTCGAAGGCAAGCGGGAACATTCTTCCATCACTGAAGACATTGTTCGTAATAATGGTCAGGTAGCCTTTCGGTCTCATCACCTTGTAGACCTCATCGAACGTGCGCTTCAAAGCGCGCAAGAAATCCTGATAATCTTCTATGTTACCGATCTCATCAGGATCGTCACTATACACCGTGTCTAGACCTTTTTCCACACGACCCTTCTGTCGCATGTGACTCTTTCTCAGCTGGTTCCAGTAGGGAGGAGATGTAATGCAATAGTCAGCAGGAGGGAAACCATTCTCTCCCCAAACCTTGGACAGTTTAGCCGAGTCAGCCGTTACAATCTTAGCCCAGGACGATCCGCTCTTCCTTGTTTCCTCAAGCGGTCCGTTCTGAGCTATCGCGTCTTTGACTCGTTCTCTCGATATCTCGGCGTACTTTTCTACAATCTCGAATCCTATTCCTGAGCGACCCGTTTCCAGTGCGGCCACCAAGGTGCTTCCGGTTCCTACGAACGGGTCAACTACTAGTTCGCCCTTCCTAGTAAAAAAAGAAACGAAGTCTTTGACTAGGGATTCTGGAAATGAAGCTGGATGTCTAATCTTTCGGTCTCCCCGGGGCTCGGGCCGATGGACGAACCATGACTTTGTGAACTTGATCCAGTCTCTTCCTGAAAGGTCATTGAGCTTGTTTCTGGGAAATTCTTGTCTCGTTGTCTCTTCGCGGACCTCTTGAGGTTCTAGCAAACAAGCTTAACCCCACAGGTAGAGTATTCTCCTCGTACCTCGTTGATTTCAGGCATGATTGCACAAGCTAGGTTGTTGGGCAAGGACTAATAGTGCTTTCAGTGAGCATTGAGTCAAGGCCTTGTCCCGTCTTGAGTTTCTGAAAGTAGCTGAGGATCTTCTCAGGCGAAGAAGAGATGTCTTTGCTAGTATCAAAGGCGGCCAGAATCTCAACAGGTTCCTTCTAAACGCGAACCTCTGCACAATATTCTTCGCGGCAATTTACGGCGCGACCATGGGTGCTCTCCCTGGCGGTCTTCAAATCCTATACAACGTCATCAAGATACCACTCTTATTGCTAATCAGTCTCTACGTAGCACTCCCAACCTACTACGTTCTCGACGCGTTCTCTGGTGGAGACGTTAGTCTTCGGCAGACTGCCGCTGTGCTTGTTTCAAGCTTTGCAATAATGAGCATTGTGCTGCTAGCCTTCGTCCCGGTGGACTTATTCTTCATTCTCACCACACCCGGCCAGGGTTTTTCGACATACTCGTTCATTGTGCTACTGAACGTGGGAATTTTCACTATCGCTGGAGCCGCCGGCCTCACGTACCAGTTCTCAGGCATGGAGAGCATTCACACAAACACTAGATGGGCAAACGCGTTCATACTCAGTCTCCTGGTCCAAATCTTCGTGGGAACACAAATGGCCTGGGTTCTTAGACCCTATTTCGATTCGGGACCTTTCGTGAGACCCTTGCAGGGAAACTTCTACATCGCGCTCATCAAACTCCTTGCTAAAGCTCTTGCGGGATGATCACATGGTTCTCCGACCGGAAAACCCGACCCGATGTCCCAAAAAAACGGCCAAACCGATCTTGAGTTGATCAATCGAGAAAGGCATTTCTATCGGAGTTTTGGCTGTGCCGCCAAAACAGATCAACGAGAAGATATTCGAAGGGCTAGAAGGCAGTATTCTCCTTAGTGCTGGGTGAGAAACGATTGCACCTCAGTTTTCACATTTCGTCAAACAGGATCGTTCCGCGATTTTGCCTTCCTATAGACTAACATAGTCTAGGGCATGGTAGAAGCGGAAGAACTCCGAGGCCACGTACTGGCCGGACCGAGACCCAACACCGTAAATTTCGTCGAGAGATTCCACGAGCCTCCTCTGTCAGTGATTTTCCTCAGTTGTTTCCCTTTGAACGCGTGCGGTCGAAGTCGAACGGGGAGATGTCGGGGTCAAAGTTCGAGAGGTCTTATCGTTGAGAACGATGGGATTTGACAACTGAAAACTCTCATTCCCTGTTTCAGGGTAGAGAAAGCATTTTTTTTCCGATCTTCCAAGAATAAAGACTGTATCGTCTTGTTTCCGAAGCTTCGAAAGTTTACTCACGAAGAAAGGTTGAGGATCGCACGCCTCATTTCAGATCGTGTCGTCAGAAAATATGGTGATGATGTTCGAGCAGTTTATGTTTGTGGCTCGACCTCGAAGAAACTAGACCGTCCCTTTTCGGACTTGGAACTGATCGTTGTAGTTCGTGATCGGGCTGAGATTCCAATGAAATATTATCTTTACCGCGGACTAATCGTAGAGATTGAATATCTCAAGTCAACAAACATTCTGAACGCCGCCGAACGGTTTACTGACAACTGGCCTTGGGAGGCGGACCAGTACAGAAATAGAATCGCACTTTACGAGAGACATAGATGGCTCAGAAAGCTCGATGACGCGGTCGCGAAGAATGACAAAACGGGCTCTGTCGAAGCGATTCGAAAATCATTCATGATGATGACCGAGTCCATGGCTGTATTGAAGAACGCGATACGGACAAACGACACCGTCGGAATATTATCGAGAGGGCGCATGCTTGCTGAGGACGCTGCAAGAATAGTCCTTCTCTTGAATCGAAGATATGTAACGACGACAAGCTGGCTCTGGAAGATCGTCTTCGATTTACGAACTAGACCTAAGGATTTCAAGGAGCTTGTCGAGAAGATGTCAGGGTTCGTCCCGACTACTCGGGAAGAAGTTGTCGCTTCCTCGGAGAGACTGTACAAAGAGATGAGTGAGCTGGTCACTCAGGCTGGCGTCAAAATAGAATGCGATGATTTGTGGGTTTGAGTCGAGGCTACGACTCTAAAGCATCGTAACAGAGTCTTGACGCTAAGCCACTCAGGTTCTATTGATTCCCATGCTTTGTTGAGAGGGGTTACATCACTCCATTATCCGGCCGAGATTCCATGCGACAAGAGATTCCAGCGTTGGCTACTAGGAGACACGCTCATCCAACTAGAACGGTCCATTCTATGGTAGATGATGAGTTACGAGTCTCCACGCACAAGAGCATCATCAAGACCTTGGGGCGCCAGTACACCGACGCGGCGCAATTCTTCGTAGAACTCGTAGTCAATTCGTGGATGTGGGGCGAAGCGACCAAGGTTGAGATCAGGATTCCTGAGAATGGGTCTACCATCGAGTATGAGGAATGGGGGAACGGCATGGACCTCACGGGGCTGCGAGAATTCCTCACCAAGGGGAAGTTGACTGACGAGGGTTTCTCGCCCAAGTACAAGCGTCCGATACGAGAATCGTACGGCATGGGCAGTCTCGCTTGGCTGACCGTCGGTAAGGATTTGGAGCTTCAAGTCCACAGGGGCCGGTTCGATCGCACAATTACGCTTACCGAGAATCTCATCGACAAACATTGGGACGCTACAGACCAGTCGACTTGGAGACCACTCCGACTGATTCAAGCGCCTCTGGATCATGATGGTTTGAGAATCAGAATACGCTCACTTACTAAGAAACCGGATCCGGTAGATGTCCGGAGAGCTCTATTAGCCCGGGCGAATGTTCTCGCTCTCCGAGGCTACGGACCTTTCGAGGTGTTCGTCAACGGAGAGCCAGTGAAACCTGAGGAGTTGAGAGGATCAACGTTGCTCCCAGTCAGCATCGCAACCGAATATGGAAAGATAACGGGAGAGATCATGATAATGCCGATCTCAAAGGTCAGAGCTGGAATATCAGAGGCAGGAATTAGCGTCCAGCAGAAACACATCACCTGTCTACAGCACCAGTTCTTCGGTCTAGACCAGTACCGGACTCATGGCTTGTCCCGCATTCAGGGGTGGGTCAACGCCGACTTTCTCCGACGCCTCCCCGGAGGAAATGACTTCGAACATGACAGTACCCAGTGGCGTATTTTCGAGAAGGCAATGCGAGGCTTCGTGAAAAACAGGGTCTACAAGTTTCTGAAACAGACAGCCAGCAGAAGGGAACTAAGAAGCATCCAATATCTCAATCGAGAGATTGCCGAGAGGCTTCGTCGAAGTCTTCGAAGAAACGTTCAGATTCTCTCCAAGGCAATGCTGAATCCAAGAGTGGCTCCGAAGATCAACGTGGTGCCGGGCAAGACTAGGAAGGAGATCGTTCTTGGAGAGAGGAAGCGCAGGAGGGGAAAGAGACCTAGTCGAGAAGCTACCCGGAGTGTTATCCATCTCAAGGATCAGATCCTAGCCTTCGATGTAGCTCACGGTGGAGACCGGGGCCAGGCTTATGTTGAAACTGACAAGAGTGGTGTAAGGACGGTCTTTGTGAACATGGATCATCCGATGTGGTACGTTGAAGCAGGCATGACTCCGACGAAACTCCGCTATTGTATCAGACAAATACTTGAGAGATCTATTGCGGAGGAAATTCTCCCTGTGAGCCCTTCTACTCCTGAGGAGACATTTTCCACGTTGGACGCATTATACAATGATGCCCTAGCATAGAACAGGGCCCTTGGTCAGCGCAAGATTGGGTCGAGACTAGTCAATATATCCAGAGACCTCGACGGGATAGGTGATATGGAAGTGCAGCGTGTGTTTTCTGAAGCGGAAACTCAATACTTGAAGTCTCAACGCCTGGCTAGGATAGCAACAGTATCCACCAAGGGTCAGCCTGACGTTGTCCCCGTAGGGTTTGAATTCGATGGAAAATACTTCTGGGTCGGAAGCCACAGCCAAGAGATTTTCCACCGGACGCTGAAATACCATAACGTGAAGAACGGCAACAAGCTTGTTGCACTTACAATTGATGACTTGGAATCTATCGATCCCTGGAAGCCTAGGGTCATCAAAGTATACGGCACAGCAGAGGTCTTAGATCATCAAGGTAGATTCGGTCCCGGCAAATATCTTCGAGTTACGCCAAAGACTTCCTGGAGCTTTGGAATACTGGGTCTCAAGTCTGAAGGACCTGGTTTGGGACGAGTCAAGACAGTACACCACTAGCGGAGTTAAGTAGCTGGGTCGGGAACGGACCGCGGTTCCACGAATCTCAAGCAATGCTTGATCTGAAGATTTCCAAAAAATAGGGGGTTGATTGACCCGGGCTCATTCCTCTAGGCTCCTGTGAAGGGTACGACCAACACTCGGAGACAGGTTGTTGTTGACGAGAGGCTAGCTGAGCCTATCATTTGGACGCTGACGGTTGTTGGGCTGCTCCACCCTGCTGAGATCGTGTTGCTGCCGCTGAGCCCTGGAGCCGCGACGACTATTGTTGCTGCCGGAGTATTTCCCGTTCCTTGGTAGGATAGGGTCAATGTGATGTGGGTGCTGTCAACGATGTTGAAGGCTGTGACTGTTACATTGGTGATGGTGCTTGCAGCTCTGAATGAAGTGAACGTTCCGTTGTTGCGTGCTTCCCAGCTGAGTGGCCCGGCCCCCCTCAAGCCGAGCCACTGTCCATTGTAAGTTGTTAGACCGTTCTGGTTCGATGAAGTGGTAGGAGCGGCCGAGGCGCTGGCTAGAACGTAGGCGGCCGTGCCGGCGCCGAGCCCGACGAGTAGTATGACCAGCGCAATGGACCGTGTTGAGAAGCCCCTCCTTGTTGGTTGTTTTGTTTCTATCTGTGACATTTTCCTCGACGTACAGTCGTAATGGGATGAAGATGGTGATTCTCCTAGGAATCTGCTTAAATTCTCAAGGTATGTCGTTGACTAATTCGGTTCTAAGCGAAGCAGAAGATGAGACTATTCTGATCAGGTCTTGTCTGGCTGTGTACTAGCCGCTGGTTGCGCAGTGGCCGGTTGCGTGTTAGTAGTCGGTTGTGGAGCAGGGGCTGATTGTGCACTGGTCGCTGGTTGTGGACTAGTGGTTGGCTGTGGACTTGTGACAGGCTGTGTGCCGGTCAGTCCCGGGCTACTCGAGGTTGTATGATTGCTGGAGGGCTGGAAACTTTGATGATTTTTCTTTTTCTTTATCATCACGAAATATCCGATGAAGGCTCCGACGCCGGCTAGAGCAAGCGCTAGGATGATCCAGTAATCAGTCTGTAGGCCTAGGAACGGTGTGCTGGTTGTATTAGGGGGCGGAGGCGACGGGGGATTTGCTACTAGTAGGAAATTGCCGCTACTGGTGGTGTGGTTGGTGTCGCCTGGATAGCTATAGCTAATCAGGTCATTAGTTGCGGCGGCTCCACCTGGAGTGTATGTCACGGAACACGAGGCGGATGCGGTTGTTCCGCTCAACGTGCATGTTCCTGTGAAGGTTCCACTACCGCTTGTTACGAGCACCACTACGCCTGTTGGAGTGATGAATGTGCCAGGCGAGTGGTCCGTTACGGTGACTGTGCAGCTGGTCGCGACTCCGATAGTTGCAGGCGAATCGCAAGTCAACGCGGATGTCAGTGTTCTTACAGTCACGGTCAAAGTGGCTGTTGCGTTTAGACTCGCGGGTGAATGAGCGGGATCTCCGCCGTAGTGGGCGGTCAACAGGTGTGAGCCTGTTCCGATCAATGTAGGCGTGTAACTCGTGGAGCAGGTTGCAGAGGCACCAACGCCTGAGACTGTGCAGGTGGTAAAGGTGCCCATGCTATTTGTTGTAAGCGTGATCGTTCCATTAGGCGTGAGGGCGGGAGCCGGAGAGCTGTCCGTGACGGTTACTGTGCAGGCTACCTTGCTGTTGATCGGTGTAGTGGTTGGGCAGCTAATTCCGATTGCGCTTGTTCTTAGGGTCGAGGTTATTGTTCCACTTGTTCCGCTGCTAGTGGAGTGTACATTGTCGCCCTGATAGTTGCCTGTGACTGTGTCTGTGCCGGCACCGGTCGATGTGAATGTGACTGAGCAACTTCCCACGTTCAGGTTGCAGCTGGCTGCGGGACTGAACGAGCCGCTCGCAGTTCCGGCTGAAGTAAATCTAACGGTCCCGGTTGGTGTACTTGCTGTGCCTGTTGCCGTGTCAGTTACTGTTGTAGTGCAGGTTGAACCGTTATTGGTTAGCACAGATGAGGGTGTGCAGCTTACGGTCGTTGAGGTTGAACGACCTGTAACTGTTAGTGTGAATGACTGGCTTCCGGTACTCGTGCTATAGCTGTGTTTTGTGTCACCGCTGTAGGTTCCACGAATAATGTGGGTGCCAGGTGAAACTACTGTTGGGGTGTAGGTTATGTTTGTCATACAGCTAGCGCTCGCGCCGGTCCCGATTAGTGCACACGTCCCGCCGAAGGTGCCTGTACTACTGCTTGAGAATGTAACTGCTCCAGTTGGTATGACTGGGGTACTGTTTGTGTCAGTGACGGTCGCTATGCAGCTGGTCGAGTTGTTGACAAGGACGCTTGCTGGGTTGCATGTAACTGTCGTTGTGGTTGGGTCTCCCATCTGCACTGTAGCTTCCTCGTTGGTCGTCAGATATGTACCGTTAGCCCCGCCCAGAACGTACATTCGATGGTTGTAGCTAGATGTTGCGGCGGAAAGTTCTCTGCGGGCGGTCGGTAATGTTTGAGTGTTTGTGTACCATGTGTCAGTGTTCGGATCGTACGAGTAGACGGTGTTGAAGTATGGGCTGCTGTTGTTGGTGTATGTTGTCGAACCGCCGAAGACATAGATCAATCCATCAGGCCCTAACGTTGCTCCAAACACCATGACGGCGCTTGGCAAGGAGGCCTTTGCAGTCCATGTGTTCCCGGTTATGTTGTATGCTTCGACGGTTGCGGTCGCAAGGCTTCCGCTCATTCCACCTATGGCATAGATCAGCCCATTCGGAGCGGCGACAATCTGAAACTGCTTGCGGGCAGTGGTCATGGCTGCGCCCGAAGACCATAGCTTGGTCTGAGGATTGTAAATTTGCAAAATGTTCGACGCGCTTGCACCCACTTCGCCCCCGGCCACGTAGATTCTGCCGTCGATACCGGTTGCAGCTCCAGGCATCCAGACTGCGGTCGGTAAGGGGGTTCCCGCGGTCCAAGCATTGCTGGTCACATTGTAGATTTGGTTGTTCGAAATATCTGCTGAGCCTGAGAAGCCGCTTAGTATGTAGATTAGTCCGGTGTTGTCTATTGCGATTCCCGGTCCTCTGGTCGGAGTGGGGAGATTCGCAAGCGATGACCAGCTATTTGTCCTAGGATCGTACGCGCGAGCCGTCGAATTCGGTGTTGCGGGAGACACATGAGAATAGCCTCCTATAACATAGATTCTTCCATCCAATCCAGCAATCACGCCCGCCTGGGCAGTTGGATAAGGAATCGGAGTGTTTTCCGCCCATGAGATTGGATTTGGAGGCACGGCGTGAACGGATGGTAATGACGAGATTGACGCAGGTATAGCAATCATCACTGTAATTATTGCTAATAGGCCTATCGAGAGTCTTCGTCGATTGAGCATGAGCGTCTAGCTGGGCAAGCAATATCGATTACTAAGCCGTCTGAAACTAGTACTATCCCTTCAAGGTGACGTCACATGGGCGAAATTCTCGAATCGGATCTAGTAAATCGCTTAAATCTTCAAAAACTCACATTTCACTACGGGTCTTATTCTCAAGGAGAACGAGTCTAGAACCATGTCTTCTATCGACGATCCGATCCTGAAGGAACTACTCGACGCGCTAAAGGAGGACACTCAACGAATGGCAGCGGATCTTCTCAGTATCATAACGACAAATGCTCTCATCGCCATCTTTGCCCTCTTCCTTGCTGTTGTTTCGCTCGTGAGGATAATCTTCTACCCTCCCAGGTTTGGCCCCGGGCCGGCTCCCGGTCTCTTCGAGTCGGCTCTAACCCTCGTCCTCTTTGCCCTCTCGGTAGTTTCCATCTACAACTTACTTAGACTACGCGAGAGATACGCCCGACTTCAAGCTCTGGCTGAAAAGCTCGGCCGATAGCCGTTGCCGCTGTCTCCCGACACCAAGAAGGAAGCGGAGAAGAGACTTACCGTATTGAAAATGATAGAGGTCTTCGCGGACAAATGCGCGAAGAGCACACTGCTCAACGGACCATTCGGTGGAGACGATAGAGCCTTCGACCGGTTGCTCGGACCCGCGGGGATCCTGACACGAACATCCCTAGTCACTGCAACGATGGACGGCAGGATCACTCATTATGGGAGGACCGAAGCTGGCAGGGTCTATCAGCAGGTCTTGGATACAGAGTTGAATTTTCTGGACCCTTACACTGGAGGAGAGGTCTGGAAGAAATGATGCTCCAAAGCCAGTTTCTCGGATTTTTAGGTTCGTTGTGTTCTTGACGGAGCGAAACCAACCAGCCCATTTCCCAGATTTTCCGTATCTCTCACTCTCGCGTCGCAGACCCTCACTACCCCCGGTTTTTTCCTAGGCGTCCTAGCCAGAGGAACTTTATTCTCAGCGAGGATTCCGGACTATCGCGCAGAATGGGCTTGGAACCGGATCTTGAAAGTTTGGCTACGCCTATGCCTTGTTAGCGAAAAGCTGCGTGTCAAAATCACTTGCTTGGATTCGGGAATCGGACGTGTTTCAGAACGAGTTCACAAAAAAGAACGTGGAATGTGACGTGAGCCCGACGTAGCATTCCGCGCTGGGCAGTGTTCTAGGTAGCTGCAGATACCTACTAGGAGAGCGAAAGTAATCATGGTCGAGAACGTTCTTATAGCCTCGACAAGGGTCGCGGGTTAGAAGAACAACTATGCAAGCTCAAACACAAAAGATGAAGGGCGAACTTCTATTCGAGTTCAAGGCCAAGAACAACAGCACCACCATCAAGGACATCGGACCCAACGGCGTACAATTAGAGATGAATGATCACGGAGAAGTCAGCGGCAAATACCACGCTGGACACATCGACACAGTCAGCGTCAGCCTCAAGACCGACGGAACCAATGACTGGCAGCTAAAATCCATCCACAACACAAAGGACGGAGACATGGTCGTAGTCTGGGGAGGCGGCAAAGGCCGCATGGCCGGTCCGCAAACCGGCACCTGGGAAGGAGAACTACACTTCATGACCCAGTCACCCAAGCTAGCCTGGCTGAACAACTCGACCGGCTGGGTCGAAGGCCAAGGCAACATGGCCACCGGCGAAAGCAGCGGCAAGATCTACGCCAAAAAGTAACACGCCCTCAAGTCAAACTTCCAATACCGTTTTTTATCCCGTTGGGAACAGCGTAGCATCCGATCATTGCTCTCTCCGAGAATCGTCTCCTACGGAGCCTCTGTCAAAGGCGAAGACCACAAGGAAAACGATGACACCATACTGGTTGAGGACAAGTTAGGACTATATGCTGTCGCTGACGGAGTAACGATGCCATATGGTGGCGGACTGGCAAGTCGACTTGCCATTAGCAGCCTCAGGTCTTTGTTCAAAGGCGACTTGGCAGAGACTATCCCGCAAGTCAACAGGACAGTTTTGGAAGAAAAGAAGAAGAGCCCCGAAATCGGGTCCAGCACACTCATCGCGGCACAAGTGACTGATGGAAGTGTCAGGATCGCACACGCTGGAGACAGCTCCGCCTTCCTCATCCGAGAGAACGCAATGATCCTGAAAACAGCACCTCAGAACCGAGAAGGATTCCTAACCAACACCATCGGAGAATACTTCGGAGGAGCAACTCTCTACAGCAAAGAAATCAAGTCAGGCGACTATCTAATTCTAGCAACCGATGGCGTGACTGCAGTACTCAACGATGATGAGATAGCGGATATAGTGACTAGGCAAAAAGAACCCAAGAAAATCTTTGAGTATTCTCTCCGAGAGATCGGAAGACGACCCCGACAGTACCGAGACGACCGGAGCATGGTCGTTGTGGAAGTATGAGAATGGTCCAAAGAGGAAAAGCCGTCGAAACAAGAGTCAGGAAATTCAAGATAAATGATCTTGACCAAGTTCTAGCACTAGCGGAAAGATACGCTTCGTGGGATGCAACACTGACAAAGGCTGACATTGAGGGATTTCATTCCGGCAGCCCAGAATTCTTCTTCGTAGCCGAGGCAGAAAACAAAATTCTCGGGTTTGTATGTGGAAGAGAATCGAATCCTCCCGCGGAAACGCTCAACAAATGGAAATCCAGAAAGGTGGCGTCAATCGAGACGCTCGCGGTAGACGAGAATCACAGGCGACAGGGAATCGCCACGTCACTACTGTCAGCACTATTCGAAGCGTTCAAACAGAAAAAGATAGATCTGGTGACCCTTTCCGTTCCAGCCGTGGAGATAGCGGCGATGAAGCTGTACGGAAAACTGGGTTTTGAACCTAGGGCCCAGTTTCTTTGGAAGAGACTCGATTCGAGTTATTGAGCTGGTGTAGTCTGCATTGAAGCCTCGGGATGCTGTCCCTGCGAGAACATTGCCATAGCCTGCTTCTGCTTCTCATCTCTCTCTGCCTTGCTCATTTTGATCTGCTCTGACAGTGACCAGTGGTGACCAAACGGGTCAGTAAGTTGACCGTAGCGTTCGCCCCAGAACATGTTGTCCAACGGCATAGTTACCTTGGCACCGGCGTCGACGGCTTGCTGCCACAGCTTGTCAACATTCTTCACATAGACCTGCAGAGTGACTGAGCTGTTACCTAGAACATCCGGCGACTGCGAGCTAGCCCCTGGAAATACGTCCGACATCATTACGATCGAATCTCCGATCCGAATCTGAGCATGCATGAGCTTCCCGTCGGGGGTAGGTTCACGGACGATCTCCTTCGCTCCAAAGGCTTTCTTGTACCAGTCGATAGCCGCAGCGGCTCCATTAATCGACAGGTAAGGAGTTACCGTTCGGAAGCCTTTCGGAACCGGATCAATCTTAGCTTTTTTTGGTTTAGATTTCTTGGCTTGTTTGGATTTCTTAGCCATATGATAATCCTCGATACCGGGTCGCGTAAATCTCGCCCATAAAAGAAGTTCGGTCGATTGATAGGAAATGGGCTCAATTTAGCCCGCTCAGGCTCCAAGACGGAGGCCGGACACAGTTAAAACGGAGAGTCCCAACTGTCCTCAGAAGAATCGTAGCTAGCCAGAGTATAGGTTTCAAGCAAAGCGTAACCTAAGTGATTGTGATTGCTTCCCCGGGATTATTTCTCCAGGAATCTGTGGAGATCTTCTGTAGACTAGCTGCTATAGCTGGATTGAGAAGGAGGGACTACGCTTAATGGGCCCGAGCGAGCTTGAGTGACCGCGGACGCATCGGATGAGCAAGCCCCTCGATAACCCGCTGTCAGATCAAGCAGCGAACCCATCAGCCGATCCTTCGAGAGAGGCCAGTGTGATGGAAGAGGGGGCGTTACCAGAGATTTTCAGAGGTCGCATGTTCTGTACAGTACACGGTCGGCAATGCTATCGTGCCACTACCTTCACAGGAGAATCTGTCTGGATATGTCCAGACGAGCGCCACCTGATTCCCTTGCGAGGATAAGAAAATGGAAGTGGAGTTTCGTCCAGCTCTTATCGAGTTACAGTGAACGAGAATTGGTTGCCTCTAGTAGTTGTCAAGATCACTGTATATGATTGTCCCACGTTGAACTGTAAGAATAACCCGGGAATTCCACCGTAGACGCAACCGGGGCAGTTGGCGCCGATCAGAATGCTCATTGTGGAGACATCATTTGGAATTATCGTAGGTCCTGCTAAGTTGGAAAGGGTCCACGTGTTTCCCGATGAGTCCTGCACTGTGTAGGACTGCGTTGTCACGGATGTATTTCCCGCGTTCCGGACGACAAGCGATAAGCTTGTGCCATTGATGAATTGGTATCCGTTTAGCTTCAAGGATTCGATTACGGGCGGAGGTATGATAGGGTCAACAACCGTTAGGCTAATGACCATTGAATGGGTCCGTGAACCATCAGTTCCTGTTACGGTGATATTGTAGTTTCCGAGAGTCGTGCTGAGGCTGGTGGTTATGTTCAAGGTGCTCGAGGCTGTCCCGTCACTCGATAGTGTCAACATATTCTGGCTGCCTGTCACCGTGATGTAGCCGAAAGGTGCTGTGACAGTTAGACTAACGGTTCCCGTGTAACCGTTCACGCTTGTAACCGTGATGGTTGTGGTGTTGCCAGACCCGAAGACATTGACGATGTTCGACGGGGAGGAGGTTATCGTGAAGTCTTGATTGGAGACAACTTGAACTGATAAATCGGCCGACGCATAGGTCGTCTTTCCGTGACTGCTTGCAATCCCGATAACAACGATGTTGTAATTTCCAATATTACTAGTCGCGGTAACTGTCAAAGTGGACTTTGCGGTGCCGTTTGCTGGGACACTAACGCTGGTTGGACTTATCGTTGCGGGGAGTTTCGAACCCGTAAAGAATAGGGACAATGATACTGTTCCGGAGAAACCGATCACGCTGATGATGCTTACGCTTGAGGTAAAGGATGAGTCCTGCTCAATGGACAAAATTGAAGGATTCACTGTTAGAAGGAATGAAGGGCCCGCTTTACCACCATTCACGTACGAGCTGAGCATTGTGCCGCCCGCAACTGTTCCTACCACGGCCGTGAGAACCATTAGGAGCCCCTTCAGATAGACTAGATTGCTGAATAGCATTGTGTTGCAATCCCC
>Ga0209805_1001166_pt1 | contig 16151 bp, 9 predicted proteins | sample GraSoiAngelo_148_FD_185905 | JGI IMG/M metagenome (GOLD analysis project Ga0209805, IMG submission 185905) | Grasslands soil microbial communities from the Angelo Coastal Reserve, California, USA - 14_1009_09_20cm (SPAdes) (version 2) | ecosystem: Environmental > Terrestrial > Soil > Grasslands ... | reverse complement strand
GATTACCGATCGCCTGGGCGCCTCTCCGCGCTACAGTTCGCCCGTAATTCGCTGGATCATTGACATGAACTTTCTGCATTACGCCATTTTCATGTTTGTGGTTTGTTCTTTAGTCCTTATTGCGGTCAGCTTGATGACGCCGGCGCCGGATCGGCGTAAGCTGGCCGGACTCACCTTCGCCACGGTGGACGAAAAAATGGACACGGTCGCCGTGGGTACCCCGCAATTTAAGCCTGCGAAGGAAACAGCCCTTGAACGCCGACTAAATATTGTTTTCAGCCTGGGATTGGTAGCGACGGTGGTCGGACTGTGGATATATTTCCGATAGAAGATACGGTCTTAACAGGCGGGCGGACGCGTTACACAACACATCGCGCTTCTACTTGCTGCCGCTAGTACGCTTTTTCTGCAATTCATCCAGCGCTCCTAAAACTTCCTGACTGTGATTCTTCGGATCCACGCTCGTATAAACGCGGACAATCCTGCCTTCCGGATCGATGATGAAGGTATGGCGCGCTGAGAACTTCACTAGCACCAGATTGGTGAGCGAATCATACGCAGTTGAAACCTTGCGGTCGGTGTCAGCCAGCAGCTTGAAATTCAACCCCTCCTTAGAGCAGAAGTGCTTGTGCGAATCCACGCTGTCTACACTGACCCCAAGCACGACGGCGTTTCTCTGGGCGTACTGCGCCTGGTCGCGCTGAAAGTTGCGTGCTTCAAGCGTGCACCCGCTGGTGAAATCTCGGGGATAAAAATACAGCACCACCCACTTTCCGCGATAGTCCTTGAGACTGACTGGCTTGCCTTCCTGCGAAGGAAGAGTGAAATCAGGGGCCATACTGCCAACCGCTGGTGTAGATGACGCACCAGAGGCGAGCAGACTAGCGCCTGCAACGACGGAAGTAATTATCATCATGGCAATGTGTCGCCGCATGAAAACCTCCTCCTGGTACGACAATAGAATTGGTACGACAAGAGATTACTACGACAATAGATTACTCTCTCACCGGCTGCCCATTCGGCTCACCTTGCCTGTGCGCAACTAGCGGTCCGGCGGTAACTGCGGACGAGACCCAAACTCGGAATGTACGCTGACAATTCCCGCCTACCCGCCAGCAAAATTCCAAATAATTGAATATCATGGAAGGTTCAGCACTCAAAGGACGGTGACAACAGGTGGCGGAGACGCAGACAAACGGCTTGGAAGTTCTCGAAACCAGAGAATGGCTTGACTCTCTGGATTACGTACTGTCGAAAGGCGGACCGGATCGGGCCGGGAGGCTGCTGCAGCAGTTAGCGCTGCACGCCCGGCGCGCCGCCGGAGTCAACCTTCCCTTTACCGCAACGACTCCTTATCAGAACACCATCCCAGCGCGCCAGCAGCCCCCTTTCCCCGGCAGCCAGGAGATGGAGCGGCGCATCAAGAGCCTGGTTCGCTGGAATGCGCTGGCAATGGTGGTGCGCGCCAACAAGATTCAAGAGGGCATTGGCGGTCATATTTCCACCTATGCGTCTGCCGCCACGCTGTATGAAGTCGCTTTCAATCATTTCCTGCACGCGCGTAACGAGTCAGGCGATCGCGACATCGTCTATTTCCAGGGTCACGCTGCGCCGGGGATGTATGGGCGCGCCTACCTCGAAGGTCGCATCCCGAAACAAAAGCTGGAGAATTTTCGCCGCGAGTTGCGGCCCGGCGGCGGCCTTGCATCTTATCCGCATCCCTGGCTGATGCCTGATTTCTGGGAATTCCCCACTGTATCTATGGGGCTCGGACCGATCCAGGCAATTTATCAGGCGCGGTTCATCAAATATCTTGAGAATCGCGGGCTTAAGGAGTCGAGGGGCGGCAAGGTCTGGGCCTTTCTTGGTGACGGCGAAATGGATGAGCCCGAATCTCTGGGTTCAATCACTCTGGCCTCCCGCGAGAGATTAGACAATCTCATCTTCGTAGTGAACTGCAACTTGCAGCGCCTGGATGGCCCCGTCCGTGGCAATGGAAAGATCATTCAAGAACTCGAGGCAATCTTCCGTGGCGCCGGCTGGAACGTGATCAAAGTCATCTGGGGTACCGATTGGGACAGTCTTATCCAGAACGATCGCGACGGCTTGTTGGTGCGGCGTATGGGCGAAATCACGGACGGACAGTATCAGAAATACTTTGTCGAGAGCGGAGCGTACTTCCGCCAAAACTTCTTCGGCACCGACCCTCGCCTGCTCAAGATGGTAGAGCATCTGTCGGACGAGCAACTGGCGCGCATGCGTCTCGGGGGTCACGATCCCATCAAAGTGCATGCAGGTTATAAGGCGGCCGTTGAGCACACCGGGTCCCCGACCCTGATCCTGGCAAAGACAATCAAGGGATATGGTCTGGGAGAAGCCGGGGAAGGCAAGAACATTACTCATCAGCAGAAGAAATTAAACGATGATGAGCTGCGTATTTTCCGCTCGCGCTTCGGGATTCCTATACCAGATGGCGAACTCCACGATGCGCCGTTCTACCGGCCGTCCGACGACAGTGCCGAAATCCAATACATGCAGGAAAGGCGTAGGCAACTCGGTGGCTATCTGCCGGAGAGAAAGGTTCGCTCCACTCCACTGAAAGCGGTGCCGGAGTCTCACTTTGAGGAGTTCTACAAGGGAACTGATGGCCGGGAAGCCTCCACCACCATGGTATTCGTGCGCCTGCTCTCGAAGTTGTTGCGTGATCCGGAAATTGGCAAGCTGATCGTTCCGATCATTCCGGATGAAGCGCGTACTTTCGGCATGGAGGCGCTATTCCGGCAGGTCGGTATTTACTCGAGCGTGGGTCAGCTCTACGAACCCGTCGACATGGATACGCTGCTCTATTACAAGGAAGCAAAAAACGGACAGATCCTGGAAGAAGGCATTACCGAAGCCGGATCGATGTGCTCATTCATCGCCGCCGGCACCGCGTACGCCAATCATGGCATCAATACCATTCCCTTCTTCATTTACTACTCCATGTTTGGTTTCCAGCGCATTGGCGACTTAATATGGGCCGCTGGCGATATGCGTTGTCGCGGCTTCCTGGTTGGTGGTACCGCCGGACGAACCACGCTTGCCGGCGAGGGACTGCAACACCAGGACGGCCACAGTCACGTGCTGGCGCTCTCTTTACCCAACCTGCGGGCCTATGATCCAGCCTTCGCGTACGAGATCGCTGTCATCATCCAGGATGGCATCAAGCGCATGTATGTGGATCAGGAGTCGGTCTTCTATTACCTGACTGTCACCAACGAACCGCTTCCCATGCCCGAAATGCCCAACGGGCGGAATGTCCGCGAAGGCATTCTCAAAGGTATGTATGCCTTCAAGTCTTCACAGAAAAAGGATGCCAAGCTGCACGCGCAGCTCCTCGGCAGCGGCACCATCATGTACGAAGTCCTTAAAGCACAGCAGATTCTGGAAGAGAAATATGGAGTTGCGGCTGACGTTTGGAGCGTAACCAGTTATAAAGAGCTTTATCGCGACGGCAACGACTGCGAGCGGTGGAACATGCTGCATCCGGGCGCACCGCCGAAGGCGCCGTACGTGAGTCAGACGCTGAAAAACGCACCCGGCGTATTTGTCGCGGCATCGGATTATATGAAGGTTCTGCCGGAAAGTATCGCGCAGTGGGTGCCGCGCCGCTTGGTCTGTTTGGGCACAGACGGGTTTGGACGCAGCGAGAATCGTGCTTCATTGCGCGACTTTTTCGAAGTAGATGCCAAGCACGTTGTACTTGCAACTCTTACAGCCTTGCAGCGCGAACAACAGATCAAGCCGGAAGTGGTGCAGCAGGCAATTCGCGATCTGGGAATTAATCCGGAAAAACCCAACCCGGTCGTCAGCTAAGAAAGGTAACTGCTAAGTGACCGAATTCAAACTCCCTGAATTGGGAGAAAACATCGAACAGGGCGATCTTGTCCGCCTGTTGATCGCGCCCGGAGCGAACGTGACGGAGGGCCAATCCGTCATGGAACTCGAGACCGACAAGGCGGTGATTGAGGTGCCATCCTCGGTCAGCGGAACCGTCAAAGAAGTCCGCGTGAAGGAAGGCGACAAGCTAAAAGTTGGACAGGTAATCTTCACCGTCGAGAACGGAACTGGCGCGAAGGCCCATGCTGCTTCACAGTCCAAGGCTGGTGAACCCAAAACTGCAGAGCCGAAGCCTGCAGAACCCAAAGCTTCAGACGAGAAGAATTCAGAAATAACCACACTGCACGCCTCATCTGAAACAGATGAGGCCGCGCCGTCTGAAGTGGTTACATCTGCAGCTTTGGTCGCCGACTCCGAAAAGACCTCCGCGAGTGCGACCGCAATCCCCGGTCGGCGACGAGCCACCGACGTAGCTGGCGCTGGCATCTCGGAATTCAAGCTGCCGGAACTCGGCGAGAATATCGAGCAGGGCGATCTGGTGCGTCTGATGATTTCGCCCGGCGTAATGGTTACCGAGGGCCAACCGATCATGGAGCTTGAAACTGACAAAGCTGTAGTCGAAGTCCCTTCGTCGGTCAGCGGACTGGTCAAAGAGGTAAAGGTCAAACAAGGAGAAACGGTCAAGGTCGGCCAGGTGATTTTCACGCTGGAAGGCAGCTCTGCGCCGGAGCCTGAGCGCCGACAGCAGCCGCACACCTCGCCCGTCGAGCACTTATCAGGTCAACAGGCGGCTCGACTGGCATTTCAAGCAGCGATTCACGCCGAAGGTAAGACCGAAGAGCAGGCTCTTCCTCGTGATAAGCCGGTTGCTGCGCCGCCGGTTTTTACCATGCCCGCCCAACTGGGTAAGGTCGCCGGTAGCGAGCATCGCGAACCGGTTCCAGCCGCACCTCATGTGCGGCGGCTGGCCCGCGAACTCGGTGTGGATATCCACGACGTCAAAGGCACCGGTCCCGGGGGCCGCATCAGTGAAGATGATGTGAAGGCCCACACCAAAGCGACTCTCGCGTCGGCCGTCACCGCGGCGCCTCGTGCCGGACACTTTGTTGAGCCGGCGCTGCCGGATTTCGCCAAGTGGGGAAAGATCGAACGCGTCTCGATGCGCGGAATACGCCGCAAGACTGCCCAACATCTTGCGGAAGCTTGGAACACAATTCCGCACGTCACCCAACACGACCGTGCGGATATCACGGAGCTTGAGCAGTTGCGTGCCCGCTTTGCGCCCAAGGCTGAAGAAGCGGGAGGCAAAATGACGGTTACCGCCATTGCACTCAAGGTCTGCGCATCCGCCCTGAAGATTTTCCCGCAATTCAATGCCTCGATTGATATGGGGAAGGAAGAGATCATTTACAAGCAGTACATCAATATTGGCGTTGCCGTAGACACAGATCGCGGACTGCTTGTGCCAGTCATCCCGGAAGTGGACAAGAAGAACATCGTGGAACTCGCAGCCGAGCTCACGCAGCTCTCAAAAAAAGCTCGTGACAAGAAGCTTATGCCCGCAGAAATGGAAGGCGGCACATTTACCATCACGAACCTCGGCGGCATAGGGGGCACGGGATTTTCGCCAATCGTGAATCATCCAGAAGTTGCAATCCTGGGCTTGTCGCGATCAAGCATGCAACCGGAGTGGATCAATGGCAAGTTTGAACCGCGGCTGGTACTGCCGCTCTCGCTTTCGTACGATCATCGCCTCATTGATGGCGCTGACGCCGCCCGCTTCCTGCGCTGGATCGCGGAAGCGTTCGAACAACCTTTCCTTCTCTCTGTACAAGGTTAAGAAAACATAATGGCCGATACTTCGAACTTGCGCATCGCAGTCGCGGGCGGCGGGCCGGGAGGATACGCCGCCGCATTCCTCGCCGCCGACCTGGGTATGAAAGTCACGCTCATTGATCCCGAGGTGAACCCGGGCGGCGTCTGCCTCTATCGTGGATGCATTCCGTCAAAAGCCCTGCTTCACGTTGCCAAACTGATTGAAGAATCGCATCAGGCAAAGGATTGGGGCATTGAATTCAGCAATCCGAAAATCGATCTTGGTCGCCTGCGTTCGTGGAAAGAGGGCGTCGTTAAAAAGCTTACTGGCGGTCTCGGTCAGCTTTCGAAACAGCGCTCTGTGCAATACATCCAGGGACGCGCCAGCTTTGAAAACTCCAACACATTGAAAGTTGCGAAAACTAACGGCAATGAAACCCTGACTTTCGATCGCATCATCCTCGCTACAGGTTCACGTCCGGCTGTGATTCCAAGTTTAAAACTTGATAGTGCGCGAATGATGGATTCCACCGGCGCGCTTGACCTGCCGGATATTCCCAAGAGTCTTTTGGTAATTGGCGGTGGCTACATCGGACTGGAGCTTGGCTCGGTATACGCAACCCTGGGTACTCGAGTCACCGTGGTCGAAATGTTGCCGGGTTTGCTGCCAGGCGCGGATCGCGATCTGGTGCTTCCGCTGCACAAACGCTTGGAAAAATTGTTCGAGACGATTCTGCTCAATACGACCGTGTCATCCTTGCGGGAAGAGAAGAGCGGAATTCGCGCCAGCTTCGAAGGCAAAGACGTTAAAGAGCGCGAGAAAGTTTTCGACAGAGTTCTGGTTTCAGTTGGCCGCAAACCCAATTCAGACATTGCCGGCTTGGAGACAACGAAAGTTCAGCTAGGCCAGCGCGGTTTCGTCCGCGTGAACGAGCAGTTGCAGACCGACGATCCGTCCATTTACGCCATTGGCGACGTAGTTGGCGAACCCATGCTGGCGCACAAGGCTTCGCACGAGGGACGCACCGCAGTGGAGGCCATCGCGGCTCACAAAGTCGCATTTGAGCCGAATGCAATCCCCGCTGTCGTCTTTACTGATCCAGAAATTGCCTGGGCTGGCCTCACCGAGACTAAAGCCAAAGAAGATGGTCGCGAGATCGCCGTCGCTAAATTTCCCTGGGGCGCATCGGGCCGTGCCATCACGCTCGACCGGCCAGAAGGCCTAACCAAGCTCATCGTGGACCCGAAAAGCGAGCGTGTCCTCGGCGTAGGGATCGTCGGAGTGGGCGCGGGAGAGTTAATTGCTGAAGGCGTTCTCGCCATCGAGATGTGCACGGTCGCGGCCGACCTGGCGCTCACGATTCATCCGCATCCCACGCTGTCAGAGACGCTGATGGAAGCTGCCGAAGTTTTTTACGGGCAGGCGACTGACATTTATCGGCCCAAGAAAAGTTAGTCACGCCATGAGTGAAGGCCCAAATTAAATTTCAGCGCCTTTCCGAAAACGTCTAACTATCTTCTTTGCCGCGTAATATCTTATAGCTATAGACGATTCGTGTAATTTCTAGATATGTTCCACGTGGAACACTTCTCCGATTTGTAAACAAGACCTACGACTCCCGCCAGCGCTTCGACCACCATCGCAGGATCAAATGCGTGGGGCAATAAACAGCGAGCGGCACCGCGATCAGATAGCACAGCAGATAGACCGGACCAGAAACGACATGTTGTTCGCGATAAAAAAGTCCGCGCACCCAGTTGACATTGTGCTCTGGACGCCAGAAGTAGTTGATTGGCGCGACGATCCAAGTGGTCAGTGTCTGATACTTCCAGCCCCGTTCGTCATAGCCCAAACGACGGATGGCCCAAAGCAGCAGCGGCGGCGTCACCACATGGAACAGGCTCAGCAACCGGATGAACAGCGGCACGGCTGGATCAAACATGAATTCCGTGCCGCCGATGAAGTGCTTTCCGAATAGGAGCGCAGGCAAGAGATCAAGCGTGAACAGGGCCTGAAAGAGCAGCAGTCCAGTTGCCTGCCAGGAGAAGAGGAGCGCGCTCTCCGTCCACAGCGCGATTGCGATGAAGAAATTTCCCAGGTCGCAGAAGTAAAGGAAGTTCTGCGCGCCATATTGTTTCCAGTAAAACGGTGCCCAGGCCACCACCCAGAGGGTCCAACCCAGCTTGAGCCAAAGCGGCAGGCGCATGGCCGCAATTCTACTCGGGGACAAGGCTCATTTCGCGCGAGGCTAGGCTTCGGAAATCGTCTGTCCACTTACCAGGGTAACTTGTTGCTGATCACGTTACTTTCGTAGCATCGGACAATATGGCTATTCGCGCGTTGGTGCTCAGCGGCGATGAGAAAGCTGTGCTCGCCGTGACTCAGATCCTCGATGAACTCGAGATCGCTTTCGAACACTCCACCGAGACGACTTTCGGGATTAAAAGGCTCGCGAACCAGCGCTTCGATCTGATTCTGATTGATTGCGACAATGAGCAAAACGCGACTCTGATTTTCAATTGCATCCGCGGCTCGGCTCTTAACAAAGTCGTCATTGCGATTGCGATTGTGGACGGCAGAGGTGGCGTTCCCACCGCATTCCGTCTTGGGGCCAGCCTGGTGGTCACGAAGGCGGTGGCCCTCGAACAAGCTAGAAGCACGCTGCGAACCGCGTTGGGAATGTTGCGAAAAGAAACCAACGAGGTCCGTACAACTGTCACACCCGCGGTGACGGCAAATGCCGCGACATCTGATCGTGCTGAGGATCTCTTAACGGACCGATATGCGGTTCCGCAGCCGGCCCCCGATGGAGATCACGAAAAACAGGCGGAGGCAACAATTTCTGATGGCTCTTCTCCGCAGTTGCCGGCGCCAAACTCTGGGTGCGACGTGGAGCCTGCGCTGCCGCCTGCTGCTGCAGTATCTGAGCGGCCCACAACAGCGGATACTCCGACTGTTGATACAGGCACGAAAGTCGTTCCATTCCAGGCAAGATCACAGAGAAAAGAAAGCGCGATGGCACGGGGGCAAGAGGCTGCGCCTCCCGCTCCGATTCCAATAAAACCTGCACTGTTGCAGTCCTTCGATTCAGTCGCTCCAGAAACGGGAAAAGGGAGCGCAAAGCGAGTTTCGGATGAGAACATGTCTCGGGCGCGCAAGAGTCCGGCTCGCGGAAATAGAGTGTTAGCGCTGACGGCCGTTTCAGCAGTTCTAGTCGGGGCCGCGATCTGGGTGGCGTGGACTACTCAACCAAAATTCCGAGAACTCTTGGCTTACGAGTACGTACAACTGAAACTGCAGATCGCGGGACTACGCCTGCAAGAGCTGTCACTTCCCTCTACGAAACAGATTCCTGCGCATCCTCTCCCGCAGGCAGCACCATCTGAATTGCCGCCATCGCAAACAGCGCAAGCTTCCTCAACGGAATTAACTCAACCTGGCGCGACTGATGCGACCGCGACGAATGTCCCTGGACCTAATCTGGCTGCACCAGAGGAAGCTTCGGCGGCCGATTCCGGCCCAGCGCGCCTCAATCCGCCTCAACCTGTGAAGACGACCGATGAAGGAAGCGTTTCGAAGGCGAGCCACCCGGTTGTGAAAGATAGCGCGTTAACCGAAGGTGTGCGATCGTCGCCGTCTTCGTCGTCGCATAATCTGAAACACACCGTGGCAGCGGGCAAGTCTGCCGGGGGCACACTTCTGGCCACAAGTTCAACGCAGAAAGCAGCGACCAAGGCAGGCGAACCCCTGGTGCTTTCTGAAGATGTCGCCGACGATAGCGTTGTGCGCCGGGTGCGTCCGGTTTATCCGAAGCTTGCACGGCAGAAGAAAGCGCACGGGCCGGTGTTGTTGCGGGTCGTGGTCGACAAGGAAGGTAGAGTTGACACGGTTCAAGTCCTCGAAGGGTCTACTCTCTTAGCGCAATCGGCGGTGGATGCCGTGAAACAGTGGCGTTACCGACCCTACCTGCACCGTGGCGAAGCGGTGGTTTTCCAAACTAAGGTCAGCGTGGACTTTCTGCCCTAGGGAAGCGATTTCCGGGTCCTCCTTCTTCTATCTGTCTCAATTCGACATTACCTCCGTAACTTGCTGGCCCTGAGAAGGTTACCTAGGATTACCGCATGGGTTACCAAGCGCTTCTGTTCTGTCCGGACGAGAAGATCGCGCGTGTGGTCACGCACGTTCTGAGCGACCTGGAATTCAGCATCGAAACTGCGACTGAACCATTTGCCGCGGTCAAGAAGCTGATGGCGCAACATTTCGACGCCATCGTGGTTGACTGTGAGAACGAGCAGAATGCCACTCTGGTCTTCAAGAGCGCACGGAATTCAAGCTCCAACCAAGCATCGCTAGCGGTTGCAGTTGTAGAAGGGCAAGCCGGGGTGGCCAAGGCCTTCCGAATCGGCGCCAACCTGGTGTTGACCAAGCCAATCAACGTGGAACAGGCCAAGGGCACGCTGCGTGTGGCGCGTGGATTGTTGCGCAAAGGCTCAGAATCCGCCAAGTCTTCGCCGGCTGCAACAGCAGGTCCGCCGGTGCAATCTGCCCAAACCCAAGCTGCGCAAACCCAAGCTGCGAGGGCGGATTCGCTGCGCACGTCCCCTCAAGATTCGATGCTGCCAAAGGCAAAATTTCAGGTTCCAAAAACCGCGACGCCGGAAACTAATCCCGCGGGTGCTTCTACAAGCGGCTTCGAACTGGGGAAGAATTCAAGTTCCCAGGCGGCTGCAAGCGAAGCTGCCATGTCTGACTCGAATTCGAGTGCGGGACCTGCCTCCGCGCATCAATCATCTGACAAGGAGCGCAACACCTCCAAGAACTTCCCGTGGCAACGGGCGTCCAAAGACAGCACTGGGCCGGTAGCGACTCCGGAAGCTTCGCCGGTGGAGCAACCCTCGCGTCCATTCATGGCTTCGGCGTCTCACGGGCAAGCGGCAGCGACTGCTCCTGCCAGGGAAAAACCCACTAGTGTGACTGCCTCCGCAAGCGAAATTCAGCGTCTGGCAAACACCGTCGTCTTCGAAAGCGGAGCACAAGTCCGTCCGCCCGCAGTTTTCGGGGCGAGCGCTCCTGCTCCATCGCTTTCAACACGCCGCTCTGAGGACGCCGGAAAAGAATCGGGCGGGAGTAGCAAGATCTTACTAGCGCTCGTCGCCATTCTGGTGATGGCAGTCGCCGGCTATTTTGGGTGGACAGAAACCCACGGTAAAGCAGGGAAATCAGCGGCAGGTGTAAAGCAAGTAACGATACCGACCGTGCCCCAACCCAGCGCGGCACAAGACGCAGCTATTCCGCAGATCAAAGACCAGACCGGTAATGTGCCGGCGGAAAGCCAAGCCGGGCATAAAGGCGGAACAACCGCAACAAAGAGTGCGACCCCTGGCTCAAAACCGAGCGCCGCAATAGCCAGCGGAAATAAACCTGACGCCAAGGCGGCATCTGCTGAGAGCGACGTAACTGTGACCAACATTGAGCCGATGGTAGTCACGAATGATGTCAAGCGACACTCTCCGGCTGTCTCGCAAGCTCAGCCAGATGTGCCGGTGCCCAATGCTCTGAACATTGCAGGTGGATCGGGTGCGGACAAGGAAATCTCCAACATCATGACGTCCACACCGGTGAGTGTCCCCAAGCCTGTCCCTCAGTCTATAAAAGTGTCACAAGGAGTCTCTCAAGGCCTGCTGATTAAGAAAGTGCAGCCCAGCTATCCAGCTCAGGCACTGGCTATGCGGATGCAAGGCGCGGTTCAACTGCAAGCGACGATCAACAAGGACGGCAGCGTCAGCAATCTGAAAGTACTAAGCGGCGAAGCCATCTTGTCCCGTGCAGCGATGGATGCGGTGCGCCAATGGAAATACAAACCCTATTTTCTCAATGGTGAACCGGTAGAGATTCAGACCCAGATTGTAGTGAATTTCAAGCTTCCCAATTAGCGCAACACAGCAAAAAACCTGAGGCGGCGCGGAGATTGATTCCCCGCGCCGTTTTGTTTCTAGCTGACTGCCTCAGCGCCCCAAGCGAGGCAAAGATCACTTTACCGGCCACCGTTTTTGCCGGCGACTAGTGTTTTACCAGACCGGTTGACGGATCCAGGAACAGCTTGTCGGTGCGCTGCTAAAGTCGAACCTGTTCTTCAGGGATCCAGCGAGGTTATCGAACGAGTTGCTGCTCACGGTTCCAAGATTCCAGTTGTCCTCGATAAATTTCAGGATCGAAGTCTGGTCGGTCAAACTGCTATCTACGTGGTGTTCCCAGGCGCGAGGTACTGGGCGGGAGAATGCAACTTGAAAACTGTTTCTTTAGTTGAGACGGAGCAGAAGATTTTATTCGCGTTGCATAGGTTCGTCGATCACAACCTTACCGCGTTTTTCCACATTCACCACCCGATGGATGGGTTTGTATCCGGAGAGAGTAATGTCAACGATGTAGTTGCCTTGATTGAGCATGAATTCCACGGGCGAGGTCTTATCCAGCATGCGCCGGTTGACGCTTACCTGGGCTCCTTTTGGCTGGGTCTTGATGTTGATCGTGCCCATGTCAGCCGTGCTGTCTCCACCGCCCTTGAAAAACTTCTTGAATTTGCCAACCGTTTTGATGTCGTCTACGTTGCCAAGCACCCGGAGTGCGGGAGCGAAATGGAATGTCTGACCGGCTTGAAGATCTGCGGTTGTGGTTTCGTCCAGGTAACCCTGCTTCCTGACAAGGAAGGTATGCGTCCCCTTGTCCACGGTGATCTGGGTGGGAGTGGCTCGTCCGCTATCCTTGCCGTCAACGAAAACTGACGCGCCTGCGGGCTGGGTGTTCAGGGAAACCGTAGCTGCGATTTGGGCGAGGTGGACTACCAAAAATGATTTGCTGCCCGAAGTCACATCGACGCTGCGAGTTTCAGAAGCGTATCCGTTCTTGACGATGCTCACGCTATGGGCACCGGGAGTTAGGCCAGCAAGATTGTAGGGCGTGACCCAGCCGGGATCGGTGCGGCCATCGATGCGTACCTGAGCGCCTTCCGGAGTGGAATCTACGGTCAGTTGTCCGGGAATCAAGGCCACTTTGGCCGGCACTGGGGCTCGGGACTTGCGAGTTTTATAGCGCGGTCTCACCACCGGCTCAGGCTGTGGGACGGTTGGTTCAGCCTCCACCTGGGTGATGACTCGAGGAGGGGTAACGGCATGAGCCGGTACCGGACGGGCCTGAGGCTGAATTGTCGCCGACGCCGAAGCAGAACTGACGGATGCCGGGGTGCCTTCATCATCCGCGTTTTGCGAATGCAGGTGGTAAGCGATAGCTAACGTGATGAACAGAACCAGGGCAACTGCGCCCGAAACGGAGTACATCATCAATTTCGGCGGAACGCCTTTGATCTCCTTGATGGCCTTCTTAGCTACTTCGCGAGGCTGTACCTTGGGCTTTTCCGGTTGGCTACGCGACAGAAAAACGGCAGGCGGGGCTGCGGGGATGTTCTCAACATCGGCTGACTCGGCTGGTTTGGAAGCCGGCAGAAACACCTCTTTGAGTGGCGGAAGTTCTTCCAGATCGGAGAAGCTCACCGGCTTCTTCGCTCCCGGGGCGTCTCCTGCCATCATGGGATCAACCGCGAACGTCGGCTCTACGCCAGTCTCGGGGGTCACAGCGGCGGACATTTGCGCTGCTTTCTCCTGGCTGTCTTTCTCCTGACTTTCGAGCGCCTCCACCGAGGCCTTGACGCATGAACTGATGAATTGGGCGCTGGGGTCTAATTTCGCCATATTGGGAGTGATTGACGAAGCTGCCGTCACGCCGATACCTGCTGCCGCTGCCGCCGCCTTGTCAGGAGAAGATGAGTTCTTGGCTGTGGATTCAGGTTTGGCGATGGCTGAAACCGCTTTTGCCACCGGCTTCGCGACGGGCGCCGCCTGCTGCGGCGATTTGGGTTCCAGTTTTTGAACTCCCGCGGATTGTTGCTTGACTGCGGGCTGGCCAGTGAACTTGGCTTGCGCCGCTGCGACATCCTTAGCGGGAAGATTCTTGCTCGTAACCCCTTGGGCCTGAGCGGGCGCACTGGTCTTTGCCGGCTGGGTGGTGGCCTGCTTGCACTTCTCCAATTCATTGACCAGTTCTTGTCCGTTCTGGAAGCGCTCCGAAGGCGCTTTAGACAACGCCTTCATGATCAAATCGCTGACCGCGGGATGAATTTTCTTATTGATCTCGACGGGTGCGAGTGGAGTCTCTTGGAGAATTTTGTGGCGCACAGTTTCGACGTCCGCGCCTTCAAAGGCCTTGCGGTCCGTCACCATCTCATAAAGGACGCTGCCCCAGCTAAACAGATTGGAGCGTGCGTCGAGCGTTTCTCGCTGGACCTGCTCCGGGGATTCGTAATGCAGAGTGGCTGGGACTTTGCCGGACGACTCAGATTCGAGCAGCCCCATGGTGGAAATGCCGAATCCTAGAATTTTGACGGTGCCATCCCATTGCACCATCACCTTGGCCGGTTCCAGACTGTAGTGGACGACTCCAGTGGCGTGCGCATGGTCCAGTCCCTGGCAGACTTGACGGCTGATATCCAGCAGATCCCAGATGGAAAACCCTTCCTGGCGCGCCAACATGGTTGCAATACTGTTGCCCTGCACATACTCCATGGCAGCGCAGAACAGGCCATCGATTTCCCCGGCGCCATAAAGCAGTGCGACATTCTGACTGTTAAGGGATTTGGTACTTTCCGCCTCCGCCAGAATGCGCTCAACCAGCGCTTTCGCCTGCTCCTCCGGGATATCGGCGAGCCGAAGGGTTTTTAAAGCGACAGTTTGCCCGTTAGATGGGTCGCTCGCCTTGTGGACAGAGCAGCGCTCTGATTTGGCGATTTCGCTCAGTACTTCGAAACGGCCAATTTTTGTCGACATTTCTCGCTTACCTCGTGCACTTGAACAATGCGTCCGTGAGCAGGGACGCTACACAACAGAGGGGAAGGTCGAAAGTAGGATACCGCGACGTAACCAATCGAGAGAGTTACGAAGGTCACTCAGAAAGTTCAGCGAAAAGCCCAGTGTGCAGCGATGAGCGAGGTGTGAGTTAGGTGAATTCAATTGATTGAAGCCAGCCAATCAGTGAGCAACCGGCGTACTTTAGCACCTTCGAAGCGGCGGCGGACGGCATCGATCACCTCCAACCGGGCGTTGCTACCGTGTCCACGAAATCCAACCCAATAAGGAATGTGAATCTCTCCAGGCAGCGGTTCAGCAGCAAGTTGCAGCGCACGTAAACGAAAGAAGCCGCGACTGAATAATACGCGGCGAAATTTCGCGATGAGCAGTTCGGTAGCTTGGGTGTCGTCCAGTCGCGCCGGAGGACAGTTGCGGCTATCCAGCACGATCACATCCGACGCCAATGGGACATGCTCGAAATGATAGAGGTCCAAAATACCGGCTATGGCTTCAAGTCCCAGAAACTGCTGCTCGCGTTTGCCCCCGTTGACAATCTCGACCTGGAAAAGACGAAAGGGTATATACACATCGGCCACGGAGCGGAGTGGACCGAAGATAAAGCCGCGGGCGGAATCGGCGAGTCCTCCGGGCGAGAATTGTTCCATGGCCTCCTCCCGGGTGACATTGGGTTTGAGACTGCGAATGCGTGGCATTTTGAATCCAGTTACGAGTCTTTTAACACTTGCCTGGGCACCTTATCGAAACAAACTACTTGATCAACAGCGTAATATGAAATCACCATTATGACCCTCACTCGCTTCGTGACGAAGAATGCATTTCGCAACAAGCGTCGCAGCGTGCTGACGGTTGCCAGCATCGGATTCTCTTTGCTATTGCTCACTGTCATGATGACTATTTGGCATGCCTTCTATATGAGCGAGGGCAGTGCCGAATCGGCGCAGCGTTTGATCACGCGACATAAGGTGTCGCTCGGGTTCTTCTTGCCTGCTTATTATGGGGAAAAGATTCGTGCTCTTCCGGGAGTCAAGCAGGTGGTGAACGAAAGCTGGTTTGGGGGACAGTATAAGGACGACAAGCCGGCAAATTTCTTTGCGCAGTTCGGCACAGATCCGCAGGGACTCATGCAAGTCTATCCGGAGTTCCGCATGCCTGATGACCAATTGGAAGCGTGGAAACGAGACCGCGCAGGCTGCATTGTGGACGCTGAACTGGCCAGGAAACACGGCTGGAAAATAGGAGACCGCGTGTACATCAAGGGGACCATCTTTCCCCTGAACCTTGACCTCACCATCCGCGGCATGTTCACCGGGTCTCGCCCGACGGAAACCGTCTACTTCAATAACACGTATCTGGAGGAAGGCTACCCGCACGTCAAAGGCCACGTGGGATTCTTTGCCGTGCTGGCGGACTCACCAGCGGCGGTGCCTAAAGTGGCCAGGGAAATAGATGATGAGTTCCGCAACGCGCCTCGTGCTACGAAGAGTGAGAGCGAAAAAGCATTTCAGCTCGACTGGATCGCCATGCTGGGCAACGTCAAG
>Ga0209805_1001163_pt1 | contig 16173 bp, 15 predicted proteins | sample GraSoiAngelo_148_FD_185905 | JGI IMG/M metagenome (GOLD analysis project Ga0209805, IMG submission 185905) | Grasslands soil microbial communities from the Angelo Coastal Reserve, California, USA - 14_1009_09_20cm (SPAdes) (version 2) | ecosystem: Environmental > Terrestrial > Soil > Grasslands ... | reverse complement strand
GAACCGAGATCAGCTGCTCCCGGCGCTCCGCGCCCTGGAGGAGCCGCTGGGTCAGCTGGAGCGGGCGCTCGAGGCGGGTGACGCGACCGCCCTCACCACCTGGCTGACGCGGGCCGCCGACTGGCGCCGGGGACTCGACGCGTGAAGGTGCGGGGCACGGTGCGGCCGCCGGGCGACAAGAGCATTTCCCACCGCGCGCTGATGCTCGCGGCGCTGGCGGCGGGGGGAACGAGCGAGCTCGAGGGGTTGCTCACCGGCGACGACGTGAAGAGTACCGCCCGCGTGCTGCGCGGTCTCGGCGCCGACATCTCCAGCGTTCGCGAGGGCGCCACCGTCAAGGTCCACGTTTCCCGTTTCAGGTCTCCCGTTTCCCGGCTTCATTGCGGCAATTCCGGCACCACGGCCCGTCTGATGCTGGGCATCCTCGCCGGGCAGCGATTCGCGGCGACCCTCACCGGAGACGCGTCGCTGCGCCGCCGCCCCATGCGGCGTGTGACCGAGCCGCTGCGCACCATGGGCGCCGAGATCACCGAGCGCGCGGGCGATGCGCTGCCGCTCACGATCCGCGGCGGCCGGCTCCACGCCCTGACCTACACGACGCCGGTGGCGAGCGCGCAGATCAAGAGCGCCCTGCTCCTGGCGGGACTCACTGGGGGCGTGGCCGTCACGCTCCGCGAGCCGTATCGCTCGCGCGATCACACCGAGCGTCTGCTCGCTCACCTAGGTCTCGGCCTGCACGACCGGGACGGCGCAATCGTGTTCGAGCCCGCTGCGCGCTCCGTGGTGCCTTCGTTCCAGCTGTCCGTCCCCGGCGACGTGTCTTCGGCGGCCTTTCTCGTGGGCGCGGCGGCGCTCGCCCAAGGCGGCGAGCTGGTGATCGAAAACGTCGGCGTGAACCCCACCCGAACGGGGTTTCTCGTGGTGCTCGCCCGCATGGGCGCCCAGGTGGAACGGGTGAATCTGCGGGACGCGGGAGGCGAGCCGGTGGCCGATCTCGTGGCACGGCCGGCGGCGCTGTCGGGCACCGAAGTCGCCGCGGCGGAGGTGCCGACGCTGGTGGACGAAGTGCCGATTCTCGCCGTGCTGGCCAGCCGGGCGGAAGGCGAAACGGTATTTCGCGAGGTGGGCGAGCTGCGGGTGAAGGAAAGCAACCGGCTCGAGCTGATCGCGGCCAACCTGCGCGCGCTGGGAGTCGAAGCCGAGGCGCGCGGCAACGACCTGCACGTGTGCGGCACGACCCGGCCCCCGCGCGGTCGCGTCGATACCGCGCGCGATCACCGCCTGGCCATGGCATTCGCGGTGCTCGGCACGGTGCCGGGGGCGGACGTTCGGCTCTCTGAACGGGCATCCGTGGCCATCAGCTATCCGCGGTTCTTCGCGGACTTGCGGCGCATCGGGAAAGGGGAAAAGGGAAAGGGGAAACGGTGACCATCCGGGTCATCGCGATCGACGGCCCAGCGGCATCGGGGAAGAGCTCCACGGCGGCCCTCGTCGCCCGCCGTCTCGGGTGGGCGCATCTCGACTCGGGGGCGCTGTATCGGGCCGTGACGCTGGCGGTGTTGGACAACTTGGGGGAAACGGGAAAGGGGAAACGGGAAACGTGGGGCCCACAGCAGATCGTTGCCTTGGTTGAGAACCTCCCTGTGCGGCTCGTGCTGGTGGACGACGGCTTCCGGCCCGCCGTCGCCGGCGTGGATGTGGAGGCGGCGATCCGCTCGGAGCGTGTGACGCGCCACGTCTCGGCGATCGCCGCGATCCGCGAGGTCCGGAACTGGGTGAACGTGCAGCAGCGGGACGCCGTGGCCGGGGTCGCACGCGGGGTGGTGGTGGACGGTCGGGACATCGGGACGGTGGTGTTTCCGGACGCTCCCGTGAAGGTGTTTCTCACGGCGAGCCCGGAGGAGCGGGCCCGCCGCCGGCTGGCCCAGCGGGGTTCCCGCATCGACCCGGCCGAGCTCGCCCGGGAGGCCCAGGCCCTGGCCGCGCGGGACCGTGCCGACTCCACCCGACCGGTGGCCCCGCTGCGGGCCGCGGCGGACGCCGTCCTGCTCGATACCACCGACCTGTCGCTCGAGCAACAAGCCGAGCGCGTCGTGGCGCTGGCGCGGGAACGCTTCCCTGCGTAGGTTTTGCGGTTCCGCTAACCCCGGGCTTCGAGCCCGGGGTCAGGTCCAAACCCGCAACCGAACCGGTGTCTTGAATGTTGGTAGATACGGAAGACCTGCCCGAAAAACCCGATACGCCTTCCGCCGCTCAACGCTCTCACCTTCGCGTCCGCTCCGATCTCCACGAGGAATACTCGTCGGACGAAATCGCCAAGATGACGGAGTTGTACGAGGGGACGCTCTCCAACATCGAGGAGGGCGAGATCGTCAAGTCCAAGGTGCTGCGTGTGACCGATGCCGCCGTCATCCTCGACGTCGGCTTCAAGTCGGAAGGCGCAGTGCCGATCGACGAGTTCAAGGACCCCAAGTCGCTCAAGGAGGGGGACGAGATCGAGGTCTTCCTGGAGCACCTGGAGGACCAGGAAGGCGCGGTGGTCCTCTCCAAGAAGAAGGCCGACTTCATGCGGGTGTGGGAGCGGATCCGCGAGGCCCACGAGAAGGACGAGGCGGTATCGGGCAGCCTCGTCAAGAAGATCAAGGGCGGGGTGGTGGTGGATCTGATGGGGGTGGACGCCTTCCTCCCCGGCAGCCAGATCGCGCTGCGGCGGGTGCCGAACATCGACGAGCTGCTGGGGCAGAGCTTCGAGTTCAAGATCATCAAGCTCAACAAGCGCCGCCGCAACATCGTGGTGAGCCGGCGCGTGCTGCTCGAAGCGGAGCGCAAGACCAAGCGCGACGTCCTCATGAAGGAGCTGCAGGTCGGTCAGGTGCGCAAGGGGATCGTGAAGAACATCACCGATTTCGGCGCGTTCATCGACCTGGGCGGCGTGGACGGCCTGCTGCACATCACCGACATGAGCTACGGGCGCGTGTCGCATCCCTCGGAGATGGTGAAGATCGGCCAGGAGGTCGAAGTCAAAGTCCTCGACATCGACTGGGAGCGCGAGCGCATCAGCCTGGGGCTGAAGCAGCTGCAGGCATACCCCTGGAAGAACGTGGCCGCGAAGTACCCGGTGGGCACCCGGGTGCAGGGGAAGGTCGTGTCGATCACCAACTACGGCGCGTTCGTCGAGCTCGAGCCGGGCATCGAAGGCCTGGTGCACATCTCCGAGATGAGCTGGACCCGCAACGTGCGCCACCCGTCCAAGATCGTCTCGATCGGCGAAACGATAGAAGCCGTCGTGCTGAAGGTCGACGAAACGGAAGAGAAGGTCTCCCTCGGCATGAAGCAGACCGAGGAAGATCCCTGGATGGCGCTGCCGCAGAAGTACCCGGTCGGGACGCGGCTCAAAGGCAAGGTGCGCAACCTCACCTCGTTCGGGGCGTTCGTGGAGATCGAGCCCGGCATCGACGGTCTGATCCACATCTCCGACATGTCGTGGACCAAGCGCGTGCAGCATCCCTCCGAGGTCGTGAAGAAGGGCGACGAGGTCGAGGTGCTGATCCTCAACGTCGACGCCGAAAACAAGCGGATCTCGCTGGGCCTGAAGCAGGCGCAGGAGGACCCGTGGCTGCGGATCGGCGAGACGTATCCCGTGGGCACCGAGCTGCGGGGCCGCGTGCTCCGACTGATGGACAAGGGCGTGGTCGTGGACCTCGGGAACGACATCGAGGGCTTCGTGCCGATGTCGCAACTCGGCATTCCCGACATCCAGAATCCGGGCGACGCCGTGAAAGAAGGGCAGGCGGTGGAGCTGAAGGTGCTGGAAGTGGACCCGATACACCATCGGATCGTGCTGGCGGCGACCGGCTGGCCCAAGGAAGACAGTGGGACGCAGGAAGCAGCCAAACAAGACGGTCAGGCAGACGGCTAGACGTCGAGACGGCTAGCGGTTTGAAGGTGATAGGGGGCAGGAATTCCTGCCCCCTTCCTACTACCCGCCGCTAGACGTCTAGCCGTCTCGGCGTCTGCCTATCCGTCTAGCCGCCTAGCCGTCTAGATTTTGCGCCATGAGTATGCGAGACAAGCTCGAGCTCCTACAGAAAAAGCGCGCCGAGTCGGAGCTGGGCGGCGGCGCCGACCGCGTCAAGACGCAGCACGACAAGGGCAAGATGACGGCCCGCGAGCGGGTCGACGCGCTGCTCGACCCGGGCTCGTTCGTCGAGCTCGACCGGTTCGTGACCCACCGCGCGACCGACTTCGGTCTGGCCGACGAGAAGTATCTCGGCGACGGCGTGGTGACCGGGCACGGACGGATCGACGGCCGGCTGGTGTACGTCTTCTCGCAGGACTTCACCGTGTTCGGCGGGTCGCTCTCCGAAGCGCACGCGGAAAAGGTCTGCAAGGTGATGGACCTCGCCCTCAAGACGGGCGCTCCGGTGATCGGCCTCAACGACTCGGGCGGGGCGCGCATTCAGGAAGGCGTCGTCTCGTTGGGCGGCTACGCCGACATCTTCCTGCGCAACACCCTCGCGTCCGGCGTGGTGCCTCAGATCAGCGCCATCCTCGGCCCGTGCGCCGGAGGCGCGGTGTACAGCCCCGCCATCACCGACTTCGTCTTCATGGTGCGCGGCGTCTCCTACATGTTCGTGACGGGACCGAGCGTCGTGAAGACGGTGACGCACGAGGAGGTCGATTTCGAGGGCCTGGGGGGCGCCGACGTGCATGCGACGAAATCGGGCGTCGCGCACTTCGTGCACGACTCGGAGCGCGAGGCCCTGGCGGCGATCCGGACGCTTCTCTCCTACCTGCCGGCGAACAACCTGGACGATCCGCCGGTCCGGCCCCCGACCGATTCGCCCGACCGGCGCGACGAGGAGCTGCTCGACATCGTGCCCGACAGCCCGACCAAGCCGTACGACATGCGCGACGTGATCCGCCGGGTGGTCGACGACAGCGACTTCTTCGAGGTGCATCGCGACTTCGCGGGTAACCTGCTGGTGGGGCTCGCGCGGCTGGGCGGCCGTCCCGTGGGCGTGATCGCGAACCAGCCCGCCGTGCTCGCCGGCGTGCTGGACATCGACGCCTCGCTCAAGGGCGCGCGTTTCATCCGGTTCTGCGACGCGTTCAACGTGCCACTGGTGACGTTCGAGGACGTTCCCGGTTTCCTCCCGGGCGTGGCGCAGGAGCACGGAGGGATCATCAAGCACGGCGCCAAGCTGCTGTTCGCCTATTGCGAGGCGACCGTCCCCAAGCTCACCGTGATCACCCGCAAGGCGTACGGCGGCGCCTACGACGTGATGAACTCGAAGCACGTCCGCGGCGACTACAACGTCGCCTGGCCGACCGCCGAAATCGCGGTGATGGGTCCGAAGGGGGCCGTGGAAATCCTGTACAAGGACGAAGCGACCGAGGCGCGCGAGGCCGAGTATCGGGAAAAGTTCGCGCACCCCTATCTCGCGGCCGCGCGCGGCTACCTCGACGACATCATCGACCCGCGCGACACCCGACCGCGGCTGATCGAGGCGCTCGGCACGCTCGCTACCAAACGGGATCGCAATCCTCCCAAGAAGCATGGCAACATTCCTCTATAGCGTCGGCGCGCTCGCGGCGCTGCTCCAGGCGCCGTCGCCGCCGCCCCCCGCCCCCCCCGATTCACTCGCCGCGCTGCGCGAGCGGGTGGCGCGGGACTCGATGGACGGTGCGGGGTGGCTGCAGGTGGGGCGCGGCTTCTTGCAGCTCGCCGAAGCAGCCCACGGCCGGGCCCATCGCGCGGAGGCGGACAGCGCCTGGGCGCGCGCCGCGCTCGACACCGCGGAGGCGGCGCTGGTGCGGGCCGCCGCGCTGGCCGGGTCGGCGGGCGGGAGCGCCGCCGGAGACAGCGCGCGGGTGCTGCGCGTGGCCGTGTGGGCCGCGCGCTCGCGGCTCACGTGGGAGGAGAGCGGCATCGCCGCCGCACTCGACGCCTGGGGGCCGCTCCCCACCGACCTGCGGGTTCCCGCGGTGCTGGAGGAGCTGGGTGAGAACCTGCTGCGGGCGTGTCCCACGGGCGGGGCGCTGCTCACCGCGGGTGATGCCGACTCCTACGCCGTCTGGTACATGCGGTTCGCGCGCGCGCTGCGCCCCGACCTGCTGGTGCTGCCGCTGGCTGCGTGGCGGTCCGACGCGCTGCTGCGGGCCCGACTGGCGCGCGACCTGAAGCTCGCGCGTCGTTCGGCGGACGACGGGTGGCTCGGAGAGCTCGCGAAACGGCGGCCCGTGTGCGTCAGCATGGCGTTCGAGCGGCCTCCCGAGGTGCGCCCGCGGGTCGGATGGGTGCCCCGGTCGCTCGTGTGGGTGACGGGACCACAGGGCAAGGGCCCAAGCGTGCCGGCGCGCGACTTCGTGTTCGCCGCGCTGCGCGTGGGCCTCGACGTCCACGATCCCTGGGCCGATCCCGCCCTCGCGGTGTACACGCGGGCGGCTCGCGCCACGCGAGCGCTATGCGAGCCGATGGCGACGTTCAAAGTTGCCGTCGACGTGCCGAGTTGTCGGCGATGACGACGATCAAACGCGTGCTCGTCGCCAACCGTGGTGAGATCGCCCTGCGGATCATCCGGGCCTGCCATGAAGAAGGAATGGAGGCGGTCGCGGTGTATTCGGAGGTGGACCGGCTCTCGCCCCACGTGCGCGCGGCCGACGCCGCCGTCGCGCTCGGGCCCGCGCCCGCGGCGCAGTCCTACCTCGACGCCTCCAAGCTGCTCGCCGCCGCGCGCGACACCGGCTGTCAGGCGGTCCACCCGGGATACGGCTTCCTCTCCGAGCGGGCGCCGTTCGCGGAGGCCGTGACGGAGGCGGGCCTGGCGTTCGTGGGACCGTCGGCCGCCGCGATCCGCGCCATGGGCGACAAGACCGAGGCGCGGCGTCGCATGCAGCAGGCAGGCGTGCCGATCGTGCCCGGGACGACGCGGCCGCTCGCCGACCACGCGCAGGCGCGCCCCGAGGCGGCGCGGCTCGGGTATCCGGTGCTGCTCAAGGCGGTGGCGGGGGGTGGGGGGAAAGGCATGCGGCTGGTCCAGACGGAGACGGAGCTCGAGCCGGCGTTCGAGATGGCGCAGAGCGAAGCCCAGCACGCGTTCGGGGCGGGGGAGGTGTATCTCGAGAAATATCTGGAACGGCCGCGCCACATCGAGATCCAGGTGCTCGCCGATTCGTTCGGACGGGTCGTGGCGCTGGGCGAGCGCGAGTGCAGCATCCAGCGGCGTCATCAGAAGCTCATCGAGGAGGCGCCCTCGCTCGCCGTGACACCGGCGCTGCGGCGTCGTCTGAGTGACGCCGCCACCGCCGCCGCCGGAGCGGTCGGCTATCTGAGCGCGGGCACAATCGAGTTTCTGCTCGCACCGACCGGCGAGTTCTTCTTCCTGGAGATGAACACCCGCCTGCAGGTCGAGCATCCGGTGACGGAGCTGGTGTACGGCGTGGACATCGTGCGGGAGCAGCTGCGGGTGGCCACGGGCCAGCCGCTGCGGGTGCACGCGGGCACGCTCCAGCCGCGGGGCCACGCGATCGAGTGCCGCATCACGGCCGAGGATCCGTTCAACGATTTCCTGCCCGTCACGGGCGTCGTGCAGCACCTGCGCGTGCCGGGCGGCCCCGGCGTGCGCTGGGACGCCGGATTCGAAACGGGGAACGAGGTGACGCTCCACTACGATTCCCTCATCGCGAAGCTGATCGCGTGGGGGGAAACGCGCGGGGTGGCGCTCGAGCGCATGCGGCGCGCCCTCCGGGAGCTCGTGATCGTGGGGATTCCCACCTCACAGCCGTTTCACCTGCGGGTGATGGACGACGCGGAATTCCAGCGCGGCGACCTGGACATCACCTATCTCGACCGGGTGGGGACGCGCCTGCTCTCGGGCGAAGCGCGGCCCGATCTGACGCGCCCGCTCGCCGTCGTGGCCGCCCTGCTCGCCGACGAGCGGCGCGCGGCGGCACCCCCGCCTGCGCCTCCCGACCGCCCGGCCGTCCTACGGTCCGCCTGGTTGCTCGCCGCTCGACGGGAAGCCGTGGGGGGAAGCGGATGAGCGACATCGTGGCGATCACGTCGATCGCGGCGGGCGGGGACGGCGTCGGCCGATTGGGCGACGGCCGCGCCGTGTTCGTGCCGCGGACCGCGCCGGGCGAGCGCGTGCGGCTGCGCGACGGGGTCAAGCTGCTCAAGAGCTTCGCGCGGGGAGAGCTCGCCGAGGTGGTCGCGCCCACCGGGGCGCGCGTCACGCCCCCTTGTTCGCATTACGGGCAGGACCGCTGCGGCGGCTGCCAGCTGCAGCACGTGGCCTACGAGGCCCAGCTCGATGCGAAGCGGGCGATCGTGGGAGACGCGCTGCGCCGCATCGCCAAGCTCGACGTCCCGGATCCCGAGATCGTGGAAGCCGTGGAGGAGTGGCGCTACCGGGCGAAGCTGAGTCTGGCGGTGAAGGGTGGTGGAGGGCGGCGCAAGGCGGTGGGCTTCCATCCGTACGACCGACCCGGTACGGTGTTTCCGTTGATCGACTGTCACATCGCCGACTTCCGACTGATGGCGCTGTGGCGTGAGCTCAAGCCGCGGCTGGATCTGCTGCCGCCGAAGCTGGCGCGTCTCACGCTGCGGTTGGACCGCGAGGGGCGCCGGCACGTGATCGCCGAGTCGGCGGGCGAGCCGTGGGCGGCGAGCGACGCGGCGGCGCTGCGCGCCGCCGTGCCCGACCGCGAGGGCGTGATCTGCTGGTGGCAGCCGGTGGAGGGCGCGGCGCGCGTGGTGGCCGGCCCCGCGACCGGATTCCCGGCCACCGCGTTCGAGCAGGTGAACCCGGAAATGGGCGCGCTCACGCGCCGCTGGGCCGTGGAGCAGCTGGGCGACGTGCGCGGTGCGGTCGTGTGGGACCTGTACGGCGGGATCGGCGACACGGCGGTGCAGCTCGCGGAGCGGGGGGCGCATGTGGTGAGCGTGGATGCCGACGAGAAAGCGATCGACTGGGCCCAACGGCGCGCCGCGCCCGGTGCGGTCCGGTTCATCGCGGCGCGGGCCGAGGACGTGCTGCCGACGCTGCCCGAGCCGAGCGCGGTCGTGGTGAATCCGCCGCGCGGCGGGCTGCACTGGAACGTGACGCTGCGCCTGAGTGGGCAGCCGGTCCCCAGAATCGCCTACGTCTCCTGCGATCCCGCGACCCTGGCGCGCGACCTATACCGGTTGAGGGTCAACTACAGGCTCACGGCCGTGCGGGCGTTCGATCTCTTCCCCCAGACGGCGCACGTGGAGACGGTCGCGATACTGGAGGCGGCATGAGACAATTGCGGATTGTGGATTGCGGATTGCGGATTGGACGAACGGAGCTCCGATCTGATAATCCGCAATCCGAAATCCGCAATCCGCAATCGGACGGGGGAGGGGAGCGGTGAGGTATTTCGTGACCATCGGCTCCCAGACCATCGAAGTGGAGGTCGACGGCGAGCGAGTGGTCGTGGGCGGGGACGCGATCGACGCCCAGCTCGCGCCCCTGCCCGGCACGCCGCTGTATCACCTGCTGCTGGGCGGAGAGTCGTGGACGGTGGCCGCGCAGCCGCTCGAAGGCGACGGACGCTGGGCCATGGGCGTGGTGGGCGAGCGCGTGGAAGTGGCGGTGCAAGACGAGCGAGCCCGCGCGATGGAGGCACTCACAGGGACGGCCCCGGGCGGGGCGGGGCCGGTCGTGGTGCGCGCGCCGATGCCCGGCCTGGTGGTCCGGGTCGAGGTGGCGGACGGGCAGCGGGTCGACGCCGGGGCAGGCCTGGTGGTGGTAGAGGCGATGAAAATGGAGAACGAGCTGCGCGCGCCGCGCGCGGGCGTGGTGCAGACGGTGCACGTGGCGGTGGGGCAGCCGGTCGAAAAAGGGATGTCGCTCGTCACCCTCGCGAGCCCGGAACCTTCGGGTTGACACCGCCTTACGCCTCGGGTATAGTTCGCGGCTATCGTCGACCGGCTACGCGAGGAAGGCGTCGGGAATGAAGACCTTCAGCCTGCGGAAAGAGGATGTGACGCACCGCTGGTTCTTGGTGGACGCCACGGGTCAGCCGCTGGGGCGCCTCGCGAGCCAGGTGGCGCAGATCCTGCGCGGCAAACACAAGCCTACCTTCACGCCGCATCTGAACGGCGGCGACTGCGTGGTGGTGGTGAACGCGGCGAAGGTGAAGCTCACGGGGCGCAAGCTCGAGCAGAAGCGGTATTTCCGGCACACCGGCTACATGGGGCACGAGCGGTTCGCGCCGCTCAAGAACGTGATGGAGAAACACCCGGAGCGCGTGATCGAGCGGGCGGTCTGGGGCATGCTGCCCAAGACCACGCTGTCGCGCCAGAAGGTGAAACAGATGCTGAAAGTGTACGGCGGACCCGACCATCCCCACGCGGCGCAGCAACCGCAGCCGCTCGGCGCGGCGGCCGCGCGATGAGCAGCGGCATCACGCCGGAGCTGCGCTGGCACGCGGTGGGGCGCCGCAAAGTAGGCGTGGCGCGCGTGTATCTGACGCCCGGCTCGGGGAAGTGGAACATCAACGGGCGCACGCTGGGGGACTACTTCCCCCGGCCGTCGCTGGTGTCGCACATCCAGCAGCCGTTCACGGCCACGGACACACTGGGCGCGTTCGACGTGCGGGCGCTGTGCCGGGGCGGGGGTGTGACGGGGCAGGCGGGAGCGCTGCGGCTCGCGATCGCGCGCGCCCTGTGCCTGGCGGACGAGCAGCACCGTAAGAAGCTGCGGGAGCAGGGACTCCTGACGCGTGATCCGCGCGTGGTGGAGCGCAAGAAGCCTGGGCGGGCGGGAGCGCGCAAGCGGTTCCAGTTCAGTAAGCGGTGATCGGGGACTGGGGGCTCGGGGTTAGGGCCTCGGTGGGCGCCCCTAACCCCTAGCCCCGAGCCCCTAACCCCTCACACAAGGGAGTGCATGGCGCAGCCTCAGTTGCAGGACCTGCTGGAAGCGGGCGTCCATTTCGGGCATCAGACGCGCCGCTGGAATCCCAAGATGCGCCGGTTCATCTTCGCCGAGCGCTCCGGCATCTACATCATCGATCTCCAGAAGACGCTGCGGCAGATCGAGGCGGCGCAGGACCTGCTGCGCGGTGTGGTGCTGAAGGGCGAGGGGGTCCTGTTCGTCTGCACCAAGAAGCAGCTCAAGAACATCCTCCAGGCGGAGGCGCAGCGCTGTGGCGCGTTCTACGTGACGGAGCGGTGGCTGGGCGGCACGCTCACCAACTTCCAGACGATCAAGAAGCAGATCAAGCGGCTGAAGGAGCTGGACCAGGGCACCGCGGAAGGTGAATTCGAGAACTACACCAAGAAAGAGCAGCTGCTGTTCGACCGCGAGCGGGGGAAGCTGGAGAAGTATCTGTCGGGCATCAAGAACATGAGCCGCCTGCCCGGGGCGCTGTTCGTGGTGGACTCGAAAAAGGAGCGGATCGCCGTCGCCGAAGCGAACAAGCTGGGGATCCCGGTGGTCGCGATCGTGGACACCAACGCCGATCCGGACCTGATCAACGTGCCGATTCCCGGGAACGACGACGCGATCCGGGCGGTCTCGCTGATCACCGCGGCGGTGTCGGACGTGATCGGCGAAGCGCGGCGCCAGATGCCGCTGCACGAGGCCGCCGAGGAGGGCGAAGGCGTGACCTACTCGACCGAAACGGGCGTCGAGGCGGAGGCGGAGGGCGACAAGAAGAAGAAGCCGGCGCGGCGCAAGCGCCGCGCCAAGCCGGAAGCCATTGCCGCGCGGCTCAAGACGGACGAGGCCCCGGCCCCCGCCCCAGCGGAATCGAGCGGCGGAGCCGAAGGCCAAGGCTGAGCCCGCCGGACGTTCGCGTTTCGGTGGACAACCGACCGCCGCCCTCCGAGCCGAACGGCGCGAGGGCGGCGTTTTTGCGAGTGAGGAGCATGGCGACCGTGAAAGACATTCCGGCGAAGCTCGTGGCCGAGCTGCGCGCCCGCACGGGCGCCGGCATGATGGACTGCAAGAAGGCGCTGGAGGAGACGGGCGGCGACCTGGAGAAGGCCGTCGACGTGCTGCGCAGCAAGGGCGCCGCGAAAGCCGACAAGCGGGCCGGGCGCGAGGCGTCCCAGGGCCTGATCGGTCACTACGTCCACCACGACGGCAAGATCGGCGTGCTGGTGGAGCTCAACTGCGAGACCGACTTCGTGGCGCTCACGCCGGAGTTCAAGGCGCTCGCTCGGGACCTCGCCGTGCACATCGCCGCGACCAACCCGCTCGCGGTGCGGATCGAAGACCTATCGCCCGACGTGGTGCAGCGCGAGCGTCAGGTATACGAGGCGCAGGTCGCCGAGCAGAAGAAGCCCGAGCCGATCCGCGCCAAGATCGTGGACGGGATGCTGAAGAAATTCTACGAGGAGCGCGTGCTGCTCGAGCAGAAGTTCGTGAAGGACGACAAGCGCACCGTGGGCGAGCTGGTCAAGGAGCTGTCGGCCAAGACGGGGGAGAAGATCGACGTGCGACGCTTCGCGCGGCTGAAGGTGGGAGAGGGCTGAGTGGCGACGGCCTCCCGCGCGCGTCTCGCCTACCCGCGGGCCCTGCTCAAGTTGTCGGGAGAGGCGTTCGCGGGAGACCGCGGGGCGGGCGGGGGCATCGATTTCGGCGTGATCGACCGGCTGGGGGACGAGCTCAAGGGCGTGGCCGCGCTGGGCGTCCAGCTGGGGCTGGTGGTGGGCGGCGGCAACATCCTGCGCGGCACGGCGGCGAGCGAGCAGGGGATGGATCGCGTGTCCGCGGACTACATGGGGATGCTCGCCACCGTGATCAATGCGCTCGCCCTGCAAGACATCCTCGAGAAAAAGGGCGTCGACACGCGCGTCATGACCGCGATCCGCATGGAAGAGCTGGCGGAGCCCTACATCCGGCGGCGCGCCGTGCGGCACCTCGAGAAGGGGCGCATGGTCATCTTCGCGGGCGGCACCGGGAACCCGTACTTTTCCACCGACACGGCGGCGGTGCTGCGGGCGCTCGAGGTCGAGGCGAAACTGATCCTCAAGGCGACGAACGTGGACGGCGTGTATACGGCGGATCCGAAGCAGGACCCCAAGGCGAAGTTCCTCCCGGAGCTCTCGTTCCGCGACGCCCTGGTGAACGGCTACGCCGTGATGGACGCCAACGCGTTCGGGCTGTGCAAGGAGAACAAGCTCCCCATCGTGGTGTTCAACATCAACCAGCCGGGCGCGACGGCCAGGGTCCTGGCCGGCGAGCGCGTCGGGACGATCGTGCAATGAGCCCCCCCACTCTCACGGACCACGTCAAGCAGGCCAAGCAGGCGATGGACAAAGCGGTGGACGCCGTGAAGCGGGAGTTCGCCACGGTCCGCACGGGCAAGGCGACCACGGCGCTCCTCGACCTCGTGCGCGTGGAAGCCTACGGGAGCGAGATGCCGATCAATCAGGTGGCGAGCGTGGCGACGCCCGAGCCGAAGCTGCTCACAGTCCAGCCGTGGGACAAGTCGCTCCTCAAGGCCGTGGAAAAGGCCATCCTCGCGTCCGATCTCGGTCTCACCCCCTCCAACGACGGCAACATCATCCGCATCCCGCTGCCGCCGCTCACCGAAGAGCGGCGCCGCGAGCTGGTGAAGGTGGTGCACAAGTTCGCCGAGGAAGGGCGCGTGGCCGTGCGACACGCGCGCACCGAGGCGATCAACCGGATCAAGAAGACCGAGCACGTGTCCGACGATGAGAAGAAGCACACCGAGAAGGACGTGCAGAAGCTCCACGACGAGCACCTCAAGCTCGTGGACGAGGCGGTCAAGGCGAAGGAAGCGGAGATCATGGAGGTGTAGCGATGGCGGACGACCTGCTCGCGCAGATCCGCGGCAATGGGGTCGTTCCGCGCCACGTGGCCGTCATCATGGACGGCAACGGGCGGTGGGCCCGGGAGCGGAGCCTGCCGCGCCCGCTGGGCCATCGGGCCGGGATGAAGGCGGTGCGCGAGGTGGTGGAGGGGGCGATCGCGGCGGGCGTCGAAGTGCTCACGCTGTTCGCGTTCTCGGCCGAGAACTGGCAGCGGCCGGCGACCGAGATTTCGGCGCTGATGGAGCTGCTCGAGGAATACATCGCGCGCGAGGTGGCGGAGCTGCGCGATCAGGGCGTCGCCGTGCACGTGCTGGGCGATCGCACCCGGCTCGCGCCCGGCGCGCGCGAGGCGGTGGAGCGCGTGGAGGACGAGACCCGGGCCGGCGCCAAGCTGGCCCTGAACCTGTGCATCTCGTACTCGTCGCGCGCCGAGCTGGCGCGTGCGGCGCGCCTCCTGGCGGAAGAGGTGCTCAAGGGCGCCAAGCGGCTCGAGGACATCGGCGAGGAGGCGGTGCGCGAGAAGCTGTACACCGCGCCCTGGGGCGACCCCGACCTCCTGATCCGCACGTCCGGCGAGTACCGGCTGTCGAATTTCCTGCTGTGGCAGCTCGCCTACACGGAGCTGTACGTCACGCCGGTGCTCTGGCCCGACGTCACGCGCCGCGACCTGTTCGGGGCGATCCTCGATTACCAGCGGCGCGATCGGCGCTTCGGAAAAGTCCCGGTGTGATCTCCCGCAATCTGCTGGTGCGCATCGCGTTCGCCGTCCCGGCCATCGCGGCGGCGCTGCTGCTCTTGCGGCTGGGCGGCTGGGCGCTCGCCGGGGTGTTGGCCGTCCTGGGCGTGCTCGGCACGCGCGAGGTGTACGACTTCGCGCGCGCGCAGGGGATCGAGCCGCTCGAATGGGTCGGGTTCATCGGCGCCGCCTTGTGCCCGCTGGCCACGTATTGGGTGAAAGGCTACGCCGAATGGGAACCGGTGCTGTACGCCGGCGCCGTGTGGCTGCTCGTGTTGCTGGTAGTGGCGGCCGCCCGGGGGCCGGATGGCCGGCCCCTCACCGCGGTCGCGGTCACCGTGTTCGGGGGCCTGTACGCCTCGGCGCTCTTGTCGTTCATCGTGGCGATCCGCCACGGGCCGCACAGCGACGCGCACCCACGCGGTTCCGTCGCGCTTGTCGTCATGCCGCTCGTCGTGACCTGGGTGTGCGACACGTGCGCGATGGCGGGGGGCGCGCTGGTGGGCGGGCCGAAGCTGGCTCCCGTGCTGTCGCCCAGGAAGACGTGGGCTGGTGCGGTGGCTGGTCTGGTGGGTGGGCTGCTGGCGGCGCTGGTGTATGGCGCTCTGGTCCTGGATCGCGTGGCCTTGCGGCTTGGGGTCTGGCAACTGGTGACGGTGGGGGTGGTCGGGGTGGTGGCGGCTCAGGTGGGCGACGTGGCCGAGTCGCTGTTCAAGCGCGAGGCGGGCGTCAAGGACTCCTCGTCGCTCATTCCGGGTCACGGCGGCGTGCTCGACCGGCTCGATTCGCTGTACTTCGTGCTGCCGCTCACGGCCGGCCTGTTCCGTCTGTTCGACGTCGCATGAGCGTCGGCGTCGCGATTCTTGGCTCGACCGGGTCGATCGGGTGCTCCGCCCTGCAAGTGCTCGGGCGCCAGCGCGAGCGGTTCCGGGTGGCGGCGTTGACGGCGTACTCGAATGCCGAGCTGCTGCAACGGCAGGCGGTCGAGTGGGGGCCGGCGTACGTCGGGATCGTGAACGGGGGGAAGGGGGACGAGGGACGGGGGAAGGGTAAAGGCGTGCAGTGTCTCGTCGAGGCTGCCACGCATCCCGATGTGCAGATCGTAGTGAACGCCATCGTCGGCGCGGCGGGGCTCGAGGCCACGCTGGCGGCCCTGCGAGCGGGGAAGCGCGTGGCGCTCGCCAACAAGGAGACGCTGGTAATGGCGGGCGAGCTCGTCACCCGCACGGCGCGCGAGTGCGGCGGGGAGATCGTTCCGGTCGACTCGGAGCACAGCGCCGTGCTGCAGTGCGTCACCGGCCGGGAGTCGACCGAGCTGGCGCGGCTCATTCTCACGGCGTCGGGTGGGCCGTTCCGCACCTGGACGCCGCAGCGCGTGGCCGGGGCCACCGTGGACGAGGCCCTGCGCCATCCCACGTGGAAGATGGGGAAGAAGATCACGGTCGATTCCGCGACGCTCGTCAACAAGGCGCTCGAGGTGATCGAGGCGCACTTCCTCTTCGGGTTGCCGTACGACGCGGTGGAGGTGGTGGTGCATCCCCAGTCGGTGGTGCACGCATTCGTCGAGTTCGTGGACGGCTCCGTGTTGGCTCAGGTGGGATTCCCCACGATGGAGCTCCCGATC
>Ga0209805_1001160_pt1 | contig 16202 bp, 9 predicted proteins | sample GraSoiAngelo_148_FD_185905 | JGI IMG/M metagenome (GOLD analysis project Ga0209805, IMG submission 185905) | Grasslands soil microbial communities from the Angelo Coastal Reserve, California, USA - 14_1009_09_20cm (SPAdes) (version 2) | ecosystem: Environmental > Terrestrial > Soil > Grasslands ... | reverse complement strand
TCACCTTGTCCTCGAACGAGCGCGCCGCCGCCTCATCGATCACGGTGCCCATGTCGGTCGTGGGATCCATCGGGTCGCCGTATTTGATGGCGCGGGTCTTCTCGAGGAGCAGCTCGATGAAGCGCTCTGCCACCGAGTCCTGTGCCAGCATGCGCTTGATGGCGGTGCAACGCTGGCCGGAGTTCCTGTACGAGCCGGCGGCGGCCAGCGTGGCCGCCTCCTCGAGGTCCGCGTCTTCCATGACGATGAGCGGATCGTTGCCGCCGAGCTCCAGCACCTGGCGCTTGTAAACGGCCTTGGCGGCGATGTACTTGCCGGTCGCCACGCCGCCGGTGAACGTGACCAGGTCCACATCCGCGTGCGTCAGCATCTCATCGGCGATCTCCCTGGGGTCGCCGGTGAGCACGCTGAACATCTCGGGCGGCAGGCCGGCCTCGTAGAGAACGTCGGCGAGCAGGAGCGCGCTGAGCGGCGTCTTCTCCGAGGGCTTGAGTACCATCCGGTTGTTGCTGGCGATGCTGGGAGCGATCTTGTGCGCGACCTGGTTCAGCGGATGGTTGAACGGCGTAATCGCGGCAATCACCCCCAGGAGCGGCTCGCGCAGAGTGTAGACCTTGCGGCGCCTGCCGTGCGCGGTGAGGTCGCAGGAGAATATCTGCCCATCGTCCTGCAGCGCCGCGTTGCCGGCGAAGATGAATACATCACACGCGCGGCCCACCTCATAGATGGAGTCCTTCTTGCACAAGCCGCTCTCGGCGGTGATGAGGTCGGCAATCTCCTCGGCGCGCGAGCGCAGCGTCTCGGCCGTCTGCTGGCAGATCCGGTAGCGCTCGTAACGCGTCAGGCGCGGCCGGAAGGCCCTGGCGATCCCGATCGCCCGGCGTACCTCGGCCATGGAAGCCCTGGCCACCGTGCCCACGAGCGCGCGGGTGTAGGGATTGAACACTTCGCTGCTGCGCCCGCTAGCGACGCGGGCGCCGCCGATACGCAGGCTCTCGCGCCGCACGCCGTCGTCGTACCTCATCTCGGGGGTTCGCCCGGGGTTGTCATCGGGCATGGTTCAGCACCCAGTCGAAGGCATCGAAGTTGCGCCAGCGCCTGTTGGGGTCGAGGTTCTCGATGCGGCGATTCATCACCAGCGGCACCGCCTGCTCGGCGAGGCCGCCGTGCGAGCGCAGCGGCGCATCGAGGCCCGAGAGGTCGTGCCTGGCCGCCGCGCCACCGAGAACCACCGAGCGGCTCGAGACCACCACCAGATCGCCGATCCGGTCGGCGGGCAACTCGAAGCGGCTGGCCGCCGCGGCGCGCGTGAGCACCATTTCGATGCCGCGCAACGCTGCGATCCGCGCCGCCAGCGCCTCGGCATCGATGTCGGCGGGCAGGTACACGGTCGCGTACGAGCCCAGCGCCCCATGATGCACGACGTACGGGTCGGTGATCGGCAGAATGACTCGCGCGCCTGCGGCACCGAGCCAGCCGTCCAGCACATCCTGCAGGTAGATCACGTTGGGGCTCGCGTCGAGCCGCGTCTTGGAGTTCATGCCGTGGTCGGCGGTCAGTGCGATGGCGCAGCCGAGGTGCTCGAGCTCGCCCAGGTAACGGTCCATCATGCCGCAGAACGAATTGGCCCGCGTCGTGCCGGGTGCGTGCTTGTGCTGCACGTAGTCGGTGGTCGACAGGTACATGATGTCCGGGCGGCGTGTCTGCATCAGCTTGACCCCGGCGGCGAACACGAACTCCGACAATTCGGCGCTGTAGACGCTCGGCACGGGCAGGCCCACCAGCTGCAGCACGGCGTCGATGCCGTGCTCTTCGAGCGTGGCCTGGTCGGCCTTTTCCGCCGAGAAGCAGATGCCGCGCAGCTGGTGGCCGAGGAGCTTGCGCAACTTGTCTTTGGCGGTGACCACGGCCACCTTGCAGCCCGCGTCGGCCAGCGCCGCCAGCAGCGTAGGGGCGCGCAGCCACTTCGGGTCATTCATCATGACTTCCACGCCGCTGTCGGTGTCGTAGAGGTAGTTTCCGCAGATACCGTGAACCGCCGGCGTCGCGCCGGTGACGATCGAGAGGTTGTTCGGGTTGGTGAAGCTCGGCATGACGCAGTCGGCGATCACCTCGGTGCCCTCACCCAGCACCCGCTTCATCCACGGCATGTGTCCGCCGGCCACCGCCTGGGCGATGTAGTCCGGCTCACAGCCATCCACGCACACTACCACGCAAGGGTGCTCGGGCACCCGATAGGTCCGTCCGTTTACTTCGATGCGACGCATGTCAGTCTCACCTCTCGCGCGCCTCGCGTGCCGGTTCGGGCCGCGCCTGCATCTGCGCGAGCACCTTGCCGACCGCATCGATGGCGCCGGCGATGCCGCGCTCGCCGAGCTGGCCCATGCAGCCGACGCGGAAGGTCTCCAGCGTCGTCAGCTTGCCAGGATACAGGACGTAGCCGTGCGCCTTGACGGCGTCATAGAAGCTCTTGAAGTTGTAGTGTGGAGTGTCGGGCGCGTAGAAGGTCACGATGATCGGCGCCTGGATGGCCGCCGGCAGAAAGCTCCTGAGCCCGAGCCGCGCCATGCCGGCGATCAAGGTGCGGCAGTTATGCGTGTAGCGGGCGCCGCGCGCGGGGAGCCCACCCTCTTCAAGGTACTGCGAGATCGCCGAATCGAACGCCGCGACCACATGGGTCGGCGGTGTGTAACGCCATTGCGTGGTCTTCTGCATGTAGACCCATTGGTCGTACAGGTCCAGCGCCAGCGAATGGCAGTTGCCCTCGCTGCGCTCCAGCGCGCCGCGGCGCACGATGACGAAGCCCATCCCCGGTGGCCCCTCGAGGCACTTGCCCGAGGCGGCCACGACGGCATCGAACGGGGTGTTGCGCGCGTCGATCTCGAGCGCGCCGAAGGAGCTCATGGCATCCACGATCAGGCCCTTGCCATGACGGGCGACGACCTGCGCGATCTGTGGCAGCGGGTTGAGGATGCCGGTGCTGGTTTCACAGTGCACCAGCGCCACGTGCGTGATCGAGGGATCGGAGGCGAGCGCGCGCTCGACGTCCGCGGCGGCGACCTGCGTGTCCTCCGGGTAATCGATCGTGGTCAGCTTGCGGCCGAGCACCCGGCATATTCGCGCGATGCGTTGACAGTATGCGCCGTTTTGCGGGACCAGCACGTGTCCCGTGCGTGGAACCAGCGTACCGATCGCGGCCTCGACCGAGAACGTGCCGCTGCCCTGCATGGGGACGCACTCGTGTGTGCCCGCGCCGTGAACGATTTGCAGGAGGCGTTCGCGGACTCGGCCGGTGAGGGTGTTGAAGTCGACATCCCAGGAGCCCCAATCGCGCAGCATGCTCTGCCTGGTGCGCAGCGAGGTCGTCAAGGGTCCGGGGGTCAGCAGATACGGTTCGGGGGTCATCGGATTGCTCCCAGGAGTGACGCTGCCTCGCGCGCCAGCACGCTCGCCTCATCGACGCGAATGACTTCGACCGCGGCCCGGCTGCCCGGCGCGGCAATGCTCGCATCGATCCCCACACTCGCGTCGTTGGCGTGCCCGTTGAGCTCGATGCCAAGCCATTCGAAACCGCGCAGGATCCGGCCGCGGATCTCCGGGGCGTGTTCACCAATACCGCCCCCGAAAGCGATCACATCGACCCCGCCGAGCTCGCTCATATACGCCGCCACGTAGTGCCGGGCACGCCGACAGAATATCTCGATCGCAAGCCGGGCACCCGCGTCTCCGCCGCGCTCGAGCGCGAGCAGCTCGCGCATGTCGGCGCTGCGACCCGATAGGCCGAGCAGACCACTGTCGGCATTCAGCTGGCGGCGCATTTCCGCCGGCGACAGGCCGCCGCGCTCCATGACGTAGAGAAGCGCCCCGGGATCCACGTCCCCCGAGCGCGTACCCATGACCAGACCCTCGAGTGGCGTGAATCCCATGCTGGTCGCCACCGCGCGCTCGTCGAGGGTGGCGGTCACAGAACAGCCGCGTCCAAGCTGCAGGCTGATGACCCGGCTGGTGGGCCGGCCGGCCGGCACGCGCGCACGCGCCGCGTGGCACAGGTACCGGTGCGCGGTGCCATGAAACCCGTAGCGTCGCACGCCGAACGCCTCCTGCCAGCGCTTCGGTACCGCATACCGCCAGGCCGCTTCCGGGAGCTCGGCGTAGTACGCGGTGTCGAACACGCCCACCACGGGGAGCGTGCCGAGCCGCGCCCGCACGGCCGCGATGACCGACAGGGCGGGCGGATTGTGCAGCGGAGCGAGCACGTTGAGCTCCGCGAGGGAGGCGAGCTGCGAGTCAGCGAGCCGCGCGGTCGCCCGGAAGCCCTCGCCGCCATGCACGATGCGGTGCACGGTCGCATCGAGCCCGCTGAGCAGGTCGCGACCGTGCACGGTGGTCTGCGACAGCCACGCGAGCACGAAGTCAGCGGCCTCGGCGAGTGTGCGGATCGGCGCTGACCTGGGCGGCGCCGGCTCGCTGCTCTCGAGCGCGAACTGCCCCGACCCGTCGGCCAGGTCCACGAAAGCGCCGGCCTTTAGACGGCGTGCCGCTCCATCGCCCGTCACCTCCATCAGATCGAACTTGAGCGAGGAGCTGCCGGCGTTGAAAACGAGCAGTCGCATCAGTGTGACCCCGGTGCGGGCGCTGGACGCAGCAGCGGACTGCGGGTTGTGTTCATCGCGCGGCTGGCGCTGGCACGCGCACCAGGCGGCGCAGCGCGTAGGCGCCGAGCAGCACGACGACGCTCACGAGACCGAATACCAGGGAAGCGCGTTGCTCGGGGATGACGGACATCGCCGCCACGATCGCCAGCATCGCCACGATCGCGAGGCGCGTGAGCCACGGGTAGCCCCACATGCGCATCCGCAGCCGTTCGGGCATCTCCTGCTCGAGACGCCGGCGCAGCCGCAGCTCGCTGACTGCGATCAGGACGTAGACGAAGATCGCGACGGTGCCGTAGGAATTGACGAGAAACGCGAAGATCCTGTCGGGCGACAGGTAACTCATCGCCACGGTCACGTAGCCGAATGCGGTACTGGCGAGGATTGCGGCGAGCGGCACGCCGCGCTTGTCGAGCTTCGCGATCGGCGCGGGTGCATCGCGGCGCCGGGCGAGCGCCATGAGCATTCGGGAAGCCGCGAACAGGCCGGAGTTCAAGGCGGACAGCACCGCCGTGAGTATGACGATGCTCATGACGGTCGCGGCGGCCGGGATCTTCAGCACCTCCATGACGCTGACGTACGGCCGCGCCATGCGCGCCGGGTCGTTCCAGGGCACGATGGCGACCACCAGAAAGATCGAGCCGATATAAAACACCAGCGTCCGCCAGATCACCGACTGCGTCGTCTCCGCCACGGCCTTCTCGGGTTCCGCGGACTCGGCCGCGGCGATGGTGACGATTTCGGCGCCGAAATAAAATCCGGTCGCCGCGACCGCTCCGGTGAGCACCGGGACGATGCCGTTGGGCATGAAACCGCCGTGCGCCGTCAGCTGCAGCACGCGCTCACCCGCCCCGGGCCAGGCACCCAGCGCGAACAGGGCACCGGCGCACAGAAACGCGACGATCGCGGCGACCTTGATCGAGGCGAACCAGAACTCCGCCTCGCCGTAGGAGCGCACCGACAGCAGATTCACGATGGTGAACAGCCCCATGAGTGCGAGCGTGAACTGCCACGGCGCGATGCTCGGCCACCAGGTTCCGAGGATCTTGGCGCCCGCGACCGCCTCGAGGCCGACCACGATCACCCAGAAATACCAGTACATCCAGCCGGTCAGAAAACCCGCCAGCTCTCCGAGCGCCAGACGGTTGTACTCGTAGAACCCGCCGACCGCGGGGTAGGCGATCGCCATCTCGCCGAGCATGCGCATCACCAGCACCACCAGCGTGCCGGTCAGGGCGAAGGAGATTACGGCGGCGGGACCGGCGGAAGCGATGACGACCCCGCTGCCGACGAACAGGCCGGCGCCGATCACGCCGCCGAGCGCGATCATGTGCATGTGCCGCCGCTGCAGGGCGCGACGCAGCCCGCTGGAGGCAGAGTCCGGCGCCGTCATCGGCGCAACCGCGGCTGGGAGCTGCACGCGGGCCGCGTCACATGAATTTCTGGTATTTCGCCAGGTGCCGCACCGGCTTCGACAGGGCGTCACGGCGGAACGGGTCACCGAGCTCCTGCGTCACCATCACTTCCAGCACGGTCGTCCTGCCGGCGCTCTGCGCCGCGGCCGCGGCGCGCAGTGCGGGCCCCACATCGGCGAGCCGCTCGACGGTGACGCCCTCGCAGCCGAACGCGCGCGCCACGGCGGCCCAGCTGGGGTTTTGCAGATTGACCCCCTGGTAGCGCCGCGAGTAGAAGTCGACGTGGTTCTTCTTCTCTGCGCCCCACTGCTCATTGTTGAAGACGACCACCGTCACGCCGATGCTCTCGCGCGCGCACGTCAGCAGCTCGTTGAAGCTGATGCCCCACGCGCCGTCGCCCACGTAGGCGAACGCCGGACGCTCGGGTGAGGCGAGCTTCGCGCCACAGATCACCGGGAACGCATAACCGCAGTTGCCGAAGCTCATGGCCGCGAACATCGACCGCGGCCGCTCGAAACGCAGATAGGAGTTGGCGACCGAGCAGATGTTGCCGATGTCCGTTGACACCATGGCATCCGCGGGCATGGCCTGCTCGAGTGCGCGCAGCACCTCACGCGGGTGCATGCGCCTGGAGCTGGCCGCGACTTCGAGCGAGTACGCATCGCGCTCGTGGGTCCAATCCCTGAGCTCGGCCTCCCAGGTGGTCTTTTCGGCGGCGATGCGCGCCAGGCGCGCGCTGCGGCTCGCCGCGCCGGTGAGCCGCCGCTCCTTGAGACGTGCCATCAAGGCAGAGGCGGCGGCGCGGGCATCGGCCTGAATTCCCACCGAGATCGGCTTGACGAGCCCCAGCATGCGCGGGTCGCTGTCAATCTGGATGATCTTCGCCTGCTTGGGCCAATAGTCGAGCCCGTGTTGCGGCAGCGTGCCGAAGGGTCCGAGGCGCGTGCCCAGCGCGAGCACCACGTCCGCCTGCGCGATCAGCTTCATGGCGGCCTTCGAGCCCTGATAACCCAGCGGGCCGGCGGCCATGGGGTGGGAGGCCGGGAACGAGTCGTTGTGCAGGTAACTGTTGCACACCGCGGCGCCGAGCAGGTCCGCGAGCTCGATCGCCTCGGCCGTGGCGCCTGCTGTGATGACCCCGCCACCGGCAACGATCACCGGGAAGCTCGCGCCGCAGAGCAGCTCGGCGGCGGCATCCAGCGCCGCCGCATCCCCCGGGCCGTGCCTGAGAAGCATCGGCTTGGCGATGCTCGCCTCGATGTCGCCGTAGAAGAAGTCGCGCGGGATATTGAGCTGGGCGGGTCCCGCCTCCAGCATGGCGCGGTCAAAGCAGCGCGCGGCGATCTCGGCCATGCGGCGCGGATTGTTGACGTGGCCCTGGTACTTGGTGATCTTCGAGAAAATCGGCAGTTGCTCGGTCTCCTGGAAGCCGCCGAGCCCCATCGTCATGGAGCCGGTCTCCGGCGTGATGAACACGACCGGCGAATGAGCCCAGTACGCGGCCGCCACTCCAGTGACGAAATTCGTGACCCCCGGTCCGTTTTGCGCGATGCACACCCCGTGGCGGCCCGAGGCGCGGGCGTAACCGTCCGCCATGTGGATCGCGCCCTGCTCGTGGGCGACCGGCACGAACTGAATGCCCGCCGCCGGGAAGATATCCAGCGCGTCCATGAACGCCGAGCCGACGATGCCGAAGACGTGTGTGACGCCATTTGCGGCGAGGGTCTCAACGAGCGCCTCCGAGGGTCCCATCTTCTGCGGCTGGGTCACGGGCGTCTCCTGTGCAGAGTTTCTTCAGGTGAGATGGTTTGTCTCTTTGGAAGGCAACATACTATAATAGTCCCCCAGCAGAGCAAAACCATTTCTTTATGACGCCTGTTGCGTCCTGTTTATCGGAACGGAGGGCCTGATGACCGGCCGCGTGCTGTCACTCCCGGTCGAGACCGCAGAAATCGCGAGCGAAACCTCCTCGACACTCAAGGCCTTCGGAGTGCTCGAGGTGCTGGTGCGCGCGGGGCGCGCCGTCACGCTCTCGGAGCTCATGCAGGCCACCGAGCTGCCCAAGCCCACGCTGTACCGCACGCTCGCGCTGTTCGAGGAGGCGGGCTTTCTCGCCCGCGAGCCCGGCGGCCGCGCCTATATCATCGGTGAGCGCCTGTCGCGCTTTGCCCTCGACGTGCTGCGCAGCGATGGCGCGGCGGCCGAGCGGCGCACGATCTTGCGGCGCGTGGTCAGTCAGATCGGCGAGACCTGCAATCTCGCGGTGCTGAAGAAAGGCGCCCTCATTTACCTCGACCGCATCGAAGCGCCGTGGCCACTGCGCTTGCACGTGGCGGAGGGCGGCGGTGGGCTGCCCCCGCACTGTTGCGCCAGCGGCAAGCTGCTGTTGGCTCACCTGGCGGCACCCGAGCGAGCGCGCCTGCTCGGGCTCATGCCGCTCGAGCGCTTCACCGAGCGCACTATCACGGACCGGGCGGTGCTGGAGTCGGAGTTGGACCGCATCGTCAGCGTCGGTTACGCCGTCGACAACGAGGAGTACGTGCTCGGCGTTGCCTGCGTCGCGGTGCCGGTGCGCAACCGGCACGGCGATGTCATCGCCGCGATCGCGGTGCAGGGAGCGACCGCACGGTTGCCGCTGATGCGGGCCATCGAGTTCATACCGCGGCTGCAGGCGGCGGCGAGCGAGATCGGAGCCACTTTCGGCTGACGGAAACTTTACCCCTGGCGCCGCGCGCCTGCGGGCGCTGTGGCCTGCGCGGAGACCGACATGGACATGACGCTGGAGAATCTGGAACGCCATTGGATGCCCTTCACCAACAACCGCGAGTTCAAGCGTGAGCCGCGCCTGTTCGTACGCGCGAGTGGCATGCACTACTGGACTGCGACGGGGCGCAAGGTTCTGGACGGCAGCTCCGGGCTCTTCACCTCGGCGGCCGGCCATTGCCGAGCGGAGATAGCCGCTGCGGTCGCCAAGCAGCTGCAAACGCTCGACTTCACACCGTCCTTCATGCGCGGCCATCCCGGTGCGTTCGCCCTCGCCGACGGCGTCGCCGCGCTCACCCCGCAGGGCCTGGATCATGTGTTCTTCTGCAACTCCGGCTCCGAGGCGGTCGACACGGCGATGAAGATCGCGCTTGCCTATCACCTCGCCCGCAATGAGGGGCAGCGGGCCTATTTCGTGTCCCGCGAGCGCGCCTATCACGGCGTAAACATCGGCGGCACGGCCCTCAGCGGCATGGTGCGCAACCGCGAGGCGTTCGGCGCGCTGCTGCCAGGGGTGTTGCACCTGCGGCATACGCTGCTGCCGGAAAACCGTCTGACCCGTGGTATGGGCAGCACGGGAGCCGAGCTCGCCGATGACCTGTTGCGCTTCGTGAACCTCGTGGGTGAGAAGCGCATTGCCGCGGTGTTCGTCGAGCCCATCGCCGGGTCCACCGGGGTCATCGTCCCGCCGCGCGGCTACCTCGAGCGGCTGCACGAGATCTGCAGCCGGTACGGCATCCTGCTGGTGTTCGATGAGGTGATCTGCGGCTTTGGCCGCACCGGCGAGCCGTTTGCCGCGACCTCATTCGGCGTGACTCCCGACATCATCACCATGGCAAAGGCGCTCACCAACGGCGCCCAGCCGATGGGGGCGGTCGCGGTGCGCAGCGGCATCTACCGCACCATCATCGATGCCGCCCCGGATGGTGCACCGGAATTCTTCCACGGCTACACCTATTCGGCGCACCCGGCTGCCTGCGCGGCCGCTCTCGCCACGCTCGAGATCTACAGGAACGAGCAGCTGTTCGCCAAGGGCCGCGAGCTGTCGGGTTATTTCCTGGACGCGATGTTCGCCTTGCAGGACCTGCCCGCGGTCAACGACGTGCGCGGGTTCGGCATGCTGGCGGGGATCGAGATCAAACCCGGCAAGGCTCCGGGCGTGCGCGGCAACGAGCTGCAGGCGAAGCTGTTCGATCGCGGCCTGCACGTGAAGACCACCGGCGATGTCGCGATCATGGCGCCGGCGTTCATCGCCAGCCGCGCCGATATCGACCTGATGGGCTCGATGCTGCGCGACGCGATCGCGGAGTACTGATCGGCCGAGGTTTCGGTGCAGAGCATTCCGTCCCACGCACACGTCGTGATCATCGGCGGCGGCATCGTCGGCTGCAGTGTCGCTTACCATCTGGGGAAGCGCGGCTGCAGCGACGTGCTGCTGCTCGAGCGCAAGCAACTGACGTGCGGCACGACCTGGCACGCCGCGGGCCTGGTCGGCCAGCTGCGCGCGACACAGAACCTCACCCGGCTGGCCCAGTACACGACGCACCTGTACGAGGGACTGGAGCGTGAAACCGGCCAGGCGACCGGCTTCAGACAGGTCGGCTCCATCGCGGTGGCGGCGAGCGAGGCGCGCTTCGAAGAGCTGAAGCGCGGCGCCTCCATGGCGCGATGCTTCGGCCTCGAGGTACAGATCCTGCCGCCGGACGCGGCCCGCGAGCGCTGGCCGCTGCTCTCGACCGATGGCCTGGTAGGCGCGGTGTTTCTGCCGAAGGACGGACAGACCAACCCGGTCGACACGACCCGCTCGCTCGCCAGGGGCGCGCGCCAGGCCGGCGTTTGCATCGTCGAGAACCTCAAGGTCACCGCGATCCGCGCCGCGCGCGGGGCGGTCACCGGTGTCGCGACCGAGCACGGGGAGGTCCGCGCGGAGGCCGTCGTGAACTGCGCCGGCATGTGGGCGCGCGAAGTGGGCGGTTGGGCGAATGTCAGCGTGCCGCTGCACGCGGCCGAGCACTTCTACATCGTGACGCAGCCCATGGCCGGGCTTGCATCCGGCCTGCCGATCCTGCGTGACGCGGATGCCCGCTCGTACTTCAAGGAGGACACCGGCAAGCTTCTGGTGGGATGGTTCGAGCCCCGGGCGAAGCCCTGGGGCGAGGGCGGGATCCCGGAGAGCTTCGCCTTCGAGCACTTGCCCGCGGACCTCGGACACATCGAGCCGCTGTTTGCGAGCGCCATGCAGCGGGTGCCGGCGCTCGAATCTGCAGGTGTGCAGGTGTTCTTCAACGGGCCGGAGAGCTTCACGCCCGATGACCGGTATCTCTTGGGCGAGACCCCGGAGATGCGCGGCCTGTACGTGGCGGCAGGCTTCAATTCGATCGGCATCCAGTCGGCCGGTGGGGCGGGCAAGGTGCTGGCGGACTGGATCATCGACGGACATCCGCCGTTTGACCTGTGGGACGTCGACATTCGCCGCTGCGCGCCGTTCCAGCGCAACAAGCGCTACCTGCGCGACCGCACGGCCGAGACGCTCGGCCTGCTCTATGCGATGCATTGGCCGTTCCGCCAGGCCGAGACGGCGCGCGGGGTACGCAAGTCGGCCCTGCACGACCGTCTCGCCGCCGCCGGGGCGTGCTTTGGAGAAGTGGCGGGCTTCGAGCGCCCGAACTGGTTCGCGGCCGCGGGCGCCGAGGCGCGCGACGAATACAGCTACGGCCGCCAGAACTGGTTCGCTCAGGCGGCCGGCGAGCACCAGGCGGTGCGTGAACGGGTGGGCCTGTTCGATCAGTCCTCGTTCGCCAAGTTCGTGCTCAAGGGCCGCGATGCGGCCACCGTGCTCGGACGGGTCTGCGCCAACGACATCGACGTGCCGATCGGCAGGATCGTCTATACGCAGTGGCTCAACGAGCGTGGCGGCATCGAGGCCGACCTCACGGTCACGCGCGAGGCCGAGGACGCATTCCTCATCGTCACCTCATGCGCGACGCAGACGCGCGATTTCGGCTGGCTGTGCCGCAGCATTGCGCCGGACGCCCGCGCGGTCGCATTCGACGTGTCCTCGGCCTATGCGGTGCTCGGTCTCATGGGGCCGCGCAGCCGCGAGCTGCTCGCGACGCTCACCGACGCGGACCTGTCCACGGCCGCCTTTCCTTTCGCTACCTCCCGGATCATCGATCTCGGCTACGCGCGCGTACGGGCGAGCCGGATCACGTATGTCGGAGAGCTGGGCTACGAGCTGTACATCCCCACCGAGTTTGCGCAGTCCGTATACGACGTGATCGTCGGTGCGGGTGAGCCCTTCGGACTGCGCCTCGCGGGCTACCATGCCCTGAACAGCTTGCGCATGGAAAAGGCGTATCGGCACTGGGGCCACGACATCTGCGACGAGGACACACCGCTCGAGGCCGGCCTGCAGTTCGCCGTCGCCTGGGACAAGCCCGGGGGCTTTGTCGGCCTCGAGGCGCTCAGCGAGCGGCGCGCGGAGGGCGTGCGGCGGCGACTCGTGGCGGTTGCCCTCGAGCGCGCCGATCGCCTGCTGTATCACAACGAGCCGATCTGGCGGAACGATGAGCTGGTCGGACGCATCTCCTCGGGGATGTTCGGTCATACCGTCGGTGCGTCGCTCGGTCTCGGCTACCTCGCCAACGGCGGCGCACCGGTGAGTGCCGAGTGGATCGCCGCAGGCCGATACGAAGTGGAGGTCGCCTGCGAGCGCGTTCCCGCGCGGGTCTCGCTGCGGCCCTTCTATGACCCCTCGAGCGCGCGGGTGAAGTGTTGAATCGGGCGCGGCGGCCGGCGCTGGCGCGTGGCGCGCGCAGCCGGTCGCAACAGCGTGCTGCATGAGGAGCCAGGCACGCGTCGTCGTCATCGGTGGCGGGGCGGTCGTCGCGCGCGAGCCGCTCTACGATCCGGGCAACCTGCGCCTCAAGGCGTGACTTGCGTGTTCGCGCTAGCGGTGCACGCTTGGTTCTGAACGCGCCTTGCCCGGCGCGAGCACGCGCGCCACGCCGCGGCCGCGCGGGTCGGCCACCGCGGTGGCGCCAGGATCACCGACGACGATCACCTGGATGTCCCCATTCCACCCCTGGTTCACGAACCTGTAACCGCGAGCGCTCAAGGCGGCGCGCGCCGCCGGGTCGAGCGTGGCGTAAGGCTCCTCGAAGAGCGTATCGGACGGCAGGAGCTGGTGGTGGATGCGCGGCGCCGCCACCGCAGCCTCGAGTGGCAGGTGGAAATCGTGCCAGTTGGTGAGCACCTGGAATATCCACGTCGCGATGCGTGACCCGCCGAGTGTACCGATCACGACCGCCACGCGGCCATGCTCGGTCAGGATCGTCGGGGTCATGGTCGACAGCGGCCGCTTGCCGGGCGCGATCGCGTTGGCATCCGCGCCGACGACCCCGTAGATGTTCGGTGCGCCGGGCTTGGCGGAGAAGTCGTCCATCTCGTTGTTCAGCAGAAACCCCGCGCCGCTGACGACCTGACCGGAGCCAAAGTCGTCGTTCAGCGTGTAGGTGTTCGACACGGCGTTGCCCCAGCGGTCGACAATCGAGAAGTGGGTGGTGTCGTGATGCTCGGGAAGCCCCGGCTTCACCTCGCTGGTCGGTGTCGGGCGCCCGGTGCTGACCTCGCCCGCGCGCCGCGCGAGGTAGGCCGCATCGAGGAGCTGCGCCACCGGCCCCGGGTGGAAGTCCGGATCGCCAAGGTAGGTGGCGCGGTCCGCAAACACGCGCTTCTCGATCTCGGCCAGCAGGTGCACGTACTGCGGCGAGTTCTGCCCCACCCCCGCGAACGCCGCAGCGAGGTCGGCCTTCATCGCCAGCATCGACAGCAGTGCAATGCCGCCGGAGCTCGGCAGCGGCGCGGTGAGGACGCGGTAGCCCGCCCAGTCCCCGGCGAGCGGCTCGCGCCATACGGGACGATAGGCCGCAAGGTCGGCACGTGTGATATGGCCGTGGCTGCGCGCCATCTCGGCGGCGATGAGCTCCGCGGTACGCCCGGCGTAGAAGCCGCGCGGACCCGCGGCCGCGATCCGCCGCAGCGTCGCTTCGAGCTCGCTCTGGCGGAACGTCGCATCGCTCGCGAGCGCGCCGAAGTAAGCGAGGAAGTTGGTGCGCCCGTGGAGTCGGGCGGCGAACTGGTCGCGCCTCGCGATGAGCAGGCGATCGACGCGAAAGCCCTCATGCGCATAGCGCAGCGCGGGCGCGAGATCGGCACACCAGGGGAGCCGGCCGAAGCGCCGATGCAGCTGCCACAGGCCCGCCACCGTGCCCGGGACGCCGGCAGCGCCGGCGCCGATGGTACTTGCGTCCGGGATGACCTCGCCGGCCGCGTCGAGGTACATGCCGGCGCTCGCGCTTCCCGGCGCGCACTCGCGGTAGTCGAGGAAGTACGCCTTGCCATCCACGAGTACGGTGGCAAAGCCGCCGCCGCCCAGGTTGCCGGCTTCCGGATAGGTCACCGCAAGAGTGAAGCCGACCGCGACCGCGGCGTCGACCGCGTTGCCGCCGGCGGCGAGGATCTCGGCCGCAGTGTCGGCGCCGTAGCGGTCGGGCGCGGCGACCGCGGCGGGTGTTGAAAGGGAAGAGGGGGACTGGGCTGCCGCGGCCCCGGACAGCAGGGGGAGGCCGCAGGCCGCCACCGCGCACGCCTTGCGCCACCAGAGAACTGTCATGCTCACCCCACGACCCGGCTGCGCGCCGCCGCGCTTGCGTGGTGCGCAGCGTAGCACTCGCGCGGTACGATCGTGCGGTGATGGAGGAGCTCACTCGCTCACTGGCGGTAGCGGCGGTGAGTCCGATCGTGCGTGGGTTCGCCGCCGGGGGTACGATCGGCCGGAAAGGAGCGCCAATTGACGGCTAGCCGGCTCACCGTGGCGCAGGCTCTGGTGCGCGCCATGGCGGCGCAGTGGACCGAAGTCGATGGCGAGCACCGCCGGGTGTTCGCCGGCGTCTGGGCCATATTCGGGCATGGCAACGTGGCGGCACTCGGCGAAGCGCTGTACGCCGCGCGCGATGTCCTTCCCACACTGCGAGCCCATAATGAGCAGGCGATGGGCCACGCCGCGGTCGCCTTTGCCAAGGCTTCGTACCGCCGCCGCATGATGGCGTGCACGACCTCCATAGGGCCGGGAGCCACGAATCTGGCGACGGCTGCGGCTGTCGCCCACGTCAATCGGCTGCCGGTGCTGCTCTTGCCGGGAGATGTGTTTGCAACCCGCGCGCCCGATCCGGTGCTGCAGCAGCTCGAGGATTTCAGCGACGGACTCATCACGGCGAACGATTGCCTGCGGCCGCTGTCGCGGTACTTCGATCGCATCACGCGCGCGGAGCAGCTGGTGGTTGCCTTCGATCGCGCGATGCAGGTGTTGACGGACCCGGCGGCCTGCGGCCCGGTGACGCTCGCGCTGTGTCAGGACGTGCAGGCGGAGGCGCTCGGCTGGCCGCCGAGCCTGTTCGAGGAGAGATCGTGGGGCCTGCGGCGCTCGCCGCCGGCGCGCGAGGAACTGGCGCGGGCGGTACAAGTGCTGCGTGCGGCGCGCCGACCGCTGATCGTCTGCGGGGGCGGGGTGCTGTATTCCGAGGCCGGCGCGGCGCTGCGCGAATTCTGCGAGCGGCATGGCATCCCGAGCGGCGAGACGCAGGCCGGCAAGTCCGCGTTACCGGCAAGCCATCCGCTGAATCTCGGCGGCATCGGCGTGACCGGGACCGCCGCCGCCAATGCGCTGGCCGCCGAGGCCGATGTGGTTCTGGCAGTGGGCACCCGTCTGCAGGATTTTACGACGGGCTCGGCGACACTGTTTCGCGCCAGGGGCCGGCAGATATTGGCCCTCAATGTCCAGCCCCAGGACGCCTGCAAGCACGGTGCAGTGCCGCTGGTCGCGGACGCGCGCGAGGGATTGCGCCAGTTGAGCGAGGCGCTCGGTGAGTGGCGGGCTGCGGATGCCTGGACACAGCGCTCTCATGCGGAGCGCAGCAGCTGGCGCGCGACGGCGGAGTCGTTCACTGCCGCGGGCGATCAGCCATTGCCATCGGACGCGCAGGTCATCGGTGCGGTGCAGCGAGCTGCGCAGGCGTCCGACATCCTGGTCGGCGCCGCGGGGGGCTTGCCCGGGGAGTTGCACAAGCACTGGCAGGCCGAGCAGCCCGCGGGCTATCACCTGGAGTACGGCTTCTCCTGCATGGGCTACGAGATCGCCGGAGCGCTGGGCGTGAAACTCGCCCATCCGCAGCGCGAAGTCATCGTGATGGTCGGTGACGGGTCCTATCTCATGCTCAACAGCGAAATCGCCACCTCGGTACGCATGGGCCTGAAACTGATCATCGTGCTGCTCGATAATGGTGGCTTCGGCTGCATCGAGCGCCTGCAGGGG
>Ga0209805_1001156_pt1 | contig 16232 bp, 13 predicted proteins | sample GraSoiAngelo_148_FD_185905 | JGI IMG/M metagenome (GOLD analysis project Ga0209805, IMG submission 185905) | Grasslands soil microbial communities from the Angelo Coastal Reserve, California, USA - 14_1009_09_20cm (SPAdes) (version 2) | ecosystem: Environmental > Terrestrial > Soil > Grasslands ... | reverse complement strand
CTTCAGCTCGATCGGCACGATTTGATTTTTAAAAAGCCCGGTTTCTGCTGCCCTCGCGGCCTTGCGGTGCGATTCCACAGCAAAATGATCCTGCTGCTCGCGCGTGAAGCCGTACTTCGCCGCGATGTTCTCCGCCGTCACGCCCATGTGGCCGTGCCCGAAGGGGTCGTGCAGCGCGCCGGTCATCGCGTCGACAACCGCCGCATCGCCCATGCGCTGTCCCCAGCGCCCCGAAGGCAGGAAATACGCCGCGCGGCTCATGCTCTCGGCGCCGCCGGCGACCGCGACGTCGCAGTCGCCGAGCAGAATGTGCTGCGCCGCCGAGACGATCGCCTGCAGCCCCGAGCCGCAGAGGCGATTGACCGTCAGGCACGGCGTGCCGACCGGCAGGCCGGCATCGACCGCCGCGACGCGCGACAGGTACATGTCCCTCGCCTCGCCGTGGATCACGCTGCCCATCACCACGTGGCCGACGCTCGCCGGATCGACTTTCGCGCGGGCTACGGCTTCCTTGATGGCAACGCAGCCTAGGCGAGTCGCCGCAAGGTCCTTCAGCGCGCCGCCGTAATCGCCGATCGCCGTGCGCGTTCCCGAAACCACCATTACTTCGCGCTCGCTCATTGCAGCCTCCCGTGCAAATCGTGCTCGCCGGCGCGCTCGATCAGGACTGCGGCGAACTCGCCGACCCTGGCGCGGCCCTTAAAGCGTACTACGCCGTCGATCTCCGGTGCGTCGGCGCTGGAGCGGCCGAGACAGGGCTCATCGACGAGAACTTTCATGGTCCTTCCTATTTTCACCTTCAACCGCGCGGCACTGATCGCCGCCTGCGCTTGCATCAGCCGGCCGCGCCGTTCTTTTCTCACCTCGTCAGGAACGGCGTCCGGCAGAGCGTTGGCTGCAGCTCCTTGCACCGGCGAGTAAGCAAAGCAGCCGACGCGATCCAGTTGGGCTTCCTTCAAAAAATCCAATAATTCAGAAAACTCTGCTTCAGTTCTGCGGACAGATCTCGCGCCAGCTGCGGATGCGCGCCAGCACGTTTTCGGCGCGCGCCGGCCGCTTCATCAGCTTGAGAATGCGCTCGCTCGCATGCTGGAACGGCACGTCGAGGTACGGCAGGAGCTTGCCCTGCGCCATCAGCGGAATCGCTTCGTCGACGTGCGGGTACGGGTAGACGTAATGCAGCCGCACCCAGACTCCCAGCTCGCCCAGGGCGCGACAAAGACCGATGAAGCTCGCTTTGAGAGGCTTGCCTCCCCAAAATCCAGTCCGGTACTTCACGTCAATGCCATAGGCGCTGGTGTCTTGCGCGATGACGAGCAGCTCCTTCACGCCCGCCTTCACCAGGTTCTCTGCTTCCAGCATGACCTCGCCGATCGGCCTCGAGGCGAGGTCGCCGCGCATCGACGGAATGATGCAGAAGCTGCAGCGGTGGTTGCAGCCCTCCGAAATCTTCAGATAAGCGTAATGCTTGGGGGTCAGTCTTATGCCCTGGGGAGGAATCAGGTCGGTATAGGGATCGTGCGGCCTGGGCAGGTGCTCGTGCACGGCCTCGAGCACCGATTGCGTGTCGTGCGGGCCGGTCACCGCCAGCACCGCCGGATGCGCGCTCTTCACCACGCCTTGCTTCGCGCCGAGGCAGCCGGTGACCACGACTTTTCCGTTCTCGGCGAGCGCCTCGCCGATCGTCGCCAGCGACTCCTCCACCGCGGCGTCGATGAAGCCGCAGGTGTTGACGATCACCAGGTCAGCGTCGGCGTAGGTCTTGGACGTGACGTAGCCCTCGGCGCGCAGCTGCGTGACGATGCGCTCGGAATCGACCAGCGCCTTGGGACAGCCGAGGGAGACAAACCCGATTTTCGGGCTACTGCTTTTCAGGATCGCTCTTGCCCTGCTGGGATGCCGCAAAACCCGGGAAGGACAGGCCGGAGAACATGTTGCGCGCCTGGCTCTGCATCTGCTCTTGGAACTGCGAGAACATCTTCTGGCTCTGCTCCATGTACGCCTGCATCAGGCTCTGCATGGCCGGCCCCTGCAGGTTCATGAACTGCGCCCACAGCTCCTGCGAGGCGCGCGAGTTATCGCCGTACATACGATGCGACTGCTCCTGCAGCGCCTTCTGGATGTCCTGGAAGGCGCGGATGTTCCTTTCCAGGTAGCTACCCATCATCCCCTGCATCGCGTTGCCGTAGGAGCGGATCAACTGCGACAGCAGGTCGGAGGAGAACATCGGCACGCCGCCCGATTCCTCCTCGAGGATGATCTGCAGCAGGATCTGGCGCGTCAGGTCGTCGCCGCTCTTCGCGTCGATCACCTGAAAATCCTCCTGCTTCAGGACCATCTGCTTGACGTCGGCCAGCGTGATGTAGCTCGACGTCTTGGTGTCGTACAGGCGCCGGTTGGGGTATTTCTTGATCAGCCGGACCTGGCTCTGCATCCTTGCCTCGCGGCTTTCCTGAGGTGACGCCGACATGTGGCCTAGTCTACTCCTTTAATACATGTGCTGGCCGCCGTTGATGGAAATGTTCGCGCCGGTGACGAACGCGGCTTCCTCGGAGCACAGATAGATGATCAGGCCGGCAACCTCCTCGGGCTTGCCGAGCCGCCCCACCGGGATCTGCGGCAGGATTTTCGAGTCGAGAATTTCCTTCGGAATGGCGGTGACCATCTGCGTGCCGATGTAGCCCGGCGAGATGGTATTCACAGTCACGTTCTTGCGCGCCACCTCGAGCGCGAGCGCCTTGGAGAAGCCGTGGATGCCCGCCTTGGCCGCCGAGTAATTAGTCTGCCCGAAGGCGCCCTTCTGTCCGTTGACCGACGACACGTTGATGACGCGGCCCCAGCCCCGGTCGACCATGCCGTTCATCACCTGCTTGGTCATGTTGAAGCACGAGTCGAGGTTGGTGCGCATCACTTCGTCCCAGGCGGCCTTGGTCATTTTCTTGAACGTCATGTCGCGCGTGATGCCGGCGTTGTTGACCAGGATGTCGATCGGGCCGCACTCGGCCTGGATCTGGGCGCACTTGCGCGCGCAGTCGTCGTAACTCACGACATCGACCGGATACGCGGAGAACGTGTGGCCGCGGCCCTTCATCTCCTCGAGCCAGGCCCGGTATTTGGTGTTCGACGGCGAGTAGGTGACGACGACGCGGTATCCCGCGTCGGCCATCTTCGTCGAGATGGTTTCGCCAAGGCCGCCCATACCTCCGGTGACGACGGCGAGCCGCTTTTGCACCATGCTGCCTCTCCCAGGGGGGAGCGGTCAGTCTACATCATGTGCATTCCGCCGTTGACCGAGATGTTGGCGCCGGTGATATAGCCGGCTTCCTCGGAGGCGAGGAACGCCACGACGGCGGCGATCTCCTCGGGCTTGGCGAGACGGCCCATGGGGATGGAGGCGATGATCTGCTCGCGAATCTCCGGCCGGAGCGCCTTCACCATGTCGGTCTCGACGTAGCCCGGCGACACGGTGTTCACCGTGACGCCCTTGCGCACCACCTCCTGCGCCAGGGCCTTCGAGAAACCCGCCATGCCGGCTTTGGCCGCGGAGTAATTGGTCTGCCCGAACTGGCCCTTGATGGCGTTGACCGACGAGATGTTGATGATGCGGCCCCAGCCGCGCTCGCTCATGCCGTCGATCACCTGGCGGGTGACGTTGAACACGCTGTTGAGATTGGTGTTGATCACCGCCATCCAGTCCTGCTCGGTCATGCGCTTGAACACCGAGTCGCGCGTGATGCCGGCGTTGTTGACCAGAATGTCGATGGGGCCGACGATCGAGCGCACTTGATAGAACATCTCGGCGCAGGAATCGAACTCCGCCACATCGCCCTCGGCGGCGTGCACGCGAAAGCCGTCGCGGCGCATCCCGTCCAGCCACGCGTTCTTGCGCTCGTAGCCTGGCAGGCAGCCCGCCACCACCGTTTGCCCAGCCTGGCCGAGGCGCCGGCAGATCGCGGTGCCGATGCCGCCCATGCCGCCCGAGACAAAGGCGATGCGCGCGACTACGGGGATAGTGCGGTCACGCCAGGGTTCCCGAGTCGTCAGCGCCTGGTCCCCATCCACTTCGCCCTTCATCATTTTCCTTTCTAGCGCTCGACGGCGAGGGCGACGCCCATGCCCCCGCCGATGCAGAGCGACGCCAGGCCGCGCTTCGCGTCCCGCTTGTGCATTTCGTGCAGCAGCGTGACGAGAATGCGGCAGCCCGAGGCGCCGATCGGGTGCCCGAGCGCGATGGCACCCCCGTTCACATTCACCCTGCTGGTGTCCCAGCCCATTTGCCGGTTCACAGCGATCGCCTGCGCGGCAAAGGCCTCATTGATCTCCATCAAATCGAGGTCCTTCGGCTCCCACCCTGCGCGCGACAGGCAGCGCTTGGAAGCCGGCACCGGCCCCATCCCCATGTACTTGGGGTCGACGCCGGCGGAGGCGAAGGCCTTGATGCGCGCGAGCGGCTTCAAGCCCAGCTCCTTCGCCCTGCGCGGCGATGCGAGCACGACGGCGGCCGCGCCGTCGTTGATGCCGGAAGCGTTGCCCGCGGTGACGCTGCCGTTCTTGTCGAAGGCAGGCTTGAGGCCCTTCAGCGCATCGAGCGTCGTGCCGTGCCGCGGATACTCGTCGTCGGCGAAGACGACCGTCCCTTTGCGGCTGGCGATCTCGACCGGAATGATCTCGTCCTTGAAGCGGCCCGCTTTCTGCGCCGCCTCGGTCTTCTGCTGGCTCCCGAGCGCGAACTGGTCCTGGTCCTCCCGGGTCACCGCATATTCCCTCGCCACGTTCTCCGCGGTGACGCCCATGTGGTACTGGTTGTACACGTCCCAGAGGCCATCGATGATCATGGTGTCGACCATCTTCGCGTCGCCCATGCGAAAGCCCTCGCGCGAGCCGTTGATCGCGTGCGGCGACATGCTCATCGACTCCTGCCCGCCGGCGACGATGAGGTCCGCGTCGCCGTGCGCGATAGACTGCGCGCCGAGCATGGCCGCCTTCAGGCCCGAGCCGCAGACCTTGTTGATGGTCATCGCCGGAATCATTTCCGGCAGGCCGGCGCGGATGGCCGCCTGCCGCGCCGGGTTCTGCCCGGTCGCGGCGGTCAACACCTGGCCCATGATGACCTCGGAAACCAGTTCCGGCGCCACCCCGGCGCGCTCTAGCACCTTGCGGATGACGAGAGCGCCGAGGTCGGAGGCCGGCATCTTCGCCAGGCTGCCGCCGAACTTGCCGATCGCAGTGCGGGCCGCGCCGACGATGAGAATGTCTTCCATGGGGTCTCCTAATCGGCCTTCTGCTTCACATAGCGACCGGGCGCAGGCTCGATCGGTTTGTAGCGTGCGCTGCCGGGCGCGGTCGGTGCCGCGCGCGTGCCGCCCGCGTGCCGCGCGAGCCACTCGCTCCAGAGCGGCCACCAGCTGCCGCGCTCCTCGCGCGCGTGTTGCAGCCACGCATCGGGATCGTCCGGATAGGGCTCCCCGACCCAGTAACTGCGGCGCTTCTTGGCCGGAGGGTTAACGATGCCAGCAATGTGCCCGCTCGCGCCGAGCACGAACGTCTTTTCTTCACCCAGCAGCGAAAGCGTGCGGTAGGCAGAGCGCCATGGGACGATGTGGTCGTCGCGCGTCGACAGCACGAACGCCGGCAATTTCACTTTTCCCAGATCGACCGGTACGCCGCAGTTCACCAGGGCGCCGGGCTGCTTCAGCCTGTTCTCGAGATAGGTGTTGCGCACGTAATAGCAGTACATCGGCCCAGGCAGGTTGGCGCTGTCCGAATTCCAGAACAGCAGATCGAACGCCGCGGGCCTGCCGCCGAGCAGATAGTTGTTGACGACGTAAGGCCAGACGAGGTCGTTGGCGCGCAAGCTCGAAAAAACGAACGCCAGGTCGGACCCCGGCAGGACGCCGCGCTCGCCGATCGCCGCCTCACGCGCCCGGACGCTCGCTTCGTCGACGAACACGCCGATCTGCCCGGCTTCGGTGAAATCCAGCATCGTCGCCAGCAAGGTGACGCTCGCTACCGTGTCATCGCCCTTTGCGGCGAGCACCGCGAGCGCCGCGCCAAGCAGCGTGCCGCCGACGCAGAACCCGAGCGCGTTCACTCGATCGCTGCCACAGATCTCGCGCGCAATGCGCGAGGCCGTGAACACGCCCTTTTCCAGGTAGTCGTCCCAGGTGAGATGACTGATCTCCGGCCCGGCGTTGCGCCAGGACAGCATGAATACCGTATTGCCGCTCGCGACGGCGTGCGCGACAAAGGAGTTCTCCGGCTGCAGGTCGAGGATGTAGTACTTGTTGATGCAAGGGGGCACGATCACGAGCGGGTGCGCCGCGACCTGCGCGGTGCTCGGCGCGTATTGGATCAGCTGGATCAGCTCGTTTTCGAACACCACATGCCCCGGGGTGACGGCAAGATTGCGGCCGACCTCGAAAGCCCCTTCGTCGGTCTGGCTGATGCGGCGCTTCTGCACGTCGCCCATCAGATTCGCCAGGCCGCGCGTCAGGCTCTCGCCGCGGCTCGCGAGCGCCTGCTGCATCGCTTCGGGATTGGTCGCCGCGAAGTTCGCCGGGCATAGCGCATCGATCCACTGCCGCACGGCAAAGCGCGCGCGCTCCTTCGCCTGCGCGTCGAGCTCGGCGCCCTCCACCAGCTCCTCCAGATAGCGCGACGCGAGAAGATACGATTGCTTGAGGTAGTCGTAATAGGCGTTGTCGCGCCATTCCTTCGCCGAAAAGCGCCGGTCGCCCGGATCGGGATCGGCGAGCGACGCGGACTGCCCGGCGAGCAGGCCCGCCCACAGCTTCGACTGCTTCTCGAGGTACGCGGCCTGCATAGCGCCAAGCTTTGCGCTGTTGCGCTGCAGCTCCGCCAGCCACGGCGCCGCGCTGGCCGAAGCGGGCGCGCTCGCCATCAACCGCATCCAGCCCTGGGTCACTTCATTCGTCGATTGCGCGATCGCGGCCAGGACGGCATCGGGGGAGCCAGGTTGCATCGCGGCCGATTTTGCGACGCACAAGAGCTGCCGTCAATGATTATTAAGCTACTGAAATATAGTGTTTTTCATCTACATCTACACGAGCCAGACCAGCGCCGCCATGCGGCCGCTGGCGCGCTCGCGGCGGTAGGAGAAGAAGCGCTCCGGCTGCGAATACGTGCAAAACCCGCCGCCATAAACGCGCTTGACCCCGCTCGCCTCGAGCCTGCGTCGGGCAACGGCGTACAAATCGAGCAGCCAATGCCCAGGACGGGTGGCTACGAAAGCGCTCCGTTCCTCGGGGAGAAAGGCAGCGCAAACCTCCTCGCCCACTTCGTAAACGCGCGGCCCGATCGCCGGCCCGAGCCAGGCGATCAATGCCCCGGACCCCATTGCCCGCACCGTAGCCTCGATCACGCCGCGCGACAGGCCGCGCCATCCCGCGTGTGCGACGCCGACGACGCTCCCGTTCGCATCAGCGAGGATCACAGGCAGGCAATCGGCAATCAATACGGCACACACGGTTCCGCGGCGGCGTCCGACGGCAGCATCGGCTTGCGGCTCATCGCCGGCGCTGTCCGCATCGATCACCTCGTTGCCGTGCACTTGGCGCAGCCACTTCGGTTCCGCGGGCAGATGCGCGCGCAGCCTCGCTCGAGCCGGGGCGCCTCGCGCCATATCGCCAAACGGGCGAGTCGTGACGATCGCCTTCACGTTGGAGGGCACCGGCCAGTCGGGTCGGATCAGTTCCATCAGCCTTCGTTGCGCAGCCTCTCGAGCAGGCCCTTGAGGTCGCGCGGCAGCGGCGAGTGCCAGGTCATCACCTTCCCGTCGCGCGGATGCCGCAGCGACAGCTCGGCCGCGTGCAACGCCTGGCGCGGGAAGGCAAAGCCATGGCGCGTGCCGCGACGGTACACCACGTCGCCAAGGAGCGGATGACGGATGTGCTGGAAGTGAACGCGGATCTGGTGCGTGCGCCCTGTTTCCAGCCTGCATTCGACCAGCGCCGCGCGGCCGAAGCGCTCCAAGACGCGAAACGCGGTGCGCGCCGGCTTGCCCCGGTGCGTCACCGCCATGCGAGTGCGCGCGCGAACGTCGCGGCCCACCGGGGCGTCGATCATGCCGCCCGCCGGCGGATCGCCCTGCACGATCGCCAGGTACACGCGGCGCATTGTGCGATCGGCGAGCTGCTTCACCAGGTCGGCCTGCGCGCTGACGGTTTTCGCCACCACCAGCAACCCGCTCGTGTCCTTGTCGAGACGGTGCACGATGCCGGCCCGCGGCACCCCGGCGAGCGCAGGCGCATGCGCCAGCAGCGCATTGAGCAGCGTGCGGTCCGGCTGGCCCGCGCCCGGATGCACGACCAGGCCCGCCGGCTTGTCGATCACGATCAGCTGCGCGTCCTCGTGCACCACCTTGAGCGGCATGCGCTGCGCCTGCGGCGAGGCGAGCTCGGGCACCGGCGGGGGCTCGAGCACGACGCGTTCGCCGCCCGCGACGGGATGGCTGGCCTCTGCGCTCTTGCCGTCGAGGGTGATATGGCCCGACTTGAGCCATGCCTGCAGGCGGTTGCGCGAGTACTGCGGGAACAGGCGCGTGAGCGCCTGGTCAAACCGCATGCCGCCGAGCCCGGGCGGGACGGTCGCGCTCATCGCCGCGGCGAAGGCCGCGTCCCAGTCGGCGTTATAATTTTTCCTTCCCATGCGTTCAAGTTTACTTGGTGGTCTCGCCATCGTGATCACGCTGTTGTTAGCGGGCTGCGGACTGCTTTCCTCGGCGCAGGAGGACGAGACGATCGGCTGGTCGGCCCAGCGCCTCTATGGCGAAGCGAAGGACGCGATGACCGCCAAGGAATGGACGAAAGCCATCAAGTACCTGGAAAAGCTGGAAGCGCGCTATCCCTACGGCCGCTTCGCGCAGCAGGCGCAGCTCGAGGTGGCGTACGCGCAGTACAAGGACGGCGAGCGCGCCTTGGCGATCGCCGCCGCGGATCGCTTCATCAAGCTGTATCCGAATCATCCGAACGTCGACTACGCCTACTACCTGAAGGGGCTGATCAACTTCAACGAGCTGCAGGGCGGGCCGCTCTCGTTTCTCACCACGCCGGACATGACGGACCGCGACCCGAAAGCCTCGCGCGAAGCGTTCGAGGCGTTCAAGGAGGTAGTGACCCGTTTTCCGGAATCGAAGTACGTGGAAGACTCGTCCGCGCGCATGCGTTATCTCGTCAACGCGCTCGCCTCGCACGAGGTGCACGTCGCGCGGTATTACATGAAGCGCGGCGCCTACCTGGCCGCCGCGAACCGCGTGCAGTTCGCGATCCGGAACTACCCCCAGGCGCCGGCGATCGAGGAAGCGGTGTACACCCTCGCCCGCGCCTACGATTCGCTCGGCATGACCGACCTGCGCGACGCCGCGGACCGCGTGATGCACACCAACTTCCCCGACAGCCGCTATCTCAAGCCGGGCGGCGGCCGCAAGAGCGCCCCCTGGTGGCGGATCTGGGATCCGGACTGGTGATCAGGCCAGCCTCATCCGCTCGTCGGCGATCTGATCGCGGAAGAAGCCTTCGACGTCCGCGAGGCGGCGCGTAAGTTTCATGGGCGGCAGGCTGCGCAGGATATGCCGCCCGTACGGGCGCGCCAGCAGGCGCGGATCGCATAGCATCAGGATGCCGCGGTCGGTCTCGTCGCGGATCAAGCGCCCGGCGCCTTGCTTGAGCTGCAGGACCGCCTGCGGCAGTTGCAGTTCCGTGAAGGCGTTGCCGCCCTGTGCGCGGATGCTCTCGATGCGCGCGGCAAGCACGGGATCGTCCGGCGGAGCGAACGGCAGCTTGTCGATCACCACCACGGAGAGCGCCCCGCCGCGCACGTCGACGCCTTCCCAGAAGGACTGGCTGCCGAGGAGCACCGCGTTGCCGAGCGTGCGAAATCGCGACAGCAGCTCGCTGCGCGATCCCGTCCCCTGTACGAGAAGCGGAAAACCGATGCGCTCGCGCAGGAGCTCGTGCGCGCGCCGCAGCGCCCGCAGCGTGGTAAAGAGCAGGAACGCGCGCCCTCCACTCGCCTTGAGAACGGGCAGCGCCGCCTCGATCACCGCTTCTGTGAATGCGGGGTCGTTCGGGTCGAGCGGCAAGCCCTGGGGAACATAGAGCAGCGCCTGGTGCGCGAAGTCGAACGGGCTTGCCCAGCGCCGCGTCTCGGCTTCAGGCACGCCGAGCTCGCGGGTGAAATGCTTGAAGTCCTCGCCGACGGCCAGGGTGGCCGAAGTGAAGATCCAGGCGCGCGGGTGGTCCATCATCTGCCGCCGGAACAGCTCCGCGCACGAAAGCGGCGTGACGTGCAGCTGGGCTGCGTGCCCGTAGACTTCCACCCAGCGCACCTCGGCCTGGCCTTCGCTCTCGCGCATGCGCGCAAGAACCGCCACCGCGTCGCCCGCTCTGCGTGCGCAGGCAGCCAACCCCTCTGAACGCTCGGCCTGTTGTGCAAGGGGCTGCTCCAGCTCTTTAAGCGAGACCTGCAGCTTTTCAAGCGCGCCGGGGAAATCCGGCAGACGCAGCGCGTGCATCCAGGCGAGGCGCGTGCCGGGCTCGCCGAGCGCCAGGCGCAAGTCGCGTGCGGCCTTGTCGAGCCGCGTCGCTACCCGGTCGAGCTCGGGAGACGCGCCGCCGGCGGCCCGCAGCTCGAGACGGGCATCGCGCGCCAGCTCGATCAGCTGCGTGGTCGATACGCTTTCGCCGAAGAACATGCGCGCCGTCTCGGGCAACTGGTGCGCCTCGTCGAAAATGAGGGTGTTGCAAGCCGGCAGCAGCTCCGCGATGCCTTCATCACGCAGCACCACATCGGCAAAGAACAGGTGATGGTTCACCACCACCAAGTCGGCCGCGAGCGCATTCCTGCGCGCGCGCATCACGAAGCAGTCCCGGTAGTCGGGACATTCCTGCCCAAGGCAGTTGTCGCGCGTCGAGCTGGCGTGCGCCCAGACCGGCGCGTCCTCGGGAACGTCGGCCAGCTCGGCGCGATCACCGGTGGTGGTGGTAGCGGCAAAGCGCTCGATGCGACGCAGTTGCGAAGCTTCCTCCCGCGAGGCGAGGCGGCCTTCGCCCGCGGCGCGTTTCATGCGGTAAAGGCATACGTAGTTCGCGCGTCCCTTCAATAGCGCCGCCGTGGTGCCGCAGGCGAGCGCTTTGCGCACCGCGGGGAGATCGCGATCGTACAGCTGGTCCTGCAGCGTCTTCGTCCCCGTCGAGACGATCACCTTGCCGCCGGCGAGCAGCGCCGGGACCAGGTAGGCGAAGGTCTTGCCGGTGCCGGTGCCTGCTTCGGCGACGAGCACGCCCGTTCGCTCGATCGCATCGTGGATGGCCGCGGCCATCTCGAGCTGCTGGGGTCGCAGCTTGAAGCCGGCGACGCGCGCGGCAAGCGGCCCGTCGGCTGCGAAAGCCCGCTGCAGCGCTCTGTTCAGTTTCCGATCTCCTCGACCTTCACCCAGACGCGCCGCGTCTCGGATGTGCGTGAAGCGCCCGCCGAACCGATGCTGCGGCTGTCGCGCACGCCGGCTTCGGCTACGGCGCCAAGAGAAAACCATTCACCAAGCGGCCCGCTCACCGTGCTGACCATTCGCTGCGTTTCGCGCTGGGAACCGATCTCGATAAAGACCCTGTCCCCCGCGACGCGCGGCGCCACATCGAAGCCGGTGCCGATGTCCTGCATCACGATGGTTTCCTGCGCCACCACTCCGGCCGGGGTCTGGATCCTCTGGCGCTGCATCAGCGGCCTCGATTGTCCGGTGGTGATGAAGGCACGTCCGCCCTCGAGGACAACGAGCCGCTGGTCGACGCGGTCGGCGGCCGCAGACCGGGCGCCTTGAGCGCGCACGTCGACGCGCGAGCCGCCGCCCCCGATTCTGCCGCCCGCCTCGATGCCCTGGCTGGCGGCCTCCAGCGAATCGTCGAAGCGCACGGAAATTTGCAGGCGGCGCTGCGGCCGGTCGATCGCTTCCAGCGCGCGCTTGATCTCGGCCAGGTTCGCCGGGCTTGCCCGCACGATGAGCTGTCCGGACTGTCCGGTGAGCGCGCCGCCGGGCTCGACGAGCGGCTGCAATGCCGGAAGCACCTGGTCGACCGTCCGATGCCGCAACGGAATGATCTCCAGGGCCTGCTGGGCGAGGCTGTGCACGGCGCAGCCCGCCAAGGCCGCGGCCAGGACCGTTCGGACCAGTTGCATGCGGTTCATTTTCATGGATCAACGCGCGAGCTGCCGTTGCGTCTACCAGCGATTATGAAACAGCTTTCAGCCCGAATCCTGGTCCCTCAAGCTGTAGATCGCCCGCAGCTCGATGATGAACTCCTTTCCGCGCAGCGCCGACGGGACGGGCACCAGGAGCTTGGCCCGCTTGAACATCTCGAGAGCCTGCTGATCGAGCACCTCGTGCCCTGAGCCGGTCTTCACGCTCGCTGCGGCGATCATGCCGCTCGCGCCGATCACCATGCGCACCACCACGTCGCCTTCCCAGTTGTTGTCCATGGCAACGCGCGGGTAGCGCTTGTAGCGTTTCGCTGCGCTGATGAGCTGCAACCGGTACTCGTCGACCGATCCGGCGTCGATCCGCTCGGCGCTCGGCGCAGCCGGGCCCGGCTCGGGCTCCGCCTTTGCGATCGGCGCAGGTGCCGCGGACGTACCCTCGGCTAAAGCTGCGGGGGACGCCGGGATGCTTGGAGCGACCGCAGCGGCCGGCTCGAGTTGCGGCGCGGGTCTCAAAACGGGCTTGGCAATCGGCGCCGGCGCCGCCACGGCAGGCGCAGCCGGCAAGGCCTGCGGTGGTACGAGCCGGGCGGTGATCAAGCCCAAGGCAATGCTCGGCCGCTTCGAATCCGCGAATCCCGGCAGGCCGAACAGCAGCAGCGCGTGAAGCACTAGCGAGAATGCGAGCGCGTAGTTGAACGCGCGGCTCCCCCAGTCTCTGCGCAGCTCCCCTCGCATGACCGCGCTCATGACCCGGTCAATATAGCATCTACGCTCTGCGTAAAGCCCGCCAGACCTTCTCCGGCGTGAGCGGCATCTCCAAATGCAGCACGCCGCGCTCGTGGAGCGCATCGAGAACCGCGTGCACGACCGCGGGGACCGCGCCGATCGTGCCGAGCTCGCCGCAGCCTTTGACGCCGAGGAGGTTGGTCCTGGACGGCACGCTTTCATCAAAAGCATTGCGCAGAGGCGGAAGCTGGTCGGCGCGGGGCACGCAGTAGTCCATGAAGGATCCGGAAAGCAGCTGCCCGCTGTCCTGATCGTAGATCGCCTGCTCGTACAAGGCCTGGCCGACGCCCTGCGCGATGCCGCCCTGGATCTGTCCTTCGACGATCATGTGATTGATGATGCGGCCGATGTCGTCGCAACTGACGAAGCTCGCGAGCTGGACCTCTCCGGTCTCGGGGTCGATATCGACTTCGCAAACCTGGGCGCCGTTGGGCCAGGAAGGCGTCGAGGGCGTCTCGCTAGCCGATACGCAGAACGCCCTCTCCGGCTGGCGCGCCGCGAGCTCGGCGAGCCCGATGGCGCGGTCGGTGCCGGCAATCCTGAAAGCGCCGTCGCGATACTCGATGTCGCCCGGCGCCGTCTCGAGCGCCTCCGCGGCAAGCTCCCTGCCGCGCGCAATGGTCTTGCGGCCCGCCGCCACGACCGCCGAGCCGCCCACGAAAGCGGAGCGCGATCCCACGCTGCCGACGCCGTTCGCCAGGTCGGTGTCGCCCTGAACGATATGGATTTTCTGAAGAGAGATCCCCAATACTTCGGCGACGAGCTGCGTGTACGTGGTTTCCAGCCCCTGCCCCATCGCCTGCGTGCCGGAAAACACCGTGACCGTGCCGTCGGCGCCGACCCGGATGTCGACCGTCTCGGTGGGAAGGGCACCGGTCCATTCCAGGTACACCGATAGCCCTCGACCCCGCAGCCGCCCGCGGCTGCGCGATTGCTCGCGCCGCGCCGCGAATCCTTCCCAGTCGGCGAGCTCGATCAGCCGGTCAACGATGCGCGGAAAATTGCCGCTGTCGTAGACATCGCCGAGGTGCGTGCGATAGGGGAAATTCTCCGGCCGGATGAAATTGCGCCGCCGGATCTCTATCGGGTCGAGCCGCATCTCGCGCGCGGCTTTTTCCATCAGCCGCTCCATGAGATAGTTCGCCTCCGGTCTGCCAGCTCCGCGGTAGGCGCCGGTGGCCATGGTGTTGGTCAGCACCGCCTTGACGCGATAATCGACCACGGGAACGTCGTAGACAGTCGTCTGTACCTTCGGGCCCAGCGAGAGCGGAATGATCGCCGAGGAGCCGACCGGTAGTGCGCCGAGGTTGCCGAGCACTTCCGTGCGCAAGGCGAGGATGCGGCCCTCGCGGTCGAGCGCCAGTTTCGCCTTGAAGTGCTGGTCGCGCCCCATGTGCGCAGCGAGGAATTCCTCGCTGCGCTCGCCGCGCCATTTCACCGGCCGCCCGAGCTTCTTCGCCGCATAGCAGACCAGCGCGTCCTCCGGCGCAAGGCCGGTCTTCATGCCGAAGCCGCCGCCGATGTCGCCGACGACGACCCGGAAGTCGTCAGGCCGCTTGCGGAACACAGCGCTCAGCAGCTCGCGCGCGCCGGTCGGGGTCTGGTTCTGCGTGTGGAGCGTCGTGCGGCCGTCGGCGAAGACGCCGATCGAGCAGCGCGGCTCGAGCGCCGCCGCGACCAGGCGCTGGTTGTGCAGCTCGAGCTCGGTAATGTGCGCTGCCGCCGCGAACGCCTTGTCGACCGCGGCCGCATCGCCGTAAGCCGCCTCGGCAGCGATATTTCCCGTCGCCTCCGGCCAGACGAGCGGAGCGCCCGCCTCTACCGCACGGCGCGCGTCCACCACGCAAGGCAGTTCCTCATAGTGAGCTGAAACAAGATCGGCGGCATCTTCGGCCTGCCTGCGCGTTTCGGCGACGATGGCCGCCACCGGCTGCCCTGCGTAATAAACCCTGTCCTCGGCAAGCGGGGTACGCGGCGGCGCGGCCATCGGCGAGCCGTCGGCCCGCTTGAAGAGCGGCGGAAACGGAATATGGGCCACGCCATCGGCGCGCAGGTCGGCCATGCTCCAGGCGGCGATCACCCCCGGGGCGCTCTTGCATCCCGACAAATCCAATGAAGAGATATTTGCATGGGCATGCGGCGAGCGCACCACCACCAGCCACGCGAGACCCGGAAACTCCAGGTCGTCGCTATAGCGGCCTTTGCCGACGAGGAGGCGGTCGTCCTCTAGACGCTTCTGGGAGCGCGAGGCGCCAAAGCGCGCCGACGACGGATCGAACTGGACCTGCAGCGAGGGTGAGCTCATGGGATAAGTGTGGCGGTGAGCCCACCGAGTCGAACCCCGCGCGGGGCCTCGAGTTGAGCGACCTTTCTTTTCGCGGGGATCGTCGACTATCTACTTCTTCTTCTTGCCTTTCTTCTTTGCCATAACACTCTCCTCTAAGAGTTGGACAACACGCTCAATCCGAGCATTCAAGGACGAGCTATTCAGACTAATACTCCGTTCTGGTACGCAGCGCAACTGAGCAGCCAACCTCAGCGCAGCCAGAGCTGATAGATCGTCAGCAGGATCTCGAGCACGATCAGACTCACGATGTACCACTCGACTCGCAGTGAATGCCTGGTACTGATCAAGTCGACGATCGTACGCTCGGTGCGAGCCACGAGCTCGAGCTTGCGGTCGAGGGCCGCGAGGCGCTCGTGGATCTCGAACTCGTCCTCCAGCAGCGCGTTCAGGCCCTCGAGCTCGGGGTGATCCCACAAGAGCTCGGCTTTATCGCCTATTTCAGCGCGTCCTACCATCCGGCTCTCGATGAGCAGCATCGCACCGATATGCTTCAGGTGCCCGCGCGTATTGCCTCGAATGCCGCCAGTACGTTCCAGCTCCCGGGCAAGCGCGTCGATGTGGTCGAAATTGCCGGCGAGTCTAGTCTCGTAGTGGGAAAGAAGAAGGCTCTTCGACAGCGCCTCGGCAATCAGTAGCAGCCGTTCCAGGCTCCCCGACTGGACGACCAGCGTGCCTTCCTGCAGCCCTTCGGGCCGCGCAGGATCAATGCGAATGTCAAGCTCCTCGGACTCTACGCCCTCGTAGGCATTTTCAGTTCGCGCTGAAAGTCGCTCACGCAAAGTACGCTCCGCATCGGGCGACGCGCCAAGGAGTACCGCAACGCCGTAGCGAAACAGCACCGCCATCCCCGCATCGAGCTTGACCGCCAGGGGCGCGCGATGAATCGTTT
>Ga0209805_1001155_pt1 | contig 16243 bp, 14 predicted proteins | sample GraSoiAngelo_148_FD_185905 | JGI IMG/M metagenome (GOLD analysis project Ga0209805, IMG submission 185905) | Grasslands soil microbial communities from the Angelo Coastal Reserve, California, USA - 14_1009_09_20cm (SPAdes) (version 2) | ecosystem: Environmental > Terrestrial > Soil > Grasslands ... | reverse complement strand
TCGAGCAGGTCTCGCGCGAGCTCGGCATCGAGCGGCGCAGCATCCCCGACGAGGAGATTCTCGAGCGGCTGCTGCATCCGCTGGTCAACGAGGGCGCGCGCATCGTGGAGGAGGGCATTGCGCTGCGCTCGAGCGACATCGATATCGTGTACGTCAACGGCTACGGCTTCCCCGCCTGGCGGGGCGGTCCGATGTACTGGGCCGAAGAGGCCGGCCTCGAGCGCGTGATCGCGACCATGAAGCGGCTCGCGCCGCGCCGCGGCGCGCGCTGGCGTCCCGCTCCGCTCCTCGAGCGTCTGGTAGCATCGGGCCGGGGCTTGAGCAGCGGGCGCGCCTGAAACAACTTCCGCGCCGGGGGGATTCGATGCATCGTCTGCTTTGGGTTGCGCTGCTCGGTAGTGCGGCCGCCGTGTCGTACATGGCCCGCGCCGAGGCGTCCGCACCCGACCATCAGGCGCTGCCGCTCCCTGCCACGGTGGCCGACTGGGCGCGGGGCGCGCAGCTCTTCGACGGGCTCGGGCGCTATCACCGCGCCGTGACCACCTCTTCGGCGGCCGCACAGCAGTACTTCGACCAGGGCATGCGGCTTCTGTGGGCGTTCAACCACGACGAGTCGACCCGCTCTTTCGCGAAGGCAGCCCAGCTCGATCCGTCCTGCGCCGCGTGCTTCTGGGGCGTGGCGCTCACCGTCGGGCCGAACTACAACTATAGCGCGACGCCGGAGCTACGCGCGGCAGTCGCGTGGGAGGCGCTGCACGAGGCGCAGCAGAACGCGGCCCGGGCTTCCGCCGTCGAGCAGGCGCTGATCGGCGCTCTCGCAAAGCGCTATCCCTCACCGGGGCCCGCGGCCTCCGCGGATGCCCCTGCCATCCTCGGCGCCTACGCCGCCGCCATGCGCGAGGTCGCCGCGCGCTTTGCGGCCGATCTCGACGTGCAGACGCTGTGCGCGGAGGCCGAGATGACCGTGAACGCCTGGAAGCTCTGGACCGCGGACGGCCGGCCGGCGCCGGGGACGCTCGAGATCGAGGCGCGGCTCGAGTCGGTGCTGCAGCGCGACCCGGGCCACCCCGGCGCCAATCACTACTACGTCCACGTCATGGAGGCCTCCCCCGAGCCGGGCAAGGCGGTCCCGTCCGCCGAGCGGCTCCGGGGCCTCATGCCCGCCTCGGGCCACCTCGAGCACATGCCCGCTCACATCTTCCAGCGCGTCGGCCGCTACGAGGATGCGGCGGAGGCCAACCGGCGGGGCGTCGCCGCCGATCGCGCCTACTTCGCCGCCACTCACGCGCCCGATTACTACGCGATGTACTTCGCTCACAACTACTCGTTCCTCGCCTTCTCGGCGGCCATGGAGGGACGCAAGGCCGAGACGCTCGCGGCGGTGCAGAGCGTGGCGCAGACCGTTCCCGTCGACATGCTGCTCGCCATGGGCGATTCGGGCTGGAACCTGACACAACAATACGCGGCGCTGGTGAGATTCGGGCTGTGGGACGAGATGATCGCGCTGCTGCCGCCCGATCCGCGCGCGCCGGGGCTCACCGCGGGGTATCTCTTCGGGCGCGGCGTGGCGCTCGCGGCTCGCGGGCGGATCGAGGAGGCGAGGGGAGCATCGGGCGAGCTCGAGCGCCTTGCGGCTGCGGCTCCCGCCGATGCCGCCGCAGGATTCAACACGCTCCACGCCGTCCTCGACGTCGCGCGGCCGGTCGTGGCGGCGCGCATCGCCGCCGCCGAGGGGCGGGGCGCGGATGCGGTCCGGCTGCTCGAGGATGCGGTGGCGGCCGAGGATCGGCTCGCCTACAACGAGCCGTCCGACTGGTTCTTCCCGGCGCGTCATCTCCTCGGCGCGCAGCTGCTCCGGAGCGGCCACGCGGCGCGGGCGGAGCAGGTCTACCGGGACGATCTGCGGAGGAATCCCGCCAACGGCTGGGCGCTCGAGGGCTTGAGCACCGCGCTCAGGGCGCAGAGCAGGGCGCCCGAGGCGGCGCGCGCGGCGCGCGAGCTCGAGGTGGCGTGGCGGCACGCGGACGTGCGGCTGCCGGGCTCCGCGTTCTGGCTCGCGGGCGCCGACCGGAGCGAGTGCGCCTGCGAGCAGCGGGCCTCAGCCGAGCGGCAGCCGCGTCGTGAACTTCTTGGTGCGCAGCACGAAGCTCGTGTTCACTGAGCGCACCGCCCGAAGCTGCAGCAGCTGCGTCGAGAGGAAGTGCTCGTAAGCCTCCATGCTCGCGGCCACGATGCGCAAGAGGTAATCATTGGCGCCGCTCATCGAGTGGCATTCGAGCACCTCGGGACGCTCCTTGACCAGCTGATCGAACTGGCGCACCGATTCGGGGTGATGGTTCTCGAGCGAGACGAGCGCGTACGCGAGGATGGGCAACCCGATCGCCGCAGCCTCGAGCAGCGTCGCGTAGCCGGCGATGTATTCGGCTTCCTCGAGCCGGCGGAGCCGCCGCCAGCACGGGGCGGGCGAGAGCCCGACGCGCTTCGCGAGCTCCTGGTTCGAGATGCGCGCATCGGCCTGCAGCTCCTCGAGGATCCGCCGGTCGAGGCGATCGAGCGCCCTGGGCATGGCAAGAATATTGCCAGAATCACGCGTTGGGAGGCAATCGAAGCAAGGAAATTGCAGGCCTTAGGGCATAAGCTGCCCGCACTCTAGCGCCGCACGAGGCCCAGGCCATGGCCGCACACCCAGCCACGATTTCGAGCGCCGAGCGCACCAGGAGGGCCACCGCAGGCGCCGTGCCCGGCCACATCGACTGGCGCCGCGTCGCCTCGCTCCTCCATGCCTCGCGAGCGCTCGATGACATCGAGGAGAGCCGCCTCCTGCCAGAGCGCAAGGTGCTCTATCAGTTCTCGGCGCGCGGCCACGACTTCGCGCAGATCCTGCTCGGGCTCGAGCTCACCGACGCACACGACGGCGTGACGGTGTACTACCGCTCGCGCCCGCTGATGCTCGCGCTCGGCGTGAGTCTCGAAGACGCGGCCGCAGGTCCCCTCGCCCGCGACGGCTCCTTCAGCGGCGGCCGCGACATCGGCGTGGTGTTCAATCTCCCGCGTCGCTCCGGGGCGACCGTGCTTCCTGCCTGCGGGGGCGTCGGCGCGCAGTACACTCCCGCCGCCGGCTGGGCGCAGGCGATCCGCTACCGGCACGAGACGCTCGGGGATCAGTCCTACGCGCGCAGCATCGCCGTGGTGCTGGGGGGCGACGCCTCCTGCGCGACCAACGGCTTCTGGTCGGCCCTCAACATCGCGACGACGCTCAAGCTCCCGCTGCTCTTCTACATCGAGGACAACGGCTTCGGGATCTCCGTGTCCTCGCATCTGCAGACCCCGGGCGGCAACATTGCCGCGAACCTGCGCTCGTTCTCAGGCCTCACGATCCTCGAGGGCGACGGCTCCGATCCCGGAGCGGCTGCCGAGCTCACCCACCGCGCGGTGGAATGGGTGCGCGAAGGGCGCGCGCCACTCATGCTGCGCCTCACGGTGCCGCGCCTCTCCGGACACTCCGGGCAGGACACCCAGGCCTACAAGTCCGCCGAGATCCTGACCGAGGAGCGCGCACGCGATCCACTGCCGCACCTGCACGAGTTCCTGGTGCCGGAGGTGATGGCGGAGTCCGAATGGACGGGCCTCGCGGCCGAGGCGCGCGCGGGGGTCGAGCGGGCGGTCGAGGGGGCGCTGGCGCGCCCGCCGCCGGATCCCGGCTCGCTCACGCAGCATGTCTTCTTCGAGAATCCCGACGGCACGCGGGCGCTCCAGGAGCAGGGCGGGCTCGCGCCCGAAGGCCACGTCGCGGCGCCCGCGAGCCGGACGGCGCGGCCGTCGGGCCCCCGCATCAACATGCTGACCGCGATCCGGCGCACCCTCGATGTGGAGCTCGCGGTCAATCCGCGCATGCTGGTCTTCGGCGAGGATGTCGGCCCCAAGGGCGGCGTGCATGGGGCGACTCTCGGGCTGCAGGACAAGTACGGCGCGCCGCGGGTATTCGATACCAGCCTCTCCGAGGAAGGCATCGTCGGCCGCGCGGTGGGCATGGCGCTCGCGGGATTGCTGCCGGTGGCGGAAATCCAGTTCCGTAAGTACGCGGACTCCGCGGCCGAGCAGCTGAACGACTGCGGGACGCTGCGCTGGCGCACCCGCAATCGCTTCGCCGCGCCCGTGGTGGTGCGCATGCCGGGGGGGTTCTTCAAATGCGGCGACCCCTGGCACAGCCAGACGAACGAAGTCGCCTGGGTGCACGGCGTCGGCTGGCAGGTCGCGGTACCCTCGAACGCCGAGGACGCGGTGGGGCTCATGCGCTCGGCGCTCCGCGGCAACGATCCGGTGATCTTCTTCGAGCACCGCGCCATGCTGGACGGCGCCTGGGCGCGGCGACCCTACCCGGGCGACGAGTTCGTGGTGCCATACGGGGAGGCGCGGCGGGTGCGCGCCGGGGCCGAGGTGACGGTGGTCAGCTGGGGCGCGATGGTCGAGCGCTGCGAGCTCGCCGCCGCCGCCTCGCACGTCGACGTGGAGCTGCTCGACCTGCGGACGCTGTCACCCTGGGACCGGCGCGCCGTGTGCGCCTCGGTCGAGAAGACCCATCGCTGCCTCGTCGTCCACGAGGACAATCTCACCGCGGGCTTCGGGGCGGAAATCGCGGCAACCCTCGCCGCACAGAGCTTCTTCAGCCTCGAGGCGCCGATCGAGCGGCTCGCCATGCCGGATATCCCGAGCCCCCACAGCCCGGTGCTGCTCGAGGCCGCGCTGCCCGACGTCGCGCGCATCACTCAGGCCATCCAGCGGCTCGCGAGCCTGTAGCCCGGCCATGACTCGCGCGGTCGAAATCCGGGCGCCCTCCGGCGAGACCGAGGGCACGCGCTCGCAGATCCTGCGCTGGCTGAAGCGCCTCGGCGAGAGCGTCGCGGAGAACGAGCCCCTCATCGAGATCGAAACCGACAAGGTGACGGTCGAACTGGCCTCGCCCGGCAGCGGCGTGCTGCGCGAGATCCTCAAGCAGGAGCAGGAGGAAATCGCGCCCGGCGAGTTGCTCGGGCGTATCGAGTCGGGCGCAGCCGCCGGGGCGGCCGCCGTCGCCACGCCGGCGATCGCAGCGCCCGCCGTGGTCGCATCCGCTGCGGGCGGGAGCGCCGGGGCTCCCGCCCGACGCGAGCGGCGCGCGGGAGCCGCCGCGGGCGAGTTGAGTCCGGCCGTGAGCCGCCTGCTCCGCGAGCGCGGGCTCGACGCCGCGGCGATTCGCGGCACGGGGCCGGGCGGTCGCGTCACCGTGGAGGACGTGCTGCGGGGGGGCACGGCCGAGCCGCGGGAGCCCGGCGCCGGTGCGGACGCGGCCGGGGAGATCCGTCGCGTACCGCACACGGCGGTCCGCAAGCGCATCGCCGAGCACATGGTGCAGAGCCTGCTGCGCACCGCGCCGCACGTCACGACCGTGTTCGAGGCGGACCTCGCCGCGGTGCTCGCGGATCGCTCCCGCCGGCGCGAGGAGTTCGCGCGCCGCGGAGTGCCGCTCACCCTGACCGCGTACTTCGTGCAGGCGGCGGTCGCGGCGATCCGCGCCGTGCCCGAAGCCAACAGCCGCTGGACCGATACGGCGCTCGAGATCCACGAGCCGATTCACATCGGCGTGGCGACGGCGGTCGAGGGCACGGGGCTGCTCGTGCCGGTGCTGCGCGATGCCGGGTCGCGCGACCTGTTCGACACCGCGCTCGGCCTGAACGACCTCGTGACGCGCGCCCGCGCGGGCGAGCTCTCGCCCGCGGACCTGCGGGGCGGCACCTTCACCATTTCCAACCACGGCGTCAGCGGCAGCCTCCTCGCCGCGCCGATCATCATCAATCAGCCGCAGTCGGCGATCCTCGGGGTCGGCAAGCTCGAGAAGCGGCCGGTGGTGGTGGACGAGGGCGACGAGGAGAAGATCATGGTGCGGCCGCGCTGCTACGTCACGCTCACGCTGGATCACCGGGTGATGGACGGCCATCGGGCCAACCGCTTCCTCGAGGCGCTCGTGCACACGCTCGGCGCGTGGCCTGCCTAGACTCAGCCGGTGCTGAGTCACCCGGGGGTTTCACCCCACTAACGCGCGCCTCCGGCACGGCGCAGGCTCGATCACGGCGAAGCTGACACAACAGCGTTCCCGGCGTGACCCACTCCTTGCAACGGAATCACTTGTCGGGTTCGGGCGACAGCTGCGTCCCGGCCGCGAGCTGTGCCCTAATTGCGTCTGAAGTCTGCCGCTCATCGAGGACGAGACGATCGCAAGACGGACACAGGGGATGTGTATCGCGGGGAGCCATCTCGCGGGGAGTCCTTAGGATATGAACACGTGTCAGGCTAGGGGCCGCCGCCTGAGCGGTGCGGCCATTCTCCTTTTCCGGCTGCTCGCCGTGGCAGCCATCGCCGGTGCCGCGGGTGTGAGCGGCTGCGGCGGCGGCTCGGGGAGCCCGATGAGCTCGATGGCGCCCGCGAGCGGCGTGGCGATGGTGACGCTCACCGATGCGCCGGGAGATTTCCTCAGCTACAAGCTCGCCGTCGTGTCGTTGAAGCTGACACGCGCCGACGGCACGGCCGTCGAGACCCTGCCGGCCCCGAGCAAGGTCGACTTCGCGCAGCTCGCGGATCTCTCGGAGGTCATCAGCGCACGGCAGGTGTCGGCGGGCACCTATACCGGGGTGTCGATGACGGTCGACTACGGCGACGCGACGATCGTGATCGACAACGGTGCGGGCGGTCTCACCGTGCCCGCTGCCAACATCGTGAACGGCGCCACCAACGGCGCGCTGATCTCGCCGAACAATCAGCTCACGCTGACTCTGAAGCTTTCGTCGAACGCGCCCCTGGTGATCAGCGACCATGGGATTTCGAGCGTCGCGCTCGACTTCAATCTGAGCGCGTCCAACACGATCGCTCCTGCATCCGTCACCTCCTCGACCTCCGCGGTGACGGTGACCGTTCAGCCGATGCTGTCGGCGAGCCTCGCGCCGGATGCGAGCAAGCCCGTCCGGGTGCGCGGAAAGCTCCTGAGCGTCGACACGTCCGCCAGCTCGTACACGGTCAACGTGCGGCCTTTCCACGACGCGATGGACGATGACCACGGGCAGGTGGTCGTGCACACGACGGACACGACGACCTTCACCCTGAACGGTACCGCCTCCACCGGCAACGCGGGCCTCACCGCGCTCGCGGCGCTCGGCACGGGGACGCTCACCGCCGCGACCGGCACCTTCGACACGAAGAGCGAGACCTTTATCGCCACGGAGGTGTTCGCGGGCACGAGCGTTCCGGGCGCGGGCCTCGACAGCGTCGAGGGCGCCGTGATCGCGCGCAGCGGCAACGTGCTCACCGTGAGCCACGCATGGACCGACGAGCGCGACAGCGACGACGAGCAGTTCGCCCGGTCGATCGCGGTCACGGTGGCCACCACCACGGCCGTCACCGAGGATCGGCAGAGCGGCAGCTTCAATGCCCAGGACATCTCGGTCGGCCAGCGTCTGCAGGTGTTCGGAACCTTCGGCACCGACTCGAGCGGCAACCGCACGCTCGATGCGAGCTCGGGCAGTGCGCGGCTCATGCTGACGCCGCTCTGGGGTCAGCTCATCTCGAGTACGAGCGACCGGGTGATTGTGAAGCTGCAATCCCTTGCCGGGCATGACCCGTCGGTGTTCAATTTCGCCGGTACGGGCAGCAACGCGGGCAACGATGCCACCGCGAGCGCCTATCAGGTGAGCGTCCCCCCAATGCTGCCGGTACCCTCCCTGACACCGGGGTCTCCGATCCCATTCCTCGGCTTCGTGACCCCGTTCGGCTCGGCGCCGCCGGATTTCAAGGCCCTCATCCCGGCCGAGCTTTTGCCGCCCAATGCCTTGGCTCTGCTCGCGTGGGCGTCGCCCGGGGTGAGCACACCGTTTGATGCGCCATTGAGCGTGACCCACGTCCTCATCACGCAGTCGACGCTCGAGAGCGCGCAGGCGCACGTGATCCGGATCGGGCCCGAGCAGCTCGACCCGGCGACCGTGTCCACCGGGCTCAGCTTCGTGCCGAGCACCACGGGGCCGATGACCTTTGCGATCGCGCACATTGCGCCTGACGGGAGCCATGGCGTCGACTCGTTCACTTCCTTCGCCGATTTCGTCGCGGCGCTCGCCGGCGATCTCACCGGCATGACCGCGGTGCGGGCGATCGCGGCGGAAGGCACGTACGACAAGACGAGCGGCGTGCTGACGGTGAATCGAATGCTGGTCGCGCTCACCGGCGGCTGAGCCGGCGCGCTCACCGCGGGCGGAGCGGTGCTGGGCCGCTGCGCTCGATACCCCTCACAGTACGGTGACTCCGCCACCGTAGGCCAGGAGTGCGCGATCCAGGGTGAGCAGGTGAAGGGGCTCACTGAAGGCCTGCGCCAACAACAGGCGATCGAAGGGGTCGGCGTGATGAAGCGGCAAGGTGGCCACCGCGGCCGCATGCCGCGCGGTGATGGGCAGTTCGTGAAAGCCGCTTGCTTGGATCGAGGAGGCTAGCGCCTCCGGGTCCCCCTCGATCTTTCCGAGGCGTGCCTTGAGGGCTACCTCCCAGATGGAGGCCGCCGACACGTAGACCGATTCGGCTGCCGAGATCCTCGCGCGCGCGGTTGAGCTCAAACGCCGGTTTCCGCTTACTGCCCGGAGAAACAAGTGGGTGTCGAGCAGGACCTTCAATCGCCGCCCTCGAAAGCAGCCCGTACGTGTTCCGGCAACGGTGCGTCGAAGTCCTCGGCCACTTTGATCTTGCCCTTGAGAATCCCGAAGCGAACGCGGCGCTTCGGGGCTGCCAGTCGCGTCAAGCGCGCTACCGGCTTACCACCACGAGCAATGATGACGTCTTCTCCGGCAGCCGCACGCTCGACGAGCTTCGAAAGCGTCGTCTTGGCCTGGTAGATATTGATGACAGTCACGGTGGCACCAGCTCCTTTTGACCTAGTCTAGTCTGGTCAACAAGAATTCTCAAGCGTCGAACGAGCCGGAGGGAGCGGGCTCGGTGCGCGCCAATCCCCCGAAGCGTGCATACGCCGCGGAGTGTGCCGGGGGCAGCGGGCGGTGCAGCCGGCGCGCGGTGGCCGACAGGTAGCCTTCCGCGGGCGCGAACACGCGCGCGTAGAGGCGGCGGCAGAGCTCGTACGCTGCGCTTCCCACCCACCCGGGAGGCAGCAGGGCCGGCGGCAGCAGCGGATCCTGCAGGTGGATCTTGCGGTACTCGTGGATGAGGAGCGTACGGACCACGAAGGCCGTGCCGGCTGGAAGCGCCGCTCGCGCGCGTAGCGCGGACTCGACCGGTGCGAAGGCGGCGACGAAGCGCCGGTAGCGCCGCGCGAGATCCTCGAGGTCCCAGCCGTAGCTCACCAGGCGGCGGTCGCCGGCGAGATCGGCGCTGCTGCCTTCGAGCAGCAGTCCGTCGGCGGCACCGGGCAAGTTGCCCAGCCACCGGCGGGCCTCGCCCGGAGTGCACCCCGGATGCGCGTAGAGCGACGGATTCAGTCGCCCGAACCCGAGCCACTTCAGATCCTCGCGCGGGCGTCCGCGGCGGGATGCGCTCCGGGGAGGCATCACCAGGAGCGTCCATCGGCCGTCCCACGCCCCGGGGCTCTGGCCGTAGATGCGCCGCGTCGCCTCGGTGAAGCGCTCGGCACCGCCGCGCGTCAGGCGGTACTCGCTGCGGCGGCCGGAGCGGCGCGCCGTGAGCCAGCCGTCCCGCGCCAGCCGCGCGACCGAGGTGCGCACCAGGCGCTCGGTGAGGCCGAAGGGAGCGGCGAGGCGGATCAGGCTGCCGAGCGTGACCGCCGCGCCGCGCGGGGCGATGGCGTCGCCGAAGATCGTGACCAGGAGCGACCCGGCGCGCAGCGGGCGCTGCGCACGCCAGCGCCGCAACAGGGCCCGCACGGCGGCGGGGACCGGGGCGCTCGGTGCGCGCTTCATGGGCAGCGCGAATTGTGACACAGAAAACATCCCGGTCGTGCTAATCTTGTGTCATATCTTCACGGTGCGCGGCAGCACGGCAGCCCCATGTATACCCAGGCGCTCGATACCCACGGCCAGGAGCCCCTGCCGGCCGGGGCCGGCTCATCCGCTGCGCTCGCGCAGCGCTTCCAGGAGCGGATCGACGTCGAGGAGAAGATCGAGCCCAAGAGCTGGATGCCCGACGCCTATCGGCAGACTCTCATCCGCCAGATCTCGCAGCACGCTCATTCGGAGATCGTCGGCATGCTGCCGGAAGGCAACTGGATCACGCGCGCCCCGACGCTGCGGCGCAAGGCGGTGCTGATCGCCAAGGTGCAGGACGAGGGCGGCCACGGCATGTACCTCTACAGCGCGGCCGAGACGCTCGGCATCGCGCGGGCGGAGATGATCGAGCAGCTGCTCTCGGGCGCCGCGAGGTATTCCAGCATCTTCAACTACCCGACGCTCACCTGGGCGGATGTGGGGGCGATCGGCTGGCTGGTCGACGGCGCGGCCATCATGAACCAGATTCCCATCTGCCGCTGCTCCTACGGTCCGTACGCGCGCGCCATGGTGCGCATCTGCAAGGAAGAGAGCTTCCATCAGCGCCAGGGCTTCGAGATCATGCTGACGCTCGCGCAGGGGAGCGAGGCGCAGCGGGCCATGGCGCAGGATGCGCTGCAGCGCTGGTGGTGGCCGTCGATCATGATGTTCGGCCCGAGCGATGCCGACTCGAAGCACACCGCCCAATCGATGCGCTGGAAGATCAAGCGCTTCAGCAACGACGAGCTGCGCCAGAAGTTCATCGACATCACGGTCCCGCAGGCGCAGTTCCTCGGGCTCACGATTCCCGATCCGGCGCTGCGCTGGGACGAGGCCGCGCAGCATTACCTCATCGGTCCGATCGACTGGAACGAGTTTCACGCCGTGCTCGCAGGGCACGGTCCCTGCAACCGCGAGCGGCTCGAGGCGCGCCGCGCGGCCCACGAGGCGGGCCGCTGGGTACGCGAGGCGGCGGCCGCGCATGCCGCGAAGGAGCGTTCGCGGCAGTCGCAGGCTGCCTAGGAATGGAGACGGACATGAGCAGCGACTGGCCGCTCTTCGAGGTATTCATCCGCTCGCGCTCGGGGCTCGAGCACAAGCATGTCGGAAGCGTGCATGCGGCGGACGCGCGCATGGCCATCGAGCACGCGCGCGACGTCTACACGCGCCGCCAGGAAGGCGTCAGCCTCTGGGTGGTGCGCTCGGTGGACATCGTGGCGTCGGACCCCGAGGAGGCGGATGCGCTGTTCGAGCCGGCGCGCGACAAGGTCTACCGGCACCCGACCTTCTATGCCATTCCGGAAGAGGTCAAGAACCTGTGAGCGCGGCTGGGGCAGCGCCGCGGCAGCCGGAGGCGAGCTCGCGCGCCGCGCACTTTCGCTACGTGCTGCGCCTCGGCGACACGAGCCTCGTGCTCGGGCAGCGCCTCGGTGAGTGGGTGGGTCACGCGCCGGCCCTCGAGGAGGACCTGGGGCTCGCCAACCTCGCGCTCGACCTCATCGGACAGGCGCGGCTCTTCCTCACCTACGCGGGCGAGCTCGAGGGGCGGGGGCGTGACGAGGATGCGCTGGCATTCTTGCGCGATGCGCCCGAATTCACGAACCTGACCCTCGCCGAGCAGCCCAACGGCGACTTCGGCCACACCGTCGTGCGCCAGTGGCTCATCGACTGCTGGCAGCTCGAGATCTACGAGGCGCTGCTCGCCTCCACCGATGCGCGTCTCGCGGCGATTGCCGCCAAGGCGCTCAAGGAGACCCGCTACCACCATCGCTTCAGCAGCGGCTGGCTCATGCGGCTCGGCGACGGGACGGATGAGAGTCACGCACGGGTGCAGCGCGCGCTCGACTCGCTCTGGCGCTTCACCTCCGAGCTGTTCGCGCCGGACGAGGTCGATGAGCGGATGAGGGCGGCCGGCATCGCCCCGGCGCTCGCGGAGCCGAGCTCCCGATGGTCGAGTCGCGTCGACGAAGATCTCGCCGCCGCGACGCTCGTGCGGCCCGCGGCGGCGCCTCACCCCTGGCACGGCCGGCGGGGCGTGCACTCCGAGCACCTTTCCCACATGCTCTCGGAAATGCAGCATCTGCAGCGCACCTACCCGGGCGCGCGCTGGTGAGGGCGGGCGTGGCGGCGGTGATGGAAGGCGGCGTCGGGACGGAGCGCGAGGGGCGCTTGCGCTCGCTCCTCGCCCGGGTTGCGGACCCCGAGATCCCGGTCCTGAGCATCGTCGATCTCGGCATCGTGAGGCACGTTCGCCAGGATGCCGACGGGCGCTGGCGTGTCGGACTCACGCCGACCTACTCGGCCTGCCCCGCGACCGAGGTGATCCGTAGTGCGGTGCGCACCGCGCTCGACGCGGAAGGTCTCAGCGACGTGATTCTCGAGGAGGTGCTGTCGCCGCCCTGGACCAGCGCGTGGCTCACGGACGAGGGACGGCAGAAGCTCAGGAGCTTTGGCATTGCGCCCCCGGAGGAGACGGTCGCAAGTCCCCGCCGCCTGTGGCAGGCGCCACTCGTGAGCTGTCCGCGCTGTGAGAGCCGCTCCACCGAGCGGGTGAGCGAGTTCGGCTCGACCCCCTGCAAGGCCCACTACCGCTGCAGCGCCTGCGGGGAGCCCTTCGACTACTTCAAGTGCCTCTGACCCCGAGCGCCTCCGCTACCCAAGTGCCGCCGACATGCTGAGGTTCCATTCGCTCAGGGTTCTCGACATCTCACCCGACGCGGAGGATGCGGTGGCGATCTCCCTCGAGGTTCCCTCGGGGCTGCGCGAGGAGTACCGCGGGAGTCCCGGGCAGCACGTCGTGGTGCGCGTGGAGATCGCGGGCGAGGAGGCGCGGCGAACCTATTCGCTGGTGAATGCGCCCGGTGAGTGGCCGGTGCGCATCGTGCCGCGGGTTCACTCGCAGGGTCGCGTGTCGCGGTACCTGGCGGAGGCGCTGCGCCCGGGCGACCGGCTGGACGTGCTGCCGCCAAACGGCAGCTTCACGCCGCGGGAGGCGGGCGTCGCCGGCGGCGCCTATGCCGCCTTCGCCGCCGGTTGCGGCATCACGCCGGTGATGTCGGTGACGCGGGCGCTGCTCGCGCAGGGCGCGAGCTCGCTGGTGCTCTTCTACGGCAACACCGGCACCGGCCGCGCCATGTGCCTCGAGGAGCTGCTGGCGCTCAAGGATCGCCACCTCGGACGGCTGTCGCTGCACTTCGTGATGAGCCGCGAACCTCAGGAAGTCGAGCTCTACAACGGCAGGCTCGACGGCGCGCGCGTGCGGCAGTTCGCCACCACGCTCTTCCGGCCGCTCGAGGTGCGGGAGTACTTCGTGTGCGGTCCCGGGGGCATGATCGACGAGGTGAGCGGGGCGCTGCGCGGGCTCGGCGTCCCGGCGGGGCGCATTCATGCGGAGCATTTCACGGTCGCGAGCACGGCTTCCGACGCCGAGCGCGAGGAGGCCGCGGCGGCCGCGGCGCCGGGCACGGCGCCACGGGACGCGGCCCCGGCTGCGGGTATGGCCGAGGTCACGATCCTCATGGACGGGCGCCGGCGCGCCTTCAGCATGAGAATGAACCACGACACCGTGCTCGAGGCCGCGGCGCGCGCCGGCATCGAGCTGCCCTTCTCCTGCCGCGCCGGGGTGTGCTCGACGTGCCGCACGAAGGTGGTTCGCGGGGAGGTGGAGATGGCGCAGAACTACGCGCTCGAGGACTGGGAGCTCGAGGACGGCTATGTGCTCGCCTGTCAGTCGCGCGTGAAGACTCCCTCGCTCGAGCTCGATTACGACGAGAAATGAGCGTGGCGCGGAGAAAAACGTGAGCTACCGGAACATTCTGTTCGAGACGGCCGACGGCATCGCCCGGCTCACCCTCAACCGGCCGGAGCGCCTCAACAGCTTCAACACCGAGATGCACGCCGAGGTGCGCGCGGCGCTCGCGAGCCTGAAAGACCAGCCGGCCCGCGTGCTGGTGATCACCGGCGCCGGGCGGGGCTTCTGCGCCGGCCAGGATCTGAACGAAAGAGCCGTGGCGCCGGGGGGCGCGCCGCCCGATCTGGCCGCCTCCATCGAGCACAGCTACAAGCCATTGGTGCTCGCTCTGCGCTCCTTGGGCCTGCCGGTGCTTGCGGCCGTCAACGGGGTCGCGGCCGGAGCCGGCGCCAACATCGCGCTCGCCTGCGATTTAGTCATCGCGGCGCGCTCGGCGAGCTTCGTGCAGGCGTTCTCGAAGCTCGGTCTCGTTCCGGATTCCGGCGGCACCTGGTTCCTGCCGCGCCTCGTCGGCACGGCGCGCGCCATGGGACTCGCGCTCCTCGGCGAGAAGCTGTCCGCCGAGCAGGCCGCCGCCTGGGGACTGATCTGGCGCTGCGTCGAGGACGGTGAGCTCGCCGAAGTCGTGGACGCTCTGGCGCGACAGCTCGCCGCCGCACCGACCCGCGCCCTCGCGCGCACCCGGCAGGCCATCTACGAGGGCTGGAGCCGCACGCTCCCGCAGCAGCTGGACGTGGAGCGCGACTACCAGGGCGAGCTCGGGCGCAGCGCCGATTATACGGAAGGGGTCGCGGCGTTCGCCGAAAAGCGCACGCCGCGCTTCACCGGGCGCTGAGGCCGCCGTGAGGACGCAGCGCAGTGTGAGGCGACGGACATGAAGGACCCGGCGGACGCGTCCGATGCGGCGCAACGGCGGGCCGAGCGCGCCGCAGCCGCGCTCTTTGCGCGCGATCGCGCCTCGCAGACGCTCGGCATGCGCATCACGGGGATGCGTGCGGGCTGGGCGCGCGTGGCGATGACGGTGCGCGCCGATATGGTGAACGGCCACGCGGTCTGTCATGGAGGCATCGTCTTCGCGCTCGCCGACAGCGCATTCGCCTTTGCCTGCAACTCGCACAACGAGAGCACGCTGGCCGCCGCGGCCTCGATCGATTTCCTCGCGGCGGCGCGCGAGGGCGATGAGCTCACGGCCGAGGCGAGCGAGCTGTGGCGCAGCCGGCGCAACGGCCTCTACGAGATCATCGTCTCCAACCAGCGGGGCGAGCGCATTGCGCTCGCTCGCGGACGCTCCTACCGCGTGGACGGTCAGGTCGTCGGCGGGGAGTGACGCGCATGCAACTGCAGAGTTTCGTGGCGGGAAAGTGGCTTGCCGGGACGGGCGGCGGCGTCGCGCTGCGCGATGCCACCACGGGCGAGGTCATCGCCAGCGCGACCGCGGACGGCCTCGATACGAGGCTGATGCTCGAGCATGCGCGCGAGGTGGGCGGAAGCCGCCTCCGGCGGCTCACTTTCCACGAGCGCGCGGCGCTCCTCAAGGCGCTCGCCCGCTACCTCACCGAGCACAAGGAGGAGCTCTACACGCTCTCCTATGCGACCGGGGCCACCAAGGGCGATTCGTGGATCGACATCGACGGCGGCATTGGCACGCTCTTCGTGTACGCGAGCAAGGGGATGCGGGAGCTCCCGGACAGCCGCGTGTACGTCGACGGTGGCGTCGAGGCGCTGTCGAAGAGCGGCGGCTTCGTGGGGCAGCACATCTGCACGCCCCTCGAGGGCGCTGCGGTGCACATCAACGCCTTCAATTTTCCGGTGTGGGGGATGCTCGAGAAACTCGCCCCGGCGCTGCTTGCCGGCGTGCCGGCCATCGTGAAGCCGGCGACGCAGACCTGCTACCTCGCCGAGAAAGCGTTCCGGCGGATCATCGAGTCGGCGATCCTGCCGGAGGGATCGGTGCAGCTAATCTGCGGCGCAGTCGGGGACCTCTTCGAGCACCTCACCTGCCAGGACGTGGTGTCCTTCACGGGCTCGGCGCCGACGGCGCACGAGCTCCGCCAGCACCGGGTCGTGCGCGCCAACGCGGTGCGGTTCACCTCCGAGACCGATTCGCTCAACTCCTCGATCCTCGGTCCCGACGCCGGGCCCGGGTCGCCGGAGCTCGAGCTGTTCGTCCAGGAGGTCGTGCGCGAGATGACGGTGAAGGCGGGGCAGAAGTGCACCGCGATCCGAAAAGCCATCATCCCCGCGGCCCGGGCCGCGGATGTCCTCGACGCGCTGCGCGCCGCGCTCGCCAAGGTCATCGTGGGCGATCCGCGCCTCGCGAACGTCAGGATGGGACCGGTGGCCTCGCTAGGACAACGCCGCGAAGTGCTCGGGCAGCTCGGCAAGCTCACTCGCGAAGCCGAGGTCGTGTATGGCGAGGCAGGCCAGGCGCAGCCCCTCGGAGCCGATGCCGACCGCGGCGCCTTCCTGCCGCCGACGCTCCTTTATTGCC
>Ga0209805_1001152_pt1 | contig 16258 bp, 7 predicted proteins | sample GraSoiAngelo_148_FD_185905 | JGI IMG/M metagenome (GOLD analysis project Ga0209805, IMG submission 185905) | Grasslands soil microbial communities from the Angelo Coastal Reserve, California, USA - 14_1009_09_20cm (SPAdes) (version 2) | ecosystem: Environmental > Terrestrial > Soil > Grasslands ... | reverse complement strand
TTCGCCTGGTTCAAGACCGAGGGGCTGCGGGAGCTTTTCGACGAGATAAACCCGATCACCGACTACACCGGCAAGAACTTCGAGCTCCGCTTTCTCGACTACGAGTTCGGCGCTCCCAAGTTCTCCGAGGAGGAGTGCCGGAACCGCGACATGACGTACGCGGCCCCGCTCCGGATCAAGACCCGGCTCACCGTCAAGGAGACCGGCGAGATCAAGGAGACGGACGTCTACATGGGCGACTTCGCGATCATGACCGAAGAGGGCACCTTCATCGTCAACGGGACGGAGAGGGTCGTGGTCTCGCAACTGGTGCGCTCCCCCGGCGTCTACTTCACCGCCACCGAGGACCCGGTCAGCGGCCGCCGGCTCTTCGGCGCCAAGCTGATCCCGAACCGGGGCGCCTGGCTGGAGATCGAGACCTCCGGCAAGGACGTGCTGACGGTCAAGATCGACAGGAAGCGCAAGGTCCCTGTAACCGTCCTGCTGAAGGCGCTCGAGCTGCCCCAGCTGAAGGGCAAGGACAACGATCGCGACGCCCAGCGGGTGGCGCTCCACCAGCTCTTCGGCGACGTCGACGACGACCCTGAGCACAAGTACCTCGACTCGACCTTCGAGAAGGACGTCACGGTCACCACCAACGACGCCCTCATCGAGCTCTACAAGCGCATCCGGCCGGGCGATCCCGCGACAGTCGACAACGCCCGCAACCTGCTCCAGAGCCTCTTCTTCAACCCGCGCCGCTTCGACCTCGGCCGCGTCGGCCGGTACAAGGTCGACAAGCGCCTCGGGATGCAGGAGGCCGAGATCCTGGAGCGGGTCAAGGACCGCACCCTGCGCATCCTCGACCAGGGCGACTTCGTCCAGATCATCCGCAAGCTGATCGAGCTCAACAACGGCAAGGGCGGCTCCATCGCCGACGACATCGACCACCTCGGCAACCGCCGGGTGCGGGCCGTGGGCGAGCTGCTCCAGAACCAGTTCCGCATGGGCCTGATCCGGATGGAACGGATCATCAAGGAGCGGATGACCATCAGCGACCCGCAGACGGTCACCGCCGCCTCCCTGATCAACGCCCGCCCGGTCGTGGCCGCCATCAAGGAGTTCTTCGGCTCGAGCCAGCTCTCCCAGTTCATGGACCAGACCAACCCGCTCAGCGAGCTGACGCACAAGCGCCGGCTGAGCGCCCTCGGCCCCGGCGGGCTGAGCCGTGAGCGGGCCGGCTTCGACGTCCGCGACGTCCACCACAGCCACTACGGCCGGATCTGCCCGATCGAGACCCCCGAGGGTCCCAACATCGGCCTGATCGGCTCCCTGGCGTCCTATGCCAAGGTCAACGAGTTCGGCTTCGTGGAGACGCCGTTCAGGCGCGTCTACAACCGGATCTCGGTCACGAAAGCCAACAAGTCGCGCCTCCTGGGCAGGGTGCTGCGCCGCCCCGGCGCCGACGACAAGGGCAAGGAGTTCTTGAAGGCGGGCGAGACGCTCGACGCCGAGAACCTGGCCGCCCTCGAGAAGGCGAAGGTCCACTCGGTCGACGTGAAGCCGTGGGTCTCCGACGAGGTCGAGTACCTCTCGGCCGACGAGGAGGACATGTTCGCGATCGCGCAGGCCAACTCGGCCCTGAACGCGGACAACACTTTCGTCGACACGCGCGTGCCCGCGCGCACGCGAGGCCAGTACGGTCCGGAAGAGGTCAACAACATCCAGTACATGGACGTCTCGCCGAAGCAGATCGTCTCGATCGCGACGGCCATGATTCCCTTCCTGGAGCACGACGACGCGAACCGGGCGCTGATGGGCGCCAACATGCAGAAGCAGGCGGTTCCGCTGCTCACGCCCGATTCGCCGCTGGTCGGCACGGGCGTCGAGTACTACGCCGCCAAGGATTCCGGCGAGATGCTGGTGGCCGAGGTCCCCGGCACGGTGCTGGACGTGGCGCGTCCCCAGGATGGTCGGGCGGGCGGCAACGCCAACCCGCTCTTCGAGGTCGTGCTGAAGCCTGACGACGGCTCGGCCGAGCGGCACTACGCGCTCCAGAAGTTCTACCGGTCAAACCAGGGCACCTGCCTCAACCACCGGGTGGTGGTGCAGCCGGGCCAGCACGTCGACGCGGGGGAAATCCTCGCCGACGGGCCCGCCATCTCGAACGGCGAGATGGCGCTCGGCCAGAACGTGCTGGTCGCCTTCATGCCCTGGGAGGGCTACAACTTCGAGGACGCCATCCTGATCTCCGAGTCGGTCGTGAAGGAGGACAAGTACACCTCCATCCACATCGAGGAGTTCGAGATCGAGGCCCGTGAGACCAAGCTCGGGCCCGAGGAGATCACCCGCGACATCCCGAACGTCAGCGATGACGCGCTTCGCAACCTGGACGAGCGGGGCATCATCTACATCGGCGCCGAGGTCCATCCCGGCGACATCCTGGTCGGCAAGATCACGCCCAAGGGCGAGACCGAGCTCTCGGCCGAGGAGCGCCTGCTGCGCGCGATCTTCGGTGAGAAGGCGCGCGAGGTGCGCGATTCCTCGCTGCGGGTTCCGCACGGCGAGCGCGGCATCGTGGTCGACGTCAAGGTGTTCAGCCGGGAGACCAAGGACGAGCTCTCTCCCGGCGTGAACGAGCTGGTGCGCGTCTACGTCGCCCAGAAGCGCAAGATCGCGGCCGGCGACAAGATGGCCGGCCGCCACGGCAACAAGGGCGTCATCGCCCGCATCCTGCCGATCGAGGACATGCCCTACATGCCCGACGGCACGCCTACCGAGATCGTCTTGAACCCGCTCGGCGTGCCGAGCCGGATGAACCTCGGCCAGGTGCTGGAGACACACCTGGGCTGGGTCGCCAAGACGCTCGGCTTCAAGCTCCAGACGCCGGTCTTCGACGGCGCCCCGATCAGCGCCATCCGGGACGAGCTGAAGCAGGCGGGGCTGCCCATCGACGGCAAGGTCCGCCTCCGCGACGGCCGTTCGGGCGACGAGTTCGACGAGCCGGTGACGGTGGGCTGGATCTACATGCTGAAGCTGGCCCACCTGGTCGAGGACAAGATCCACGCCCGCTCGACGGGCCCTTACAGCCTGGTCACCCAGCAGCCGCTGGGCGGCAAGGCGCAGTTCGGCGGCCAGCGGTTCGGCGAGATGGAGGTCTGGGCGCTCGAGGCCTACGGCGCGGCGCACGTCCTCCAGGAGATCCTGACCGTGAAGTCCGACGACATCGTGGGCCGGGTCAAGGCCTACGAAGCGATCGTGAAAGGCGACAACACGCTCGAGGCCGGCATCCCGGAGAGCTTCCGGGTGCTGGTGAAGGAGCTCGAGGGCCTGGCGCTGGGCGTCGAGATCCTGAGCGAAGACGAGCGCCAGATCATCCTCTCCGAGGAGGACATCCCCGAGCTGCCGCTGGACCTGGGGATCAATCTCGAGCGGGATGAACTCGATGAGCCGATGGAATAGGTAGAGGAGCAAAGAGCAGAAACAAGTGCTGAAACTCGAGAACTTCGACGCGCTGCGGCTGTCATTGGCATCGCCGGAGATGATCCTGTCCTGGTCCCACGGCGAGGTGACCAAGCCGGAGACCATCAACTACCGCACGCTCAAGCCCGAGCGCGACGGTCTTTTCTGCGAGCGCATCTTCGGGCCCACGCGGGACTGGGAATGCCACTGCGGCAAGTACAAGAGGTACCGCTACAAGGGCATCATCTGCGACAAGTGCGGCGTCGAGGTGACGCGCTCCAAGGTCCGCCGCGAGCGGATGGGGCACATCAAGCTGGCGTCGCCCGTGAGCCACGTCTGGTACTTCAAGGGCATCCCGAGCCGCATGGGTTTGCTGCTCGACATGTCGCCCCGCAACCTGGAGAAGATCCTCTACTTCGCCAACTACATAGTCACCGACGTGAACGAGGACCTGCGCCAGGACATGCTCGCCAACCTGACCATGGACAACGACGAGCGAGCAGTCCGGCTGCGGTCTGACATCGAAGCCAAGGCGCAGCAGATCCGGGCCGAGCACGAGGCTGAGCTGAAAGCCCTCGACGAGGAGGTCGCAGGCGAGACCAAGCGCCTCGAAGACGAGCTCGGAGCCACCGTCGACAAGCTCTCGACGCAGGGCCAGACCGTGCGCGAGGCGATCGAGGCGGGCGTCGGCAGCAAGACCCGCAAGACGCTCGCGATCGGCACCGGCGACGACGAAGAGGTCATCGCCAAGAAGGGCGACGTGATCACCGACGACATGGCCGGCGGCCTGCTCCGGCTCGTGCAGGAGAAGGTCGAGCGGACGGAGGCCAACATCCGCGCCGCCCAGAGCCAGGCTCGGGCCCGGCTGGAAGGCGCCCGCACCGACCTCGACACCACCATCGAAGAGGCCACGCGCGGTGAGCGCGAACGCATCCAGACCGAGCTCGAAGACCTCCAGGTCGAGGTCGACTCCAGCCGCCTGGAGCTGGAGGGGCTGCATGTGAAGCAGATCCTCTCCGACACCCAGTACCGCGAGTACAGCGAGAAGTTCAGCCGCTGCTTCAAGGCTGGCATCGGCGCCGAGGCGATCCGCGACCTCCTCGCGAAGATCGACCTGAACCAGGAGATGTACCGGCTGCGCAACGAGTCCCGCTCGACGAGCGGGCAGCGCAAGCAGAAGGCGATCAAGCGGCTCAAGGTCATCGAGGACTTCCGGAAGAGCAACGCCAGCCCGACCTGGATGATCCTCGAGGTCCTGCCCGTGATCCCGCCCGAGCTGCGCCCGATGGTGCAGCTGGACGGCGGCCGCTTCGCGACCTCCGATCTGAACGACCTCTACCGGCGCGTCATCAACCGCAACAACCGGTTGAAGAGGCTGCTCGAGCTGGGCGCGCCCGAGATCATCGTCCGCAACGAGAAGCGGATGCTGCAGGAAGCCGTCGACGCCCTCATCGACAACGGGCGCCGCGGCCGCGCGATCACGGGCACCGGCAACCGCAAGCTGAAGTCACTCAGCGACATGCTGAAGGGCAAGCAGGGCCGGTTCCGCCAGAACCTGCTCGGCAAGCGCGTCGACTACTCGGGCCGCTCGGTGATCGTCGTCGGGCCCGACCTGAAGCTGCACCAGTGTGGCCTGCCGAAGAAGATGGCCCTCGAGCTCTTCAAGCCGTTCGTCATGCGCGAGCTCGTCAACAAGGGGTACACGCAGAACATCAAGTCCGCCAAGCGGATGGTCGAGCGCGGCCGCTCCGAGGTCTGGGACGTCCTCGACGAGGTCATCCAGGACCACCCGGTGCTGCTGAACCGCGCCCCGACCCTGCACCGGCTGGGCATTCAGGCCTTCATGCCGGTCCTGGTCGAGGGATCGGCCATCCAGATCCACCCGCTGGTCTGCCACGCCTTCAACGCGGACTTCGACGGCGACCAGATGGCCGTCCACGTGCCGCTCTTCAGTGGCGCGGTCGCGGAAGCGCGGAACCTGATGATGAGCTCCCAGAACATCCTGAGCGCGGCCGACGGCCACCCCGTCGTGGCGCCCACCCAGGACATCGTGCTGGGCTGCTACTGGCTGACGGCAGCCCGCGGCACGCCCAACAAGGACGAGACCAAGCTGCGCTCCTTCAGCTCGCAGGACGAGGTCCTGCTGGCACTCAACGTCAAAAAGATCGGCCTCCAGGAGTGGATCCGGGTCCGGGTCAACGGCCACAGCGTGGCCACGACACCGGGCCGCGTCGTCTTCAACGAGGCGCTGCCGCTCAACAAGGAGCCGACCGAGGTCGACGAGCCCGCGCTGGAGTTCCAGAACGACCACTTCGACCGCAAGAAGCTGCGGGCGCTGGTCTCCCGGATCTTCCGGCTCTACGGCAACGACGTCACGGCCGCGGTCAGCAACGAGATCAAGAAGGTCGGGTTCCGCCACGCGACGCGGGCCGGCATCACGATCTCCGCGCTCGACCTGCCGGCGCCGGCCAACAAGGCCGACATCCTGGCCCGGGCCGAGAAGGAGGTCGAAGAGGTCGAGCGGATGTACCGCCGCGGCGTGATGACCGAGGACGAGCGCTACCGGAAGGTCATCGACATCTGGTCGAAGGCCACCGACGAGGTCGCCAAGGCCACCGAAGAGAGCTTCGACAAGTTCAGCCCGGTCTGGATGATGATGGGCTCGGGCGCCCGCGGCAACATCCAGCAGGTGCGCCAGCTGGCGGGCATGCGTGGCCTGATGGCCGACCCCACCGGCCGGATCATCGACCTGCCGATCAAGGCCAACTTCACCGAGGGCTTGACCGTGCTGGAGTACTTCATCTCCACGCACGGCGCGCGCAAGGGACTCGCCGACACCGCCTTGCGGACGGCCGACTCCGGGTACCTGACCCGGCGGCTGGTCGACGTGGCCCAGGACGTGATCGTGCGCGAGGAGGACTGCGGCACCACCAACGGGATCTGGGTCAACGGGATCACCGCGGACACGGCTCGCACCGAGCCGATCTACGAGCGGATCGCCGGCCGGGTTGCCGCCGAGGACGTGGTCGTGAAGAAGGCGGTGCTGGTCCCCGCCGGGGAGACCATCAGCGACGAGGCGGCTCGCGCCGCCATCGAAGCCGGCGTCGGTCGCATCAGCGTCCGCTCGGTGCTCATCTGCGAGTCCCGGGAGGGCGTCTGCCGGAGGTGCTACGGCCGGAACCTGGCGACCGGCAAGCTGGTGGAGATCGGGGAGGCGGTGGGCGTGATCGCTGCCCAGTCGATCGGCGAGCCGGGCACCCAGCTGACCATGCGCACCTTCCACACCGGCGGCATCGCCGGCATCGACATCACGCAGGGCCTGCCCCGCGTGGAAGAGCTCTTCGAGGCCCGCATCCCGAAGGGCAAGGCGATCATCTCCGAGATCGACGGCGAGCTGGAGATCGTCCGCCAGGACCAGACCCGCAAGGTCAAGGTCACCTCCCGGGAGGAGTTCGAGATCTCCTACCCGCTGGAGGCCAAGATGCAGGTCCTGGTCAAGGACGGGGAGGAGGTCATGGAGGGCCAGGAGCTGGCCCGCCACCCGGCCACCGAGAACCTGATCCGGACCCGCCACGCCGGCAAGGCCAAGGTGGGCAAGAAGGAAGTCACCGTCAAAACCGTCGATGAGGAAGCCCGCGAGTACCCCATCCCGCACGGCGCCCGGATCCGGCCCGAGCTGGAGAAGCGCGATGGCAAGAAGGTCGTGGTCAAGGCCGGCCAGCAGATCACCGAGGGCTCGATCAGCCCCCAGGAGCTGCTGCACATCCTGGGCAAGGAGGCCGTCCAGACCTTCCTGGTCGACGAGGTGCAGCGGGTCTACCGCTCGCAGGGCGTCGACATCAACGACAAGCACATCGAAGTGATCGTCCGGCAGATGATGCGGAAGGTCCGCATCGACTCCGCCGGCGACACCGACCTCCTGCCGGGCGAGATCGTCTCGCAGTGGGAGTACGAGGAGGCCAACGCCCGGGCGCTGGCCGAGGGCGGCGAGCCGGCCACGGCGCAGACCGTGCTGCTGGGCCTGATCAAGGCCGCCCTGAACACGACCTCCTGGCTCTCGGCCGCCTCCTTCCAGGAGACGACCCGGGTGCTCACCGAAGCCGCGATCAGCGGCAAGGTCGACCGGCTGCGCGGTCTGAAGGAGAACGTGATCATCGGCAAGCTGATCCCGGCGGGCACGGGGCTCGACTACTACAAGAAGCAGAGGGAGCAGGCGGCCCGCTACTTCGAGGAAGAGCCGATCGACCTGGACACGCTTTCGGTTTAGGTAGCCACGCTGTAAACCAGGGCCGCCCATCGCGGGCGGCCCTTTTTTTGTGGTGGCCGGTCAGGCCGCGATGGTCGAGTCATCGTACCCAACAAATGTTCGCTAAGTCAAGCTGCTTAAGTGGCTTGGCGCCCACACCGGGTAGCCCACTCGCAAACCCAACAGACCACTTGCATCGCCAGGCTGCAGAAGGCTGACGCCCTTACGACTCGACGCTGCGGCGGCAGGAGGGGTCCCTCTCGTCTCGGTCGGCCGGATAGCGTGATGGGCGCTCTCAAGTCGGGACGGCGGAGCTTCTGCAGGATCTCGCGCGGATCGGGCTTTGCCGGCGGCGGCGGGTTCAGGCCCAGGAGGTCGCCCACCTTGGCGAAGCCGAAGCCCCGGGCGCGGGCCGCTTCGATGACCAGGCGGAGCGCCGGCGCCGTCATGGGCGCGCTGCGGCCGCCGTGCAAATGGAGCACCACGATTGAGCCGGGCTGGATCCGAGCGACCACCGTCTGAGCGATGCTGGGCGCCGAGAAGTTGAAACCGTCGCCGGCCCTGACATCGCCCGAGATGACGGTGAGGCCGAGCTCGCGAGCGAGGGCAACGTCGGTCCGGTCGTAGCAGTCGCCCGGGAAGCGCAGGAGCTTCGGCTGGATCCCGGCGGTGGCGGTGATTGCGCCTTGAGCCTGCGTGATCTCCGCGGCTCGGTCCGGAGCCCGACCGAGCCCGTAGCAAGGGGTGCGGAAGGCGGCGTGGTCGTAGGTATGGCTGCCGATCTCGAAGAGCGGATCGGCGGCGAGGCTCTTCGCCTCCTGCGGGTAGGCGGCGGCCCAGAGGCCGGTCAGGAAGAGGGTGGCGGGGACGTGTTCCTGGCGGAGAAGGTCGACGACGGCCCGGTTGTACCAGGAGGGGACGGCACCGCTTCTCAGCTGTTGGAGCATCCCCTGGGTCATGTCGGCATCGAATGTGAGGGCGATGGCGCTGCCTGTCCGGGGTCCGTTGTCGAAGAAGTTGATTCCGTCAGCCGGGGGGTGGTCAACGGTCTGGAGGCCGATCGGGGGCGGAGGGCGCCTCAGAGCCGGATTGGGAGCGGCGCTCGCTGCGCCTGGCAGCAGCGCCACGGCCACGGCAGCCAGGATGCCTACGCTCAGCCGCGCTGCCTTCATTTCGCTCGGGCGAAGGGTACTTGTCCCAGCCCTTTTGTTGCCTGGAGGCTACAGGCAAAACTTGCCCCGTCGGTATCAGGTCGTCTAAACTCGAGGCACTCTAATTGAGGGTGTCTGACATTCAGGTTGATCGAGCGCGAACTTGACACCGGCTTCCAGCATCCTGACAATGCGAATGCCCAGTTATGGGTTTTGTGAGTTGGCGCTCCGGGGAGCGCTACCTGCTGTCGGCGCACTCTCGCCCCGAACCGGACCTTGGGAACGGCCGGCCGGGAAGAGGACAGCAGGAACTGCTGCGGTTGAGCGCAGCTCATTAACCAGGACCTTGGAGGAGAAGTGTCTATGAGACGATGGTTCGTCAATCGTCGCCTGAGCTTGGGCGCGAGCGGCCTTGCGGTCGCCGGCATGCTGCTGGCGGCATGCGGCAACGGCCCAGCCTCGACGACGGTGAAAGAAGGCGGCACCATGACGTACAGCCTGGACGCCGACGCCCAGACTCTGAACCCGTTCGAGTCGTCCGACGTGCCTTCCGGGCGGGCGTGGCAGTTCATGTTCCCGAACCTCTACCAGTTCGACAAGAACCTGCAGGTCACGCCTGACCTGGCGGAGGGGATGCCCCAGATCTCGTCCGACAAGAAGACCTGGACAGTCAAGATCCGCAAGGGCGCAAAGTGGTCGGACGGCACGGCCATCACGGCCGCCGACGTCGTCTCGACAGCCCAGATCCAGGCCAGCTCCAGCCTCGACACCGACGCGGCTTTCGACTGGAGCCCGCTGACCGACCCCGTAAAGGGCGTCACGGCCAAAGACGAGAACACTGTCGTCTACACGCTGGCCGAAGTGTTTGCACCCTTCCTGGCGGTCAACCTGACCGGGTTCATCGCGCCGGCTTCGGTCTACGGCAAGATCGACCCGGCCAAGATGCGGACCGATCCCAGCAACGACCACCCGACAGTCACGGGCGGCCCCTTCCGGTATGACAAGCGGATCACCGGCCAGGAGATCGACCTGGTCGCCAACCCCGACTACTACAACGGCAAGCCGCACATCGCCAGGGTCGTCCTGAAGGTCATCACTGACACCACGGCGGCTGCCCAGGCGCTGATCAACGGCGACATCAACTGGAACCCCGAGGTCACCGCGGCGGCGATCACCAAGGTCAAGGCGGCGCAGGGGGTCAGCTCCTACGTTTACCCGGACCTTGGCTACTACGACATCCGCTTCAACGACCGGCCCACTCACCTCTTCGGCGACATCAACGTGCGCCGGGCCTTCGCCTACGCGCTGGACCATGACTCGATAGTCAAGGCTGCCACCGACAACGGCGGCACCCCGCTCTGGGGCGACATCGTGCCGGCCATGGTCTACTACGACGCCAACGCTGTCGTGAAGTACAAGCAGGACATCGCCAAGGCCAAGTCGCTGATGGACTCGGCCGGCTGGACGCTCGGCAGCGACGGCATCCGCGAGAAGGGCGGCAAGAAGTTCTCGGCCAAGTTCTACGTCCGGGCCGGCAAGACCCAGCGCGAGAAGGCGGTCCAGATCATGTCCGAGGAGCTCCGCAAGAACCTCGGCATGGACCTGCAGCCCACTCCGACCGACTTCAAGGTCTTCTACAAGCCGATCCAGGCGGGCGACTACGACCTCGCCTTCGCCGGCTTTGCCATCAACCCGGACCCAGACGACTACACGATCTTCCACTCGAGCCAGATCCGGCCCGAGAACAGCAAGAGCGGCAACAACTGGACGGGGTACGTCAACCCCGAGCTGGACGCCGCCATCGTGGCCTCCCGCAAGGAGGACAACATCGATGCCCGCAAGAAGCTCGTCAACAAGGTCGAGCACATCCTGGGCGACAACGTGGTCGTCTACTTCATGTGGGCCGACAACGTCAGCATGGGCTTCAACAAGGTGCAGGGCGTTGTGCCCGGCAAGGGTGACGCCCTCAACTACATCGACTCCGACCGCAACGTCTCGGAGTTCGCGAAGTTCTCCCTGACCTGATCTGATTTCACCAAGCCTGGGGAGCGGCGATCCGCTCCCCAGGCCCGTCCATTCGCGTCACGACAACCGCCGGGGTAGATTCGGCAAAGGGCAGTTGTAAGATGAGGGCGCTTCCGTGACCTCTTACATCGCGCGGCGGCTGCTGATCGGTGTCTTCCTCCTCCTCTTCATGTCGGTGATCTTCTTCGCCCTGACGCGGCTCACGCCGGGTCCGCCTTTCACCGTCGGCGAAAACCCGCGGGCGCACCAGGAGCTGATCGACAAGCGGATCCACGCCCTCGGCCTGGACAAGCCCTGGTACGAGCAATATCCGGCCTACCTCAACGCCCTTCTGCATGGCAGCCTGGGCGACTCCTACCAGTACAAGAAGCCCGTTTCGACGCTTCTTGTCGAGCGGGTCCCGAACTCGGTGATCCTGCTCGGCACCTCCCTCTTGGTCTCGCTCGGAATTGCCATCCCGTTGGGCATCTTCGCCGCCACCCGCCAGTACTCGAAAGTGGATATGGCGACCTCGGTCGTCAGCTACGTGGGCATCTCCGTGCCCAGCTTCGTGCTCGGCATCTTCCTACTTATCTTCGGCGCGGTCTACATCCGGAAATGGACCGGCGGCGCCTTCGCCTTCCCGCTCTTTGGGATGCACCGCGGTGACGACCAGAGCTTTCTCGACCTCGTGGTCCACATGGTTCTGCCGGTCACCTCGCTCGCCATCCTTTCGATCGCGGGATTCAGCCGGTTCATGCGCTCCAGCATGCTCGAGGTGCTGCACCAGGACTACATCCGGACCGCCCGCGCCAAGGGCCTGTCAGGACGCGTCGTCAACTACAAACACGCGCTCCGCAACGCGATCCTCCCGATCATCACGCTCGTGGCTCTCCAGATCCCGCAACTGGTTAGCGGGGCGATCATCACGGAGGGCATCTTCAGCTGGCCCGGAATGGGCCTGCTGGCTTTCCAGGCCACCGTCGACCGCGACTATCCGGTGATCCTCGGCGTCGTCATGCTCGTCGCCGTCCTGACCGTGTTCTTCAACCTGCTGGCCGACCTCTCCTACGCGGTCGTCGACCCGCGCATCAGGTACTGACCAAAAGAATGGCCGAGAAGGAAACGCCGGCTCCGCGCTCACTCCTCGCCGGCGACAGCTTTACGAAGGCGGTCGCGGCCGAGCAGGAGCTGCGCCTCGCGCATGCGGACCAGGACCTCGTCACGACGGAGATCCCGGAGGGCGGAGAGCTCGGTTTCTGGAAGCTCGCCCTGCTCCGCTTCCTGCGTCATCGGGTCGCCACCGTGAGCCTGGCCATCCTTGCCACGATCGCGGTCCTGGCGATCTTCGTGCCAATCCTGCAGGGCAACCTCTACCGCGACCAGGACTACCGCAACCCGTACGGCGCGCCCTTCCTCTTCCACTCGCGCCAGCTGGCTCTGCCCGCCGGGATCACGATCACGGTTCCGTGGGCCGACCACCTGCTCGGGACCGACGACCTCGGCCGGGACGAGCTCGCGCGGCTGATCCGGGGGGGACGCGTCTCGCTCGAGGTCGGCCTCCTGGCGATGCTCGGGTACATCATCATCGGCGGTTCCCTGGGCGCCATCGCCGGCTACTACGGGGGGTTCCTCGACAACCTCCTGATGCGCTTCACCGACGTGATCATCGCCATGCCCTTCATCCTCGTCGTGGTCGCGGTGACCGCGGCCCTGGGCGGCGTCACGCTGCAAACGCTGATCATGGTCATCGCCTTCACCGGCTGGTACGAGATCGGCCGGCTGATGCGCGCCCAGTTCCTCTTTCTGCGTGAATCCGAGTTCGTGCAGGCCGCCCGGGCGCTGGGCGCCTCCGACTTCCGGATCATCTTCCGGCACATCCTGCCCAACTCGCTGGCCCCGATCATCGTCTCCGCGACCCTGGGCGTGAGCGGCATCATCCTGCTCGAGGCGGCGCTGGGCTTCCTCGGCTACAGCATCCCCTACCCGGAACCCAGTTGGGGCAACATGCTCCAGGGCTTCGAGGACAAGCTCCTGCGCGACCAGACCTACCTGGTCTTCTTTCCGTCCATTGCGCTGGTCGTGACCGCCCTCTGCATCAACCTGGTCGGCGACGGCATCCGCGACGCTCTCGATCCCCGCCAGCGGTGAGCTCGGTCTCGCCGGCCTCGCGCCGACCGGTCTTCCGCGGCGACACGCTGCTCGAGATCAAGGACCTCCACACCGAGTTCCAGGTGCACGGCGGGACCGTCAAGGCGGTCGACGGCGTCAACCTGACGCTGCCACCGGGCCGCACCGTCGGCCTGGTCGGCGAATCGGGCTGCGGCAAGAGCGTGACCGCGCTCTCGATCATGCGACTGCTGGAGAGCAACGGGCGGGTGAGGCGCGGCCAGATCATCTTCAAAGGCAAGGACCTGGTCGGGATCAGCGAGTCGCAGATGCGCTCGGTCCGCGGCAACGACATCTCGATGATCTTCCAGGAACCGATGACCGCCCTGAACCCCGTTTTCACCGTCGGCCAGCAGATCGCCGAGTCGGTCGAGCTGCACCAGAACGCCGACAAGAACGCCGCCCGCAAGCGCGCCATCGAGATGCTGAGCCTGGTCGGGATCGCCGCGCCCGAGCGGCGGGCCAACGAGTACCCGCACCAGCTCTCCGGGGGCATGCGTCAACGCGTCATGATCGCCATGGCGCTCTCCTGCGATCCCGACCTGCTCATCGCCGACGAGCCGACCACCGCGCTCGACGTTACGATCCAGGCCCAAATCCTGGCGTTGATGGCTGACTTGAAGAAGCGCATCGGGGCCGCCATCCTGCTCATCACGCACGACCTCGGTGTCGTGGCGGAGGTCTGCGACGAGGTGGCGGTCATGTACAGCGGCCGCATCGTCGAACAGTCGGACACCGCCGGAATCTTCGCCAACCCCAAGCATCCCTACACGCAGGGCCTCCTGACCTCGATCCCCATGCTGGGCAAGAAGCAGGACCGGCTCAACGTGATCAAGGGCAACGTCCCCAACCCGCTCGCCATCCCTCGCGGTTGCGCCTTCCACCCGCGCTGCCCGCACCGCTTCGAGCCTTGCGACAAGCACATCCCGGCTCTCGCCGAGGTCGCCCATCAGCACAAGGCGGCCTGCTTTCTCTACCCGCAAGTCATCGCCCAGGTGCCTGACGAGTCTGCGGCCGGAGCCTCCCGGGCGTGACCTCTGAAGAACAACCGCTGACGACGGTTCGGGCAGGCGAGCAGCCGCTGCTGGAAGTGCGCGAGCTGGTGAAGTACTTCGACATCAAGGGCGGCTTCCTGCAGCGGACCGTCGCCCACGTCAAGGCGGTCGACGGGGTCAGCTTCCACATCATGCCGGGCGAGACCTTGGGCCTGATCGGGGAGTCCGGGTCTGGCAAGTCGACTGTCGCCCGGACCATCCTGCGACTGCTGCCGGCCACCTCTGGCGAGGTCTTCCTGGAAGGACGGCCGGTTTTCAATGCCAGCCGCACCGAGCTCAAGAGTATGCGCCGGGAGATGCAGATCATCTTCCAGGACCCCTACGGGTCGCTCAACCCGCGCATGTCGGTCGGCGAGATCGTCGAGGAAGGCCTCTTCGTGCACGGCATCGGCAACCCCCGCAGCCGCGAGCAGCAGGTCTCCCGGCTCCTCGAGGTGGTCGGCCTGCGCGGCCAGCACCGGGGCCGCTTCCCCCACGAGTTCAGCGGCGGGCAGCGGCAGCGGATCGGGATCGCCCGGGCCCTCGCGCTGCAGCCCAAGCTGATGATCGCCGACGAGCCCGTCTCGGCTCTCGACGTCTCGATCCAGTCCCAGATCCTGAACCTGCTGGACGACCTCCAGCGCGAGTTCAACCTGACCTACCTCTTCGTCGCCCACAACATGGCGGTCGTGGAGCAGGTCAGCGACCGCATCGCGGTCATGTACCTGGGCCGGATCGTGGAGATGGCTCCCTCGGAGCAGCTCTACCGCCAGCCCAAGCACCCCTACACCTCGGCGCTGATTTCGGCGGTCCCGATTCCGGATCCTGCCCGGAAGGGCCAAAAGGTGGTCCTGAAAGGCGACATCCCGAGCCCGATCAACCCACCCAGCGGCTGCCGTTTCCACACCCGCTGTCCGATCGCCCAGTTCCCGATCTGCTCGAGCGAGGACCCGAAGTTCGAGCAGAAAGAGGACGGCCACTGGGCGGCCTGCCACTTCGCCGGCAAGGGCGAAACGCGGGTCCCCGCCACCGGAGAGATCCAGGCCGTCTAGCAGTCGGGGTTCAGCGGCGACCGGTCACAGTTTCGCGCGCTAACCTTTTCACCGCCGATGCGTCCTTCCCTTCGATTCCGCCTGGCCCGCCGGCTGCTCGCGGCCCTGGTCGGGACCGCACTTGCCGCCTCCTGCAGCGGCCTGGGCAGCGCCTCGCCGCAGTCCAAGCCGGCCCTCCCGGCCTCCAGGTACGTCGCCGAAAAGGGCGTCAAGGGCGGGCAGCTCGTCTACGCGGACTGGCAGGAGGTCGACGACCTGAACCTCTTCACCAGCGCCGACCCAACCGCCCAGGCGACCAACGTGATCTGGGCCTGGCTCTGGACCTTCGACGCCGAGAACATCCCGGTCCCCGACCTGGTCACCGCCGTGCCGACAACGCAAAACGGGTTGGTGAGGCAGCTCGACTCCACCCACATGGACGTGACCATCAACCTGAAAAAAGGCCTCAAGTGGAGCGACGGGTCGGACCTCACGGCCAATGACGTGAAGTACACGGTGAATGCCATCTGCGACGCGGACACCGGCGCGCCCACCACCCGGGGTTGGGACCACATCGTGTCCCAGGAGGTCAAGAGCCGCGAGCAGCTGATCTGGCATTTCGGGCCCAACAAAGCCGGCAACTGTGGACTCGACGCCGACCTCCCGAGCGGTGTCTACTCGCCCTACCTGCTGCTCACGTTGCAGCCGCTGCCGATGGCGCGCCTGAGCACCGTCAAGCATGCCGACTTCGCGACCGACAAGTACTTCACGCAGAAGCCCGACGTCACCAGCGGCCCCTACCTGGTGCAGAACTTCACACCCGGCGCCAACGCCCAGGTCGTGATGGTCCCGAACCCCCACTATGTGGACGGCAGGGCTGGCTCCAAGTACTTCGGGCACGCGCCCTACCTGGACAAGCTGACGTACAAGGTTTACGGCGACAAGGCGGCCGAGCTGGCCGGGCTCAAGTCTGGCGAGGCCGACCTCGGGCTGGGAGTGATCGCCAAGGACATGCCGACGGTCCAGGCCATCGCCGCCGACAAGACCATCGCCGTCTCCGGCCTGGTCGACTACCTGATCACGTTCAACCAGGCGAACAACACCTCGGCCTGCGACGGCCAGAAGTTCGTCGCGACCTGCGGCACGCCGACGCTCTTCAAGGACGACAAGCCGCTGCGCCAG
>Ga0209805_1001149_pt1 | contig 16266 bp, 10 predicted proteins | sample GraSoiAngelo_148_FD_185905 | JGI IMG/M metagenome (GOLD analysis project Ga0209805, IMG submission 185905) | Grasslands soil microbial communities from the Angelo Coastal Reserve, California, USA - 14_1009_09_20cm (SPAdes) (version 2) | ecosystem: Environmental > Terrestrial > Soil > Grasslands ... | reverse complement strand
GGATGATCTGGAGATCGACGTTGCGCCGCAGCACGTGCAGCATGTGGTTGCCGCCGATCGAGAGACCGTCCCCGTCGCCGGTGACCACCCACACGTCGAGCCCGGGATTGGCGAGCTTGATGCCGGTGGCGATCGCGGGCGCCCGACCATGAATGGTGTGGAATCCGTACGTGGAGAGGTAGTACGGGAACCGCGCGGCGCAACCGATCCCCGAGACGAACACCGTGCGCTCGCGCGGCGCCCCCAGCTCCGCCAGCGCCTTTTGCACCGCTTTGAGAATCGCGTAGTCCCCGCACCCCGGACACCACCTGACTTCCTGGTCCGACGCGTAGTCCTTCGGCGCGAGCTCGGCATCGGTGATCGTGGTGACCGTCATGGCTGGCCTTTCAGCGTCGATTCAATCGCCTGCACGATCTCCGACACCTTGAACGGCTTGCCCTCGACTTTGGAGAGTCCTATCGCGGGCACGAGATACGCCGCCCGGAGCAGCTGCACGAGCTGGCCGTCGTTCATCTCAGGGACGAGAATGCGCTCGAACCGCGAGAGCAGCTCGCCGAGGTTGCGCGGGAACGGATTCAGATAACGCAGGTGGATGTGCGAGACGTCGCCGCCCTCGTCGCGCGCTTCGCTCACCGCCCGGTGGATCGCGCCGTAGGTCGAGCCCCATCCCACCACCGCGACCGCGCCGTGGTCGTCTCCCAGGGCCACCCGTTGCGGCGGGATGCCGCTCGCGATTCCGGCGATCTTCGCCGCGCGGGTGCGGGTCATGCGCGCGTGGTTGTCGGGATCGTACGAGATGTGCCCCGTGTCGTAATCCTTCTCGAGCCCGCCGATGCGGTGCTCGAGGCCCGGCGTGCCGGGTACGGCCCATGCCCGCGCCAGGGTGACCGGATCGCGCAGGAACGGGTGGAAGTCCGCCGGATCCGTGCGGAAGTGTACCGGGAACTTCGGCAGCGCCGTCGCGTCGGGGAGGCGCCAGGGCTCGGCGGCGTGCGCGAGGTAGGCGTCGGAGAGCACGATGACCGGAGTCATGTACGTCGTGGCGATGCGCACCGCCTCGATCGCCACCTCGAAACAGTCCACAGCCGTGGCCGCGGCGATCACGGCGAGGGGCGCGTCCCCGTTCCGGCCGTGCACCGCCTGAAACAGGTCGGACTGCTCGGCCTTGGTCGGCATGCCGGTGGACGGGCCGGCCCGCTGCGAGTTGATCACCACGATCGGCAGCTCGGTGGCGATCGCGAGACCGAGCATCTCGGTCTTGAGCGCCATCCCGGGGCCGGAGCTCGAGGTGACGCCCAGCGCTCCGCTGTACGCGGCTCCGATCGCGGCTCCGATCGCGGCGATCTCGTCCTCCGCCTGGAAGGTGACGACGCCGTAGGCCTTCAGGTTCGCCAGCGTATGGAGCAGCAGCGAGGCGGGAGTGATCGGGTAGCCTGCGAAGATCATTTTCTCGAGGCCGGCGGCACGCATGCCCGCAATGAGACCCCAGGCCAGCGCCTCCGTCCCGCTCACGGTGCGATAGCGCCCCGGCTCGACGGGCGCACTCGGGACCGTGTAGCCCACGAGGTGCTCCGACATTTCGGCGGTCTCGCCGAACGCATGGCCGGCGTTCACGGCCGCGACGTTGGCCTGGGCGAGCTCGGCCCGGTCGGCGAACTTGCGGTGCAGCCACTCGATCGTCGCCTGCCGGTCGCGGCCGTACATCCACAGCATCAGGCCCAGCGCCCACATGTTGCGGCAGCGGTGCGCCTCCCGGCTCGACAGGCCGAATGGCTTGACCGCTTCCGTCGTGAGCCGCGTGATGTCGAACGTCAGGACCTGGTAGGGGGCGAGGGAGCCGTCCTCGAGCGGGTTGGCGGGGAACCCCGCCTTGGTGAGGTTGCGCTCGGTGAACGCTCCCGTATCGACCAGGATGGTCCCGCCGCGGCGCAGGTCCTTCACTTCGACCTTGAGGGCGGCCGGGTTCATGGCCACGAGTACGTCCACCGCGTCGCCCGGAGTCACGACGTCGCGCGCGCCGAACTGGATCTGGAACGCCGAGACGCCGAACGTCGTCCCGGCGGGGGCGCGGATCTCGGCGGGGAAATCGGGGAAGGTCGTGAGGTCGTTGCCGGCGAGGGCCGTTTCGACGGTAAAGCGCGACCCGGTCACCTGCATGCCGTCGCCCGAGTCTCCCGCGAAGCGAATGACGACGGCCTCGCGTGCCTGCCGCGTCCGGAGAGTCGAGGTGGTGTCCATTCAGGGAAAAGTTAGCGAGGCGGCGGACTGAACGCCGCCCCCACGATCCGCGCCTGCTCCGCCTGGTGCGCCGCGGGGTAGCCCTCCGCCGGGCTGGAACGCTCCGGCCGGCCGATATCGCGCACGGTCACGCCCTGCGCGACCAGCTCGCGCAGCTGCGGCAGCATGAACTTCTGCGGCCCCATGTTGCGGGGCTCCTCCTGCACCCAGACGATCTCCGTGACCTTCGGATACAGACCGATCAGCTCCGCGAGCTGGGGCGTCGGGAAGGGGTACAAGAGCTCCACCCGCCCGATCGCCACGTGGGCGGCCGACGCGCGCAGGGGCGACAGCTGGAGGTCGTAATAGACCTTGCCGCTGCACAGCACCAGCCGTGTCGCGTCGCGGCGCGTGGCGCCCGCGGGGTCGTCCAGCACCGGCCGGAACGTCCCCGTGGTCAGCTCCTCGACCCGGGCCGTCGCCTGGGGAAGGCGCAGCAGGCTCTTCGGCGTGAACAGCACCAGCGGCCGCAGCTCGGCGTGGCGTCCCTGGCGCCGCAGCAGGTGGAAATACTGCGCCGGCGTGGTGCAGTTCGCGATGCGCAGGTTCCCCTCGGCCCCGAGCGCGAGGAAGCGCTCGATCCGGGCGCTCGAGTGCTCGGGCCCCTGGCCCTCGTAGCCGTGCGGCAACAGCAGCGTGAGCCGAGACGTCTGCCCCCACTTGGCGAGGCCGGCGATGAGGAACTGATCGATGATCACTTCGCCGCCGTTGGTGAAGTCGCCGTACTGCGCCTCCCACAGCACCAGCGCGTCGGGTGCGGCGGCGGCGTAGCCGTACTCGAATCCCAGGCACGCGAACTCGGAGAGCGGGCTGTTGTGCAGCTCGAAGGGGGCGCGGGCGCCCGGAAGATTCTGAATCGGCGCGTAGCGGCGCCCGTCCCCCGCGTCGTGCAGCACCAGGTGCCGCTGGCTGAACGTGCCCCGCTCCGTGTCCTGCCCGGTCAGGCGGATCGGCGTGCCCTCGACCACGAGCGACGCGAACGCCAGCGCTTCCGCGTGCGCCCAGTCGATCTCGCCGCCCGTGAGCGCGGTGCGCCGCCGCTCGAGCTGCTTCTTGAGCTTCGGGATGACCGTGAATCCTTCGGGGACTTGGAGCAGCTGCTCGTTCAGCGTCGTGACGAGCGACGTCGACACGGCGGTCTCGGGCTCGGGTGCCGGACGCCCCTGCTCCGCCGAAATGCGTTGCGGCTCTTCGCCGGCCCCCGCCTCGCGCAGGTTCGCCTTGAGCGACTGCTGGATGTCGGCGAGCCGCTGGTAGGTCTGCTCGGCTTGGGCGGCAGCGGCGGCCGCTTCCACCACCCCCTCCCGCGCCAGCTGGTCGGCGTAGCGTTGCCGCACGGTAGGCGTCTGCCTGATCCGCTCGTACATCACCGGTTGGGTGTAGGCGGGCTCGTCTCCTTCGTTGTGACCGTGCCGCCGGTAGCCGACCACGTCGATCACCACGTCGCCGTGAAACTTGTCGCGGTACATCATCGCGAGCCGCGCGGCGGCGAGACACGCCTCGGGGTCGTCGGCGTTGACGTGAATGATGGGCGCGTCGAATCCCTTCGCGAGGTCGCTCGAGTAGTCGGTGGAGCGTCCTTCCTTCGGGTCGGTCGTGAACCCCAGCTGGTTATTGGCGATCAGGTGAATGGTGCCGCCCGTGGTGTAGCCCTTGAGCCGCGCCAGGTTGAACGTCTCCGCCACGACGCCCTGCGCGGCGAAGGACGCGTCGCCGTGAATCAGCACGGGAAGGGCGACGCTCCCGTCGTGGATCGCGTCCTTGCCGCGGCGGTTCGTCTGATTGGCGCGCGCCCGTCCCTCGACGACCGGGTTCACCGCTTCGAGGTGGCTCGGGTTCGGGCTGAGCGAGATGTTGACCGGCTTGCCCGCAGCGGTCTGGTACACGCCGTCGGCGCCGTGGTGGTACTTCACGTCGCCCGTGCCGCCTTCGGGGGTGAGCGTTTCCTCCACGTGCCGCCCGCCCTCGAACTCGGCGAAGATCGTCTCGTACGGCAGCCCCACGATGTGGGCGAGCACGTTCAGGCGGCCGCGGTGCGCCATGCCGAGCACCACGCGACGCGCCCCGCTCGCGCCGGCGAGCTCGACCGTCTGGTCGAGTATCGGGACCAGGGCGTCCAGCCCCTCGATCGAGAAGCGCTTCTGGCCGAGATAGGCCTTGTGCAGAAAGCGCTCGAGCGTCTCCACCGCCGTGAGGCGGGACAAGAGCTTCCGCTTCTCGTCCGCGCCGAGCGGGTGGCGGTGCTCGCCCGACTCGATCACCTGCCGCAGCCACACGCGCTCCTGGTGACTGCCGATGTGCTCGACTTCGTACGACATGGTGCCGCAGTACGTCTCCTGCAGCCGGGGATACGCGTCGGCCAGGGTCCGGCCGGGCACGTAGATCCGCAGCAGCTCGGCGGGGATGCGGGCCATGGCCTCGGGCGTGAGTCCCAGGGGCCCGGGATCGAGCGCCGGATCGCCCGGCGCCTCGGAGCCGAGCGGGTCGAGACGCGCCGCCATGTGGCCGAAGTTGCGGAACGCCTTCACGAGGGCCATGGCCGCGGCGACGTGCTTCGACTCGTCGGGACTCGGGGCTCGGGGCTCGGGGCTCGGGAGTGCCCGCGCCACCGCCGTTCCGAGGCCCGAGTCCCGAGCCCCGAGTCCCGTTATCCCCAGAGACTCCGCTACACTCTCGTAGAACCGCTCCTCTCCCTGGAGCAGGGCGTCCAGTCTGCGGAGAAACATGCCCGACTCCGCGCCCTGGATGATGCGGTGGTCGTACGTCGAGGTGAGCGTCATGATCTTGCCGGACCCGACCTGACGGATCGCGCCCGTGGCGATGATCGAGCCCTGCCCCTTCAAGAGGCGCGGCACCGAAGCCACCGTGCCGAGCGTACCGGGATTGGTGAGCGTGATCGTCGCGCCCGCGAAGTCGTCCGGGAGGAGCCGGTTGGCGCGCGCCTTCTCGACCAGCGTCTCGTACGTCGCGTGAAACGCCGCGAAGTCCATGGCCTCGGCGTGCTTGATGACCGGAACGACGAGGGAGCGGCTGCCGTCCTTCTTCTCTACGTCCACCGCGAGACCGAGGTTGACGCCGTGCGGGTCGAGCCGGTGAGGCTTACCCTCCACCTCCTGGAAGGCATGGGTCATCACCGGGTACTCGCGTGCCGCGCGCACGATGGCGAACCCGACGAGGTGCGTGTAGGAGATCTTCCTGCCGGTGGCCGCGAGCTGCGCGTTCAGATCTTTGCGACGCGCGTCGAGCACGTCGACCGTGACGTCGCGGAACGACGTAGCGGTCGGCACCGAGAGCGAGTCGGCCATGTTCTGGGCGAGGCGGGCCGCAGGCCCCGTGATGAGGGTCAGTGCCTGGGGAGACGAGACGGGAGACGGGGGACGGGTGGCCGGCGCTGCGATCGGCCCGTCCCCCGTCCCCCGTCCCTCTTCGCGAAGCACCTCGGCCCGATCCGTTGGGATAACAGGCAGCTCGGCCAGCCTCCCGTTATCGAACAGCTTCCGCCACTCCTCGCCGACCGAGGAAGGCTCCCGCAGGTACTGCTCGTACATCACCTGCACGAACGCAGCGTTGTGCGTGCCGAACACGAACTCGCTCACGAAACAAATCTAATCAAGCGTATATTGAGCGCCATGAAATGCTTACGCCTGGTCGCGCTGCTCCTCGCCGGAACCCCGGCGGCGGCGGCCGCTCAGCAGGCGATCGGGTTGCGTGCAGCGCTCGAGGCGCGCATCGCCCGTGCCCCCGCCCGTGCCGTCGGCCTCTATTATCGGTCCCTCGCCCGCGCCGACTCGATCCTGATCGGCGCGAATCTGCGATTCCACGCCGCCAGCACCATGAAGCTGCCGGTGATGATCCAGATCTTCCGAGATGCGGACACCGGGCTGCTGGGGCTCGATGACTCGCTCACCGTACACACCGCCTTTCCTTCCCTGGTGGAGGGAGCGTTCGTGGTCGGCAAGGAAGACGATTCGGATTCGACCCTGTACGCCCTCGTGGGCCGGAATCGCGCGGTGCGCGATCTGCTCGAGCGGATGATCACCCGCTCCAGCAACCTGGCCACGAACATCCTGATCGAGCGCGTGGGCGCGGCACGTGCGCAAGCGTCGGCGCGCTCGCTCGGCGCGTGGTCGATACAGGTGCTGCGTGGCGTAGAGGACGGCGCGGCCTACCGGGCCGGGCTCAACAACACCACGACCGCGCGGGACCTGGGCGTCCTGCTCCAAGCGATCGCCACCCGCCGCGCCGCGAGCGGCGCCGCGTGCGACTCCATGCTGGCCATCCTCGGTCGCCAGGAGTTCAACGAAGGGATCCCCGTGGGCCTGCCGCCGGGTACCCGCGTGGCTCACAAGACGGGATGGGTCGGCGAGGTCGTGTACCACGACGCCGCCGTCGTCTTTCCCCCCGATGGGGGAGGCTACGTTCTGGTCGTGCTCACCGGCGGCATCAAAGAGGACAGCGTCGCCCACAACCTGGTCGCGGACCTGTCGCGCCTGGTACACGACGGGGTGAGGCGCTAACCCGCTCCCTGTCGCCATGGCGCACCAGGGGAGCGACTCCCGCCCCTCCGTTTCCCCTACATCCCGTGCCGCAGCTGGCGTTGCATGCTGGCACGCTCCTTGTCTCAGCGAGCAGCGTCCCGCTCGTCTCGGCGCCCCGACCCATGCCCTACGCCCGCTCGTGACCGCGAGCACGCCGTTTCCCAACGACCCTTCACTCCCCGCCCTCGGGGTGATTCGCGCGGTGGGCCTCGCACGGGCGATACCGAGCCTGGGTCTCCCGGATGATCCCATCGAACTGATTCTGCGATCCTACAAGCCGGCCGCCCGCGCTACCTTCGAAGCCCGCGCCGGAGACCGGCGCTTCGCGGTCAAGGCGTACGCATCGGATGCGATTCCGGAAGCCGAGCTGTACGGGGCGTTTCACGGCGCCGGGCTCGCGGGCGATTCCGGGCCCCGCGTGCCGCCGCTGCTCGCATTCGAGCGGTCTCTGCACGTGATGGTCATCGGCTGGCTGGAAGGACCGACGGCCAGCGAGTTGGTGAAGCGAGGAGAAGGGCGGCGCGCCGGTGAGCTGGCCGCGTCCTGGGTCCGGCGCATCGCCGCGCTGCCGGTCACCCTGGGCCCCCCGCGCGGCGCCGCGGACATTCTCGTTCGGATGCGGAAGTGCGCGGCCAACCTGCGTGCGGCCGACCCCGTGCTCGGCGCCGCGGCGGGCGTCGTCGCAGGCCTGTTGGCGCTCACGGAGCCGAAGCCCCGGTTGCGGCCGGTCCAGAGCGGGCTGGGCGCGCTGGTCGACGCCGTGCGGGAACGGGGTCGCGGATGGGTGGCCGGCCTGCGCGCATCCGATCCGGCGATGCGATTCGCAGCGGCCGCACTGCCGCCCGCACCGACGCGGACGCGAGCGAAGGAATCCGCCCCGGGCCTGGTGCACGGCACGCTCTACGCCCGCCACGTCATCGACCTGGGCGATGGGCCCGGCGTCATCGACTGGCAGCAGTTCGGCCAGGGACCGGTCGAGTTCGACGCGGGCACGTTCCTCGCCACGGTCTGGCGCATCGGTCGGAAGGACGCGCGCCTTGAGCCCGAGGCGGCTCGGACCGAGGAAGCCTTCCTCGCCGGGACCGCGGGCCTGTTGAACGCGCAGGCCGTGGCCTGGTACCGAGCCGCCATGCTGCTGCGTCTGGCCGACAAGTACGGGCGTCGCGGCGGCGCCGAGCTGGTCGACGCCCACGCACTCCTGAGCGAGGCCGTGCGCCAGACGGGAGCCGCCGGGTGAGAGCGCGAACCGAGATTCCCGAGGACCCCGCGCTCCCGGGGCTGGCGGCGATTCGCGCAGTGGGACTCGCTCGCGCGATACCGGTCCTGGGGCTCGCCGACGATCCTGTCGAGCTCGTGCTGCGGGGCTACACGCCGGGCGAGCGGGCGACGTTCGAGGCGCATGTCGGGAGTCGCCGGCTCGCGGTCAAGGCATACGCGTCCGACCCGGCGTCGGAAGCCGCGCTGTACGGCGCACTCCACACGGCGGGGATCGCCGGCCCCTCGGGCGTACGTGTGCCGCCGCTGCTCGCGTGGGAGCGCGGCCTGCGGGTGCTGGTCATCGGGTGGCTGGACGGACCGACGGCAAACGAGCTGGTCAAGCGCGGCGAGGGCAAGCGCGCCGGTGAGCTGGCCGCGCTGTGGGTGCAGCGGGCCGCCGGGCTGCAAGTGACACTCGGCCCGACGCTCGGGGCGCCCGCATTCCTCGGCCGGGCGCGCCGGTGGGCGACCGACATGAGCAGAGCCGATCCGGCGCTGGGGGGCGCCGCGACCGTCGTGACCGGCATGTTGGCGCTCACAGCGCCGCGCCGACGGCAGCGGCGGCGAGCCGGGCTCGGCGGTGTGGTCGAGGGCCTGTGGGAACGGGCGCGCGCCTGGGCGGCCGACCTGCGGCCGGCCGACCCCGCCCTGCGATTCGTCGCCGCGGCGCTGCCGCCGCGGCCGACGCGCGCCCGAGCGGTGGAGTCCACCCCGAGCCTGGTCCACGGCACGCTGTACGCCCGTCACGTCGTCGACCTGGGCGACGGGCCCGGCGTCATCGACTGGCAGCGCTTCGGGCAGGGGCCGCAGGAGCTCGACGCCGGCACCTTCCTCGCCACGATCTGGCGTATCGGGCTGAAGGACGAGGGACTGGCGTCGGAAGCCAGGCTGGCGGAGGAGACGTTCGTCGCGCGGACGGCGGGTTTGCTGAACGGGTGCGCGGTCGCGTGGTACCGAGCGGCCGTGCTGCTGCGTCTTGCCTGCAAGTGCGTGCGCCGCCGCAGCGACTGGCTGGCCCACGGGCACGCGCTGCTGCGCGAGGCGGTGCGGCAGACCGAGGCCGCTGGATGACCTCAATGCACCGGACGGTACCCGGTGCCTTCCAACAGAGAGTCGGGAATCGCCGGCCGCACGTCGTCGGGAGTGCCCGGCTTGCCGTCGGGCCCGAGCGCGAAGAGATCGTAGCTCGACCCGTCCGCCGCGAGATGATACTCGTAGACGCGAGGGAACACGAAGACGCCCGCCGTCTGGTCGTAGATGTTGAGCAGCCGAACGGGAATGGGCTGGCCCACGAGCTGCTGTAAGGTGGCGGGGTATCTGCCCGATCGGCCGCGGTAGCGCTCCAGCTCCCACACCACCGCCCCGAGGTCCCGCCGCGTCATCTCGATGCGCGATTGCTCGACGACGGGCGTATGTTCGAACCGCTTGATCAGCACGGCGCCGCCCACCAGATTGAGGAGCGCCCCCGCTCCTCCGAGCATCACAGCCCACTTGGCCAGCGGGCGATGGGACACGAGGCCCCAGGTGACGGCTGCGGCGCCAAACAAGACGCCGAGACCGGGGACGAAGGCGCACGCGCCGAGCGCCAGCAAGGGCCAGCTGCGCTTACGCAGCGGAGTGGCGAGCCCGCTCACACGGGCGAATCTAACCGGGCGCCGGCCATCGGTATATTCTTTCCGGCCATGCCCATCACGCGTCGGCAGTTTCTCGCGGGTTCGACTGTTTCGCTGGTGGGGCTGGCGCGCGGACGCCCTCCAGCGGTGTGGCTCCAAGGCCGCCTCTTGCAGTCCCCGACCGCGGCTGACAAGCCCTGGTACGCGACGATGCGCCGCTGCGGCCAGCTCAACTTGAACGAGCGCGACCCGCTCACGCTCGACGTCGGCTCCTGGATCGACTACTGGGCTTCACTCGAGCTCAACGCGCTGTTGTTGAACGGCGGCGGCATCGTCGCGTTCTATCCGACGGACATTCCCTACCACCACAAGAGCGAGTTTCTGGGATCGCGTGACCTGCTCGGCGAGCTGGTCAGGGCCGTCACGGAGCGACACATGCGGGTCGTCGCCCGCATGGACTGCAACTACGCGTACGAGGACGCGCTCACGGCGCATCCCGAATGGTTCGAGCGCAACCAGGATGGCTCGCCGCGGCGGCACGACGAGTCACCGTGGCTGTTCCGGACCTGCATGTTCGGCCCTTATTTCTCCGAACAGATGCCGGCGATCTACCGCGAAATCAACCAGCGCTATCCCGTCGCCGGCTTCTTCACGAACGGCTGGCCGAGCACCGGGGCGTTGGGCGTCTGCTACTGCGAGAGCTGTCAGAGAGTGTTCCGTGAGCGGGTCGGGGGCGTGCCCCCGGCCGACACGAATGCCACGAGCCCGCTGTACCGCAAGTATTACGACGCCTACATGGACCGGGTGCTCGAGGTGTGGCGGCAGTGGCAGGGAGTGGTGACCGAGCGCGGGCGTGCCTCGGTGTACGTCGGCAATCTCGGCGGCGGCATCCGCACCGTGAAGAACGTCCGGCGCTTGGGCGAGGTGGCGGCGTGGTTCAACGCCGATCATCAGGGCCGCTCCGGCGACACGCCGATCTGGGATTGCGCCCAGCAGGGGCGCGTCGCGCAGGCTGTGATGGACGGCCGGACCATCACCAACGTCACCGGCTCGTACGCGAACAGCCGGATCACGTGGCGCCACGTGGCGAAGCCCGCGGCCGAAGCGACGCTGTGGATGGCCCAGACGACGGCGAGTGGAATGGTGCCGTGGTTCCACTGGCTGGGCGGCGCACCGGAGGACAACCGCTGGCGTGCGGTGGGCCGTGACTTTTACCGCTGGCTCGCGCAACACGAGCCGCACTTCCGGAATCGTCGCTCCATCGCCAATCTGGCCGTGCTGTACCCGCAGCGCACGATCGCGTTCTATAAATCGGGCGAGGGCCCGGGCAGCTGGCGCGGCGCCGACCGGGCGCAGACGTCCGACTACCTCCAAGGTCTGTATTACGCGCTGCTCGACGGGCGCTTCCTGTTCGACTTCGTGCACGAGGACGCGCTCGCGGCCGAGACGGCGCAACGCTATCGCGCGCTGCTGGTCCCCAACGCCGCGTACCTGGACGACGAGCATTGCCGGCGGATTCGCGACTACGTCGGAGCCGGCGGCTCGCTCTTGGCGACTTTCGAGACGTCGCGCTACACCGGCTGGGGCGACGTGCGGCCCGACTTCGGGTTGGCCGACCTGTTCGGCGCGGGCGCCGCGGGCGAGACGATCGGCCCGGTCGGGAACAGCTACATGCGCCTGGAGCAGCGCCACCCGATCACCGCTGGATTCGAGGGGACGGCGCTCCTGCCCGGGCCCGAGAGTCGGGTGCCCATTCGTGCGACCGGAGCGCACGCGGCGCCGTTGACCGTGGTGCCGTCCTACCCCGCGTTTCCGCCGGAGATGGTGTTCCCGCGGACGCCGCGCACCAACGAGCCGGCGGCGGTGCTGCGCGAAGTGGGCCAATCCCGCATCGCGTATTTTCCCGGCGATGTCGATCGCAGCTGCTGGCGCTCGGGCAGTCCCGATCTCGCCCGCCTGTTGCAGAACACCGTGCGGTGGCTGCTCGGCGACGCTCCCGCGCCGGTGACCATCGCCGGCGACGGCATCGTCGAGGCGTTCGCGTGGGAAACCGAGCCGGGATACGCGCTGCACGTCCTCAACTACACCAATCCCAACATGACGCGCGCTTTCATCCAGCGGTTCTATCCGATCGGGGCGCAGCACGTACGTTTCGCGATCGCGCCCGGACGCCGCGTCAGGGCCGCCCGGGCCTTGCGCGCGGACCGCGCACTGACGTTCGCCCAGCGCGACACGATCGTCGAGTTCGACATTCCGTCGGTCGTCGACTATGAGGTTGTGGCTTTGACCTGAGCGGAGCGGTGGAGCTCGCTAGCTCACCCGCCGCGTCTTCCGGCGCATGAAATCCATCAGGATGAACTGCCCGAGCGTCATCGTGTTCGTGAAGTACGCCTTCCCCCGGCAGATCGCGCTCACTTTCTTCACGAACTCCACCAGGCTGCGGTCCCGGGCCAGCATGAACGTGTTGATCAGGATCCCCGAGCGCCGGCACAACGCCACTTCGCGATACGTGGCCTGGAGAATCTGGGGGTCGAGGCCCATCGAGTTGACGTAGATGCGCCCGTCGGGGAGCGTGAGCGCCGACGGCTTGCCGTCGGTGATCATGATGATCTGACGCATGTCCTTGCGCTGCGACATGAGCATGCGCCGCGACAGTTTCAGCCCCTCGGCGGTGTTCGTGTGGTACGGCCCCACCTGCGCGCGCGCCAGCTGGGCGAGGGGGATTTCCTCCGCCGTGTCGTGGAACAGCACCACGCGCAGCGTGTCGCCCGGAAACTGGGTGCGGATCAGGTGGGTGAGCGCCAGGGCGACTTTCTTGGCCGGCGTGAAGCGGTCCTCGCCGTACAGGATCATCGAGTGCGAGCAGTCGAGCATCAGGACCGTCGCCGATGACGACCGGTACTCGGCCTGGTGCACCATGAGATCGTCGTACTCGAGGTTGATCGGCACGCCCAGCCCCTCGCGCTGCAAGGCGTTCGTGAGGGTGGCGTTGACGTCGAGGTTGAGGGTGTCGCCGTACTCGTACTGTTTGCTCACCGCTTCGGCCTCGACGCCGGTGGCGAGATGCTCTGTTTCATGCGCCCCGAAGCTCGATTTGCCGATGCTGCCGAGCAGGTGCTTCAGGGTCCGGTAGCCGAGGAAGTCGATCCCCTTCTCGGTGAGGTTGAACTGCACCTGCTGGGCGGCTTCTTTGGCCATGCCGCCCGGGCCGAACAGCGGCTGCTGTCCCGAGGGGACCTTCGGCGCTTCGGTGACGTTCAGGTACCCCTCGTCGATCAGCTTCTGGACGATTTTGTCGAGCAGCTCGGAGAGCTGGCGCTCGAGATCGGCGTCGCGGGTCGCGTCGCCGGTGGACTCGCCGCGCAGCAGCTTGAGCATCTCGGGCGTGAGTTGCCCCGAGTCCATGAGCGCCTGGAGGATCGCCTGCCGCAGCGCGTCGAGCGAGCGGTCGGACTCGTCCTCGCCGAACTCGCCCCAGAACGGGTGCGAGTACGCGCCTCCGGCGAAGCCCGACTGAAGGAGGAAATCGGCGAGCTGGTCGAGCAAGGCCTGGAGATTGAGCGTGTCGGCCAGCTCGGGCAGGTAGCGCGTGTACGTCGTGTATTTCATCGGCTCCCTACCCGAAATATCGGGAGGCGGCGAGCTTTCCCGCAATGGACGACCCCGCGCGCCGGTCCTTTGGGGCGCTCGCCCACCGCAACTTCCGGCTTTTTTTCCTCGGACAGGGCGTGTCCCTCATCGGCACCTGGATGCAGAACATCGCGCAGGGGTGGCTGGTCCTCGACCTGACGAATTCGCCCTTCTACGTCGGCCTCGTCTCCGCGCTGGGCTCGCTCGGCGTGCTGCTGCTCACGCTCTACGCCGGCGTGCTCGTCGATCGCACCAACAAGCACCGCCTCGTCATCCTCACGCAGTCGTTGTCCATGCTCCCGGCCTTCGCGCTCGCGCTGCTCGTGTGGAGCGGAACGGTCGCCGTGTGGCACGTGGCCGCCCTCGCCGCCTTTCTCGGCGTCGTCAATGCGTTCGACATCCCGGCCCGGCAGGCGTTCATCGTCGACCTGGTCGGCAAAGAAGACCTGATGAACGCGATCGCGCTCAACTCGTCGGCCTTCAACGCGGCGCGGGTGATCGGTCCCGCGATGGCGGGCGTGCTGATCGGAGCGCTGGGCGTGGGGGCGTGCTTCTTCGTGAACGGCGTCAGCTACCTCGCGGTGATCGCGGGGCTCCTGGCGATGCGGCTGCCGCCCTACACCCGCGGCCCGAGGACCGGGTCCGTCTGGGCGGGGCTCTCCGAGGCGGTCGCGTTCATTCGCGGCGACCGACGCGTCTCGGCCCTGGTCCTGCTCATGGCGCTGTTCAGCGTCTTCGGGTTTCCCTATTTCGTGATCATGCCGGTGTTCGCGCGCGATGTGCTGCACCGCGGCGCGGCGGGCTACGGCCTGATGATGACGGCGGTCGGGATCGGGGCGTTGAGCGGCGCGCTCGCGGTGGCGGCGCTCGACCGCCGCATCCGCAAGGGCCCGACGCTCATCGCGGCGGGCGGGTCGTTCGGGCTGCTGCTCGTCGCGTTCGGCCTCTCGAAGGTCTATCTCGTGTCGGTGGCGCTGCTCGCGCTCACCGGCGCGACGATGATCGTCAACAACGCGCTCACCAATGCCACGATCCAGGCCATCGTGCCGGACGCGCTGCGCGGGCGGGTGATGGGATTCTACTCCTTCGTGTTCGTGGGGCTCGCCCCGCTCGGCTCGCTGCAGATGGGGGCCCTCGCCGAGCGGATCGGGCCGTCGGCCGCCGTGGCGCTGGGCGGCGCGGCGACGGCGCTGGCGGTCGCGGTGGCGGCGTGGCGGGTGCCTGCGCTACGGCTGACGCCGTAGCGAAGGTCGGTGGAGGTTGGTGAAGGTTGTGGAAGACGGTGGAGGTGACACACGGAGCAACCTCCACCAACCTCCACCGACCTCCACCATCCTCGCCTTACAGCAGCCGTCGCAGCCGTAGTGCGACCCGGATCGTGTCGGCCTCGCGCCGCAACAGGAGCTGGTGGATCGCGCCGTCCACCCGCAGGATCTTGCGTACGGCGCTCAGGTCCGCCTCGGCGACGCCGCGCCCGTCGATCAGCAGCAGCTCGTCCCCGGCCCGGATGCCCACGTCCGCGCTCGGGCTCTTCGGCACGACGTAGTCCACCATGACGCGGCGCAGCCCAGGCCCCCGCGACACGAGTCGCAGCCCGCTCATGTCGTAGTCGCACAGCGAGCCGCCGGCGACGCGCGGCTCGACGATGACGCGACGCCGGGCATAATCGACGATCAGGCGCGACCCCTCGAACACGGCGTTGCCGATGACACCGTCGATGTCCGTGCGTCCGAGGAAGCCCTTGCTCTCGCCTCCCAACCCGGTGGTCGGGGACGCGATCCGCAGGTGGCCGAGCTCGAGCTGCTGCAGCCGCACGATCGTGCCGTGCAGCTCGCCCACCAGGCCCGTGCCGATCGGCGCCTCGATCGACGGCGACACGCTGGCGAGTCCGTGCTGCTCCACGAAGGGTGCGGTGAGGATGAGGCACAGGCCCGAGGCGCCGGTGTCGAGCAGCAGCCGGGCCGGAATGGCACGCCGCCCACGCGCCTTGATCTTGGCACGCAGCAGCGGCAGGTCCGCATCCGGCGTGAACGGGACGGCCGTGCCAGGGCCCGCGTAGCGAAACGACGCGGCATCGAGCAGGCGCACCCGGCGTGTCGGGTAGTCGATCTCCACGGCGAAGCGGTGGAGCACGTCGTGCCCCACGAGTCCCTGCTGCAGCCGCCCGCTCGCCTCGCTCAGGCCGCCGAGGGGATACAGCGCCGTCTGGTAGCGGTCGAGCTGGAGGTCGCCCAGCCGCAACGACCGAACGACGGCAGTAGCGCTCGTGTCGGTTTCGGACGTCGCGCCGACGCTCTTGGCCCAGTCGCGATCGAGCCCGGTATGGGACAGGCCCGTGTCGAACATCAACCACGCGGAGTCGCCGTTGACGATCGCGGGGACGTAGATCGCCCCTCCATAGGGATCGAACGGCATCACCGCCACGGCGGCCGGGGGCACCACTAGTGCTGTGTGGAAGCACCCCGCCAGACATGCCAGCAGCATGACCGAGCGCGTGACCGGGTACGACGCGCATGGGTGCGGCGCGCCTCGGTCACGACCAGCGCCGTCGGGCAACGACCACTCGGTCACGGACCGCACTGATCGCCCGTCGCGTTCTGCGCGAAGCTGTTGTGCAGGGTGGTGTCGGTGTAGTCCGTATTCGTCGGGGCAGGCATCCAGGCCCGCAGGACGCCACAGTAGCCCGATCGCCGGATCGTGGAGTTCGTGATCAGGGCAGCCAGCCCGTTCGGCCGGACCACGACCTCGCCGTTCCAGGGGAACGTGGCGTTGAACCCCCCGCCCACCTCGACGATGGCGTAATCGAGTTTGCTTCCCGCCACCGCCGAGTCCCCGAACACGACGCCGTTCCACGAATCGGGGTACTTGAGCGGTGCGGCGTCGGGGGAGGTGAACAGCACGGGCGCCGCAGCGGTTCCCGCCGCGACGAGGCCGCCCGACGCGGTGGTGCC
>Ga0209805_1001147_pt1 | contig 16275 bp, 14 predicted proteins | sample GraSoiAngelo_148_FD_185905 | JGI IMG/M metagenome (GOLD analysis project Ga0209805, IMG submission 185905) | Grasslands soil microbial communities from the Angelo Coastal Reserve, California, USA - 14_1009_09_20cm (SPAdes) (version 2) | ecosystem: Environmental > Terrestrial > Soil > Grasslands ... | reverse complement strand
GTGGGCGATGCTGCAGGGGGTTCAGTACCGGCAGCCTGACAAGACCGACCTCTCGTTCTTCGGCACCGTGCAGTCGATCGCCATCGGCCTGTTCACCACCTACCTCTATCCCTTCGAGCTGACCTCGATCCTCCTGCTCGTCGCCGCGATCGGCGCGATCTACCTCAGCCGGAAGCGGATCGACGACCTGTGAGCACGATGAACATCGGCGGCTCGCAGCTCGACGCGTCGTGGTTCCTGCTGCTCAGCGCGGTGCTTTTCGGGCTCGGCGCGGTGGGCGTCCTGGTGCGGCGCAACCCGCTGGTGATCCTGATCTCGATCGAGCTGATGCTCAACGCCGCCAACCTCACCCTGGTCACGTTTGCACGTCAGCTGCAGAACCTCGAAGGCCAGCTGTTCGCGCTGATGTCGATGACCGTCGCCGCGGCTGAGGCGGTAGTCGGGCTGGCGATCCTGGTCGACATCTTTCACACCCGCGACGTCGAGGACGTCGACGACCTGAGCGAGCTCAAAGGGTGAGCAGCCCGACCCTCGCGCTGTTGATCCTCCTCTTCCCCGTCGCCGGCGCACTGCTGCTCGCGGGCCGCGGCTGGCGCCTGCCGCGTGTGTTCACGGTGATCGTCGGACCGGGCGTCGTGTGGGTCTCTTTCATCTGCACGTTGGCCCTGTTCTTCGGCAAAGCTTCAGGCGACTTCACGTACTGGACCTGGATCAAGAGCGGCACCTTCGAGGTGCCTTTCAACCTGCTGGTCGACAACCTGTCGATCTTCATGTGCTTGGTCATCACGGGTGTCGGCGGGCTGATCGTCACCTACTCCGTCGGCTATATGGAGCACGAGGACGACGCTAGCTACGCCCGCTTCTTCACCTACATGGACATCTTCATCTTCTCGATGCTGATGCTCGTCCTCGCCGGGAACTTCGTGTTCCTGATCGTGGGCTGGGCGCTGGTCGGCCTCAGCTCCTACCTACTGATCGGCTTCTGGTACCAGCGCCATTCCGCGGTGGTCGCCGCCCGGAAGGCCTTCGTGATGAACGTGATCGGCGACGTGGGGATGATCCTGGGCACCTTCGTCCTGTTCGTGAATTTTCACGCGGTCACGTATTCGACAGTTTTCGACCAGCTCAAGTCGGGCACGTTCTGCCCTCCCAATTCCACGTTGCCGTGCCTACGCATCGTAGTCAACGACTCGTCGATGCTCGAGCTGGCCGCCTTCCTCCTCCTGGTCGGCGCGGTGGCCAAGTCTGCGCAGCTCCCGCTCCACACCTGGCTTCCCGACGCCATGGAAGGTCCCACTCCGGTCAGCGCCCTCATCCACGCGGCGACCATGGTCACCGCCGGTGTCTACCTCGTCGCCCGCATGCATCCCATCTACGACATCGCGAGCTACGCGCACGGCGCGGTGGCAATCGTCGGCGCGGTCACTGCGCTCTTCGCCGCGACGATCGCCATCGTCCAGGTCGACATCAAGCGCGTGCTCGCCTACTCGACGATGAGCCAGATCGGCTACATGTTCCTGGCGGTGGGCATCGGTGCTTATTCCGCGGGTATGTTCCACCTCCTCTCACACGCCTTCTTCAAGGCCTTGCTGTTCATGGCCGCAGGCAACGTGATCCACGCGATGCACGACGAGCAGGACATGCGCAAGTACGGCGGCCTGTGGGGACAGATGCGCCCCACGTCGGTGACGTTTCTCATCGGCTCGCTTTCGCTCGTGGGCGTGGTTCCGCTCGTCGGCTTCTTCTCGAAGGAACAGATCCTGGGCCTCGCCCTGTCCAAGCCGGGCGACTCGCTTTCGCTGGCCGTGTGGGTCATCGGCGCCGCCACCGCGCTGCTGACCGGCTTCTACACCGGCCGCATGTGGTGGCTCGCGTTCTGGGGCAAGCCCTCGCCGCAGCGGCCTGTCGAGCATCCGCACGAGGCGCCGCCGGTGATGCTCATCCCGGTCGCGATTCTCGCCGTACTTGCGGTCGTCGGCGGCTTCATCCAGACTCGGGCGCTAGGCGTCGGCCCCTCAGCGGTTTCGGACTTCCTCTCCGCGGCCGTTGGTCCTCAGGAATCGGAGGAGAGCGCCGCCGTGGTGGGGATCGGGCTCCTCACCATGATCCTCGCGGCCGGGCTGTTCGCCGCCGCCATGCGCATCCGTCCATGGAGCGCGCGGGTTCCGTGGGCGCAGCGCCTGCTGGAACACAAGTACTACTTCGACGAGATCTACGACGTGGCCTTCGTCCGGCCGATGGACTGGGTCGCCGGCTTCGCCCAGCGTGACATCGAAAAGCCGATCATCGACGGCGCCGTGATCGACACGGGCGCCGTGGCCCGAGCCGGCGCCGGCGGCCTGAGCCTCACCCAGAGCGGCTACTTTCGCAACTACGTGTTGGTCTTCGTGGGAGGCGCCGTCGTCGCGGCGGTGATCCTCCTCGTGAGGGCAAGCTCATGACGCTCACCACGCTCTGGCTCATGCCACTCATCGGCGCCGCCCTGGTCGCGTTCTTGCCGCCGCCCCTCGCCAAGTGGATGGGCGCCCTGGTCGCCGCGGTCGCGCTGTTGATCGCAGGGTTCGTGGCGTTCAACTTCGCGCCCGGCTACCACGGCTTCCAGTTCTCCGAGAAGCTCGCCTGGATCCCGCAGCTCAGCATCTTCTACCGCCTCGGGGTCGACGGGATCAGCCTGTGGCTGCTCGTCCTGAACGCCTTCCTGACCCTGATTGCGATCTTCGCCACGCCGGTGACCAAACGCACCGGCGGGTTCGTCGGCCTGATGCTCGCCATGTCGGCCGGGCTGGCGGGCGTGTTCATGGCCACCGACCTCGTCCTCTTCTATGTGTTCTGGGAGGCGATGCTGATCCCGGCGTATTTCCTGCTCTGGCTGTACGGCGAGGGCACTCGTCCCGGTTACGCGGCGTTGAAGTTCGTCCTGTACACGCTGGCCGGCTCGCTGCTCATGCTCGTCGGCGTGATCGGCGAGTACATCGTCACCGGCCGCCAGACCTTCGACCTCGCGCAGCTCGGCACGCTCGCGCCGTCACCGTCGATCCAGTTCGCGCTGTTCTTCGTCTTCGCCCTCGCGTTCGCGATCAAGACTCCTCTCTTCCCCTTCCACAGCTGGCTGCCGGACGCGTACAACGCGGCGCCCGTGCCGATGCTGATCACCTTCGCCGGCGTGATGGGAAAGGCGGGCGCCTATGGCTTCCTGCGCATCGCTGTTCCGCTGTTCCCGCAGCCGGTCGACTGGTGGGACTGGCGGTGGGTGATCCCCGTCCTCGCGGTGGCCGCGATCATCTGGGGCGCGCTGATGGCGCTCGTCCAGAGCGACATGAAGATGCTCGTCTCGTACTCGAGCATCAGCCACATGGGCTTCATCGTGCTCGGCATCTTTGCGTTCAACATCCAGGGCCAGCAGGGCGCGGTCATCCAGATGATCAACCACGGAATCATCATCGCCGCGCTGTTCCTGATCGTCGGCTGGATCGCCGACCGCACAGGGACTCGTGACCGCTCGGCGATGGCCGGCCTGGCGCTGCGCATGCCTGTGATGGCCGGGGTCTTTGCCGTGGTCACATTCGCGGCGTTGGGGCTGCCGGGGCTGAACAGCTTCGTCGGCGAGTTCATGACCCTGCTCGGCGCCTGGGAGCGCGCTCCCCTGCTCGCGGTCTTCGGCGCAATTGGCCTCGTCCTGACGCCGGTCTACATGCTGCGGCTGTTCCAGGGCGCCATGCAGGGCGTTCCGGCCGGCCCGGCGCCGCGCTCCGACATCTACGCCGGCCAGCTCACCGTGCTCGCGCCGCTGATCGCCCTGATGTTCGCCATCGGCCTCGACCCAGGAGTGCTGACCAACCTCATGACATCGCTCGGCCAGACAGGGCTCTACAAATGATCCCGCCAGGGACAGACCTCAGCTACTCGTGGGGGCAAGCGCTCAGCGACCTGGGCCAGATCTCGCCGATCGTCGCGGTCACGGGCTTCTTCCTGCTCGCGATCGTGACCGACCTCGTCCTGCCGCGGAGCCGGCGCGGCGGCGCGGTCGCCATGGTCGCCGTGGTCGGCTTTGCCTACTCGCTCGGCACGATCGCCTACCGGTGGGCGTTCGCAACGGGCGGCTACGCGTATCACCGGTTTGCGACCGGCGACAACTTCGCGCTCTTCTTCGAGCTGCTCTTCGCGAGCCTCGGCATTCTCACCGTTGCGCTCTCGCACTCGTACCTGAAGCGCCGCGGACTGCTCGAGTCGGAGTTCCACATCCTGGTCATGGCCGCGGTGATCGGCATGATGGTCCTGGGGTCGGCAACCTCGCTCGTCACCGTGTTCCTCGGACTCGAGCTGCTCTCGATCTCGCTCTACATCATGTGCGGTTTCGCGCGCGCCGATTTCCGGTCCCAGGAGGCGGCCGCGAAGTACTTGCTGGTCGGCGGCTTCGCGAGCGCGTTCGTCCTCTACGGCATGGCGCTCATCTACGGAGGCGCGGGAACCACCGTGATCCCGGACATCGCGCAGCGCCTCGGCTCTTCGAGCGCCACCAACCCGCTGATCCTGCTCGGCATCGTGCTGATGGGCGTCGGCTTCGCGTTCAAGGTTTCCGCGGCGCCCTTCCACATGTGGACGCCCGACGTGTACCAGGGCGCGCCGATCCCCGTCACCGCGTTCATGTCTGTCGGCACCAAGGCGGCCGCGTTCGCGATGATCGTGCGGGTTTTCGCAGGCGGCCTTCCCCACCTCGCGCCGGAGTGGCAGACGCTGCTCGCATTCGTCGCGGCCACCAGCATGGTGGTGGGCAACCTGATGGCGATCACGCAGTCGAGCCTGAAGCGGCTGCTCGCCTACTCGGGCGTCGCGCAGGCCGGCTATGTGCTGATCGGCGTCATCGCAGGCGGCTCGGACGGCCTGCGTGCGGTCCTCTACTACCTGTTCGTCTACATGTTCATGAACTTCGGCGCGTTCGCGGTGCTGACCCTGCTGTCAGGCCGCGATGGTGACGCCGATTCGTTCGCCGACCTGGAGGGCCTGGGTCGACGCAACCCGGTGCTGGCGGTCGCGATGACGATCTTCATGCTCTCCCTCGCCGGCTTTCCGCCCTCGGTCGGATTCTTCGGCAAGCTGTTTCTCTTCACCGCGGGGGTGGGCGCCGGCTACACGTGGCTTGTCGTGGTGGCTGTATTGATGAGCGTGGTCTCGGTCTTCTACTACGTCCGGGTGTTGATCCCGGTGTGGTCACCGTCGCCGCGGGCCGAGCGCGTGCCGGCGTCCCTCAGCAGCGCTGCCACGATCGTGCTGAGCGGCGCGGCGTCGATTCTTCTGGGGCTCTATCCAACGACATTGCTCATCGCGGGGCAGCTGGGCGCGGGGCCGATCAACCCGCCCTAGCCTGATTCCCGCCCGTACCAGCTCGGACGAGCCCCTCCGGCGGCCTCTGGCCGCCACCTCCCCATAAATGGGGAGGAGCCACCTCCCTCAGCGTCGGAGTTGTGTCAGCGCTGCCACCAGGCGTCGTTCTCGCGTCTCGGGTTTTTTCGCTTCTTCCAGGCTGCGCGCGATCTCCTTCTTGTCGGTGAAGGAGAGACTCTCCCACGCCGCCGCCGCACGTTTGTCGCGTGCCAGCGCCTTGGCCAGGTCGGCCGGCGGCTCGACCGTGCGGGGCGCCATATCGACCTCGAGCTCGACCGTGATCGCGTCTCCATGCTTCAGGCCCTCGGCCTGCTGGATCGCCTTCAGCACCCCAAGCGCGTAGCTTCCGTCGCCAATCGGCATCAGCGATCCGCGGTAAGGGTGGCCGGCGATCACCGCCTGGATCTTGGGCCGGCCCTTCAAGTGCAGTGAATCGATGACTTCTGTGGGAACGTCGATGTAGGTGCCCGTGCCAGTCGGGTCAGGCTTCAGGACCGCCTTGAACTGGACCATCGACTCGGATTATGTGGGGATCGCCGAACCCTTGGCGAACGGTCGCGGATACGCCGCCGGCTGGAACGTGATGAAGGAAGGATCGAACGTCCTGCCGAAAATCTGGTTGGCGCTTGCCCCCAGGGAGGTCGCGGCCGCATTCAGCGCTTCGGGCTGGAGCGCTGCGCCGTCCCACCTTCCCGTGTCCAGCCGCTTCACCAGGACCTGGAACGCCGCGATCGTCTCAGCGGTCGTGAACGCACAGTGGCCGGCGCGGTGAACGAAAACCTGGCGCAGCATGTCCTGCTTGCCCGCACCGCCAACGACCTGTCCGTAGGCGGACTCGTTGGGCGGGATGACCAGTCCGTCGCCGGTCGTGTGCATGGAGAGCATCGGGACCGAAAGGTTGCCGTCGAAGCTGATGTAGCGATTGAGGTAGGACGCCGCCGCCGGATCGGCCTTGATCGTCGCGCCGGCGTCCAGGGCGCGGATGTCGGCGTTGACGTCGAGACCGGCCAAGCTGTAGAGCGCGGCCACCTCATCCCGGCCTGGTGCGGTCAGCAGCAAGCGTCCGTAGTCGACGCCCGAGTTCCACGAAGGGTTGCCGCCGGCCCGCGCCTCGATGTCGGTGCGGTGCTGGAACGCGAAGGGAAAGTCGACCCGCGATTCCCAGGTGGCCTGAGCCTGCGCTTGAGCGACGAAGTCCGCGGCCGCTGGCTCGGGCTGGGTCGGATCGAACCAACCAGGCAGGTCGATCAGCGCGCCGACCATGGCGAGCCTCGCCCGGCCCTGGGGTGTCAGAACGGCGGAGTTGAAGATCTGCTCTGCGAGCTGCAGGTTGGCAGCACCATCGGTGATGTGGACCAGCTGCAGCGCCGAGCTCGGCGCGAGCAGCGTCTTGAAGGCGTACGCGGCATCGAGCTCGGTGTTCCATGTCGCAATGCCGCCCGCGAGCACCCCGCAGAGGGGCATCGCTGCCGCGAATCGGTTGGGGTACAGCTGGACGAGGCCGGCGGTGATGATCCCGCCGAGCGATACGCCCCACGCGATCACCCGCTTCGGTTTCCCGACGTGCTTGGTGAAATAGTCGAGCAGCGCGATCTGGTCCTTGAACGCGTCCTCGAGCGCCCAGCCGCTCGAGCTGTATGCCGACCCGGCGGCCGCGTAGCGGTTGTTTTGCAACCAGTCGCTGGCCTCAACGGTCGGTGCTCCCTGCGCCTGGCCTACGCTGCCTGGCGCGACGTAGCCGTGGCTGTAAAGGAACAGGGTGCCGTTCCAGTGGGCGGGCACGTCGATTCGATATGCCGCCGCGCCGATGTTCCCGTGGAAGCTGTGCGGATCGGACTCCTGCTTGCTCACCGTGGTCTGCGAGCAGGCGATCGTGATCACGAGCGCCAGCAGAAGAGCGATTCGTGTTGTCAGATGTTGGACCGGCCCTGGGCTCCGTCGACGGCTATCGAGGCGCCGTTCAGCAGGCTCGCCTGCTTCGAGCACACGAACGCGACCACGCCTGCGACCTCATCGACGGTCCCGAAGCGTCCCAGCGGCATCTCGTGGCGGACGAACTCCGCGATGCCCTCCGGGTCTGCCTGCTGCCGGCGGTGCCAGCCGCCGCCTTCCCACAAGATCGATCCAGGTGCGATGCCGTTGACGGTGACTCCCCTTGCCGCGACCTCGCGCGCCAAAGACTTGACCAGGCTGATCTCCGCCGCCTTGGCCGCGTTGTACGCGGGCGCGCCGCCCGACTCTCGCCCGTAGACCGAGGTGATGATCACCACCCGGCCCCAGCCTCGCTCGAGCATCCCGGGCAGGACAAGCTGCGCCATCCGCGTGCTGACCACGACGTTGCCTTCGAAAGCGGCCTGCAGCTCCTTCGGTCCCGTGTCCTTCCACGAAGTGCCGGCCCGCGCACCGAAGTTGTTGACCAGGATGTCGATCGGCCCGAGCGCTTCTTCCGTCGCGGCCACGGCGCGCTTGCAGCCTGCCTCGGTCAGCACGTCCGCGGCGACCCCGGCGCCGCCGATGGACTCGGCGACACGCCTGACATCGGCCTCGGTCCGGGCCACGACCGACACCCGAGCCCCTTCACGTGCCAGGGCCTGGGCGATGGCGAGGCCGATGCCTCTTGTCGCCGCGGTGACAAGCGCGACCTTGCCCGCGATGCCGAGGTCCACCCGCCGAATGCTAGTGACCTTAGAGTCGAGTGATGGCTGACCTCTCTGGGCACCTGAACCTCGACGGGCCGCCAGTCACTCCGCGGCCTTCGGCGACCGTGCTGCTGGTTCGGGATGGCGATCCGTGGGAGCTCCTGATGGTGCACCGGCCCGGCGGCGCGGACTTTGCGCCGGGGGCATACGTGTTCCCGGGCGGGACCGTGCACGCCGACGACCGGATGTGGGAGGACGAGATTCGCGCCGCCGCCATCCGCGAGCTGTTCGAAGAAGCCGGCATCCTGCTCGCGCACAACGCCCGCGACTCCGATTCCGCGAAGGTGCGCGAGCTGGTCGCGGGAGGTGCGCAGTTTGGGCGGGCCGTGCAGGAGCTCGGCCTGGCGCCGGACTTCGACGGCCTCGTCATGTTCGCGCGGTGGGTCACACCCGCCCAGATGCGCCGGCGGTTCGATGCGCGGTTCTATCTGGCTCGATTGCCCGAGGGTCAATCGGTGCGGCCCCAGGAAGGGGAGGTCACGGACTGGCTCTGGACCTCGCCGGAGAGGGCTTTGGCCAGCCCCGACATCACGCTGGTCTACGCGACGCGCACGGTGCTCGAGTCAGTGGCCGGGAAGCGCGATGCGGATGCGCTCTTCGAATGGGCGCGTGGCCTGCAGGAGATTCCGACGGTCGAGCCGCGGATCGTCCAGACCCCGAACGGCTGGGAGATCGTGCGCGACTAGATTTCCGCCTCGCTGGATCCAACGGTGCGTTTGCCGGCCACAAATTCCGCACCGCTGGATCCAACGGTGCGTTTGGCGCGCATTTTGTCGCGCCGAAGTCCCTCAGCGCCAGTTGTCGCGCCACTGGTTGTAGTGGATCACTTCCACTCCTCCCTGGCGCAGCGTGTCGAGGCCTGCCGGGTCGCGGTACGCCTCCCTGTAATAGACGCGCGCGACGTTGGCGTTGATGGCCATCTTGGCGCACATCACGCACGGCGAGGCGCTGACGAACATCACCTTGCCCGGCAGCTGGGCGCCGGCCTTGATCAGCGCGTTCTGCTCCGAGTGGAGGCAGCCGCACGCCCCGGGCGTTGTGGCATCACAGCGGTTCGGCAGCCCGCGGGCGTTGCCGTTGTAGCCGATCCCCAGCACCTGCGTCAGGTCCGAGGTCGCGATCACGGTGCCGACCTGCAGACGGGCGCAGGTCGAGCGCTTGGCGAGCTCCTCCGCCATGCGCATGTAGACCTCTTCGAGAGGGATCCGGTCGGGCGCCTGCCCGGGTTCCGGAAGGGGATGAATCTCGGCCATCGGGCTCATGTTAACGGGCTTGTTTATACCCCGGTTCGGGGCTACAATGCGCAAGATGTCGGTGCTCGAACTGTTGTTCGCGCTGCTTCTGGTATGCCTCGTGGCAGGGGTGGGTTTCGTCGGGGCGCTGGCCTGGGGTCTGGTCCGCCGCGCCGAGGGCAACGCCCGCGACGTCGCGGAGCTCAAAAGCCGTCTCGAATCGGGCGGCCAGACTGAGGAATCCCGGGCGGCCGAGCTCCGGGAGCGGCTGTCCCACACCCAGGCGGTGGTCGAAGGCCTGCGCTCGGCCCTGACGGCGCGGCAGCCGATCGAGGAGGAGGCGCGGGCAAGCCTGCGCCGGCTGGAGAGCGTGATCGCCGGCAGCTCGAGCCGCGGCGCCGCCGGCGAGAACATCCTGGAGGAGGCCCTTCGCCACCTGCCGCCCGAGATGCTGCAGCGCAACGTCTGGGTCGGCGGCAAGGTGGTCGAGCTGGCGCTGCGCCTTCCCGGTGGAAAGCTTCTGCCCATGGACTCGAAGTGGGTTTCCAGCGTGGCCCTGGAGCAGCTGGCCGACACCAGTCTCGACGCCAGTCGGCGCGCGCAGCTCACCGCGACGGTGGAGCGGGAGGTCGAGCGGCGGGTCCGCGAGGTCAGCCAGTACATCGACCCGGCCACCACATCGCCGTTCGCCCTGGCGGTCATCCCTGATGCCGCCTACGACGTGTGCCGGAGCGCCATCGTCAGCGCCCACAAGCGCCACGTGATGGTGGTCGGCTACGCGATGGCCCTCCCTTACCTCCTGACGCTCTACCAGCTGCACATGCAGTTCGCCCGCACGGTGGACATGGAAAAGCTGCAGTCCGCGCTGATCGACATCGAGCGCCAGGTCGATGTCCTGGAGGGGATCCTGGAGAACAGGGTCCAGCGCTCGCTGACGGTGCTCCAGAACGCGTACACCGAGGGCAAGCAGGCCTCGGCCAAGGTCCGGGCCTCAATCCAGGCGGTCCAAATTTCAGAGGGGTCGCCTGTGGACAGCCTTTCCACAGCTTCCACAGGGGCCGGGGAAATCGGGCGTGGCGCCAGTAGCCCGGAGCTTTCCACAGAGACCCTCCACCTGGCGCTTCTCGACTCGGCCCAATAGGTCCGCTTTTGCCACCTTTCCCCCAGGCTGTACCCACCCTGTGCCCAACTCGTCCTCAGGGATATCCACAGGTAATCCACCCACATGTAGGGGGTCGGCTCCACTCGAGGCCAAATATGTTGTGTTCAGGCCTTGACAAGCCCAAAAGCCGGTCGTATAGTCGACATCGTTACATCGAGGCCCTGGGGCATAAGTGGCGGGCATGCTCTGGGGCCTCTTGCATCCCCAAACGAAACAAGTTCAACGTCACAGAAAACGTCCTAGCAAAGCGGTTCAAATACACCCTCTCCGGGGATGATTTAAGGAGGCGCTCCTGATCAAATGGCCAAGAATCTAGCCGACCTCACTGGGGCCCGACCAGCCAAGAACGGGAACGGGCATGGAAGCAAAGCCAAGGGACTCCACTTCGGGCGCTTTTTCACGCCTCCGGGCAGCCACGCCTTCGACCTGGTGGAGTGGGACCGACGAACGGCGGCCATCACAGGTGAGAAGGGCCAGGTCATCTTCGAGCAGAAGGACGTAGAGGTCCCCCGCTCCTGGTCCCAGCTGGCGATCAACGTCGTCGCCCAGAAGTACTTCCGCGGCAGCCTCGGCAGCCCCGAGCGCGAGACGAGCGTCCGCCAGATCATCGACCGGGTCGTCGACACGATCGCGAAGTGGGGCCGCGAGGGCGGCTACTTCGCGACCGAAGAGGACGCCGAGAACTGGGCTGAGGAGCTGCGCTTCCTGCTGGTCACCCAGCACGCGTCCTTCAACAGCCCCGTCTGGTTCAACATCGGCATCCCGAGTCGCTCGCAGCAAGCTTCCGCGTGCTTCATCAACTCGGTCCAGGACTCGATGGAATCGATCCTCGACCTGGTCAAGACCGAGGGCATGCTGTTCAAGTTCGGCAGCGGCACCGGCACCAACCTGTCGATCCTGCGCTCGTCCAAAGAGCAGCTCTCGGGCGGCGGTACGGCGTCAGGCCCGGTCTCCTTCATGAAGGGCTACGACTCCTTCGCCGGCTCGATCAAGTCCGGCGGCACGACCCGGCGCGCAGCCAAGATGGTCATCCTCAACGCCGACCACCCCGACGTCCTCGACTTCATCCGGTCGAAGGCCGAGGAAGAGAAGAAGGCGTGGGCGCTGATCGAGGCGGGGTACAACGCCGGCTTCAACGTGCCCGGCGGCGCGTACGACTCGGTCCAGTTCCAGAACGCCAACCACTCTGTCCGCGTGACCGATGACTTCATGCGCGCCGTGCTCGACGACAAGGAGTGGAAGACGAAGGCCGTCGTGGACGGCCGCACGATCGAGACCCACAAGGCGCGAGACATGTGGCGAGAGATCGCCGACGCAGCGTGGATCTGCGGCGACCCCGGCCTCCAGTTCGACACCACGATCCAGGACTGGAACGTCGTGCCGAACACGGGCCGGATCAACGCCACCAACCCCTGCTCTGAGTTCGTGTTCCTCGATGACACCGCCTGCAACCTGCTGTCCCTGAACCTGATGAAGTTCCAGAACGACCAGGGAACGTTCGACGTGGAGCGCTTCCAGCACGCGGTCGACGTGTGCTTCACCGGGCAGGAGATCCTGGTCTCCAACGCTTCCTACCCCACTCCCGCGATCGGCAAGAACTCAGAGGCGCTGCGCCCGCTCGGCCTCGGCTACGCCAACATCGGCGCGCTGTTGATGTCGATGGGCCTGGCCTATGACTCGGACGAGGGACGGCGCTTCGCGGGCGCGATCACCTCGATCATGACCGGGCGCGCGTTCGCCCAGTCCGCGCGCATGGCTCAGGTCAAGGGCCCGTTCAGCGAGTACTCCAAGAACCGCGAGCCGATGCTCCGGGTCATGGAGAAGCACCGCGCCGCGGCCTACCAGCTCTCCACCTCGCAGGAAGCCGCTGAGGTAGTGACCGCCGCACAGACGACCTGGGACGATGCCGTCAAGCTCGGCCGCGCCCACGGCTACCGCAACGCCCAGGCGACCGTGCTCGCTCCCACAGGAACGATCGGCCTGATGATGGACTGCGACACCACGGGCATCGAGCCCGACCTGGCGCTGGTCAAGTACAAGAAGTTGGTCGGCGGCGGTCTGCTGAAGATCGTCAACAACACAGTGCCGGCCGCGCTGCGCAAGCTTGGCTACGACGAGATCAAGGTCAAGGAGATCGTCGAGTACATCGACGAGAACGACACCATCGAGGGCGCGCCGCACCTGCAGGACGAGCACCTAAAGGTCTTCGACTGCGCGTTCAAGCCGGTCAAGGGGACGCGCTCGATCGCGCCGATGGGACACGTCCGGATGATGGCCGCCGTGCAGCCGTTCATCTCGGGCTCGATGTCCAAGACGGTCAACCTTCCGACCGACGCGACGGTCGATGACATCCAGCAGACCTACGTCGAGTCGTGGAAGCTCGGTCTCAAGTGCATCGCGATCTACCGCGACGGCTGCAAGCGCTCACAGCCGCTGTCGACGTCGATGGACAAAGAGAAGAAGGAGGCCGCGCCGCAGGAAGTCGAGTACCGGGCAGTCCGGCGCAAGCTGCCTGACGAGCGCAAGGCTCTCACCCACAAGTTCGACATCGCCGGCCACGAGGGCTACCTCACAGTCGGCCTGTACGAGGACGGCATGCCGGGCGAGCTGTTCGTGACGATGGCCAAGGAGGGCTCGACGATCTCAGGCCTGATGGACGCCTTCGCCACGCAGACGTCATACGCGCTGCAGTTCGGCGTCCCGCTCAAGTTCATGGTCGACAAGTTCAGCCACATGCGCTTCGAGCCGTCCGGCTTCACCAAGAACAGGGAGATCCCGATCGCCAAGTCGATCGTGGACTACATCTTCCGGTGGATGGCGAGCCACTTCCTCCCCGTCGAGGATCAGGACGAGGCGGGCGTCATTCGCCGCGACGACCCCGCCGCGAGCAGCGAACCCAAGGCGATCCAGCCTGAGTTCAAGGTCATCGCTACCCCGGCGCCGAAGACGATCAACGGCACGGCGACGCAGAAGATCACGTTCGTCAACACGGGCGACGCGCCCGCGTGTGCCGACTGCGGCGCCATCACCGTGCGCTCAGGGTCGTGCTACAAGTGCCTGAACTGCGGAGCAACAACGGGCTGCAGCTGAGCACTGGAATTCGCCGCGTTAGGCGCCAAACGCGCCACTGACCCGCGGGAATTCCGAGCGTTAGGCGCCAAACGCGCCTATCCGGCGACGCTTAGGATGCGCTCGGGTCGAACTTGACCTCGATCAGCGGGCTGTAGCGGACCATTCGCTCCAGGTCGTCGCGCTTCCAGGCGCGGGCGACGTGCGGCAGGATGGCGCGGCGCTCGGCTTCGTCGTCGATGATGCGCGCGGTCGCCGGTAGGTCGGCTCGGGTCTTCCCCTTGAGGTGGAAGGTCAGGTGCGGGTCCGCCTCGAGGTTGAGCAGCCAGCGGCGCTTCCTCGGGTAGGGCGTGCCGCTGATGTAGATCCGGCCGTCGATGTTGTGGAACACGATCTCGAGCCGGCGAGGCTCGCCGCTGCGCCGTCCGGTGGTCGTGATGTCGATCGTGTGCCCGCGCTCCAGCGCGGCGTTGATTGCGTCCTGTGTAACAGCCATGTCAGTGGCGTATATCAGCCGGCCGCGGCCTCTATTCCGTTGCGCAGGTCAGCGAGCGATCGGCGCTGCCGGCCGGCCGGGTCGAAGTTCTCCGGGGACAGCCAGGCCTCGAAGGCTGCCCGCCGGGCCGGCCACTCCCCGTCGATGATCGAGTACCAGGCGGTGTCCCGGTTCCGATCCTTGACCACCATGTGCTGACGGAACACGCCCTCGAACGTGAAGCCGAAACGTTCGGCGGCCCGTCGCGACGGCAGGTTCGCGGCGTTGCACTTCCACTCCAGCCGCCGGTAGCCCAGGTCGTCGAAGGCGTGACGCGACCAGAGGTAGATGGCCTCAGTGGCGTGGCGCGTCCGCTGCAGGGACGGCGAGAACAAAAGGTGACCGATCTCGATCACCCCGTGCTGCGTCGACATGCGCAGGTAGCTGCCCAGGCCGCGCGGCTCGCCTGAAGCGCGATCCAGGATCGCGTAGAAGAGCGGGTCGGTGGAGGCTGCGCACCCGGTGATCCACGCATTGAAAGCCGCCTCGTCTTCGAACGGGCCGTAGGGCAGGAACTGCCACAGCTCGTCGGCGCCCGAGACAGCCGAGTAGAGCCGGCCTGTATGACGGTTCGAATCCAGCGGCTCGAGCGTCACTGTGTTGCCCTCGATCGGCTCTCGGGCTGGGAGCCGCGCCGGTTTCCAACGCAGCTCCGCCATCAGCCATATTCTCCGGGCAGTGGACCACACGGCGCCGGCTGTTCTCGAGCTGGGGCTGCTCCTGTTGCTGGCGGCTCTTGCCGGCGCGGCGGTGCGGCGCGTCGGGATTCCTGCGGTGATCGGCTACCTCCTGGTCGGCGTGCTGGTTTCGCCCTTCACACCGGGCTATGTGGCCAACCGCGACCAGCTGTCGATCCTCGCCGACGTCGGTGTCGTGCTGCTGTTGTTCGAGGTCGGCATCGAGATCAATCCGCTGAGGCTCGCCCGGGAGCGCCGCCGCCTGCTGCTGTCCTCACCGCTGCAGGTTGCCCTGACGTGGGCGATCAGCATGGGCGCCTGCGTGCTCGCGGGACTGCACCCGCCGGGAGCGGCTCTCGTGGGGCTGTCCATAGCGATGTCGTCGAGCGTGGTGGTGGTCAACATCACCCGCAGCCGACGCCGCACGACAGACGCCGCGACGGACGAGCTGCTTCTCGGCTGGAGCGTGATACAGGACCTCGTCGGCGTGGGATCCGCGCTCGTCCTGCTGGTCGTCGTCGGATTGGGAGGCCGCTCTCCGCTGAGCGCCGCCCTGGGCGTGGTCGCTTTCGTCGTTCTCGCCGCGGCCGCGGCGCTGGTGCTGCCCTGGCTCCTGCGCCGCCTCCAGGGCGAGCACGATCTCTTCCTCCTGGTCTCGGTAGCCGCAGGTTTGCTCCTGGCCGGCATCGCGTCGAAGTTCTTTGGCATCCCGCTCGCGCTCGCTGCGTTCGTGGCTGGACTCGCCATCACCGAGAGCAACGTGGCAGGCGAAGCGCGCCAGCGGCTTCTGCCGTTTCGCGACGTGTTCGCGGTGATGTTCTTCGTCGCGCTCGGCACGGTGGTCGACCCGCGGACGATCCCGAGCGCCCTGCCGTGGCTGCTCCTCTTCCTCGTCCTGGTCGCAGTCGGGAAGGTCGCGGTCGTCTGGATCATCGCGAGGCTCGCGAGGCTGCACGGGCGAGCATCGCAGCTGGCGATCGGTCTGGGGCAGATCGGAGAGTTCAGCTACGTCCTGGGCGCGCTCGCTCTAGGTGGCGGACTGATCACGAAGGAGGTGAACGCCGCCCTGATAGGGGCCGTCGTCATCAGCATCGCGGCCTCTTCGGTCATGGTGCGTCTGTGGCACCGGGCCGCCTAACGTATAGATAAGCAAGGAGGCTGCTCATGAAAGTCGCAATCATCGGCTCGGGGAATGTAGGCAAGGCGCTCGCAGGATCGGCGACCCGCGCCGGCCACCAGGTCACCATCGCCTCTCGACATCACGAGAAGGCCCAGGAGGCGGCCAGAGCTACGAACGCCCAGGCCGCGAGCTCGCCGAAGGACGCAGTGAAGGATGCCGAGCTCGTGGTGCTCGCCGTGCCCGCGGACCAGGTCGACGATGTGGTCGGCGCACTCTCTCCGGACCTCGATGGCAAGGTCATCATCGATGTGACCAATCGCGTCAACCCACAGGATCCCGGCCAGGTGCTCGACGGATCATCCGTCGCGGAGCACATCCAGAAGAAAGCGCCCAGGGCTC
>Ga0209805_1001145_pt1 | contig 16287 bp, 15 predicted proteins | sample GraSoiAngelo_148_FD_185905 | JGI IMG/M metagenome (GOLD analysis project Ga0209805, IMG submission 185905) | Grasslands soil microbial communities from the Angelo Coastal Reserve, California, USA - 14_1009_09_20cm (SPAdes) (version 2) | ecosystem: Environmental > Terrestrial > Soil > Grasslands ... | reverse complement strand
CAATAATGCTGAAAATAGTTCGTTTTGACATGCCATTCATAAATCATGGTCCGTGGCGTCATACGCCTCGTTTACTTTGACTTCTGAAACAGCGCTGGGGTTACAATTTTCCCCAAAAAAGAGGTAGAGCTAGCCGTTGACCCAAGGCAGCGAACCCGCCCGGTGCGCGTAGGGGCAACTCGACCCAATTAGGCTCAGGCCGGCCGACTAATTTCAGCCTAACGCACCGAAGGCGAGTCCGAGACTATAGGTCACGACCGCTTCGATGATGCCGACAAGCGTCATCTCGAAACCCGAAGCCCACCACGACCGAATCGTAATCAGCGACTTAACCGCGCCGACAACGAAATGCGCGACGATGCTAACGATAAACGCAACGATCACGGCCGGGAGTCCACTCATGAAGAAAAACGGGACGATGGGAATGAACGCGCCTACCGCGGTCGAAATCGACGCGGAGGCTGCCGATTTCCAAGGATTGGGAAACCGATGCTCCGACAGTCCGAGCTCGCTTTGCGCCATCGCCTGCACCAGTTGCTCCGGATTTTCGGCCAAGCGTTTGGCCATCTTTTGCGATTCTTCGACGCTGAAGCCCTGGAGCTGATAAAAGAGCGCCATCTCTTCAATTTCTTCCTCGGGATTCTCTTCAACCTCGGCCTTTTCGCGCGCGATTTCGGCTTCGTATACTTCGCCCTCGCTTTTGCCCGCCAGGTAAGCGCCGGCACCCATCGACAGAGACGATGCAAGCATTCCAGCAAGCCCCGAGATCAAAACATAATGCTGTTGATTGCCGGTCGCGCCCGCAACGCCCGAGACGATTCCAAAGACCGCGCCCAGCCCGTCGTTGACGCCGTAGATTGCATCCGCCACCCAGCTGCCACCGCGTCCGTGCCAGCGTTCGCGTTTTAGAATAGTGTCCAGAGCCGTCTTGGGATTTGCCGGGCCGGCCATGGCGCTGAGCGCGCGGGCATGCGCTTTTTCTTCCAGAGCACTGGTGCGCAAAAATTCCTGCACGTCCTGTTCGCCCGCGAGCGCGCGGTCGCGTTGCGCGGAAAATTCTCGCTCATGTTTTTCCTCGGCCGCCTCCATTCGGCGAATGGCAATATCGGTTCCGAGCGAGCGCGTGAATCTTCGCTGAAGTCGCATCCAGAAAGTGTCGGGTAGTACTGGGATCGGCTGACCCATATCGCGTAATTTTTGCTCCCAGCGTTGGGCATGACGTTCTTCCGCTTCCGCCATGCGGATGAGAATCGCCTTGCGTTTTTCGTCCCTTTCGCGTTCCGCCAGGTCACGATAAACTCGCGCCGTCTCCACTTCTGCGCGCCAGTTTTTCAGAACGACTTCAATTGCTTCTTTTGTCGGAGTCTCAGCCATTAGACAATATTAGAGAAGACATCGAACGAATTGCCAAGCATCCTAACGAACGCCGTGCGGCGTAATCGGGTTTTGCCAATGCAGTTTAAACTGGCGCCACGGATTTCGGTCTTAATTGTTCTGTGGTGATAACAATTGCCACCGAGCCAATGATCAACACCGCCGCCGCGATCGTGCGCGAAGTAAGATGCTCGCCCCGGAACAGGGTGCCGAGGATCACGGCCACAATCGGATTAACGTAAGCATAGGTCGCGACCTTTGCCGGATCGCAATGCCGCAGCAGATAAATATAAGCGCTGAAACCGATGATGGCGCCAATCAGGACCAGATAAATCCACGCCCAGATTGAGTGCGAGCTGACGGCGTGCGGATTAACCTTTTCACGCGTGATCAATCCGACGAGGAAGAGAAGCGCACCGCCACAGATCATTTGCTGAGCAGCGGCAAGAAACGGCGAGTCAGCACTTGTTGCACTGCGCGAATAAAGTGATCCGACCGACCACAGGAACGAAGCGACAAGTAAGATCAACATTCCGATAACTGGGCGCTGCGAATCGTTAGCTGAAAAATGGATGGCTGGCGCCATCAGTGATCCGACACCAATGAATCCGCCCGCGAGACCGAGCAAAACGGACAATCTCGGGCGCGGTGTTGCTCGGGTAATCCAGGAGAGCAAGACAATGTAAATAGGGACGGTCGCGACGATGACCGCTGCCAGCCCGGTCTCGATATATTTTTCGGAGAGAGTCACGCCGCCATTCCCACCGAGCAGGAGGAATCCGCCGACGATGAGTGACGATTGCCACGTCACTCGCGCCGGAGATTTCGCACCCTGCGCACGCGCGAGCGCGTACATCAAAAAGCCAGCCGTCAGATAGCGTGAACCCGCCATGAGGAATGGCGGAATGGAGTCGATGGCGAGGCGAATAAAAAGATAAGTCGAACCCCAGATGAGGTAGAGCGCGGCAAAGGCGAACAGAATCGCCCAACGCTTCGGCTGTCGCATCGGCTACCAGCGCATCGGGCGCGAATCTGCGCAATCGGATTTGCGACCACTGTACTATGCTATGGTCGGCGCCCTTTGATCAATCGATAGACCAAGAGAAGCAACATGGCGCCGATAACCGAGGCGATGAAGCCAGCAGGTTGTCCCGGCTCGTACCAGCCGGCAGCGCGGCCGAGAAATCCAGCCACAAAGGCGCCGGCGATGCCGAGCAGAATCGTGACTAAACAACCACCAGGATCGCGGCCCGGCATAAGCAATTTTGCGATAGCTCCAACGACCAAGCCAATGACGAGTGTGCCTAGAATCGCTCCCATAAAAGTGTGTGTGCCGGCAAAATTGATTCGCTCGCGAAATGGACGCAAACCTTTTTCCGCCTACAACTCGATTACCTGAGCGCTTCGGATATCTTCGCTGCCGCGAATTTGGTTGAGCAACTTTTCGTCGGGCGAGCTGTCTAAATTCAAAACCGTGAGCGCGGTTCCACCGGCCTGATTTCGGCTGAGAGACATGGTGGCGATGTTAACGCCGTGTTCGCCGAGCAACGTGCCGATCCGGCCGACCATACCGGGACGATCGGTGTTTTCGAGCACGAGAATAACTCCATGCGGGCGCGCTTCGACCGGCCGCGTGTTAATGCTAACGATTCGTGGAGTGATTCCAAAAAATGCGCCCCCTACCGAGATTTCTTTTCCTTCGGCATTGGCAGAAAGCTCCAGCATGTCGGAGTAATCCCCGGGCGCGCTCAGCCGCGTCTCGGTAATTTTCAGACCCAAACTTTCGGCGAATGCAGGTGCGTTTACTTCATTCACTTCGTTCCCGCCAGCGCTTCGCAAAAAGCCTTTCAACACCGCGCGCGTAATCGCGGTAGTATCGACTTCGTTTACTTTTCCACTGTAATTAATGTTGAGGAAATCGACCCGGCGCGGGGCGAGCTGGGAAAGGAAGCGGCCAAGTTTCTCGCCGAAGCGCAGGTGAGGCCCGATCAGCGCGAGCGTTTTCGCGTCCAGCGTCGGCATGTTGACGGCATTGCGAATTGTCCCCTCGAGCAACGCGGCGCGAATCGACTGCGCGATTTCGATCCCGACACTTTCCTGCGCTTCCGCGGTGGAAGCACCCAGATGAGGTGTCAGGACCAACTTCGAAACTCGTCGCAGCGGCGAATCGGCCGGCAATGGTTCCGTTTCAAAAACGTCGAGCGCAGCGCCGGCGACGTGGCCATTGGAAATGGCATCAGCTAACGCCGGTTCGTCAATCAAGCCGCCGCGCGCGCAATTGATGATGCGCACGCCGCGTTTTGTCCTAGCGAGACAGTCCGCGTTCAAAATATGACGCGTCTCCGCGGTCAGCGGCGTATGCAGCGAAATAAAATCAGCGACAGGGAGCAATTCATCGAGATCTTCCACCAGCTCGACTTGGAGGCTTCGCGCGCGTGATGCAGACAGGTACGGATCAAAGGCAACAACACGCATTCCAAAGGCGATCGCGCGGCGGCTGAGCTCGCTGCCGATTCGGCCCATGCCGATAATGCCGAGCGTTTTGTTGTAGAGCTCGACGCCTTCCAGATTTTTCCGGTCCCAGGTGCCGCCTTTCAAGGTGGCGTCGGCACGCGCGATGTTACGCGCCAGACTGAGCAGCAACGAAAACGTATGCTCCGCCGTTGAGATGGTATTCGCCCCCGGCGCATTCAACACAACCACGCCACGGCGTGTCGCCGTTTCGACATCGACATTGTCCACGCCCACGCCGGCACGCCCTACAACGCGCAATTATTTGGCCGCCTTTAGAATTTTCGCGGTCACTTTTGTCTGGCTACGCACGATCAGCGCCGCGAAGTCCGGAATGGCAGCAGTTAAATCCGTTTCGCTCAGTCCAGTCTGCACTTTCGCTTCCAGTGCGCCATCGCGCGTTAATTCATCAATTCCGCGCTGCGAAATGGAATCAGCGATGAAAACTTTCGGCAGGCTCATCTGGCAAAAGATTCAAGAATACGACATAAGAGAAAAGGTGGATCGAGCAGTCCCTTGCTCGATGCTAAAGTAACGCGGCGAAGCCGCAATTGTTTTTGCCATCGGTCCGGACCGGACCGCCGTCTTGCGGAGCGACCAATCCACCTCCCGCGATTCAGGAAGCGAGGCTCATCAACCGTAAATGACCAGACGAATGGTATCGGGTAATTGCGCCGCGATATTGGTAACAACATTTCCGCGCAAAAGATTGGTCAGGGTCAGACGATGCGAAGTGCCGAGCATAAGAAAGTCAACGCCCATGGTCGCGGAGAGATCGAGAATGGTCGTAGCGGCGTCTTCGCTTACAGCGTAAACAGGTTGTACAAAAACGCCGCGTTCGGAACCGAGTTTGAGCATGAATGACATGATGGCGTTGGCTTCGGGATCCTCCTGCCAGCGCGCACGGCCGAGGGTAGTTGGACCACCGGCATAGTAAACGGCGATCTCTTTCACGAAGAGAACGCAGAGCGTTGCCCTTCGTAATTGTGCCTCATCCAGAGCGAAGCTCAGAACCGGAGTAATGCCGCGGGCGGCGACCATGATTTTTTGTCCTTCCTCCAAACGCGATTGCATGGTGGTGGCAAGATCGGGCGTAACCATTTGCGCGACTTGCTGAGGAACCATCACGGTGGTTAGCCCGCGCCGCTTCAGAGTCCAGGCGCGCACCGCGAGCCCGACACCGAGGACGCAGAGCACGAAAAAGAGCGCATCTGGTTTCGTGTGCGCGAGGGTTATTTCGACAAGAAAAAGAACCGTGAACGTGATACCGAAAAGAATGCGATGATACATCTTGATCGGCAGGATGCGATTGAAGCAGCACGAACCCAGATTCACAGTAATGGCACCGACAACTCCGATCGCGTACAAACCGGCAAGGGCGGTGAAGTTCCTCGTGGTGATGATAACGATTATGGGCAACCCGACCGCGATGAAGAGGGGGATCTGAGGCACACCATGCCGGTTGAGTGCCATGAATTGCGGTGGCATTTCTTGATCGCGTGTCATCATGTAAAGCAAACCGATCATCGCGACGATGGCAGTGTTGGCTGCGCTCAAGAGAAGGAGGAAAAAGACAATGCCAACAATCCAACCAAACATTTCTCCGAAAGCCGGACCAAAGCTGGCGCTTCCAAAGTATTCGCCGATAAAGCGCAACATATCTTCACTGCGGAAATTGAGTGCTTGGCGAATCGAGTAATCGCTGCCCCACATACGTACGCTGCTGTTCGGATTCATCGAAAGCATTGCCCAACCAAGTAATGCGGTTGCGATAACTACCTCCACTGCGACGGGCCAGATTGCCTTTGCTGCTTCGGTCCCCACGCTTGGTTCAGCTACGGTTGCGCCTTTATCCAACTTCATTACTCCGGTAAGATTGGCGATCGCTTCCACACCGCTTAGAGCAAGAATGACACTACAAAATTGCACCCAGACGTGAGAGTAACTTTCGTGCAGGGGCTCGTGATAGCGGGTGGTCAGGTGCGGCGCGCTTATAATGATGAGCCCAAGGACCGCGAGTACGGTCGGCACCGCGAGGATAACAGCGAGACTGCCACTGTGTTTTGGTCCGTAAAAATTGATGACGCCCATGACCAGCAACACGGCAACGGTTGAGAGGACGATGTGTTCTTTGAGAATTGGAATGTTGAAGTAGCTAAGGGCCGACCAACCACTCAGCGCAGCTGTTACGGTCAGGTCCGCAACCAGTAAAAGTGCGCCCACGACGGCGAGGAGTCGTCCTTGCGAGCGCGCTGCTGAATAAACGCCGCCACCATCGGGAAAATATTTGCAGATGATGGCGTAGTTGATTCCGACCAGACCAGTGAGTGCACAAACCGCGAGAATGATCGGTAACGATGAAAAACCTGCGGCCAGAAAAGCCAAACCAAGAACGTAGGCCTTACTTGTTCCCCAGTCGCCGTAGAGCAATGCGGCGGCGCGTTTCCAATCGACGTTGCGGGGACGGTGAACGGCGCCTGGCGGATTAAGAGTTAGTGTGGCCATGCCGATCAACGATTACAGTTGCAAACGCTGCCCGAGGCTTCGCGCGACAAAAACCGGATTCGTAATCAGCCGAAGATGACCAAACGAATCGAATCTGGCAAATTCTCAGCGATGTGATTTGCCACGCTGCCGCGGAGCAAATTCGTCAGGGCGCCTCGTTGGGTAGTTCCAATGACCAAACAATCGACCCCCATAGTCGCGGAAAGATCGACAATCGTGGCGGGAGCATCCTCGCTCACGGCATATACCGGCAGCACGCATACACCGCGCTGCTGCCCCTCTTTTAGCATCAACGACATAATGGCGTTGGCCTCGGGGTCTTCCTGCCACCTCGGTCGGCCAGCGACAGCGGGGCCTGCGGAAAAATAAACGACAACTTCCTTTACGTAGACGACGCAGAGAATTGCTTTGCGGAGCTGCGCCTCTTCGAGTGCAAAATTGAGCACGGGATTGATTCCGCGGGCGGCGACCATGATTTTTTGCCCCTCTTCAAGGCGCGGCTGCATCGTGACGGGCAAATTCGGGACGACCATGTCGGCGATCTTGCGTGTTACCGTCAGGGTCGTCAGGCCAGAGAGCTTGTGAGAATAAAAACGCAGGGTGAGCCCTATTCCCAAAACACTACAGGCAAAAAACAGCGCGTCCGGTTTCGTTTTCGCAATCGTGACTTCTACGGCGAAAAGGACCAGGAATGTCGACACCATGATGAAGCGTTGAAACCATCCGAGAGCAAGCTCACGATTGAAACTGCACGAGCCGAGATTAACCGCGATGGCGCCGACGACACCGACAGCGTACAAACCAGCAAGGGCATTGAAATCGTTGGTCAACGCGAGAACGAGAATCGGGAGCGCGACGGCGGCGAGCAAGGGGAGCTGCGGCACGCCGTGGCGATTTAGACGCGCCAATTGTCGCGGCATTTCGCCGTCTTGGGCCATCATGAAGACCACACCTATCAACGCCACGACCGCGGTATTCACCGCACTAAAGAGCAAAAGACCGAAGACAACGCCGACTGCGATGCCGAATGCGGTTCCAAACCAGGGTGCTATTGCGACCGTGCCATAGTGTTCGGCGAGAAAGCGCAACATGTCCTCTTTGTGATCTGCCAACTGCGGCCCAAAAAATTTTGGTAGCGAAAGCATCGCCCAGCCAAGAAGGGTGGTCCCGAATACAACCTCGATCGCCACCGGGACAATCGCTTTTGTCGCTGTGCGAGTGACTTTCGGTCGGTCCGGCGACGAATCGGGGTCGAGCTTCATCACGCCGGTGATGTTCGCGACCGCTTCTACGCCACTCAGCGCCAGAATGACACCAACGAATTGGATCCAAGTGACCGCAAAGCTCGAATGCGCCGGTTCCAATTCGGCGACTTTCAGGTGCGGTCCGCTAAATACGACGATCAAGACGACAACAAGCACAGCGGGCACCGCAAGCCAGATCGAAACGCTACCGCTGTGTCGCGGCCCGAAATAATTAATGATCCCGACAACAAGGATCAACCCCGCGGTGGCGAGCCGCGCATTTTCGCTGGGGACACCAAGGTAACTTACGGCAGCCCACCCACTCAGGGCTGCGGTGACGATAAAATTTGCCACCAATAACAAAGCCCCCGCAGAAGCGAGAAATCGGCTTTGCTTGCGCGCTGCCGAATAAACACCACCGCCATCCGGAAAGTGACTGCAAACAATAATGTAATTGTACCCGACGACCGCAGTAAGAGCGCAAACCGCAAGGATGATTGGAAAAGAAGAAAAACCCGCGGCAACAAATGCCAGACCAATAACGTACGCCTTGCTCGTGCCCCAGTCGCCATAGAGCAACGCGGCCGCGCGTTTCCAATCCACATTGCGCGGCCGATGTACGCCAGCCGCTAGCCCGAAAGCGGGTTCAGCCATTTTCGTTGCCGCGACTTTCGACTGTTCCGCGCGCCCGACGCAAGTGCATTCTCAAGTCCATCGAGCGAGTGGCTTGTACTTTTAGGACGAGAAAGCCGTTGAACAGGGCCGAATTGGGATGAGTCCAGGACGTACACCGGACTAAAGAGCGACGTCAATGAGAAAGGAGTGGCAGCGACGCTAGTGACAACTTTCCGGCCGCGCGGGATTTAGGCGGTTCAGCCATTGGCAATAGAATGAAGCGACTTTTCTAAGGTCACCGAAAAACGAACGCGCTGATAAATCTTCTTGCGGGACGTGTTATTTGGGAGGTTTTAAACTTACTCCCCGAAGAAATCGATTTCCGACTTTATGCGTGATCTTGTGTTAAGGTTTCAGGGTCTTCTGCGGAAGAGTAATCGGTAAAGCAACAGAAGCAGCATCGCGCCGACAATCGACATGATCCAGCCGGCGAGATAGTTCTCGCCCATAAAGAGACGTCCGATCCAAGTGCCAACGAAGGCACCTGCGATGCCAAGCAGGATTGTAATAATGCAGCCGCCGGGATCTTTCCCGGGCATCAGCAATTTCGCGATGGCACCGACGACGAGACCGATAAGTAAAACCCAAAGAATAGAGTGAGCGCTGAAATCCATGCGGGTTTTTTATCTGACAATGGGCGGTGCTGGCAAGCGCTTATAGCTCGATTGGGCGGTCAATTTCACGACCATTTCGATTTCGGCAGTTTGGGGGAACATGTCCAAGGGGGTGATTGAATCGATGCCAAACGATTGTTCCAGTGCGGCAAGGTCTCGCGCGAAAGTGGCCGGGTTGCAGGAAACGTAAATCAATTGGGTCGGTCTATATTCGATTAGTATTTCGAGAATTTTTTTGGTCAAACCGGTTGCGGGGGGATCAACTATGACCGCGCTGTTTCCCTCGTGCGAAGCAGACGCGATCGATCGCAATCGCGCACCTAGTTCAGCCTCCACATCCGCCACCACATAGGTTTCGTTATCTCTCGCATCTTCCCGGGCAACGGTGATCGCGTACTCGTCCCAATCGATTCCAATTACCCTTTCGAAACGCGCGCGCAATCGTTTCGCGAAAAATCCGGCGCCGCAGTAGGCATCGATCAGCGTGCCACCTGCGGGGGGGATTAGTCGATCGACCAGATCGAGCATGGCGGCGGCTACGCCATCATTGGCTTGCGTGAAAACCCGCGGGCCATCAGTAACCCGCAGGGTATAGTGTCCATCGTGCGGATTGCTGCCGCACAGGTCAGCCAGTTTCGCATTCACTTCATCACGCGCGATCGGGCAACGCTCGATTGCGAGCAGCTTGTTGGATTCACGGCGAAAAAATCCGATTACCCCATCGCGCACGTGAATGGTAATGCGATTGCGGTATCGGTATTCGATCGGCGATGGAATAAATGGCCGCATCGGCGGTTCTTTTAATCCACCGATACGCCGCAGCGTTTCCTTTACCTGCCGCCATTTCAACGCCAGCTGATGTTCGTACTCGATGTGCTGGTAAACGCAGCCGCCACAGCGACCGAAGTACGGGCACCGCGGCTCGACCCGATGAGGGGAACGGGTAACGATGGTCTCCAGCTCTGCCTCGAGAAATTTCTTGTGTTCGCGTGTAATACTCGCGGAAACGATCTCGCCATCGATGACGTAAGGCACGAACACCGCCTTCCCATCGGTGCGCGCCACACCTTTTCCGCCAAAGGCGACATCCTGTATCTGCAGTTCCAATCTTCCTCTACCTCTTCCTCGTAATCTTCGCTCGTCTTTCTACCGCGAGAAAACGTAGCGGAAGACGAAGATTAGTAGTCGCGGACGTAAGGATACTTCGTTTCGTTACCGAGCTCAGGCGGGAACTCCGCATAGCCGGCGTGAATCCATGGGATATCACTAGGCAGTAGCGGATAATAGCTTTGCCGATAAGCCGGCACCGGCCAGAGTAGAAGCTCAAGCAAGCCCGCAACGTGTCGCGCGGCCGAGCGGCGAATCCCGCGCACCACCCCGTAGCCCGCAGCGGCGGAATTGCCTTCGTTCGTGTTAACCGTGCAAATCGTTACCGGAATTTCCGCCGGCGCGAGAACCAAATTCGCCAAGCCACGCCCGAACTTGCGCGTCGGACCATAATCATTGGAAGGCGGGTCATGAATATCTGCCAGGGCCATGCTCGCGATGGCGAGCGCGGCAAGAAAAGCGAGCGTTTTCATACCTACCTTCAAAGTGTAAGCAGAAGGAACGAATTAAACAATCCTAATTTCGTGAGTCGTCCGTGACTTGGGTCCGTGTCATGAAAATCGAGACGCAAATCGTGACCAATAGAATCCCCATAATGACGACGAGTGAGATATAATTCGGGATCGGAAAGATTTTGGACAGAATCATTTTCATTCCCACAAAAACGAGAATAATCGAGAGGCCGATGCGAAGGTAGACAAACCGATCCATCAGATTCGCCAGCAGGAAATACAGGGAGCGCAGGCCAAGGATCGCACAGATATTCGAGGTATAAACAATGAAGGTGTCCTGCGTGATGGCGAAAACCGCCGGTATCGAATCGACCGCGAAGACGAGATCCATTACGTCGATCACAAGCAAAACCAGGGCTAGCGGCGTGAGCATGAGCCGGCCATCGATCCGCGCCGTGAAATGCGAGCCGCGAAAATCGCGCGTCACCGGCATTACCTTGCGGCAGATCCGCAGAAACCAACTGTCGCCAAAGTCAGTTTGCTGTTTGCTGAAAGCCATCCGGATTCCGGTGATAATCAGAAAAACACCAAAGATATAGAGAACGAAATGAAAGGCGGAGACCAGCGACACGCCGAGCCAAATCATGATTCCGCGCATGATCAGGGCGCCGACGATGCCCCATACCAAAACGCGATGCTGCGAAATCGGTGGAACCTTGAAGTAGGTGAAGATAAGAACGAAAACAAAGATGTTATCGACGCTGAGGGAGTACTCGATCAGATAACCGGTGAGAAAATCCAGGGCGCGATCCGGGCCCAGCATTTTGGAGACGATCAAACTAAATCCGAGGGAGAGAAGTACCCACAGCAGGCTGCGCAACCCAGCCGCGCGCATCGAGAGCGCACGGTGACGCCGTTTAAAACTTGCCAGGTCGACCGCAATGGCAATGAAAACGCCGAGGTGGAAGGCAATCCAAAACCAAATACTTGTCGGCATCGTGTGAGACTTTCACGCACAACCGCACGGAGCAATCGCAAATTGCGCCTGCTGTCCAGACCACCTATACGTCGTATGTGAACGATTGGGCCGATCATGGACGCTGAGCTGGAAAAGTTAGTCGAATCCGGAAAATTGACGGCGAAAGCAGCTGAGCAATTAGAGCAATTGCGCCCTGGCTCGTTTTGTCTGCACAAAAGTTGGGGATTTGGTCAGGTGGCGGAGTGGAACCTGTTGCTCAATCAGATCGTGATCGATTTCAAAAGCAAACTGAAACATCCAATGCAGCTCGGCTATGCCGCGGAAAATTTGATCCCCATTCCGTCCAAACATTTCCTTGCCCGCAAAGTGAATGAACCGGACGCGATCAAAGTGCTCCTGAAATCGGACCCTGCGGCGGTCGTTCGCAACATCCTGGAAGGTTTCAATGGCAAAGCCACGCTCGCGCAAATCAGCGAGCTCCTGGTTGGCGATTTGTTCACGGAAGCGGAATGGAAACGCTGGTGGACGAGTGCAAAGAAGGCAATGAAGGCGAGCGGTTACTTCTCGGTCCCAACCAAAAAGTCGGAGCCGATCGCATTGCGGGCCGAGCCCGTGTCCCGCGCAGAAGAGCTTCTCGCATTTTTCAATCAAACACGCCAATCGAAAGAGCAGGCGGCGGCACTCGATCAAATCATCAGGTTCCATCACGAATTCAAGGACCCGAAGACGCAGTTGCAACCGATTGTGCAAAGAATCGAGAATACGGCCGCGCAGAATCAAAAGCTGCATTCACCGCTCACCTTCGAGCTGGTTCTGGGACGTGACGACCTCCTGGAACGGGTTCCGGGGCTAACCACTACGCGACCCGACCTCATCCTGGAGCGTTTGATTTCGGAAGAGGAGGCGCGCCTGATTGAAATTCTACCCAAGCTTCCCGCGGCTAAAGAGCGTCGTGTTCTACAGGCTCTGCCCCGTTCCCTGGGCGATGCCTGGACGAGACGCGCCTGGCAGATGATGAGATCGAACAACTCACGCCTCGTCGCGCAAATCCCAAAAATATTCGTCGAAAACGGCAGGGCCGATGAACTGCAAACCATGCTCGAACGCGCTGTCGGCGAGCATTCGGCTAGCAGCGAAATGATGATCTGGCTTTGCCGCGATCGCGCCAATTGGCCGGTACTCGTTACTCCGGAAATTCTACCGGCAATCCTGTCAGCAATTGAACGCGATCAGCATAACGAAGCCTCGCGCTCTTCGCGCCTGCGCGATCTGCTGCTCGATGATCGCGATCTGATTAGCGATATGTTTGCCGGCGCGGACGTCAGCGTTGCCCGCGACATCATGCGCCGCCTTCTCCTCACCCCTGTCATCGACGATTTAACCAAACGCTCCCTTATGGCTCGCGTGATCAAGTTGTATCCGGAACTGGAAAGCATCGCCACCGGAGCGCAGCCGGAGGACAAAGCCGAATCGTTGATTGTTTCCTGGAGCAGCCTGCACAAGCGCCAGAAAGAATATGAAGAGATCGTAAACAAAAAGATTCCGGAGAATTCGAAGGAGATTGGAGTGGCGCGTTCCTATGGAGATTTGCGCGAAAACTTCGAGTTCAAAGCTGCCAAACAAATGCAAGCCGTGCTGATGCGGCGAAAGTCTGAACTCGAACAGATGTTGCACCGCGCCCGTGGCACTGACTTTTCCAACGCCGACACGTCGCAAATCTCGATCGGCACCATCATCACGTTACGCGAAGCCGAGTCAGGTCAGGAAGAAAGTTATACCGTCCTGGGCGCGTGGGACGGCGACCCCGAACGTCACATTATTTCCTATCAGACTGCAATCGGACAATCGCTCCTCGGCAAAAAACCCGGCGATCGAGTCACACTAAATACCGATCACGGCACCGCCACCTACGAAGTGATCGAGATCAGAGCTGCACCAATCGATGTTGCCCCCACTCCGGTCGAAGGTCATGGCGTAGCGCTGGGCGCGGGATAATCCGGAGGCGACGTTCGCGGCTCTGCCTCTCGTCGGTTCAGTGCTGAGAGCAGTAACCAGATCAAACCCAAGGTCACAACAGTAACCGTGACAACCGACGCGATCCATTTGCCCTTCAGATTTCGTTGAACTTTCCGGCCCGCAAGCATCGCGGCCAAGCAAATGAGCAGCGCTGCGGCGGCAAAATAAATTCCGCTGTTCATCTTCTGGATATCAAGCGCCATCATAAAAAAGCGGGCTGGCAGCGCGCCGCTTTATAATCCCGCGCCATGATTTGGCGAGCCGGAAAAATTCCATCACGATCGTATGGGTCTTATACATCCTATCGGATCATATAAAAAGGCTGCCGCCAGACCCTCTTCCAGCGGAAAAAAAAGTCGCCGGGCATCGGAAAACGCCCAGCGACTGAACTAACGAGATTTAGAATCGCAGTTTACGACTTGGGCGAGGCGGCTGGGCTCGCCTTTTCCTTCTTCGCTCCCTTTTCACCCTTCGCGGCCTTCACTTCCACATCTTTAGCCGTCATGGTGTAGGAGATGTGAACCTTATCGCCCACTTTCACATCGCCATTCACCTTGGTGTTGGAATCACGATCGACCTCCCAACGGTCCTTTCCCTTTTGCACAACGATCATCGAATCGTTTACTTCAAGAACTGGTCCCGTGACTTCGTAGGTCTTGGCGCTGGCAAATGCCATACCGCTTAACGCCAGACTCGCCGCTGCGATCAAACTAAATATTTTTATTTTCATAAGTTTGATCGATTAGACGGCTCGCGCGGAATCTATTCAAGGTTTTTGCGGCAGAACCTCTTCTGCCTAGTAGGGCTAAATCCCTCGAAAAATTATGGTTATTATGAAAACAGGCGAATCGCTACGCTGTAGCGCGCCGCGCTGAAATGCCAGTCCGGCTCGGACCGCGTAAAGATTTGGGACACGACGGCGCCTGTCCCTCCACGTTTCGTTACAAATCAAGGCGAGGAGGTTGGATTTGGCGAACTTGGTTCCGCAGCAGTAGAACTCGCCTCGACTTTGGTCGCGCTCATCACATAGGTAACCGTGACTTTCGCGCCAACTTTGAGATCGGCCGAACCCTTTGTCGTGGCCGGATCGATATCAATTTCGAATTTCTCCGCGCCCTTTTGCACTGTCACCATGCTGCCCGTAGCGGCTAACACCGTCCCAGTGACCTGATAAGTCTTCGCCCCGGCGGCGAATGTTATTCCGCTAAGGATAAAACTCGCTCCCGCGACTAAGCTAAGTGCCATTTTCATCTTCATGCAGTCAATTACGAGCCGCCCAAAGCACGGCGCAACCTTTTAGAAGATGTCGGTCTTCAGGCTGAGCGCGCGCGCGTCTTTCCGATTTAACGATGTAACGCTTCTAACGATTCACCGTGATGTCAGTCATTCCTTCGGCGGTTCCGGCATCGTCCTAATCCCAACCCGCGCGAGATATTCATCCGCTTCTTGCCATGTCGAGCGAAGTCGAGACATCTCTCGCTATTTTCGGTGGATTTCTACTCCTTTGGCGGCTCCGGCATCGTCCTAATGCCGACTCGCGCCAGATATTCATCGGCTTGCAGCAAGTCCGTCCCCGCGCGTTCAATGATCTTGAGCAGATTATCCATCGACGAAACTTCTTCGAGCTGTTCGGTCAGGAACCACTGCAAAAAATTGATGGTGATGTAGTCGTTCTGCTTCCGCGCCAATCCCACCAGGCCATTGATTTGCTGAGTTACGTGAATTTCCTGGTCGAGCGAAAGCTTCACCGCATCGCGCGCGGTTTTGAATTTGGATTTCGGCGCGTCGATCGCCGGAATCACCACTCGCCCGCCGGCATCGACAACGTATTTAATGAAGCGCAACGCATGTCCCTTTTCTTCCTCCGCCTGCTGAAAAAAATGCTGCGATAACTGCGGCAACGCCTCAGCCGCAAAATGCGCCGCAATCGCGTAATACTGCAACTCCGCGCTAAATTCATAGCCGATTTGTTCATTGATGGCGTCGATGACTTTTTGGCTCGTTAACATAACGAGAGCTTACCGCGGATTATCCGCCTTTCCACCGACTACGGCTCGGCAGGCAGACGCAAATTAAAGACCCGTGACTTTGCATGCGACAGCGCCATCATCCATGGCCGTAGTGCTGCTTGTGCGCGGACCGGGATCAATCCGAGGGAATGATTCGAGATCTGGGCGCGCCGTGGTTGTTCCGCCGATAGTTGCGTGCCGCCAAATTATCATTGCGCGAACTTTTGTGAGACGGCTTGGAAAGGGAAGGTCCAGGTCTAAAGAAAATTGAGGGTTGATCAGCTCCGCCACAGACTATCGCGTGCCGGTCGAGCCTGACGGCTACGAAAAAAAGCCCAGCCCCGAAATCTTCGGGGCTGGGTTCTGGCGATGTCCTACTCTCGCGCGGCCTATCGCCGCACTACCATCGGGGCTGCAGCGTTTCACTGCCGTGTTCGGAATGGGAACGGGTGGTGCCACTGCGCTATTATCACCAGAGGTCCGAGCCGGACTGGCGGTTTCGCTGCCTCGCAGCGACGCCAGCGCGGGGCGGCATCTCTGATGACAATGTCGATCTTTCAAAGAACATACTGATTCGTTGATATCTACACACAGAGCGCTCGAAAACACACATTAAGGCTTCGTTTTGTTTTGAGATCATTTGATCTTCTCTGTTTGCGATAGCCGGGATCGACGATCCCGGCTACAGCGTAACAGAAAAGTAAATGATCAAGCCAAACGGGTTATTAGTATTACTTAGCTAAATACATTACTGCACTTACACCAGTAACCTATCAACGTGGTGGTCTACCACGACCCTTC
>Ga0209805_1001144_pt1 | contig 16292 bp, 14 predicted proteins | sample GraSoiAngelo_148_FD_185905 | JGI IMG/M metagenome (GOLD analysis project Ga0209805, IMG submission 185905) | Grasslands soil microbial communities from the Angelo Coastal Reserve, California, USA - 14_1009_09_20cm (SPAdes) (version 2) | ecosystem: Environmental > Terrestrial > Soil > Grasslands ... | reverse complement strand
ACCGGATCCGTGGATTCCAGCATCGCGACCATCGCAAGGCCGGCATCACCGCGACCGACGCGGTCTATCCGTACGCGCGTGATCATCTGCACTTCCCCGAGCAGATCACCCGGGACGGGCTCGAGCCGCACAAGGTGCGCGAGCTCTGGTACTGGGGCGCCGACGAGCCCGACGTCATCGTCGACGTCACCGACTCGATCGATCGCCAGATCGCCGGATTGATTCGTCACGAGAGCCAGGTGCCCGGCTTCAACGTGCCGGAGGGTCATACGATCGGCGAGCGCGTGAAGAAGAACGCCGCCGAGCACGCTGAGGGCTACGGGTTCCAGTACGGCGCAGTCTTCAGGCGCCTCACGGCGCGGAGGTAGCAACCGATGGCAGCCACGATCGCACCGGCCGCACTCAAGAGTCTGCTCACGGGCAAGGAGCCGTTCGCCCTGATCGACGTCAGGGAGGCCGGCGAGTACAACAGTAGCCACATCCCCGGCGCGAGCCTGATCGCGCGCCGGCAGCTGGAGCTTCAGGCGCCGCAGGCGATGCCCTTCAAGGGCACGCCCATCGTGGTGTGTGACGACGACGGCCGGCGCGCCCGGCTCGCCGCGGGAACCCTGGAGCGCATGGGCTATCGCCAGGTCTCGGTGCTCGACGGCGGAATCAACCGCTGGGTCACGGACGGATTCGAGACCGAGTGGGGGATGAACGTTCCGAGCAAGGACTTCGGCGAGAAGGTCGAGGTGGTCGACCACGTGCCCGAGGTCGAGTGCAAGGACCTCGCGGCGCGCATCCAGAAGGGCGAGAAGTTCGTCATCCTCGATTCGCGCACGCCCGAGGAGTTCCGGCGCTTCTGCATCCCCGGCGGCCGCAGCGTGCCCGGGGGCGAGCTGGCGCTGCGCATCACCGACATCGCCGGGGATATCGACAAGGACACGACCATCATCGTGAATTGCGCGGGACGCACGCGCAGCATCATCGGCGCCCGGGTCCTGCAACGCATGGGGATTCCCAGGGTATACGGCCTGAAGAACGGAACCGCCGGCTGGGTGCTCGCCGGGCACAAGCTCGAGACCGGCGCCGATCGCGTGCAGCTTCCCGAGCCGTCGGCGGCGGGAGTCGCTGCGGCCGAAGCCTACGCCGCCAAGCTGGCCGCTGAGGACGGCGTCCGCTATCTCGACATCCCAGCCCTGAAGAGCGTGATGGCGCGCCGCGACCAGGGGACGATCTACCTGATCGACGTGCGGACCGCCGAGGAATACTCGGCCGGTCACATCCCGGGCTTCAGGTGGTTCCCCGGCGGCCAGGCGGTGCAGCGCTCCGACGACGTGGCCGTCGTCAAGAACTGTCAGATCGTCTTCGCGTGCGACAAGAAGGCGCGCGCCACCTTGATCGCCTCGTGGTATCGGCAGATGGGATTTCGCGAGGTCTTCGCCGTCGACGGCGGCACGACCGCCTGGACGGCGAGCGGCGGCGCGCTCGAGCGAGGGCTGACGGAGGAGACCCCCGCCGGCTATCAGGAGGCGCGCGCGAAGGCGAAGTCGATCTCGCCGCGCGACCTGCAGGCCTCGCCACCGGCGACCGTGATCTTCGTCGATACGAGCCAGGACTTCGCCCGCGGTCACGTGCCCGGTGCGCGCTGGGCGCCGCGCGGGTGGCTCGAGCTCTGGATCGGCGACATCGCTCCGTCGAAGAGCGCGCCGATCGCGGTCACCTGCGCGGACGGCCGCGGCTCGGCGCTCGCCGCCGCGACCCTCGGCGAGCTCGGCTATCAGAATGTCTCGATTCTCGAGGGCGGGATGGCCGCGTGGCGCGAGGCGGGCCTGCCGGTGGAAAAGGGCCTCGCCGGAGTAATGGCGCCGCCCACCGACGTCGTGCCGGCCGGGCCGGACCGGAACTTCGCCGACATGCAGAACTATCTCAGGTGGGAAGAGGCGCTGGGACACAAGTACGCGCCGTCGCAGCCTCTAGCGTAAGGAGTCGACCCACGGTCGCGACCACGCGGCTCTACCTCGAGCCCGAGCACGGCTTCGAGGCCGACGCTCGGGTGGTCGAGGTGAGCGAGCGCGCTCTGGCGTTCGACCGCACCTGCTTCTATCCGGGCGGCGGGGGCCAGCCCGCCGACGATGGCACCGTGCGAATCGGTGACGATGAGCCACTGGCGATCGTCTCCACCCACGCCGACGCCGACGAGATCGTCTGGCACGTCACGCAGAGCTCGCCCCCAGCGGATCTCCTCGGCCGGCCGGCGAAGCTGATCGTGAACAAGGCCAAGCGGCTCGCGCTCACGCGCTACCACACGGTGCTGCACGTCCTGAACACGATCGCGCTCCGCGACTACGGCGGCTGGATCACCGGCGTACAGATCGGCGTGGACCAGTCGAGGATCGACTTCAAGCTGGACGCGCTGTCCGCGGCGCTGTGCGCGGAGCTCGAGGGCAAGGTCAACGCCGTGGTCGCCCGCGACCACGCGGTCACGGCGTACTACGTCTCGGAAGAGGAGTTTCGGGCGCGCGACGATTTGCGGCGGACGCTCGGGGCCAAGCCGCCCGTGTCCAACGGCCGCGTCCGGGTGGTCGAGATCGAGGGATTCGACGCTCAGGCGTGCGGAGGAACGCACGTCGAGACGACGTCGCAAGTCGGGCGCTTCGCGATCGTCCGCACCGAGAACAAGGGCAGGATCAACAAGCGACTGTACGTCCGGCTCGACGACACGAGGCCGCGAGCCGAGGGGAGGTAGCGATGGCTGTCGAGTTCGGTGTGCTGATACCCACGCGCGAGGCCGTCATGTCCGGTCATCCGGAGACGGCGCCGCTCCTGACCATGGCCGAGCGCGCGGAGGCGGCAGGCTTCGACTCCGTGTGGATCGGGGACTCGCTGATCGCCCGGCCCCGACACGAGCCGCTCACGTTGATGGCGGCGATCGCCGGGCGCACCCGGCGCGTGCGCCTCGGCACCGGTGTGCTCCTGCCGGCGCTGCGCAATCCGGTGGTGCTGGCCCATATCGTCGGCACGCTCGATCGCGCGGCGGAGGGCCGCGTCATCCTGGGCGTCGGCTTCGCCGCCGACAACCCGTCGATCCGCAAGGAGTTCGCCGCCGCCGGCGTGCCCTTCGAGCGGCGGATCGGCCGCTTTCTCGAGACGCTCGAGATCTGTCAGGCGCTCTGGCGTCGCGATCACGTGAGCTTTCAGGGCAAGCACTTCACGCTCGACGACGTGACGATGGAGCCCAAGCCCCACCGGCCGGGCGGCCCGCCGATCTGGATCGGCGGCAGCGGACCGACGGCGCTGCGCGAGGCGGCGCGCTTCGACGCGTGGTTCCCGACCGGGCCCAGCGTGGAGTTCTTCGCCGAGCACTTCCCGGGCGTACAGAATGCGGCGCGCGCCGCCGGGCGCTCGCCCGACGCGGTGACCGGCGCGGCGTACGTCACTCTGGCGCTCGATTCGAACCGCGCGGCCGCCGAGCAGCGGCTCAACACGTTTCTCGAAACGTACTACTCGGCGCCGGCGCGGACGATCCTGGCCCGCCAGGCGGCGTACGCGGGGCCGATCGAGGGCTGCGCGGAATGGCTCCAGCGCTGGATCGACGCCGGCGCGCGCCATTTCACGCTGCGCTTCGCCGGAGGCGATCAGCTCCAGCAGGTGGACGAGGCGGCGTCGAAGCTTTTGCCGAGGCTCAAGCGCGGCTAGCCTCGCCGCGGCAGGGGCGCGGGGCGCGAGCCGAGTTACGCGAGCTCGACCTCGGCGCTCATCGCGATGGTCCCCTCGGGCGTGACGGCCCAGAGCTCGCAGCCGCCGCCGGCCGCCGTCGGCCGCCCGCGCAGCTCGAACGGCGCCGTGTCGAAGAGGGGCGCCCGCGCCTGCGTCGTGTAGGCGGCGATCCGGCGGCCGGGATTCCGATCGCGCGCGAAATCGATGAGCAGGGTCGTCGTCAGCGGGCCGTGCACGACCAGACCGGGATAGCCTTCGACGTCCATCGCCCAGGCCCGGTCGTAGTGGATCCGGTGGCTGTTGAAGGTCAGCGCCGAGTAGCGGAAGAGCATGACCGGATCCGGCGTCACGAGCTGCCGCCACGGCACGTCGGTGGGCGCCGCGTCGCGACGCGGCGCCTGATTGCGCTCGCCCACCTTGACCTCGTCGCGGAACACCGTCCGGCGCTCGTCCTCGAGTGCGATGCCCTGGGGCCCGTACACGCGGCTGGTCACGGTGGCGAACACGAGCGTGCCGGTGCCGCCGTGCTTCACCGAGATGTCGGCCAGCCTGGTCTCGCGCCGCACGGTCTCGCCGACGCGCACCGCGCCGTGGTAGCGCACGCGCTCTCCCGCGAACATGCGGCGGGGCATTGCCATCGGCGGGACCACCCCCGTATCCTGCGGGCTTCCGTCGGGCCGCAGCGCGTCCGACGCAACCCTGGGCAAGAAGTAGAGCGCGAGCCACGCCGGCGGCAGCACGTCGCCCTCGCGAAATTCTGGGTCGGGCCGTCCGAGCGCCAGCCGCAAGAAGCTCGCGGGGCCGGCGTGGATCACGTCGGTCGCGATCTGGGTTCGGCCGATGTGCGTTCGGAGGTCGTCGAGGTCGAGAGTGGTCGGCATGGCGTCCCTATCGATCGCGGAAGCGTTCGATCACGGTCTTGCCGTAGCGCAGCACGTCGTCGGGCGTCTTCACCTGGGCGGGAAGCCCGGCCGCCGAGCTGACCGGCACCGCCACGCGCGTCACGCCGCGCCGGGCGAGCGCCTCGATCTCTTCGGGTGTGGTCGGCGCCGACACGGTGATCTCGATCTCGGCGGGATTGCGGCCGGCTTCCTCGGCGGCCCGGCGCATCTCGTCGAGGAGCTCGGGCGGGGCGCCGCGCGCCGGGAAATAACCGTCGCCCAGGCGCCCCGCTCGCCGCGCCGCCGCGCGCGTGTCGCCGCCCACGATGATCGGGATCTTTCGGTCGGCAGGCAGCGGCCGGCAGAAGACCTCGTTGAACGAGACGAAGCGACCCGTGAAGCTCGCGCGGTCCTGGCTCCAGAGGGTGCGCATGGCCGCGACGTACTCGTCGGTGCGCGCCCCTCGATCCTCGAAGGGAACTCCGAGGGTCGCGAACTCCTCGGCCAGCCAGCCCACGCCGATTCCCAGGAGCACGCGACGTCCGCCGGCCAGGTGATCGAGCGTGGCGACGGCCTTGGCCGTGACCACGGGATTGCGCTGCGGCAGGATCAGGATCGCCGTGCCGAGCTTGAGCGTGCGCGTCGCGGAGGCGATGTAGGCGAGCCAGATCAACGGGTCCGGGATCGGTAAGTCTTCGAGCCCCGAGCCCATGCGGCCCGTCTCCGAGTACGGGTAGCGCGACTGGTAGCCGTGGGGCACCACGACGTGCTCCACGGTCCAGATCGAATCGAAGCCGGCGGCCTCGGCGGCCTGGGCGAGCTCGACGGCCGCCGGGCCGCTCGCGTAGCGACCGAGGCTCGCGTACCGCAGCCCGAAGTTCATTTATCGAGGGCTCGAGGCCGGGACCACCGAGGGTGGCGAGTGACAGGCACGTGTGGCTCCGCTCGCCCGATCAACCCTTTTTGTCGCCCGCTCGGCCATTGTCGCCCGCTCAGCCCTTGTGCTCCTGCAGGCATTGGAGAGCTAGCCCGCCGTGGCTCCAGGCCGCGCCGGCGGCCATCGCCATCGCGACGAACGTCGTCTCCGCGAGCTCCGCGTCGGAGGCGCCGGCGGTCGCCGCCTTCTTCGTGTGGGCGTCGATGCACCAGGGACACTGCGTGATCTGGGCGATGCCAAGCGCGATGAGCTCCTTGGTCTTGCCCGGGATCGCGCCGTCCTTGAACGCCTTCTGATCGAACTCGAGGAACGCGCGGTACGTCTCCGGCACGAGCTCGCGCATGCGCTTGAACTGCGTCTTCACGTCGACGTCGTGAAACTGCATCACTTCCTCCTTGGACTAGTGCCGCTACTTCAGGCCGTAGAACCCTTTGGCGCCGCCCGCCAGGATCTGGCGCTTCGTCTCCGCCGACAGCTCCTGCCGGTCGGCGATCAGCTTCGGCGCGCCGGGAAAGAAGCCGTCGGGGTGCGGGTAGTCGGTGGCCCAGAGGATCTTGTGCGGGCCGATGTAGTCGGCGAGCACCGAGAGGCTGCCCTCGACGGGCTCGAACGAGATCCAGCAGTTGCGCTGGAAGAGCTCGCTCGGGCGCATCGTCAGGCCCGAGTCGTTGAAGCCCTGGTCGTCGAAGTGGCGATCCATCCGGTCGAGCCACGGCGCGATCCAGCCGCCGCCCGACTCCATAAAGCCGATGCGCACCTTCGGGTAGCGATCGCACACGCCTTCCCAGATCACGCTCATCGCCGCCAGCATCATCTCCATCGTGTGCGAGATGATGTGCCGCGCGCCGCGGTTCTTGAACCGGTCGACGCCCACCTGGGGCATGCCGCCGCTGGCGCCCTCGTGTAGGCCGATCGCGAAGTCGAGCTCCTCCACCTCGTTCCAGAACGGTGCGTAGTCCGGGTGGTGGAGCAGCCGGCCGTTGTACGGATTGGGCCGCAGGAAACCGCCGCGCATGCCGAGCTCCTTGCGCGCGAAGCGCATCTCCTCGATCGCCGCCGGGATCGACTGCATCGGCAGCATCGCGACGCCGAAGAGCCGATCGGGGTAGGGCTTGCAGTAGTCGGCGAGCCAGCGGTTGTAGGCCCGGCACATCGCGGCGGCGAGCCCGGGGTCCTGGACGGCGCCGCTGAACAGACCGATGCTCGGATAGAGGAAGGCCGCGTCGATGCCGTCGAGGTCCATGTCCGGGATCCGCGCGTGCGGATCGAACCCGCCCGGGCGCCCCTCGACGTATCTCATGGTCGCTTCGTTGATCTTGCCGTCACGGGCGCCGATCCCGCCGATGGCGCCCATGCCCTTCGGGCTCCCCAGCACCTTGCCCTCGACGAGCAAGCGCTCCTTGCCGTCGGTGTCGATGATCATCTTCGGCGCGCGGTCGCGATAGGCGGGGTCGATGTACTTGTCCCAGATGTCGATCGGTTCGAGGATGTGACCGTCTGCGTCGATGACGTCGTACGTGCGCGCCATGGTCGGTCTCCCTTCGGTCCGGAAGCTTCGCCCGATGCCCTGCCGGGTCCCCAGAGGATTGCGTTTCTCGGCGGCGGAGTCAAGGACGCGCTTGAAGGCTGCTACACTACCGCGCGTCAATTGGTAGCCGTCCCCCGAACCGGAGGAGAGCATGTCGCACATGAAGAGCCTCGTCGTCACTAGTCTGCTCCTCGGCCTCGTCGCCGCCGCGCGACCGGCCCCGGCGCAGACGATCCTCACGATGTCTTCGTGGGTCTCGCCGCAGCACCATCTGACCGCCAACGTGCTGCAGGTGTGGGCGAACGACGTCGAGAAGGCGACCGGCGGCCGCGTGAAGTTCACGATGCTGCCCAAGCACCCGTCGGCCCCTCCGGGCACCTTCGACGCCGTGCGCGACGGTCTCGTGGACCTGTCGTTCGTCACCGCGAGCTACACGCCGGCGCGCCACATCCTGCCGCTGATGCCGGAGCTGCCCGGGAGCGGTGACACCGCGCTCGTGAACTCGGTCGCCTACTCGCGAATCCACTGGAAGTACTTCCAGAAGGTCGGCGAGTACCGGGGCGTGAAGCTCCTGGGGGTGTTCACCCACGGCCCGGGCCAGATGTTCACCAAGAAGCCCGTCGCCTCCATCGGCGACGTGCAGGGTCTCAAGATCCGCACCGGCGGCGGCGTCGCCGAGCAGGTGGCCAAGGCGCTCGGGGCCTCCGCCTTCGTGAAGCCGGCGCCCGAATCGTACGAGCTGCTGAGCTCGGGCGTCGCCGACAGCGTGTTCTTCCCGCTCGAGTCGATCATCTCGTTCAAGCTCGACACCGTGCTCGAGCAGGCGACCTTGTTCCCGGGCGGGATGTACAGCTCCGCGTTCGGGTTCTTCATGAACGAGGAGAAGTGGAACAAGCTGCCCAAGCAAGACCAGGACGCGATCGAGAAGATCTCCGGTGAGTACATCGCGCGGCTCGCCGGCAATTCGTGGGACGAAGCGGACCGGAAGGGGATGGAGGCGCTGAAGAAGTCGGGCGTGAAGATCGTCCACGCCAACCCGGCTTTCGTCGCCGAGGTCAAGAAGCGCTCGGCGCCGATCGTCGAGGAGTGGATCAAGCAGGCGAGCGCCAAGGGCGTGGACGCCGCCAGGATCCTCACCGAGTTCCAGGACGAGCTGAAGAAGGTCGCCGCCGGCAAGTGACCGTGTCCGATCTCCGGTGGCGGCGGCGCGCCGACGTCGCCCTCGGCGCGGCCGCGGCGGCCATCCTCCTGGCGATGATGGCCCTCACGGTGGTCGACGTGGTCGCCCGCTACGTCTTCAGCCGGCCGGTCCGCGGCGCGTTCGAGGTCACCGAGCTGATGCTGCTCGTGTTGATCTTCGCCGGGCTGCCGCTCGTTTCGTTCACCGACGAGCACGCGGTGATGGACTTCATCGATCGTGTCCTCGGCCCCCGCGCCCAGCGCTGGCTCGAGCGTCTCGTGCAGGCCGCGTGCGCGGCGTTCATGTTCCTGCTGACCTGGCTCGTGTGGCGCAAGGCCGACCGGATCTGGGCGTATCGTGACGCTACCGACGTGCTGCGCATCGTGTACGGGCCGTTCGTGTACTTCATGGCGATCACCCTCGGGCTGGCCGGGCTGATCCACTTCTACAAGGTGGTCGAGCGGCGATGATCGAGGGGCTGGCCGGCCTCACGCTGATGATGCTGCTCTGCTGTGTCAGGATCCCGATCTCGTTTTCGATGGCGATCGTCGGAATCGCCGGCTACGCCTACATGCGCGACTGGAACTGGACGGTCGCGTTCGCGATGACGCAGACCAAGCTCTACGAGACCGGGCGCAACTACACCCTGTCGGTGGTGCCGCTCTTCATCCTGATGGGGAACTTCGTCACCCGGGCCGGCATGTCGCAGGAGCTGTTCCGGGCCGCCTACGCCTTCATCGGCCACCTGCGCGGCGGGCTGGCCATGGCCACCATCTGGGCCTCGGCCGGATTCGGCGGGATCTGCGGCTCGTCGATCGCGACGGCGGCGACCTTCGCCAAGGTCGCCTATCCCTCGATGAAGCGCTTTGGGTATTCGGATCGACTCGCCGCGGGTGTGGTCGCGGGCGGGGGCACGCTCGGCATCATGATCCCGCCCTCGACGATCATGGTGATCTACGGTATCTTCACCGAGACCAACATCGGCAAGCTGTTCGCGGCCGGCGTCGTGCCGGGGCTCGTGGGCGCGCTGCTCCTGTGCGGCGCGGTGCAGTACATGACCTGGCGCGATCCACGGTCGGGACCGCCCGGCGAGCGCTCGACCTGGCCGGAGCGCTATCGGGCGCTCAAGGACGTGTGGGCGGTGGCGGCGCTCTTCTTCTTCGTGATGGGCGGCATCTACGGCGGTCTCTTCACCGCCACCGAGGGCGCCGCCATGGGCGCCTTTGGCGCGATGGTGTTCGCGCTGGGGCGGCGCGCGCTCACGTGGCGGACCCTCTACGCCGCGCTGCTCGAGAGCGCGCGCACGACCGCGATGCTGTTCATGATCCTGATCGGCGCCCTGATCTTCGCCGAGTTCATCAACATCCCCACGATGCCCGCCGATCTCAAGAGCTGGGTCACCCGCTTCAACGTGAGCCCGACCATGGTGGTGGCGGCGATCTGCGCGATCTACGTCGTGCTCGGCACCGCGATGGAAGAGCTGTCGATGATCCTGCTCACGATCCCGGTGTTCTTCCCGGTCATCGTGCACCTGGGCTTCAATCCGGTGTGGTTCGGGATCATCATCGTGTGCGTGGTGGAAATCGGGCTCATCAGTCCACCGGTCGGCATGAACATGTTCGTGCTCCGGACCCTGCTCCCCGAGGTGAGCACGTCGACCGTCTTCAGCGGCGTGCTGCCGTTCATGTGGGCCGATATCGTCCGTCTCGCCATGCTGGTCGCCTTCCCGTGGCTCTCGCTGTGGCTGCCGAGCATGATGCGGTGAAACTCCTCGGCCCGACCTCTCAGAAGGAGACGATCATGCGCCTGCGTTCCGCCGTCGCGATCCTGACCACCGTGCTCGCCGCCTCGGGCTGCGCGAGCACCGTCCAGCGTCCGGCCGATCTCACCCAGCTCAGCGTCACGGATGCCGCGCAGTTGATCCGCGACGGCAGAGTCACCAGCGTCGAGCTGACCCAGGCGTACATCGCGCGAGCCGAGGCGAACCCGGGCCTCAATGCGTACGTCACCCTGGACCGGAGCGGGGCGATGGCCGCCGCGCGGCGGGCCGACGCCGACATGGTGGCCCGAAAGACGGTGGGCCCGCTGCACGGCGTGCCGCTGGTCGTCAAGGACAACACCCACGTTGCCGGCTTGCCGAACACGGCGGCCACCCCGGCGCTGCGCGGCTTCGTTCCCAGGGAGAACGCGCCGACCGTCCAGAAGCTCGTCGACGCGGGCGCGGTCGTCCTCGGCAAGACGAACATGCACGAGCTCGCCTTCGGCATCTCCGGCTACAACGAGGGATTCTTCACCGCGCAGCCGATCGGCACCCGCAATCCGTACGATCGCACGCGCATCGCGGGCGGTAGCTCCAGCGGGACCGGCGCGGCGATCGGCGCGCGGCTGGCGCCGGGGGGACTCGGCAGCGACACCGGCGGCTCGGTGCGGATTCCCGCGGCGTTGTCGGGCGGCGCCGGACTACGCCCGACCATCGGCCGCTACAGCCAGGACGGCGTCACGCCGATCTCACACTCGCGGGATACGGTCGGGCCGATGGCGCAGACGGTCTCCGACGTGGCCCTGCTCGACGCGGTCATCACCGGCGGCCGGACGCCGGCGCCGGCGCCGCTGAGCGGCGTGAGGCTCGGGATCTATCGCGGCTACTTCTTCACGGATCTGGACGCCGATACGCGCACGGTCACGGAGGGCGCGCTCGAAAAGCTCCGCCGGGTGGGCGTCACGATCGTCGACGTGGACATGCCGGATCTGCAGAAGGCGAACGACGCGGTCAGCTTTCCGGTGGCCCTCTACGAGGCGTACGACGACCTCAAGGCTTATCTCGCCCGGTACCAGACCGGTGTGAGCGTGGAGCAGCTGGCCGCCCAGATCGCGAGCAAGGACGTGAAGGGAACCTATGACGGTCTGGTCGTGCCGCGGAAGCTTCTGGCGCCGAACGGCGTCGTGGACGCCGCACCGGTGTACGCCGCGGCCATCCGGGACGGGCGCCCGGCGCTGCTCAAGCTCTTCACCGACACGTTCCAGCGCCACGGCATCGACGCGCTGATCAGCCCGACCACGCCGGCCGTCGCCGCGACTCAGGGTCCCGAGGCGAGCAGCCTGCCGACGTTCCTGCTGTTCATCCGCAACACGGATCCGGGGAGCAACGCGGGGATTCCCGGGCTGACGATCCCGGCTGGTCTCGGGTCGTCCACCGGGCTGCCGGTCGGCATCTCGCTCGATGGGCCGCGGGGCAGCGATCAGCGCCTGCTCGCGATCGGGATCGCGATCGAGCGCGTGCTGGGCCGGACGCCGCCGCCGGGAGGCTAGCGGTCGCGCGGCGGGTCTCGTGCTGATTCCGCTGCTGACGCCTCACCGAGCCGGGCGGAGCCGCGACGCGATGACGAAGGCGGCCAGCGGCGCCGCCACGAAGCTTCCGAAGAGCCATGTGCCGGCGAGCGCCGCCGCCGGGCGCGACGCGCTCCCGGCCAGGCCGGCCGTGTTGGCGATGACGCCGGACAGCGCGGCGCCGAGGGCGACGGCGAAGAGCTGGGTGCTCGGAATCATCGACGCCGTCAGGGCGCCCTCGTCCGGGCGCGCCGAGGACAGGATGGCGGTGCCGATGTGGGCCCAGCACGTCCCGATTCCGATTCCCACGAGCATGAGCGACACCGCGATTGCCGCCACCGGCCCCGTGGCGATCGTGAAGAAGAGGCCGGTGAATCCCGCCGCGCTCAGGAGGGGGCCGAGCATGATCACCGTGCGTGACCGCGCCGGAGAGACGCGAGCGCTCAGGAGCGTGCCCGTCGTCCACGAGAGCGACTGCACCGCGTAGAGATATCCGGCGGCCGCGGGCGTCACGTCGTGCAGCACCTGCACCAGCAGCGGGACGTAGACGCCGCCGGGCGTGGTCGACATTCCGAGCAGGAAAACCATCCAGAACGCCTTCCCGATCCGGCTCCGGAGCGACAGCATGCCCGTGGGAAAGAGCCGTGTCGGCGTTCGGCCGTCGAGGCGAAGCATGAGAGCCACGGACGCGATCGCGGCGGCCAAGAGCGCGGCGCGCGCCCATGCGCGTTCCGTGTTCGCGATCGAGCCGATACCGAGCACGCTCGCGCAGATGAGCGTGAGTCGTCCAAAGGGCACTCGCGTCGCTCTCGCGTCGCGCGTCTCGGATCGGGGCAGGATGCTCCACGTCAGCGCGCCGGCCACCAGCGCCATCGGCGCCATCGCCCAGAACGCGGCGCGCCAGTGCCCGAGCCCCGCGAGGACCCCGCCCACGACGGGCCCGCCGAGCGCCGGGATCGCCCATGCGCATGAGATCACGGTGAGCATGCGCTGCCACAGGGCTTCGGGGAAGAGCTCGCGCACCATGCTGTGCGCCAACGCGATCAGCACGCCGCCGCCGAGCCCCTGCAGCGCGCGGCCCCCGACGACCACCGGCATGCTCGGCGCCGAGGCGCAGATCGCCGCGCCCACGACGAACACACCGACGGCGAGGCCGACAGTGCGCCGCATGCCCATCTTGAGCACCACGACCGAGCTTCCGGCGCTGCCGAGGATCGAGCCGACGGCGTACGCGGTCGAGGCCCATGCGTAGATCGCGAGCCCGCCGATCTCGGCGATGGCCGAGGGCAGGACCGTGGCGGTGATGAACGCGCCGAACGCGGGCGCGAGGATACTGGAGACGACGACCAGAGCCGAGAGGACGGGCGGCGGCTGGCGCGACGCTGCCCCGGGGCCGACTTGCACGGCCGAGACATACCGCCACCGGCGGCGGCTGTCAACGAGCGGCGGCTAACGTCTCAGCGAAAGAGCCCGCGGAACCAGCCGGCGATGTCGCGCACGATCGGCGCCTCGGTGAACGAATCGCACGACGCGGGCTCGCTGCCCTGACGGAAGGCCTCGTTGATCGAGTCTTCGCCGCCGCAGACGCGCCGGCCGGTCTCCGAGTCCACCCGCGTCATGACGATGCCGGGCGGCGGCGTGAACGGCGAGGGCGGTGTCTTGCGGATCGCCTTCACCATGACGTCGGCCCAGATTGGCAGTGCGATGTCCGCGCCGGCGAGCCCGATCGAGCGCGCGTCGTCGGCGCCCACCCACACGCCGACGACCAGGTCGGGCGTATAGCCGACGAACCACGCGTCGCGCAGACCGTCGGTCGTCCCGGTCTTTCCGGCGGTGACTTCTTGCAGGCCCCAGCGCGCGCTCGACCCGGCGGTGCCGCGGCGCATGACGCCGCGCATGAGATGGGTGACGATGAAGGCCGATTCGGGCGAGACGACCCGCGTGGGCTCCGGCAGCGGCTTGAGCGAGACCGCCCCGGCGGAGCTGAGCGTGGTCGGCCATACGCGGACTCCGCCGTTGGCGATGGTGGCGAAGGCCGTGGTCATCTCGAGGAGCGTGACTTCCGAGGTCCCGAGCGCCAGCGATGGCACCGGCGCCAGCGAGCTGGTGACGCCGACGGCGCGGGCCACCTTCGTCACGTACGGGAGACCGACGCCCTGAGCGACCAGCGCGGCGGGGACGTTCAGGGATTCTTCGAGGGCCCGGCGTATCGTCACCGGCCCGTGGAAGCGGCCGTCGATGTTGTGCGGCGTCCATTCGCCGCCGCGCGCCGGGATCGCGATGGGCTCGTCCTCGACCAGGGTCGAGGGGGTCAGCTCGCGCGCGCGCGCCTCGAACGCGGCCAGATACACGAGCGGCTTGAAGAGCGAGCCGGGCTGGCGCCGGGCTCTCGTCGCGTGATTGAACTCGCTCTGTGCGAAGCGCCGACCGCCGACGAGGGCGCGGATCTGTCCGGTCGCGGGCTCGATCGCGACCACCGCGGCCTGCAGCGAGTTCGCCGGCTGGCGCCGCGAGCGCTCGGCCTGAGCCAGCCGCTCCCGCACCGCCGCTTCCGCGGCGTCCTGCAGGCGCCGGTCGAGGCTGGTGACCAGCTGCACGCCGCCGAGCGCTTCGCCGCCGCGATGCGCGACTTCGCCGCGCACGAGCTCCATGAACCACGGAGCGGGCGCGGTCGCCTTCTCCGTCGGTCGCGTCGGTCGGGTCATCGCCACGCGCGCCTCGGTCGCGCTCGCCGCGCCGTCCTTCACCATCGCGTCCAGGACGCGGTCGCGCCGGTTCCGAAGAACGGTCGGCGATTCGACGAAGATGCGGTTGGGCGCGCGGATCGCCGCGGCGAGCAGCGCGACCTCGTCGAGGCGGAGCGCTTCGAGGTTCTTGCCGAAGAGGTGACGTGCCCCGGCGCCGACGCCGAGCACCGCGCTGCCCCGCTCCTGACCGAGATAGACGGTGTTGAGGTAGGCCTCCAGGATTTGCGCCTTCGAGTAGCGCGCCTCGAGCACGAAGGCGATGCCGATCTCGCGCGCCTTGCGCCACCAGCTGCGCTCGCGGGTCAGGAACAGCCCGCGCGCGAGCTGCTGCGTGATCGTGCTGGCGCCGCCCACCACGGTGTTCTCGCGGGCGTTGGTGACGGCGGCCCGGGCGACTGCGAGCAGGTCCACGCCGTGATGACGCATGAACCGGCGGTCCTCGGCGGCGATGACCGCGGCGGTGACGGCCAGCGGGATGCGCTCGAGGGGCACCCAGATCTGGATGCGTCCCGCCTGGCTCTCGAACGACGTGATCTCTCGTCCGTCGACGTCCAGGTAGACGATCGGCGGCGCCGTCGCCCTCGGTAACGACAGAGCCCACCATCCCCAGGCGAGCGCGATCAGGCAGAGGATCGGAGTCACCAGCAGGAGGAGCCCGAGGAGGCTGCGTGGTCGTTGCACGAGAAGCTCAGCGCGCCCGCTGCGTGACCACGGCGCGGAGGATGCTCGTCGCCAGGACCTGCGCCATCATCGCCGCCATCGCCACGACGGTTCTCGACCCGAGGCTGGCGACCGTGACTTTCGGCGCCACGCGGTCGGGATCGTGGGCGATACGCTCGAAGGCCCGCCCCAGACGCCGCGCCTTCTGGGTGAGCCCGGCGCCGCGCGCCATCAGCGAGAGGGTCCGACGCCGCGACCGGCTCCTGGTGAACAGGACCGGGGCCGCGACCCCCACCGCGACGGCGAGCGCACCGACCGCGACGGTGCCCGCGTGCCGCCGGAGATGACGCTTCCAATCGGTCACGTTGTGCCGGCGGCGGTCCAGCTCCATCACGATCACGTCGAGCCGCCGGCGCACGTCGGTGATCTCGTCGCCGAGCGCGCGCACGCGGCCGCTCGCGCCATTGTCTTCGATTACGCGAGTCGTTCCTTGGCCCATTGCATGTCCTCCTTCACGGTCTTTCGGGTCACCGCCAGCGGCGCGCCCACCCTTCGCTTCCATCCAACGAGCGCGAGCAAGCCGCCGATCGCCAGCAAGAGCACGGCGACGCCGAGGGCGGCCAGCCAGCCGGGCATCCAGATCGTGAGCGCGAACACCGCCGAGACGAGGAGCATGGTCACGCCGAACACCGCCACCACACCGGCGGCGACGAGCAGCTTCACCATGTCGAGCTCGGCCCTCAGGTCGGCCTTGAGCTCGGCCCGCGCGAGCTCGACCTCTTTCTTGACCAGAAGCGAGATCGTCTCGAGCAGCCGCGTGAGCAGCTGGCGCGTCGAGAGCGATTGGGTCTCGAAATCGATGGGCGCGTGGGATGTCTGTGTTGATGACATGAAACTCTCCTTCGGGAGCGTCACCTCGAGGATCTGTCGCCGGCCGCCGAGGGCGCGGCCGAGCTGGAGCATCTGCCGATAGATCACCTGCCAGTCGTCGAAGGGGAGCGGTCGTCGGGCCACCTCGGTGGCGATGTCGTCGAAGCGGGACAGGAGCGGCCGGGCGTTCTGGTGCGCCTTCGGATTCAGTCGAAACGCCGACCAGACCCGCTGGATCTGGCGCTCGAGCTCCTGCGCCTCGGACGACACCGTCTGGAACATGTCCGGGTGACCGGTCAGCGCCTCGACCGCAAGCGCGTGAGCGCGCGCGACGGCGCCGTTCGGTCCGCGGAGCAGCAGCGCGTTCGGATATAGCACGACGTCGAGCTCACCGCTCCGGAAGTACGCCGACTGCTCGGCGATGTATCCGGTGAAGGCGCCCTCTCCGAGGCGTTGCAGG
>Ga0209805_1001143_pt1 | contig 16295 bp, 19 predicted proteins | sample GraSoiAngelo_148_FD_185905 | JGI IMG/M metagenome (GOLD analysis project Ga0209805, IMG submission 185905) | Grasslands soil microbial communities from the Angelo Coastal Reserve, California, USA - 14_1009_09_20cm (SPAdes) (version 2) | ecosystem: Environmental > Terrestrial > Soil > Grasslands ... | reverse complement strand
GCCGCTCTGGCCGTAGGTCGGGCCGGTCTGCGAGGTCGAGCCCGGGGTGCTGCTCTGGCCAGGCGCGTTCGTCGCGGTCTGGCTGGAGGTAGCGTCGGTATTCGCGCTCGGGCCGCTGGTGACGCCGCTCTGGCTCGAACCCGACTGGTCGGTGGTTGAGGCGGTACCTGTGCTCGCCGCTCCGGTGTTGCTGGTCTGCGAGGAGCTGCTGGCGGGAGTGCCGTAGGACTGGCTCGTGTCGGTGCCCTGGTTCGACGCCGTTGCCGCGCCGCTCGAGGGCTGGTTGCTCATGGACCCGCTCGTCGAACCCTGCGCGTTCGTATCGGTTCCGGTGGCGTTGTTCGCGCTGCTGGCCGTCGAAGTGGTCGCGGTGCCCTGCGCATTCGCCTGCGTCCCAGCGGTCGAGCCGGTCGTCTCGACCGTTCCCGACGTGCCTTCGTTCGACGAGGTGCGCGTGCTCTTGCTGCTGCTGCTGCAGCCGAAGACCAGCGCGGCCACGAGCGCGAGACCATATGCGTACTTCATCTCATGCCTCCTAAGGGATTTTTCGCGGCGCTTTCTCTGGGGACGCCGCACCAAGCGCCGGGAAATCCCCGGCTGCTTCGCAGAGGTAGGCATCGCGCCGCCGCCACGGAAGCTTCTCGGCCGCCCGGCTTGTCCCGCAGTGGACGTGCTAGAAGGCGCTGTGCTCGCACGTTGTCCGAGCTGCCGGAATACCTTCAGCACGGACCGACCGGGACGCCAGGATTGTCCCGTCTGCGGTAAACCGCTGGTCGTCCCCGAGCCACCCGCAGTCCAGCCGACGACCGGCGATCTCGCGCCCGAGCCAGCAGGGACTCCCTGGGAGCGGCGCGCCGAGTTGGGGTTCTTCACAGCATGGATGCAGACGCTGCAGCAAGCACTCCTCGAACCCGGAAAGCTGTTTGCCTCGGCCCGCCTCGACAGAGGCGCCGCCCAGCTGGGATTCGCGGTGCTCAATACGTCCGTGTTCTGGGCGCTCGGACAGCTCCTCGAGCGCCCCCTGCTGATGGGGCAACGCGATCAGCTGCGGCGCATCCTTGAGGGGATGTCGGGCAATCCCGACGTGGCCCCGGTGGTGCAACGCCTGCTCGAGGCGCAACTGCAGGCCAGTTCGCCTTCATGGGTCGTCGCGCTCGCGCTGCTGACGCCGGTGTTCACGTTCCTGCTGCTCTACGTCAACGCCGCGCTGACGCACGGCATCGCCGTCATCCTCGGACAGGCAAAGCGCGGATTCCCTGCCACCTTCGCGGCGTGCGCGTACGCTTGCGCTCCGCTCGCGCTGCTCGCCGTTCCGGCGTGCGGATCGATCGTGGGCCTGATCTGGCTCGTCGCACTCAACGCGGTTGGGATGAAGGTCACCCATCGCATCTCCACGACTGGCGCCGCGGCGTCCGTGCTGGCGCCGTACTTCGTGCTCTGCTGCCTGATGCTCGCCGCGTTCGGAACCCTCACGCTGGCCCTGCGCCGTGCGGTGGGGCAGCCGTGATCGCCCGGGCCGGTCGCCCGTCGGTTCATGCGCTGGCGTTCGCCGGCGTCGCGATCCTGCTGCTCGCGGCCGCCGCCGCCCTGCCGCTCGACGCCCCACCTCTCGCCCTGCTCGCATGTCCGTTCCGAGCCGCGACAGGATTGCCGTGTCCCGGCTGCGGGGCCACCCGCGCTTTCCACTACGCAGTCCGCGGCCGCTTCTCCGAGGCGCTCAGCTTCAGTCCGCTTGCGACGCTGGTCGCCGCCGCGTGCGGCGCGCATGCGGTCTGGACCGCCCTGCGTCTCGCCGGTCTTCCTTTCGCTCCCCGATTGGAGAACACGCCGCGCGCGCGTTGGGTGGCCGCGATCGCTCTACTGGCCAACTGGATCTTCGTCTCCGTGCAGGGGCGCATGTGAGCTGGCTTTGGGTCATCGGCGCCTACCTGTGCGGCTCGATCCCGTTCGGGCTGCTGATCGCAAAGGCAGTCACCGGCGCGGACGTGCGGGCAGTGGGTTCGGGAAACATCGGCGCTACCAACGTGGCGCGCGCCGCCGGCAGACCTGCCGCGATCGCCACCCTGGTCCTCGACGCGCTCAAGGGCGCGATGCCGGTGCTCTTCGCCGCGCGCACGCCCCAGGCTCCGCCGATGCTCGCTTCCGCGTGTGCGTTCGCCGCGGTGCTCGGTCACTGCTTTCCGGTGTGGTTGCGGCTGCGCGGCGGGAAAGGGGTGGCCACCGGATTCGGCGTGGCACTCGCGCTCGCTCCCTGGGCAGCGGCCGCGGGCGCGGTCACCTGGCTCTTGGCCTACAAGCTCCTGAGGATCTCCAGCGTGGGGTCGCTGGCGGGAGTCGCGGTGGCGCTCGGCGTCGCCTCGCTGACCGCCGACCGCTACGCCGTCTACGGTCTGCTCGCCATCGCGCTCCTCATCATCCTCCGCCATCGCCCGAACATCCGCCGCCTCCTCGCCCGGCAGGAAGGCCAGGCGCCGCCGCCGAAGGGGACTTGACGGCGCAGCCGTTCGCTGCGCCAGCGGTTGCGGAGACAGCCTTGAGCGCGAGCCCCCGCACGCACGTGCCTTGTGGGCAGCAGCGCACGGGGCCACCGTGCCCTCGGCAAACTTCAGGAGAACAGATGGCCACCTACGATCGTACGCAGGGCACGACCAGCGCTCCGAGCGAGGCCGACTCTCGCCTTGACCGTCCCCTGCGTCTGGACTGGAGCGCGCTCTTTGGCGGCGCGCTGATCGGCTGGGGCGTGATGCTGGTCCTGGCCCTCGTGGCAATGGCCGCCGGACTCGCGGTCGTCGACCCGTTCGTGGCGCGCCCCGCCGCGTCCAACGCCGGAGCTGCGATCTGGGGAGCGATCAGCGCCATCATCGCCTCGTTCATCGGCGCCTTCGCCGTGGTCCGCTTCGCCGGCGACCGGCGCCGGAACTGGAGCCTGATCCACGGCGCGGTGTCCTGGAGCATGTCGATGCTGCTCGCCGGCATGATCGCGCTCTTCGTGTCCGGCGTCGCCGCCTTCTCCCGCACGCCGGTGAGCAACACCGCCCTGCATCGGGGCACGCGCGGGCAGACGGCAGCGCTGGTCGAGACCACCGGCAACGGACCTCTGGTGGCGGTCTTCGCCACCGCCGGCGCGGTGCTCGCTCTCGTGGGGTCGCTGCTCGGCGCGCTCGCCGCCGCCAGCCGGTCGAGCGGGGTGCCGTTCTCGGACGAGTTCCGCATGAAACGGCGCCCGCAGAATGGCCACCAGCCGACGAGCCCGCTCACGGCGGCCGAGGTTCGCAGGGACGAGACGACGATCCTGCCCCCGACGCATTGAGGCGCGGATCAGCCGATCTCCTCGTTGAATCCCTTCTCGAACAGATCCGCAATCGCATCGGCGCATTGCTGGGCCTGCTCGCCTTCGGCTCGCACGGTGACGCTGGTCCCCATGGGCGCCGCCAGCATCAGCACGCCCATGATGCTTTTGCCGTTGACCGGCTGACCATCCTTCACCAGCGTGACGTCGCAAGGAAACCGGTTGGCGGTCTGCACGATCAGCGCAGCAGGGCGCGCGTGCACGCCCAGCTTGTTGCGCACCGTGCAAGTCTTCTCGATCGCCTCGTCCGCCATCGTCTCGCTCTGAGTATTAGAGAAATCGCGCTCCCACGACCAGCCCGACTCCCAGCGCGATGTACACGGCCCGCGTCGCCCCCAGGCGCGGTACCGTCGCCCAGGCGAGCACGATCATCGAGGCCACCATCACCGCCTCGAAAGGCCGGCCCGGAAGGCCCGCGTGCAACACTCCCCGTGCCGCCACGGCGCCAGCCAGGGCGGCGCCGCACGCCTTCAGGAACGGCGTCCCGCTCGACATGTGCGCGCGCGCGACGGCATCCACGACGCCCTCGGCGCGCAGATAGCCCGTGGCGAACAACCAGAGCCGCACCGGCAGGTGGACGGCGTTGTAGAGCACGAGGAACACGAGCACGCAGCCCATGCCCAGGAAAGGCTGCGTCGCGGCGGCGGCCAGAGCCGCCACGGGGCGCAGCGCAAGCCAGAAGAATCCGTCGCCGAGAGCGGCGAACGGCGGCCCGAGCGCGCTCTTGAAGCTCGAGACGATCTGCGGCGGCGCCTCTCCGTTTGCGACGCGCTCCTCGAGCCTCACCGCTCCGCCGAGGATCGCCGCCGCCAGGTAGGGATGGCAGTTGAAGAACTCGAGGTGGCGTGCAACGGCCTTGGCGCGCTCCACCGGATCCGGATACAGCTCCGCGAGCGCCGGCGAGATGGCGTCGGCAAATCCGAGGTTCTGCATCCCGCGCGGATTCCATGCTGCCTGGAGGAACAAGGAGCGCAGGAAGACGCGCCCGAGCGCAGCCACCGATACGCGCCGCCCCGGCCGCGTGAGCACGGCGGCGGGGATCACCGCAGGCCCCGGAAGGCGAGGGTGATGGCGACCACCGTCACCGCGCAGATCGCGGCCAAGGCCGGCGCGCGGGGATCGCGGATGGCCCGCACCGCGCACGCGGCAGCCACGGCCCAGACGACGTGCCAGGATCCTTCCAGCGCGGGGAGGGCAAGGGCGCCGCACTTCAGGCGCGCCAGGGCGACGAGCGGCGAGGCGAGCACTCCGAGCGCGCAGATGCCGGCCGCGGCCCCGAAAGGCAACAGGAGCCCGCGCAGGTTGACCTGCGCGGCGCATGGGTCGCCGCGCGCGGCCCTCGAGAGCGCCTCCTCCAGGAGCTGCGTGTTCCGCTCCTCCGATGCGCGGTCCAGCCTCCTGCCGAAGAGAGCCAGGGGGAGGAGCAAGGCGAGCCCGAGCGCGGCGAGCGGCCCGTCGACGCCTGTGCGGGTCGCGAGTCCGGCCGGCACCACCATCGCCGTCAGCGCTCCGGCGAGGAGCGACTCGTTGTCCGGCAGGCTCCCACCCAGGTTGACGCCGCCGAGGAACAGCAGCTCGAGCGGGATCCCGAGGACCAGTCCCCCTTGCGCGTCTCCCAGGGCCCAGCCGAGGAGCGGAGCGAGCACGATGGGTCGCGAGAGCATCAGCTGGAACGCTCCCTTTCGCTCGATGGCGGAGAGACCGCCGATGAGCGCGGCGATGGCCATGAGAAGGAACAGGTGCGGCGCGCCGCCGGCCGGGAGCGGTAGCATCGCCCTTCTTTACACCCGCTCAGGCCGCGGCGAAGCGCGCTTTCAACTGCGGCAGCTGCAGGGGCGTCTCGGTGGGCACCGCACGCACCTCGACCTTCGTTCCCGATTGCGCGAGGCGGTCCAGCGCGGAGAGCTCGCCCGCATCGAGGAATACGGACTGGGAGACCTGCTTGCGGCCCGTGGCGAAGTGGACATTGCCCAGGTTGAGCTGCGGAATCGACACCCCGGAATCGTGCAGGGCGACCGCATCGCGAACGTCGCGCAACAGCACCAGCGTGCGGGCCCCCTGCGGTCCCCTTCCCCCTGGCCGCAGCATCTCGGCCGCCGCCTGCAGGCGGACCACCTCGAACTTGACGCCGGGCGGAATCGCGAGCGTCATCGCCGAGCGCGCGAGCACGTTGCCGGCGGCTTCGTCGTCCGCCACCAGGATCGCGTTGGCATCGAGGGCCGGAAGCCAGGCCTCGAGCACCTGGCCGTGCACGAGGCGGTTGTCCACGCGAACCAGGGCGACGCCAAGCGGCGTCTGGCTCAACCCATCCTCCGCAACGACTCGCTCACGTGACCGATGGAGCGCTGGCCGGCCTCGGCGAGATCGTGCGCGACCTGCCCGATCGGCTTCCCGCTGGTGCGCAGGCCGGAGAGCTTCAGCAGCATCGGGAGGTTGATCCCGGTGACGACCTCCACCTTCCGTTCCATGAGGAAGGAGACGCAGAGATTGGTGGGAGAGCCGCCCAGCAGATCGGTGAGAAGCAGCACGCCATCCCCCTGGTCGACCCGTTGGATGGCGGCTTTCAGGTTTGCGCGCATGTCCGGCGCCGCGGCGACCACGCTCACCGCGACCACCTGGTCCAGGTGGCCCACGACCGCCTCGGCGGTGCGGATCATCTCCTCCGCCAGCTTCCCGTGCGTCGCGACGACCACGCCGATCATGGGCGCAATTTAACGCAGACGGACGCCGGGCGCAGGAAAGCAGCCGGATCCTCAATCAAACAGGGCCAGATCAGCTCTTGGAGACCTTGAGCTGGATCTTGGGCGACTCGGCCGCCTCGGGCGGCTCGCCCCGGGCGGGCGCGCTGTGGACGCCTGGCGCGGCAGCCCGATACACGGCCACCGTGAGCAGCAGGATGGGAACGTCCGTCGCCAGCAACGCCATCAGCGCGCGCGAGCGCCCCGCGCCGACCAGGTGCACGGCCGCGAGAGCGCTCGAGATCAGATTCGCTACCACCACGGGGAGGATCGCATGCCGACGCTCCCTGGGGCGCGCCGCGGTGACCAGGGACGCCGTACCGGCTGCGGCCATCATTCCCACCGCGAGCACGTTCCAGAAGGCGGCCTCCGGGCCGAGGGGCGGCAGCGCAGTGGGTTCGAGCGCCGCGATGCGGTAGGTCAGCTCAGGAGACGCGGCGAAGCAGAGCGCGCCGGCGAAGTACACGACCGCGAACACGCGGCAAAACGCTGCGAGTCTGCTCTCTTCCGGCGTCAACGAGGGCTGCGGCACGCGCCGCTTCTACCACAGCGACGCGCACCCCATCATCCGGAATGCTTACGCGGACGGGCGGCGGTGCCGCTGCAGGATGCGTCCGAAGTCCCGCGTGTACGCACGGGCGACGACGAGCGACAGCCTCAGGTTCTCACCCCCGCCGTTCAACTCGACGGACTGCAGCTCGCCGTACGTGACACCCATCCGGCCGGAGTGGGCGAACCCATCGTCGATCGAGAGCCGATACCCGACGCAGAGGTTGTCGCCGTCCGGAGAAGGATCGAGGTCGAGCGACATGGCCAGCGGCTCGCGGTGCCGCCCGACGTCCTGCGAGAGGCTGAGGTGGACGGGGCGCCCCTCCTCGCCGATGAGCATGGGGCTCGCGAGCAGATCGCCCGCGCCGTTGCGGACCTCGATGGAGTAGAGCACGGCATCGGAGCCAGGCTCTTCCGGCCGCAGCTGGCCGAACGTCATCTCGGCGCCCAGGAGCCCGAACGCGAGCCCCGCCAGAGCGGACAAGATCCGCGCGAGTGCGGGACGCCGGCGCTGCATCGGGTTCCTCCTCCGGAAAACATCGTACTGTTTCAGTCCAGGGGCGCAAGGTCAAGATTCCGGCGCGTGCGCTGTGTTACACAAAACCGCAGGGGCCCGATTTCGCTGCGTTTTTAGCCGACCCTCAGTAGATGTTCGTCGTTCGCCGCGCCCCCGTGTAGTCGAGCCAGACGGTCTTGAGGTGCGTGAAGAAGTTCGCACCCTCCTCCGCCATCTCCTTCTCGCCGACGCCGGTCGCCTTGATCCCGCCGAAGGGAAGCTGCGCCTCGCCGCCCACCGTCGGCTGGTTGACGTGCAGCATCCCTACCTCTGCTTTCTCCACGAAGCGCATCGCCTGGAAGTAGTCGCGGGTATAGATCGACGCCGTCAGGCCGAAGGCCACGTCGTTGGCGATGCGCACCGCCTCCTCTGCGTCGCGCGCGTGTTGGATCGCGAGCACCGGGCCGAACACCTCTTCGGTGGCGAGCTTCGTCCCCGGTAGCACCTGGTCGAAGACGGTGGGCGCGAGGAAGAATCCGTGCTCGTGCTCCGCGGAGGAGAGCCGCTCGCCGCCGCAGAGCAGCCTCGCCCCTTCGCTCCTCGCCTGGGCGATGGCCTCCAGGTCCGTCCGGAGCTGTCCCGCGTCCACCGCCGGGCCCATCTCCACACCCTGCTGCATGCCGTCTCCGACCCGCAGCTTGCGCGCGCGCTCGACCAGCGCTTCCGTCAGCCTGGGCGCGATGGAGGGCGTGGTGACGGCGCGCGATGTCGCGGTGCACCGCTGGCCGGTGCTGCCGAAGGCGCCCTGCACGATCCCTTCGACCGCCAGATCGAGGTCGGCGTCGTCGAGGACGATCACCGGGTTCTTGCCTCCCATCTCCAGCGTGACCTTCACGCCGCGGGCGGCGACGCGCTGGTAGAGTCGAAGCCCGATCTCGTTGGATCCGGTGAAGCTGACGGCCCGGATCCGCGGGTCGTCCGCGATCACGTCGCCGATGGCGCCGCCCGGCCCGGTGACCACGTTCAGCACGCCCGGCGGGAGCCCGGCCTCGGCGAAGGCTTCGGCGATCAGGTGCGCGCAGACCGGCGTCAGCGAGGCCGGCTTGAGAACCACGGTGCATCCGGCGACCAGCGCCGGCGCCGTCTTCCACATCGGGATGGCGAAGGGGAAGTTCCAGGGCGTGATCAGCGCGACCGGTCCGACCGGCTGGCGCAAGGTGAAGCAGAGAGTGCTCCGCATCTCGGAGGGCAACGTCTTGCCGTGCTGCCGGAAACCCTCTCCCGCATAGAACTCGAGGATGTTGAGCCCGCGCAGGACCTCGCCCCGCGCCTCAGGCAAGATCTTGCCCTCTTCCCGGCAGAGCGCCTCGGCGACGAGATCCACTTGCTCCTTGAGGATGGCATACGCCCGCGCGAGGATCCGGCCCCGCTCGGGTCCCGGCGTCGACGACCACCCCGCGAACGCCTTCGCCGCGGCGTCGACCGCGGCCTTCGCGTCCGCCGCGCCGCTCTTGGGGAACTCTCCGACCGCCTCACGCGTGTCGGCGGGATTCACACACGCGTCGTACTTGTCGGTGGATGGAGGCACCCACGCGCCGCCGATCCAGTTCCTTCGCCGCTCTTCGCCTGCCGGGATGCGCATGGAGCACCCTCTACGCCTGCCGGGAGGAGGACTCAATGCCCGCCCCAAGCGAGCTTCCAGCCGGCCGCTGACGCGGAAGATTTTCCTTCGACGCGGCGGCAAAAACGCGCGAAAGTGCGCGTTGCGGACCCGGTACGCGAGTGCTAGCGTCCGCGCGCCTTTCCCTCTGACGCAAGGCCTTCATGTTCAATGGTGTCTACAAGCTCTTCTCGCGCGACCTGGCAATCGACCTCGGGACCGCGAACACGCTGATCTACATCCGCGGGATGGGCATCGTCTCGAACGAGCCCTCGGTCGTCGCCGTGCAGCAGGAGGCGCGCGGCGGCAAGAAGGTCCTCGCGGTGGGCAAGGAAGCGAAGGAGATGCTCGGCCGCACGCCTGGCAACATCGTCGCCATCCGGCCGATGAAGGACGGGGTGATCGCCGACTTCGAGATCACCGCGGCGATGCTGCGCTACTTCATCCGCGCGGCGCACAACCGGTCGACGCTGGTGAAGCCGCGCATCATCATCGGGATCCCCTCCGGCATCACCGAGGTCGAGCGGCGCGCGGTGCGCGAAGCAGCGGAGAGCGCTGGCGCGCGCGAGGTCTACTTGATCGAGCAGCCGATGGCGGCGGCCATCGGCGCTGGTCTGCCGATCACCGAGCCGTCCGGGAACATGATCGTCGACATCGGTGGCGGGACCAGCGACGTGGCGGTGATCTCGCTCGCCGGCATCGTCTACGCGAAGAGCGTGCGCGTGGGCGGCGACAAGATGGACGAGGCGATCATCCAGCACATCAAACGCAAGTACAACCTGCTCATCGGCGAGCGGACCGCGGAGCTGATCAAGATGGGGATCGGCAACGCGTACCCGAGCGACGAAGTGCTGACCATGGACATCAAGGGGCGCGACCTGGTCGCGGGAGTGCCGCGCACGCTGACCGTCAGCTCGGACGAGATCCGCGATGCTCTCGCCGAACCGGTCAACGCCATCGTCGAGGCCGTGAAAGTGACGCTGGAGCGCACGCCCCCGGAGCTGGCGGGTGACATCGCCGACCGCGGCATCGTGCTCGCCGGCGGAGGGGCGCTGCTCAAGAACCTCGATGCGCTGCTTCGCGAGGAGACGGGACTGCCGGTCTTCCTCGCCGAGGATCCCCTCTCCTCCGTGGTGATCGGCGCCGGGAAGGCGCTAGAAGAGCTCGATATCCTCCGCCAGGTCTGCTCGCCGGCATAGCCCCGGCCGCCGAAGGCGGCTTAGGGGCTACGTAGTTGCTGGCTGTTTCCGCGGAGGCGGAAACAGCCTTGTAGATTGTCTTCGACTTTCCGTTACAATCCCCCGGTGCTGACGGATCTCGCGAAAGAGCGGCTCTGGGGCGTGTACGTGGGCGAGATCGCGCGGTGCCGCAAGCGCGTCGACGAGCTGCGCGGGAAGTATCCGAGCGCGACCTCGCAGGAGCTGGCGCAGAGGCTGACCGACAGCAAGAAGGCCTGGGCATCCACCGGTGGCGCGGTATCGGGCCTCTTCGGCCTCGCCCTGGTCCCGGCGGACTTGATCTTCGTCACCGTGCTGCAGCTCACGCTGATCATGGAGATCGCGCTCCTGCACAAGGTGAATCTCAAGTCCGACCGCGCGCGTGACGAGGTATTCGAGGTGCTCGGGTATTCGAACGGCGCGGACACGGTGAACCTCGCCGGACGCGCGGGGCCAAAGGTAGTCGCCCGGGTGGCGGAGAAGGTGCTGACGAAGCGGGGGTTGGCGCAGATCGGGCGGATCGTCCCGGTGCTCGCGTCTCCGGTGGTGGCGTACTTGAACAACCGCGATCTGCAGAAGGCCGGGGAAGCGGCGGTGCGCTTCTACGGGACCATCCGCCAGCTCCCGCGCCGGCGCGCGGCGGCTACTTCCTGAGGTTCGCGGCGAGGAACTTCAGCGTCTTGTCCCAGGCGTCCTTCGCGGCTTCGCCGTTGTAGCGGCCCCCGGACGGATTCGCGAACGCGTGGTCAGCGTCGTAAGCGTGGAATTCGTGCTTCACACCCGCCTCCGTGAGCGCCTGGTCGAACTGCGCCACCTTCTCGGGCGTGATCGAGCGGTCCTTGTTGGCCCAGATCCCCAGCACCGGACCGTGCAGGACCTTGAGCCTCGCCACGTCCAGGACCGGCATGCCGTAGTGGATGACCGTCGCATCCACATTGTCGGGCTCGTTCAGCGAGGCCTTGAGCGCTTCACCGCCGCCCATGCACCACCCGATGATGGCCACGTTGGCGCCTTGCGCGTTCTTCTTCAGCCACTCGAGGCCCGCCGCCTCCACCTGGTCGCCCCACTTTTCGTCCTTTGCTTGCATCAGCTGCGCCGCCTGCTTCGGATCCGTCGCGACCTCTCCCTTGTAGAGATCGATGGCCAGGGCCAGATACCCTTGGGCAGCGAGTTGGTCTGCCTTGTCCTTCACCCAGTCGTTGAGCCCCCAGTACTCGTGGATCACGAGGAGCGCGCCCTGCGGCTTCCCTTTCGGACGCGCGACGTACGCCTTCGAGGTCTGGTCACCGATCTTGAGCTCCGTCATCGAGCCCTTCGGCTTCGGCGCGTCCGGGTCAAGGGGATGTGGCTGCGCCGCCATGGCTGCACTGTAGGTGCCGGATGCCGTCGCCGCGTCGCCGGCCTCGTGGACGTGGCCCTGGGCGATCAAGAGCGCGGTCAGAAGCGTCAGCATGGTTCACCTCGGAGAGTACACCGTCGGGTCCGGGACGCCGGCTTCGCGAAATCCCTGCGCGCGCAGCCGGCAGGAATCGCAGCGGCCGCAAGCACGGCCCTGCTCGTCGGGGTCGTAGCAGGAATGGGTCAATCCGTAGGGAACGCCGAGGCGAGCGCCGCGCTGGATGATCTGCGCCTTGGTGAGCTGCAGCAGGGGCGCGTGGACGCGGTAGCTGGCGCGGCCCTCCACGGCGGCGGCGGTCGCGACGTTGGCGAGCTTCTCGAATGCCTGGACGAATGCCGGCCGGCAGTCCGGATACCCGGAGTAATCGATGGCGTTGACACCGAGGTAGAGGTCCTGGGCGTCGAGAGTCTCCGCGTATCCGAGCGCCAGCGCGAGCAGCACCGTGTTGCGCGCCGGCACGTAGGTGATCGGGATCCCGCCGCCGATGGGCGCGTCCTTCGGGACATCGAGATCGCCGGTGAGCGCGGAGCCGCCGATCGCGCGCAGATCCAGCGAGATCACCTTGAGCGGCGCCCCCAAGGCGCGCGCCACGCGCTCCGCGGCGGTCAACTCGTAGTCGTGGCGCTGCCCGTAGCGCACCGCGAGCGCGTGCGGCGTGAAACCGTCCTCCCTGGCGATGGCGAGGCAGGTGCTGGAGTCGAGGCCGCCGGAGAAGAGCACGACGGCGGGGCGCATCACGGCGCTCCGGCGATCGAGTACGAGAGCGAGCACGGCAGGGCGCAATGGCACTGCGTGCCCGCGCCGCCGTCGGCCAGAGTTAGATGATCGATCAGCGTCGCGGCAATGCCCGTGATCGCGGGAAGGCCTCCATCGGGCCGCAGGGCGAAGGGGCCGCTCCCGCTGAGCAGGTACCCGTCGAACGTTTCGTAATCGGTGACGTCGCAGACGCAGGCGGTGCCTTGTGCCGTTACGGTGTCGCTGACGAAATGAAAGCCGCCGTCCGGCAGCAGGTCGCTCTTGCGCGCCCCGCCTTTACCGGGAACCAGCAGCTGCAGCTGGGGCCCTCCGTCCGCGGCCGCCCCGACACAAAAAGTGGAGCCCAGGACGCCGGCATCGTCCATCGCCAGGGGCTGTGTTCCGCCGGCGTCGAGGGTCGCGATGCACTCGTTGCCGCCATCGTGATTGGCTGCGCGGTTGAGCGTGTACTCGCCGACGAGGCTCGTATTCGGCGGACACTGCCGCCCGGATTCGTCGGGGCAGGCGGCGAGCAGGAGCAAGAGCAGGAGGAGGATGGGCATCAGTTCGGGGCCGAAGCGTTGGAGGCAGTTCGCGCGAGGGCGGCGGCCGCGGCCTGGGCGGCCAGCTCCAGGCGCGGTTCCAACTCGACGGCCTCGAGGACCGCCTGGCGGTCCCGCGGATTTGCGATCAAGGCCCCCGCCACGATGTCGGCCAGATCGCCCGGATCCGCGGCGCGGCCGGCGAGCTGCGCGAGCGCCTGCGCTTCCTCGGTGCGCAGCGCCGCCGAGAGGGCGAGCACCAGGCGCTTCAGGTCATTCGCGAGCTCGCCGGCGCTGGGGGCGGGCCGCGAGGGCGACAGCGCGCGCGCACGGACGAGCCGATACGGTTCCGCCGTCGGCAGCTCCCGTTCGATGACCGCGCGCTGGACGCCGCGAAGCACGACGTTGAAGCGGCCGTCTGGCAGGCGATCGACGCGCGCCAGCACGCCGATTCCGATGGCCGGCAACACCCGCGGCGGCCGCTCGGCGGCGGCGCGTTCGTCGGGGATGTTCGCCAGCGCGAGCACCCGAAGGCCCGCGGCGCAGTCCTGCGTCATCTTGCGATAACGCGGCTCGAAGATGTGGAGCGGCACCAAGGCGTGCGGAAGCAGCACGGCCCCGGGCAGGGGAAAGATCGGCAACGCCGGCAACGCCCGCCGGATCGTCTCCGCGTCGTCCATGCCCGAAAGCCTACACCGTTTCAGGCGGCGCGGGCGGCGGCTCGCTCGGTCTGGGTGGCGCGGACGCCGGCCTGGATGCGCATGCCGTAGAAGCTGCGCCAGACGAAGACCACGGAGATGGCGAAGAAGATCGCCGCCAGCACCAGCCGGGTCCCGGTCTGCATCTCGGTCGCCAGCTCGACGGCGAGCAAGCCGAAGAGGGTGGTGAACTTGATGATGGGGTTCATCGCCACGCTGGAGGTGTCCTTGAACGGATCGCCCACGGTATCGCCCACCACGGAGGCGGCGTGGAGCGGCGTTCCCTTCGACTTCAGCTCCACCTCCACGACCTTCTTGGCGTTGTCCCAGGCGCCCCCGGCGTTCGCCATGAAGATGGCCTGATAGAGGCCGAAGAGCGCGATGGAGATCAGGTACCCGATGAAGTAGTAGCTCTCCAGGCAGGCGAAGGCGAGCGTGGAGAAGAACACCACCAGGAAGATGTTCCACATGCCGCGCTGCGCGTATTGCGTGCAGATCTCCACCACCTTCTTCGAGTCCGTGATGGACGCCTTGGTGGCGCCCTCGAGCTTGATGTTCGCCTTGATGAACTCCACTGCCCGGTAGGCTCCCGTGGAGACCGCCTGGATGGATGCGCCGGTGAACCAGTAGATCACCGCGCCGCCCGTGATCAGGCCGAGCAGGAAGGGCGCGTGCAGGATGGTGAGGTACTGCATGTTCGTCCGCAGGCCGTCGGTGAGCACCATGATGATGGAGAAGATCATGGTGGTCGCCCCGACGACCGCGGTTCCGATCAGCACGGGCTTGGCGGTGGCCTTGAACGTATTGCCCGCGCCGTCGTTCTCCTCGAGGAAGTGCTTCGCCTTGTCGAACGACAGGTCGAATCCGAAGTCGCGCTTCACTTCCGCCTCGATCCCGGGGAGTTGCTCGATGATCGAGAGCTCGTAGACGGACTGGGCGTTGTCGGTCACCGGCCCGTAGCTGTCGACGGCGATGGTCACCGGACCCATGCCGAGGAACCCGAAGGCGACGAGGCCGAAAGCGAACACCGCCGGCGCGAGCATCACCTGCGAAAGCCCCTGCGCGGAGACGAAGAAGCCGATCCCCATCAAGGAGACGATGACGATGCCCATCCAGTAGGCGCTGAAGTTCCCCGCAGTGAGCCCCGAGAGCACGTTGAGAGAGGCGCCGCCCTCGCGCGAGGCGGTGACGACCTCGCGCACGTGTGCCGACTCCACCGAGGTGAACACCTTCACCACTTCGGGAATGATGGCGCCGGCGAGCGTGCCCGCGGTGATGATCAGCGACAGCTTCCACCACATGCTGGAGTCGCCGCCCAGGTTGGGGATGAGCAGGTAGCTGACGACGAAGGTGAGCGCCACCGAGACCAGCGAGGTGAGCCACACCAGGAAGGTGAGGGGCGCCTCGAAGTTCATCCGGTCGGCATTCGCGAACCGTCCGCGCTGCACGATCTCGTTGATCAGGTAGGAGCCGACCGAGGCGACGATCATCATGATGCGCATGGCGAAGATCCAGACCAGCAGCTGCACCTGGACCATGGGATCGCGCACGGCGAGGAGGATGAAGCTGATCAGCGCGACGCCGGTGACGCCGTACGTCTCGAACCCGTCGGCCGAGGGGCCCACGGAATCGCCGGCGTTGTCGCCGGTGCAATCGGCGATCACCCCTGGGTTGCGAGCGTCGTCCTCCTTGATGTTGAAGACGATCTTCATCAGGTCGCTGCCGATGTCGGCGATCTTGGTGAAGATCCCGCCGGCGATGCGCAGCGCGGAAGCGCCGAGCGATTCGCCGATGGCGAACCCGATGAAGCAGGGCCCCGCATAGTCCACCGGCACGAAGAGGAGGATGCAAAGCATCATCAAGAGCTCGATGCTGATCAGCATCGTGCCGATGGACATGCCGGCCTTGAGCGGGATGGCGTAGGTCGGAAACGGCTTGCCCATGAGCGAGGCGAAGGCGGTGCGCGAGTTCGCGAACGTGTTGACGCGGATCCCGAACCAGGCGACGCCGTAGCTGCCCCCGATTCCGAGCAGGCTGAAGACGAGGATGGTGATCACCTTGGCCACCTCGAAATGGCGCAACCATCCGAAGTAGATCACCATGATCGCGCCGATGAACCCCTCGAGGATGAGGATGAACTTGCCCTGCGTGATCAGGTAGGTCTTGCAGGTCTCGTAGATCAGCTCGGACACCTCGAGCATCGAACGGTGCACCGGCAGCCTCTTCAGCTGCGTGAAGCTCCTGCTGCCGAAGATCAGTCCGAGCGCGCAGATGATGAGGCCGATCTCCAGGAGGCTGCGCCCCGACATCCCCAGGAAGCTGACGCTGCCCAGGTCGGGCAAGATGAGCTTCGCCTCATCGGCGCGTGCGGCGAATGGGAGCGCGAGGATGGCGAGAAGAGGCAGGGCGCGTCTGAAGATGTTCTGCATGGGCGCGGTACTCCACCGGATCTTCGGGGCGGCGCAAAATAGGGTGATCCGCGGGACCGTGTAAAGTCCCAAGGCGCTCCCAAAAACCTTGATCTGAAGACTTTGCGCTCGGTTACCTGCTGGCGGTGACCGTCTTCGGCGAGGCGCCTTCGCGAGAGAGCGCCGCGAAATTGATGTTCCCGAACCCGCTCTGGTTGCAGGCGAACATCACCCGCTTGATCACCTTGAAGGGGATCCGCCGGTCCGCCTGCACGTTGATCAGGCCTCGGAAGGGATGATCCGGATCCTCCACGTGGATGGTCTCGTACCGACGCTTCTCGTCGCGCAGCGCCTCCTCCAACTCCGGCACGCTCATCGCGTCCCCCTTCACCAGGTCGCCGGTATTGAGAAGCATCCTGCCGTCGAAGGTGACCGCCTCGGCGGAGACCGAGATCACCGGCGCCCGATCGAGCTGCGAGCCGTGATACGCGTCGGGCAGGCGGA
>Ga0209805_1001141_pt1 | contig 16318 bp, 14 predicted proteins | sample GraSoiAngelo_148_FD_185905 | JGI IMG/M metagenome (GOLD analysis project Ga0209805, IMG submission 185905) | Grasslands soil microbial communities from the Angelo Coastal Reserve, California, USA - 14_1009_09_20cm (SPAdes) (version 2) | ecosystem: Environmental > Terrestrial > Soil > Grasslands ... | reverse complement strand
ACGCTCCGGTCGATCGGTTTCGGCACAGTGGGCGCCCTCTTGGGTATCGTGTTCGCTCTCGTGGCACCCAAGCACTACAAGACGGTGACTGTGCTCGCTGTGGACGCTCCGACCGATCTCGGGAACGTTGGCAGTCTCGCCGGGATAGCCGCGCAACTGGGAGTGCAGACAGCAAGCGGCAGCAGTCCGTTCTATTACGCAGCGTTCGGAGATAACACAGATGTTCTTTCGCGGGTCCTTTACGAGCGGTTCGAAGACACACCAGGAGATTCGACGCTGTTGATCGACCTGTATCGACCAGGTACGTGGAGCAACGGGGCTCTCCGAGTCCAAAGAGCGATCAACGACCTGCGTTCGGACCTAGATCTATCGACTGACATCAAGAGCGGATTACTGACACTCGAAGTAACCCAACCCGAGCCCAGGCTTGCGAGGGTTGTGGCCGAGAGTATCGTAGCAGCTGTCGACTTGATTGGGAGACAGCGCCTAAGAAGTCGAGCGTCGGCAGAGCGCGAGTTTGCTGAGACTTCCCTCCGAGAAGCCGAAGGCCGGCTGCGGGCAGCAGAAGACTCCCTTCAGCGTTTTTATCAAGCCAACCGGAACATTGAGAGTTCTCCGAGTCTCAAACTTCAAGAGGCAAGGATTCTTCGCCAAGTGACCCTTCGACAGGACCTGGTGGGTACCTTGCAACACCAATTGGAGGACGCTCGCCTGTCCGAGGTTCGTCACACGCCGTTGCTAACCGTCGTTCAGCACCCGTTGCTACCGGGCAAACCCAGCTGGCCCAAGAAGAGCGTGATGGCCATTGTTGGCTTTGCTTTGGGAGTAATGTTGGCCTTTCTGCCTCCCCTTCGACCCAACGTCCTACGTACGACATAAGGGAGCGCTTTGTCGAGCTTCAAGCACGTTCTTGGTCTACATCATCGCCATTCGGTGCGAGGGGATCAATATGTCGCTATCCCGCCGAGATGCAGTGTCCGCGATTTTCTCTCCCTGCGTAGCTACGGTTGCAGGTGTGATGCCTTCCACAACAGCGGATGCTGCACGATCACAGGGTCTCAATGATGGAACAAAACCTGTGATCAATGTGCGCCAACTCGGAGCTGCCGGCGATGGTGTACATGACGACAGCCCCGCTTTCAGTCAGGCAATCGCCGCAGCGAGTCGGAGCGCTCCTAGCGTTATCTATGTCCCGGCGGGCCGTTACCTGGTCGCGTCGCTCAAGGCCAGCGGTCACACCATCCAAGTGCAAGGAGACGGGGCCTCCTCCGCTCTGATAACAAAGGGGCCCGCACCGCTCCTCATGTTCACGAACGTCGGCAGCGTCATGATGGAGGACCTAACTCTCTCGGGGCAGAAGAGTCGTGAGGTCGGTGATTACGCGCTCCTCACGGCACAGGACTGCTCAGCGATCGAGCTCATCAACGTTGCCATCCGCGACAGCGGGGGCGATGGAGCTCATGTTCGGGGCTCGGATACCGTTCGCATTGATAGTTGTTCGTTCGAAAACTGCAGCCGCTTCGGACTCCGCGTGACCGACACGCCCACGCTTGGCAACAGGCGAGAGATTGTCAGATGCCTGGTACGGGGCAATGAATCACACGGGATCCTCCTGCAGCGCTTCATGGGGGCCGACGTCGAATCAAACTTTGTTCTCGAAAACCACGCACAGGGAATACATGCTACCGACGGTTCCGATTGGCTAAGAGTCTGCAACAACCGCTGCACCAAGAATGGGTCGCGACCTATCGAGCATGGGATCTACATTCTGCGATGCAGGGGGGTGGCAGTACACGGAAATGCAAGCTTCGAGAACGCTGGCGATGGAGTTCTTCTGCGAGAGTGCAACGACAGCATCGTTAGTACCAACATTTGCACCGATAACCACAGGCACGGTGTGTCCGTTCAACGAATCGACGATCCCCGATCTGACACACTTATCGCGGCTGTGAACGTCGGAGCACGCAACGCGGAGAGCGGTGTGATCGCAACGGGGATTTCCCGGAGCCTCCTGGGGCTAAACGTCGGGACAGACAATGGACGTTATGGCGTTGGAGGCTACCCGGGACCACTTGGCGCTACTAGCGTCCTCGGGCTGTCGTGCAACCTGGTGTCGGACAATGCCAAAGGAGGAGTCGTCATTGCCGGCGCCACTTCCGCAGCCGCGTTAGCCAATCTAGTGAAGACGCCAGCAGGCGCTCCAGCCCTTGCACTGCACGACTTCGAGAAGTACCAGGTAGCGCAAGTCCGCCTCGCAGCCAACGTCGAGGTGTCTGGAGAGCCTCCCACGAGCGTCCGCGATCTTAAAGGTCAAGCGAACCTTGTGGAGCACATGACCAGCGATGCGCCCATCCGTTGATAGCGCCATTACCTCCGCGCGAGCCAAGCCATCGGGAGTGACTGACGGCGAGAATTCTGCACACACGATATCTGTAGTGCTCCTCTCACCGTCGATCATGGGAAGCCCCGGCGGAATTGCCCGGTACGCGGAGGGCCTACTAACGTCGAGGGTAATGCGGGATCATCGTTACGTCCTCAATCATCTTACAACGCACAAGTACGGGTCCAAGGCTCGTAAACTCACCCTCGCTCTTGCTGCGGCCGCCCGTGTGGTTCCCTGGAGCCGGCGCGCCTCGATCGCGCATGCTCTGGTCGGATCAGACGCGAGTTGTGTTCGGAAGCTGGCCCTTCTGACGGAGGCTCGCCTCTGCGGAATGCGCACCTTCGCACACCTGCACGGATCATCGCTCGTCGAGTGGCTTCAAAGTTTGGCGCCAAGGTGGCGAGACCTCATCATCCGCCTGATAGACCGGTGCGACGCGGTGGCCACGTTAGGCAATCGCCTGGCAGACTACTTGAGAGGTCATGGACTGAGTACTCTCGTCCGCGTAATCCCGAACGGTGTACACTCCACGCCCACGCGTAGACCCTCGACGTCGCACGCGCCCGTCATCCTCTTTGCAGGAACGCTCGGAGCGCGTAAGGGGACGCCAGAACTACTCCGAGCCTTTGCACAACTCAGCGAGCGACATCCTGAGGCAAAGCTCGTCTTGATGGGGGACGGTATGATTGACCAAGCGCGCCAGCTAGCCAGCGAGTTGGGGATCGCTAGGCGTATTGAGTGCACGGGGTGGGCCAAGTCAGACGACGTGGGTCGCGCCATGGAGCAAGCGAGCATGTTTGTTCTTCCTTCACATCATGAGGGAATGGCGCTCTCCGTTCTTGAGGCGATGATGCGAGGCCTCCCAGTCATCGCGACTCCCGTTGGGGAGCATAGGACGGTGATTGAAGACACACGCAACGGCCTGTTCGTCCCGGCGGGAAACGTCGCTGAGCTTCGCGACGCCATGGATCGCTTGCTACTAGACCGCAGCCTAGCGGACCGTCTCGGTCACGCGGCCAGAGAGAAGGCCCTAGAGGAGTTCGAGATTTCCGCAAATCACGAACGGGTAGCCGCTGTGTACGACGCCTTGTCCGGCCAGACGAACGCCAATGCCATCCATAGGTCGTAGCCGGCCAGGCTCCGAACGCCGAAAGCGTTGTACGCCGATTCCATAACCACCAAGACGAAGGCAGTCAGCAGGACGGCCCACCTCCTGGGACGCCATCGAAGACCAACAATGACCACGGAAACGAGCATACATAAGTAGAAAGCGGCCAGGGGTATTCCCACATCGACTGCAAGCATGATCCACGGATTCTCAAATGTGACGTACGAACCAAGCGCGGCCGTGCTAACATCAGTGGACCCGCCCAGCCCCACACCGTGTGTTACGTAATTTCCCGCAGACTGCTGAAAGTACTCGGCACTGAGGACTCGAACTGCAGTCGACTGCCAGGAGCCCAGAACGCGATGCAGCACCACGTCACCCAGAGGCGTTACCAAAAGGCAAAGAGCGGCCGCAAAGGTACCGAGTCCAATCGCCAACGCACGTTTTGAACGAAGACTTTCAAAAGTGCGATTTCCCTCACCAAGCCCGAGGACGACAAACATGCTCGCGCCCACGGCCAGCGCTGCTGCGCTTCGAGACCCAGTGGTCAGGACACCGGCAAGAATGAAAAGTACGCCCACGACTCTCGCCGAGAGCGCAGACGCCGAAGTCACCGCGACGAGAAGGAGCAGCAGAGCATTTGCGGCCGCCAGCGGAGCGCCGAACGTCAGCGTGGATCGGTACTCGCCGGTCGGGTACGGGAACCAAGGCACCTCACCGTAGAACGGCTCGTACAGCGGATTGCGACCGGCGGCGAATTCGATCACTCCAATAACTCCAAGCAGAACCCCCAGGCCCGCGGCGATGGCGCCCGTGGCGGTACGAGTCTGCAAACGCGAACGAAAGGCCCACAAGGCCAACCAATACAGGACGAAGGGCCCTATGTAGTTATCCAGAAGCAGCGGCAGTCCGCGCAGACCGCGCTGCGCGACACTCATTCCCCCCACCACCACAACAAACACGGTTTGCAGCCCGGCTAGCAGACGCTCACCCGCCAGTGTTGGCGAAAGGACGGGAGGTGCCGTGTCGAGGCTAGGCCTCCATCCAAAAGCCAAGAGGGCCAGGAGAAAAAGCGTGCCAGGGTGAACTCGGCTCAACAGCGAGAACGTTCCCTCTCCAACCAGCGAGTACCACATGGGGAAGGGCAGCGGCATCAGGAAAGCAAATGTGAGTAACGGAGCCAAGACCCAATGCCGGCGGGCGGCGACAAGTGCGGTCGTCAAAGCGAGCGTGACCGCGAAGAGGCTCCAAGAATCAGTAGCGCCGAGCCATACGAGAACCGTAAGCGTTCCCAAGAGCGCGAGTGTCGCGGCCGGCTCGCCCAAGGGATCCGAAGGCCTTGCCAGTCGCCCCTCACTCATTGCGGATTGCTGCCTCAGTACCGCGAACCATTTCGCTGATTGCGAACCGCGACGACCACTCCCTTTTGGCAGCCGCCACTAAGCGCTCTCTGAGCGACGAGTCGCCTAAGAGGCGGCCAACAGCCTGAGCTGCTTCGCGGGGACTACGTGGGTCTATCAGGAGCCCGGTCCGCTCGTCGGTAACGATCTCTAGCACTCCGCCGTGCCTCCCTACCACAACAGGCACGCCACACAAGCCGGCCTCAATGACCACTAGTCCTTGGGCCTCAACCCAATTCCCTTCCTGACGGGTTGGCAACAGAAATACATCCGCCGCACTGTATGCTCTACGAAGATCGTCCCTCGAGACACGTCCTAAGAAGATGACCTGCGATTCTAGCCCGAGTCGCTGAACCTTCGATCGCAGTGTAGCCTCTTCTTCGCCATGTCCTATGATCGCGTAACGAAGATCCGGGTACTGAGCGCGAAGGAGGTCGACAGCTTCCAGAGCGACGTCGTGCCCCTTTCGCCGATCCAGACGACCCGTAGTGAGAAGTAGAGGGCCCCTTGACCCCGCGAGGACACTAGTCCGCCAGGCGTCCGCGTCGGGCGCCGGTTTGAAATAGTCGGTGTCGACTCCGACGTACACAACCCGGATTTTCTCGTCGGGAATGCCTGCGGAACGCGCCAATCGTCGAGAAAACTGGCTGATGCAGATGATCCTATCGCTCAATCGGTTGAGAAGCGTCCAGATGAGGCGGCGCCACCACTCTCTCGGTGACCACAGTGAATGCCTGATCAATTCAGGTCCGCAGACGGTAACAACAAGGCGGAAGCTGCGCGGTCGAAGAACGAGCACGAGAGCGCAGACCTGCGCGAAAAGGTACGTGGTCGCTAGCACAACAACGTCTTGCGAGTCTTGTGTAGCCTCCACTAAAGCTCGAGCGAGGCGCCAGCGCCGCCCTAGAGGCCGAGTTCGCGGGGGAAGCGCAAAGCGGCCCACCATTTCCTCAACCGACGAGGCGCCCGACGACCCATCGTAGCTCGGAGCGAGCACCCGCACGACGTACCCTGCCGCTCGCAACCCCAACGCGATCGACTCAGAGTAGGAGGCGAGACCCCCACGGAAGGGAGAAAACTCTGTTGTGGCGACCACGACGACTGAGGGTTTCCTCACTGCGCAGCCGGAGGCGTCAAGTCTCGATGTGCGTACCGAAGTGCACCCAATGCCACGAGCGTTTCAGCAGCGACGGTCGCGAGAGAGATCCCTGGCAGCCCGACCCATGACGTGAGGGTGACGTCGCCCACGATGTTGGCTCCCAGCTTGACAATGCCCAGAACGAGGATGGGCCGGGTCCGCTGGCGTGCCATCAATGCCCTTACCGCAAGGCCGCCGATAGTATATGGGATGATCGCTACCAAGTAGAATCCGGTGAGAACCGCCGCCTCCGGTACTGTGGCGGTGAGGCGCGTTCCCATTATGGCGGACGCCAAGGTATGGCCCGAAAAGAACAGGGCAGGAACCGCGAGGACGCTTGCCGCGCATAGCAGCTTAGTCATGTCCCTGAGCTCTTCCCACATGCCCCGGCCGTCTTTCGGATTGGATGACCAATGCGTCAGCACAGTCACCTGTAGACCGGCGACCACAGTCCCGACCAGCAAGAAGTACGCTTTCTCTCCATACTCCACTAAGCTCACTCCGCCTTGCATTAGGCCTGCCGCGACGACGCGGTCCACGATCGGCGAGAGAGCGGCGGCAGCCATGCTCAGTGAAACGGGCCACGTCGTCCGCCAGACACTCGACATGGACGGTCTCGCGGGAGCCACCATCGGAGCAACATCAGATTTTCGCTCGTTAAGCAGAGTCCATCTAGAGGCAACGATGTTGAATATTGCTCTTCCTACTTCGGCGCCAAGAAACGCTGTGAGCAGGCTCCAGAATACGTCCTGAAAGGGCTGAATTGCGACGATGGCGACCGCAAGCACAGCGCGAACCAGCAACCCAACGCAGACGGCCTTGTATCTCCCCGTTCCCGTTAACACACCCGCCGCCAGCGAACTAAGCACCGCGAACGTAGGGATCATTGCCACGCCGGTCGTGCGCCCCACGGTAAGAAGAGCACGAAGCTCGACTCGCGGCTGCAACCGAGCCGCGATGGCGACAGCGGCAAGGGAAACGGCGCTGAGGCCGACTCCGATGAGGCCCACGGTGCGAACTAGTTGCCAAAGCCACTCTACTGCTTCGCGCCCGCTCCCACGGAGTGCAGCTGCGTGAGGTACAATCGCCTGCTCGAGCACGACGCCGCCGACGGCTACGAAGAACGTGATCGCGCCGAAGGCAAGAAAGAACGCGTCTGTGTTGACACTAGCGCCGTAGCGACGCGCGACGAGAAGGGGAATTGCGAAAGATGCAGCACGAGCGGCAGCAGTCCAAACGATATTGCCCGGCGCCCTGGACAGGAGAGCAAGTCCTCGGCTTGCCTCGAAGCCCACCTTCACCAGGTGAGCCCACGGGCTTTGGCAATGTTACAAGCATCATAGTAAGCGTCCAAGAGTGCTCGCTGAGTGTCGCGGAACGTCAGGCCTGCGTCGGAGAGTCGCGAAATTGCTGCCGCTCCAAGAGCTTCGCGGCGCGCGGCATCCCCTGCCAATTGCTCTATTGCGTCAGCCAACCCTTCCGCGAGCGTATAAGGAGGGACTAGCACGCCCGCATCCCCGACCGTCACACGATGCTCGGGGAGATTGTAGGCAACGATCGACTTGCCCATCACGAGATAATCCATCAGCTTGACCATCGTGCTTGCATCATTGAAGGGATTCGAACGGCACGGCTCAACGGCTATGTCCGCACTGGCTACGATCTCCCGGAGGCGTTCTGGGCTCGCGACCCAGCCAAGGAATTGCACGTCCTCGTGCAGACCGAGCGACACCGCAAGCCTCTCTGTTGCGTCCTTAGCCTCGCCAGATCCAGCGACGAGGCACCGGTAGCGAGGACGAGCCTTGCGTTGCTTGAGCATGGCCATGGCCCGAACCAAGTCTTCCACCCCATCCTGGTACGCGATGGACCCGACGTAGCAAATCACAACGTCCGCCTCGCCCCGGATCTCACTTCGCTGTGGCACGGGGAACCAAGACTCGGGGCGAGGCGCGTTGCGCACGATATGGACGTGGGACGGTGCAACCCGCCCCCTCAGGATAGCAGTGCGGGCGTAAGAGGCGTTTGGCGCAAGCACGACGTCGGCCATTCGGAATACCAGTCGTTCCATCCACAGTAGCGCGCGGTGTTGCATCGAGCGAACGCGACCACCTTTTGCCAAGTACAACTCGGGCACGAGATCGTGCTGATCATAAATCATCACTGAGGCACGCGGAGGGAGAAGAAATGGCACCCAGAGGACATCGGGGGGATTGCAAATGTGAAGTATGTAGCCTGCGCCGCCCTTAGCGAGGCGACCACGCGCTCTAGCGATGCCCCACAAGCTCTTCAAGATTTCCCAGGCGTATCCAAGCGTTCCGCGACCACCGGCAGGTTCTGCAAATCGGTGCACGACGATCCCGTCAAAGGTCTCGTCCGGAGGCTGGTCGGCACGTCCAGGTGCGATTACTTCAACGCTGAATCCAGCGCTCTTGAGGGTAGTAGCGAACGCGCTGACTCGAGGGTCCTGGGGGAATCCTAGATTCTGAACGACGATTACTACTCTGCACCCGGCCACTGCGGGACGGTCCATCGCTGCCGCGGCCCGCGTCACTCGCGTACGCTCACCTGGAAGTCTTTTCAAGACCGCCGCCACCAGCCCCAGTAGCTGGCGGTAGAGAGTTCCTCCACCGACCGCCCACGAAACCGATCGATAAGGCGCTTTCGAGCCTCCTCGATCTCCTTGGCCTGGAACACGTTGGTTGCCTTCCCGTCGAGCATGGCGAATCCCGCTTGCTCAAAGATTCTGTGAAAGTCGAGCATTCGAAGCCTGTTGGTGTAACCGGGACGAAGCCGGGCGCGCAGTTGCCATTCCCATTCCGGAAATTCAAGGAACCTTAGCCGGTTACGCTGGACGAAGTGATCCCTAAAGTCGATTTCGTGAATGGAGTCTCCAGCTCGACGCGTGACTCGCGCTAACTCGCGTACTACCGCCTCCGGGCGATGCACGTGCTCCAGCACAGCGTTGCTATAGCTCACGTCAACCGATCCTTCGGCGAGGGGCAAGTTTGCTCCATCAGCCTGGTGGTAGACGAGAAGATCCCGGTCCAAGGATGCACTTCCCCGATCAAGGCGACCCACGGCTCTTCTGGCGACCTCCGCATACGGCCAACGCTCGGCCTCGAGCCTTTCCAGTACACCGACGATGTGCTGTCGGTCGAGGTCATCCCAGAAGAGATGGCGAAACCGATCCACGGCATATACACGCCTCGCCCCGGCCGCCAGGAAAATCAGACTCATGCCGAGGGACCGACCCGGACCAAGTTCTAAGATCTCTCGGCCCTCCACCAAGAGTCGTGCCGAGGTGCGCTCTGACAGTTCCTGCCAGAGGGCGAACGGACGCGACCGGTCGTGAGCTTCTGAAGCGCGTCGGACGGACCAGCGTTCGACCCACTCTCGCAACGGATTGAAGGCAGAGCCGAGGTTCTTGACTGCCTCCACCAGAAGTGCCGGCCGCTCTGCGTTCAAGGGCGTTCCTTATCTGTGGACTGTCTCAGGCGAGAACGGCCTCGAGTATCACGACGGCCCTAACAGGTAATTCCTCAAACGGCTGAGCCGCGGCCTCGTCGAGACTTGACGGAATCCAATCGTGCTCTGAGCGTCGGAAGAAGACCTTGCGCCGGATCAAGAAGCCATCGAAAAGGCGCTCGAGGGACGCGGTATCGTAAACGCGATGCAACGCAGTCACTCCCGGTCGCCCAAACGGCATCGACTTGTTGTGTGTCTCCCCAACGACCAATGCCGAAATGCTCAATTGTGGAAATCGCAGTTATTACGTCAAATCGCTCCGACGTCTCCCACTGGAATAGGTCGGCCTTCGCGAAACGAAAATTTCTATGCGTCACTGGATAAGGTCGAACATCGATTCCCCATACCTCGTACCCGAGCGAAGCGAGCTGCAGGGGGAATCGCGAGCTGACGCATCCGAGATCCAAGACCCGTCCCGACTCCGGCATCCAACGGAGGGCTACACTGTATTCTACGATACGCTCGTTAGTGAGCACGCGGCCACCGAACCAACGACTTCGCAACCGCAGCAGATCAGTGCCAAGTCGACCGGTGAGTCGAAAGAGGAGCCTACGAACGGGTCCGAAGTCCGGATAGTAGGTCTGCAAAGCATCGTTGAAGTCGGGATTTACCTGATCCAGTGACATCTGGAGACCTTCCCGAGCGAAGGCAACATATGGAGTGTTAGCGTACCCCGCGCACTACCCCGTGGCTAGTGCGCGACGACCGGCAGTCGCTCAGCCATTGTAGAAGGATCTGACTGCCGAAGCAACTCGAGACACTCGTGACTCGGTAAATCGATGGGAATATCGGGAGCCTCAACATCGACTCGGCACCGTCCTCCGCGACTGGGAGAGAACTGCGAGTCAGCCGACGCCGCGACCAGCGCAGCACCACGACACCGTTCACTTGGTCGACCGGTTCCCTCCGGGGCTGGCCAACCGCATCGGGACGACGTGGAAGCCGCGACGCGCTATCGCCTCGCAGTGCCGCCGGATCCCCGGATCCGTGGGCTCGTGCGAATACGCCACTGAGACGTAATAGGGATGTGTCACGCCGGACGCACCGGGGCAGCCCTTCCCGTCGTCCTCCGTGATGGCTGCCGCGCGTACCTGTCACGCCGTGGTGAGTTGTGTCGTCAGCCGCGTCGCCGAACGGCTCCGCCGCCCTGCGAAGCACTCGATGAGCATCTCGCTGACGTAATCGACCTGGTCCGGCTGCATCTCGGGATACATCGGCAGGCTCAGGATCTCCGCCGCGGCCTGTTCGGTGACCGGGAACGCTCCCGCGGGACGATGCAGATGTTGGTAGGCGACCTGCTGATGCAGCGGCAGCGGATAGTGGAGCCCCGTGGCAACCCCCCGGCTCTGCAAGAACTCGCGCACGCGCTCGCGCTGGGGCACGCGAACGACGAAGAGGTGGTGAACCGGAATACTCTCCGGCGTCTCCGCAACTACCCGGACCTCCGGGACCCGCGCCAAACACTCGCGATAACGAACAGCGATACCACGGCGAGCGCTATTCCACTGCTCGAGGTGGCGCAGCTTGATTCGCAGCAACGCGGCCTGGAGGGCATCGAGACGCCCGTTGTAGCCCTCGATGTCATGGTAGTACTTCTGCGACTGCCCATGCTCGCGCAGCTTGCGCACGAAGTCGAGCCGACCGGTGTCGTCAGAAGTGACCGCTCCCGCCTCGCCGCACGCACCCAGGTTCTTCCCCGGGTAGAACGAGAAGGCCGCCATCGCCCCCATCGTCCCGGCTCGCCGCCCCTTGTACATCGCCCCGTGCGCCTGGGCGGCATCCTCGACGACCCACAGCTCGTGCGCGCACGCGATCTCCTGGATCGGGTCCATGTCCGCGGGCGTCCCGTACAGATGCACGGGAACGATCCCCACGGTGCGGGGGGTGATGGCAGCCGCCAGCCGCGCCGGGTCCATCAGGAGAGTGTCGGGCAGCACGTCGACGAAGCTAACCGAGGCGCCAGCCTGAGTCAGCGCCTCGGTGGTGGCAATGAACGTGTTGGGAACCGTGATGACCTCGTCCCCTGGCTTGACACCCATCGCCAGGTACGCGAAGCGAAGGGCGTCCGTCCCAGACCCCACGCCCACGGCGCCTTTGCTGTGGCAGAACGCCGCGAACTCGCGCTCGAACGCCTCCACCTCGGGACCACCCACGAACGCCGCGTCCCGCACGATGCGCCGAAACGCTTCCGTGAGCTCGGTCTCCAACGCCGCGTGCTGAGCCTTCAGATCGAGAAAAGGTACCTGCATCGCCCCCTAGCCTTCTCTTGGTTGCTCGGTCACCGGCTCGACCATGCGGAGCACCCGCGCAGGGTTGCCCGCGACAACTGCTCCGGCCGGCACATCCCGCGTCACGACCGATCCCGCTCCCACTACCGCGCCCTCGCCAATCGTGATGCCCCCGAGCAACACCGCTCCCGTACCGATGGCCGCACCACGCTTCACTAACGTCGGAATCACCTTCCAGTCCTGCTCCGTCTGCATCCGACCACCCTTTGCGGTGGCCCGGGGATAAAGGTCGTTGATGAAGCTGACGTTATGGCCAACGAACACTTCATCCTCGATGGTAACCCCTTCGCAGATGAACGTATGGCTCTGGATCTTGCAGCGCGCGCCGATCTTGGCACCCTTCTGAATCTCCACAAACGTCCCGATCAACGTCTCGTCTCCGATCTCACAGCCGTACAGATTGACGAACGCATAAATGCGGACGTTCCGCCCCAGCTTGACATCCGGGGCGATCCGCCGGAGCAGCCCATCCCGCTCCTCGGCACTCCACTCTCGCATCAGCGATCTATTACGGCGGGAGCGCCGCCGACTGGAACGGCAAAGCCTTGTTGGATCGATTGCTGCGCCGCCTCGAGAATCCGCACCACCCGCCACCCCGCGACCCCGTCCGCCACCAGCGGCTCTAGACCGTTCACCGCCCGAATGACGTTCTCCACCTCGACCGCGAGACCTTCGCGCGTCTCGAGCCGCGGGGCATGCATATCCCCCGACCGGTAAGAGATCATCAGTTGATACTCCTTCTCGAGGGTCCGATCCGTCGCAATCGAAAAGCCCTTGTCATACACCTTGAGCTTTTCGCTCGTCTCCATGTCGTCGTAGATCATCATCCGCTTGGAGCCGCCCAGGATGGTACGCCGCACCTTCGCGGGCGCCAGCCAGTTCACGTGCACGTGCCCGATCAGCGATCCCTCGTAGCGCACCGTGAGGTACGCGATGTTCTCCGTCGGGCTGCCCCCGTGCGCCGCCCCCGTCGCCGACACACTCACCGGCTCCCGACCGATCAGGTAATCCATGATCGAGACGTCGTGCGGCGCGAGATCCCATACCACGTTCACGTCGGTCTGGATGAGGCCGAGATTGATCCGCACCGAGTCGAAATAGTACAGGTCGCCGACCTCCCCCGCCACGATCAGCTCCCGCATCTTCCGCACAGCGCCCGTGAATACGAAGGTGTGGTCCACCGCGAGCAGCACCCCTTGCCGCTCGGCCAGCGCGCACAGCTCCTCCGCCTGGTCCGTGCGGGTGGTCAGCGGCTTCATGACTAGCACATGCTTCCCCGCCTCCAGTGCGGCCTTCGCGAGCGGGAAGTGCGAGAACGACGGCGTGGCCACGACGATGAGGTCCACCTCGCGGTTCGCAAACAGCTTGGCGGGATCGTCCGTCACCACTGGGGTGCGGTACTCCGCCCCCACTTGCACCGCGCGCTCGTACCGCATGTCGCACACGGCTTCCACCTCGCTATACGGATTCCGCGCGAAATTACGCACCAGGTTCGGCCCCCAGTAGCCGCATCCGATCACACCGACACGAAGCGCTTTCATCACCACTCACCTCCACTCGCTACAAGGGGGGATCAGGCCGCGCGGCCCGAGTTGAAGACCACCGCCGGGATGGTCTTGACGAGAATCTTCAGGTCGAGCCACAGCGACCAGCGCCGCACGTACTCCAAGTCCAGCTCGCACATCTGGCGATACGTCAGGAGATTGCGACCGGACACCTGCCACAGCCCGGTGATCCCCGGCAGCACCTTCAGGCGGTCGAATTGCCAGTGGTCGTAGGCATCGGTCTCGTACGGCAGGGGCGGCCGGGGACCCACCAGGCTCATGTCGCCGCGCAGCACGTTCACCAGCTGGGGTAGCTCATCCAGCGACGTGCGGCGCAGCCAGCGGCCCACCCGAGTCACGCGGGCGTCGTTCACCAGCTTGTAGACCGGCTTTCCATTCCCGTTACCGTGGCCGGCTTCCGCGTCCTGACCATTGAACATTTTGCGGATCAACTCGCGGTGCGCGTCGTCGGGAGCGCCGTTCCGCATCGTGCGGAACTTCCACACGCGGAAGCGCCGTCCACCCGTGCCGACACGCTCCTGGCGAAAGAAGACCGGGCCGGCGGAGTCGAGCTTGATCGCCGCGGCGACGAGTGCGATCAGCGGAGCGGTCACGAGCAGGCCCAACGCCGACCCTAAGAGGTCCGTGATGCGCTTGAGCAGCAACTGCCAGCCCTTGAGGCCCGGCGCCGTGAGCGCGATGAGCGGCCGGCCCAGCCGCCACAACAGGTTCGGCTGCACCCCGGCGATCGCAATCGAGCGCGGCACGGAGAGCAATTGCGACGCGGTCTCAAGCGACGCGTCCACCACCTCCCGGAACCGGCCGTCCGGGAGATAGCCCGCGACCACAACGACCTCGGCGCCGCAGCGATGCAGCAAGGTGCGGAAGTCCGCCGCGTGGCCGAGCGCGTCCTCGGCGGGCGGAAAGCGCACATCCACGAAGCCAACAGCCCGGTACTCACCACCGATCGCGAACTCGGGACTCCCGATCGCCTCCCGGCAAGCGTCGGCCGGCCCGATGAACAGTGTCCGCGCCGCGTAGCGGTACGTTGGGAAAAACCGCGCGACCACCTGGTCGATCACCCGCCGCTCGGCCACGAGCCCGGCCCATACCAGCAGCGTCGTAATCGCGTACTGCACCAGCACCGGCTCGAGCCCACGAGTCCACAGCGTCATCCACAGAGGAAGGGCGGTCGCGAGCGCGCACGCCATGAACAGCCGCCGCGCATCGCGCCGCTGATCTCCCCGGCCGTAGTTTCCGGTCACGAACAGCGCCACGAACAGCGCCGCGGCGTACTGCCAGCCGTTGAGGATCCCGGGCGGCAGCGTGGACTGGAGCGGCGCGGCGATCGCGTCGCCCAACCAGGCCCGATCACGCACGGTGCGCACCACTTCGCGCATGATGTAGAAAGACGCCATGTCGGCGACCAGCAGGACGGCAAAACGCCGCACCGTCCGCAGCACGTGGCTGCGGAGGTTCGACGCCGCCCGCTGCTGTAGGCCAAGCCGCAAGTGCAGCGGAGCGTCGGCCTCGGCGGCGGGAGCGGGAGCGGGAGCGGGAGCGGGAGCGGGAGCGGGAGCGGGCTCGATCGTCTGGTAAGTCGGATGGAACGCCGGATGGGCCCCGGCCGGTGCCGCGCCCAGGAGGGAAGCCGATGTGGACAACTCCGCTGTCAGCTCACGAGGCAAGGCTTCCACGCACGTCCCTCCTCAAGTGCACGAACCGCTCACCGTGTCGCTCGCGCAACAATCGGGCCCCGGTTTTCCAGCCACTTCGCGATGTCTCTTGCGGGATGCCGCCCCGCCTGCAAAGGCGGGACTAGCGAGCGTCGGACAACTCTGCGGACCGCCGAATCGCCCCCCTTTCAACATGACCATCAGTCGCCCTCACCGCATCGCGGTGAGGGAGACCAGGGGGTGAGGACAGCCGGACGCTTCCCCGCTCAAGGGCGCACGGTAGCGTACCGCGGTTCGGGGGCTGAATATACGCCCCCGAGGAAAACCCGCTAGGGCATGTGGCCAGCACAATTGTGATCGCTGTCACGCCACAAACCGTAGCAGAAATGCCACAGAAACTGGGGTCAGCGGTCAGGGGCCAGGGGTCGGGGAGCCGCAGTTCCTTGATGGCGGCCCTAGCCCCGGTCCCTAGCCCCCAGCCCCAGCGAATGGGGGAGACTCACTGAGTCTGCACTGCTTCCAGAAGGCGAATCCGTAGATCAAAAAAAGCGGAAGAGGGACGGGGGAAGGGGGACGAGGGCTTCGGGACTTCGATTCGAAGCCCCTCGTCCCTCGTCACTCATCCCCCCCGTCTCTAAGGAACCGCGCCGCGGCCTGCGCCGCCGTCATCGCCCCCGCCGCGGCCCCGCGCGTCAGCGCCGCGAGCCAGCGCACCACGCTCCCCGTCCCCGCGTCGAACGCCGCCGCGCTGCGCCACGCTTCCCGCAGCGCCGCCGCCACCGCCACGTCGGCCGCTTCGCCGTCGAACAACAGCCCGTACGCGAGCGCATACAACGTCATCCCGTGGCGCGCGTCCAGCTCCGCCAGCGCGGCGCGGTCGCTCAACGCCGCCATGCGGTGCACCAGCAGCGCATCGGGAAGCACATCGGGGGATCGGGACATCACCTGTAAAGATCACGCGAAGCGCGATCGGTCACGTGACGTGGGTCACACGGCCTCACGCCCCTCTCCGCCATGTAGGTCCTCACCCCCTGTCCCCCTCTCCGCATACGCGGAGAGGGGGAACGACGGACGGACTGAGTTTCCCCTCTCCCGAAGGGAGAGGGGATCAAAGGGGTGAGGACCAACACGGAGAGGGGGAACGACGGACGGACTGAGTTTCCCCTCTCCCGAAGGGAGAGGGGATCAAAGGGGTGAGGACCAACACGGAGAGGGGGAACGACGGACGGACTGAGTTTCCCCTCTCCCGAAGGGAG
>Ga0209805_1001136_pt1 | contig 16361 bp, 12 predicted proteins | sample GraSoiAngelo_148_FD_185905 | JGI IMG/M metagenome (GOLD analysis project Ga0209805, IMG submission 185905) | Grasslands soil microbial communities from the Angelo Coastal Reserve, California, USA - 14_1009_09_20cm (SPAdes) (version 2) | ecosystem: Environmental > Terrestrial > Soil > Grasslands ... | reverse complement strand
CCGCGAGCTGACCCTGGACCCCACCCGCGACTACCAGCGTCTCGGCGGACGTACACTCGTCCGCGATGTCGTGAGACATGTGTCCGCGATGTCCTGAGACATGACATGGCGGGAAGGGAGGGATTCGAACCCTCGAGGGAGCTTTACACCCCCTACCCGCTTAGCAGGCGGGTGCTTTCGGCCACTCAGCCACCTCCCCGACAATTCGGGGCCGTCGTTCGATTCTATTCGACCCCAGGCTCTCTCCATACTTAGCACCCGATGGAAGCCCCCGGCGGACCAGGCGCGCCCCCGATGTGGGGGCCCGGACGCAAGATTGCGTTCGGAGCGGCGCCCGGATCCAGGAGCAAGCTCTGGTACACGCTGGCTGATGGCACGCTCAGTGAGGTCTTCTTCCCCTTCCTCGACCACGTGGCATTGCATGAGCTCCGATTCTTCGCGTCCGCCGGCGGCGCGCCGCCCGTTGACGACTCGGCCGACGGTCAGCACAGCATCAGCTGGATCAGCCCCGGCGTCCCTGCGTTTCGTGTCGAGACGACTCATCACGAGTACCGGCTGACCAAGGAGTTCTTCTCCGACCCCGAGGAGAACGCGATGCTCATCGCGGCGACGTTCACACCGGAGCTTCCGGATCTTCGCCTCTACATGCAGGCTTCGGCCCACTGGCAGCCAGGTACCGAAGGCAACTTCGCGAACGTCATCGACACCCATCCGCCCGCGCTGCTGCTTCAGCAGCAAGACATCTGGATCTGCCTGGTCGGCCCGTTCAGCCGCGCCACGGTGGGCTACTTTCGGAGCTCCGACGTGCACATCGACCTGAGCGATGGGGACGGCCGGCTCACGTCCATGCACGAGCGCGCCGGTCCGGGCAACGTTTCTGTGGGCGCCGAGATTGGAATCCGCGCCGGCGCGTTTCAGCTCGCGATCGGCTTCGCGAATTCGCGCGCCGACGCCGAAGAGGTCGCGCGCACCTCGCTGCAAAAGGGTGCGGGGGCGGTGCGCCAGTCATTCGAGCGCGCCTGGCGCGCTCAGCCCGAGATTCCGCCCGCCCTCGGTAAAGTCAGCGGCGACGACGGGATGCTCGCGCGCGCGTCATTCGCGTTGCTGCACTGCCTCGAGGACAAATCGCACGCCGGCGCTTTCATCGCAGCGCCGGCCGCCCCGTGGGGCGAGTACAACCACGACGGTAACCACGTCTACCACCTCGTCTGGCCCCGAGACCTGTGCCGCATCGCGACCGCGTTGCTCGACGCCGGTGATAGCGATGCCGCACTCCGCGCCTTTCGCCATCTCCAATCGAATCAGCGAAGCGATGGAGGCTGGTATCAGAACTGGACCCTCGACGGAGCCCCGCACTGGGTCTCGACCGAGCTCGACCAGGTCGCGCTCCCGATCCTCCTCGCATGGCGGCTCGGGGTCGCGGGCTGCCTCGACCACGATCCTTACCCGACGATGGTGCGGCCCGCGGCGCAGTACATCATCCGCGAGGGGCCGCTGACGACTCTCGACCGTTGGGAGGATGCCGGCGGGCTGTCGCCGTCGACGCTTGCCGCCTGCATCGCCGCGCTCATCGTCGCGGCGGAGTTCGCTCACGACGCCGGCGAGCACGTGGCCGCGAACTACCTCCGGCTTGTGGCGGACTACTGGAACGACCGCGTCGAGGCGTGGTGCTCACTCCCCTCGGGCCAGTACGTGCGCCTCGGATCGAACCCGGATCAGCGACCGGCCGAAGGTGCAATCGCTCCCGAATTTCTCGAGCTGGTCCGCTATGGCTTGCGCCGCCCGAAGGACGACCGCGTCTTGCGCAGCCTGCAGGGCGTGGACACGTCGCTCAAGGTCAGCTTGCCTGCGGGCCCGAGCTGGAGGCGCTACGTGGGCGATCAATACGGCGAGCACGAGGACGGTTCGCCCTGGGATGGCACCGGGCGCGGACGTGCATGGCCGGTCCTGACCGGGGAGCGCGCGCGGCATTTCTTGTCGATGGGGCTGCCCGCGGCGGAGCTGGTGCGCACGCTCGAAGGCTTCGCCGGACAGGGTCTTGCGCTGGCCGAGCAGCTGTGGGATGGGCCCGACGTCCCTGACCGCGGCCTTCAGTTCGGCCGGCCGAACGGCTCGGCCTGTCCGCTGGGATGGGCGCATGCGGAATATCTCGAGCTGCTCGTCACGATCGCGCTCGCGGGGTTTCCGGACATCGTGATGCCGGCGCGGCGCCGCTACACGGAGGGAACCGCCCTGGAGCCCGCCTTCATCTGGTCACACAAGCATCAGATCACCCGGATCGCGGCGGGCCGGCGTCTTCGCGTTCAGCTGGCGCGGCCCGGCGCGGTGCACTACACCTTCGACAACTGGGCGACATTCACGGAGGTCGACGCGGTCGACACAACGCTGGGTTTGTGGACCGCCGAGGTGCCCTGCCACAAGCTGCCCCCGGGGACGGAGTTTTCGTGGACCGCGCATTACATGACCGGCTGGGAGGGAAGGAACTTCTCGCTCACGGTCGACTGACTACCGCTCTTCAGGCGGCTCCAGGTCGTCGAGCCTCAGCCCGGTGGTCGTGTCCTCGTCGAACTGGCTGTGCAGCTCACCGCAGTCGGCGCACCTGTAGTACTCGCCGACGAACCCCTTGTGCCAGACGGCGTAGCTGACCACGCCGGGTTCCTCGACGAGAATCTCCTGCTCGAGCCGGTAGATGACCTGCTCCCAGCCGCCCGCCTCGACGTCCTCGTCGAGCACGACCACGCAATAGGGATGCGGCTCGCCCCAGACCATGACCACCTCGCCCCGGCGTTCGTCGTCGGTGTTGACGATCGACCACGCCTCGGCCGCCTGGCCCCGGCTGCTGCGGACCAGGCGCAGCTGCGCCCAGAAACGTTCAGCCGACTCGCGCTCGGCCTTGTCGTGCTCGGCCTGCGCCTCCTGGAACGCGCTCCACATGCGCAGCAGGTGGTTGCGAAAACGGTGATAGGTCGGCAGCAGCTTGGGTTGCTGCTTCGGCGATCCGATGAGCTTCTCGAACGCGTGCTCGAAGGCGGCCTCCACGCGCTCCTGGCGGTCGGCGACGTCCGGCGCCCAGCTTTCGTCTTCCGACAGCCGCATGCTCTCGTTGAGAACCACCTCGAAGTCCAGCCAGTCGTCGCCGAACTCGGGCACGAAAACCGACTCCACGAGGTCGGCCAGGCGATGCTCCTCGAGCAGCGCTGGGGTGACCTTGCCGCGGGCGTCGGGCCAGCCCTTCCATCCCATCACGTTGTGGATCCAGTAGTCGAAGACGGTGACGGCGTATTGGAGCGCGGCGGGGGAGGTCCAGATGCCTGTCGGCCAGGTCCGCTTGCCAGTCCGCACCTTGTTGTAGAGGGCGATGACCTGCTCTTCGTCGAGGTATTCAGTTTCCATGCTGCCCTCCAACTATAGGAATAACCCCCAAAGCACCCTGGGTATAGTCCATAAAGGCAGATGACCCAGAACCGAACCTTCACCCCCGACCAGGTCGCCCGCTACGCGCGGCACCTGATCCTGCCCGAGGTAGGGGGCGCGGGGCAGCGCAAGCTGCTCAACTCGAGCGTGCTCCTCCTGGGCGCCGGCGGGCTTGGCTCTCCCGCGGCCATGTACCTGGCGGCGGCGGGCGTCGGCAAGGTCGGAATCGTCGATTTCGACACCGTCGATGCCTCCAACCTTCAGCGCCAGCTGCTGCACGGCCACGACGACATCGGCCGGCCCAAGGTCGAGTCGGCGGCCGAGACGCTCCGCAACCTCAATCCCGACGTCGAGGTCGTCGCGATCAACGAGCACCTCAACTCGGAGACCGCCCTGCGCATCTTCTCCCCCTACGACGTCATCGTGGACGGGACCGATAACTTCCCGACTCGCTACCTGGCGAACGACGCCGCGCACTTCCTGGCCAAGCCGCTGGTGCACGGGAGCATCTTCCGTTTCGAAGGGCGCCTCGCACTTTTCGATTCCGCCAAGGGCACCGGCTGCTACCGCTGCCTGTTCCCGGAGCCACCGCCGCCCGGCAGCGTGCAGAGCTGCGCCGAGGCTGGCGTGTTCGGCGTGCTGCCCGGGATCATCGGCAGCATGATGGCCTTCGAAACGATCAAGTACCTCCTCGATATCGGCCGGCCGATGGTCGGGCGCTACCTTCTCTTCGAAGGCGAGGACATGAGCTTCCGCGAGCTCAAGCTGCGTCAGAACAAGGCCTGCCCGTTGTGCGGCGAAAACCCCACAGTCGATTCGCTGATCGACTACGAGGCGTGGTGCGGCACTCCGGCGATGGAGCCCTCCGAGGCCCGCGCCAGCTAATCTCGTGCTGTGGTGGACCGTCCCGGCCAGCCCGGCCGCATCTCGGGGCTCCGGGCGCCGATACGTGCGTCAGGGGGCCCGTCCCGTCGTCGTCGCGCATCGACAGATGCGCTCCTCCTAGGGCCACCCCTTCCTTCGTCTCGGCGCCCGGATCGGCGACCTAGCGGTCGCCTGCCCCGACCTGCTGGCCGTTCTGGCCGGTACGGTCCACTGTGATCCAGCTCGACGCCTTCGACGCGACTCGACTGAAAACCGCGCGTGAGATCGTGCACGAGCTCGGTTCGGTGCTGGTCGCGTACTCGGGCGGAGTCGACTCGACCCTGCTCTTGAAACTTGCGATGGACGAGCTGGGCGAAGGCGCGGTCGCGGTGCTCGCGAGCTCGCCCGCTTATCCGGAGTCGGAACAAGAGGAGGCGAGGTCCCTCGCGCGCGCGATGGGCGCGCGTCTGGTCGAGGTCAACACCAACGAGGTCGAGCTCGAGGCCTACGCCCGCAACAACCCTGACCGCTGCTTTCACTGCAAAGAGGAGCTCTTCGACACGCTGACGCCGGTGCGGGAGGAGCTCGGGCTGGCGCACCTTGCGTACGGGGCGACCGCGGATGACGCGGGTGACCACCGTCCCGGGCACGCCTCGGCCGTCCGCCGCGGCGTCCGCTTCCCGCTCCTCGAAGCCGGCATGCCCAAATCGGAGATACGCGCCGCTGCACGGACCTTGGGTCTCGCCAACTGGAACAAGCCGTCGTTCGCGTGCCTCTCGTCGCGCATCCCGCATGGCACGACCGTCACGGTGGCGGCGTTGCGCCAGATCGAATCCGCCGAAGCGGCATTGAAGTCCCTGGGCTTCCACCAGGTGCGCGTGCGGCATCACGATGACGTGGCACGGATCGAAGTCGACGCGGCCGAAATTCCGCGGCTGATCGCGGAGCGCGAGCGCGTGGCTGCGGCCGTGCGCGAAGCGGGCTACAAATTCGTGTCGGCGGACCTCGAGGGTTACTCGACCGGAAGCCTGAACCGCACCTGGAAGCCGGAAACATCAGCGAAGTCGTCTTAAGCCTCGACGAGGGCACGAGCGGCGCGACCGCAATCGCTGTTGGTCTGGACGGTGAGATTCAAGGCAAGGGCTACGAGGAGATCACCCAGCGGTACCCGCGTCCGGGTTGGGTCGAGCACGATCCCAACGAGATCTGGTCCGCCGTGCAGGCGAGCGCACGGCGCGCCCTCGAAGCTGCCAACGCAAAACCAAGCGACGTGAGAGCGGTAGGCATCACCAACCAGCGCGAGACGCTCGTGCTCTGGAACCGCCGGACTCTGCAGCCGGTCGCACCCGCAATCGTCTGGCAGGATCGCCGCACGGCCGACCAATGCGCGAGGCTGCGCGAGGCTGGCCATGAGGCGCGAGTCCGAGAGATCACCGGACTCGTGCTCGATCCGTACTTCACGGCCACCAAACTTGCTTGGGCGCTCGAGCACGTCGACGGAGCCAAAGACGCGGCGGCCGGCACTGTCGACTCGTGGTTGGTCGCCAAGCTCTCCGAGGGACGCGACCACGTGACCGACGCCTCCAACGCATCGCGCACGCTGCTCTTCGACATCGAACGCGGGGTCTGGAGCGAAGAGATGGCCGAACTCTTTCATGTCTCGCTCGCCAACTTGCCCCGCGTGGCCGACTCCAGCGGTCCGATCTCGAGATCACTCGGCGAGATCGCCGCGCCCATCACAGGGATCGCGGGCGACCAGCAAGCTGCGTTGTTCGGACAGGCATGCACGGCCGACGGGATGGCCAAGAACACGTACGGCACCGGCTCGTTCGTGTTGATGCAGACCGGCACGCGTCGTGTAGCTTCGAGCTCCGGCATGCTGACCACGGTGGCCTGGAGGCGCGACGGTGCCCTGAGCTACGCGCTGGAAGGCGCGATCTTCGTCACCGGCGCCGCTCTGCAGTGGCTGCGCGACGGTCTCGGCATCATCGGCAGTGCAAGCGAGGCCGGCCCGCTCGCCGCGTCCGTACCGGATGCGGCCGGAGTCTTCCTGGTGCCCGCCTTTGTCGGTCTAGGCGCGCCGCACTGGGATCCCTACGCCCGCGGCACGATCGTCGGTCTGACGCGAGGAACCACGCGTGTGCACCTGGTTCGCGCCGCGGTCGAGGCCATGGCCTTCCAGACGCGCGACGTGGTGGAGGCGATGCAGAGCGACACCGGCAGGCCGCTCACCGAATTGCGGGTGGACGGCGGCGCGGCGGTGATGGACGTGCTCTGCCAGCTCCAGGCGGACCTGCTCGGCATCCCCGTCCGCCGGCCGCGCCACACCGAGACCACAGCCCTGGGCGCCGCGTTCCTGGCCGGACTCGGCGCGGGCGTCTGGAACGAGGCCGACCTTGCGAACCTCTGGAAGCTCGATCGCGAGTTCGAGCCCATGATGTCCCGCGACCAGGCGGACGGCCTCCAGGCGCGCTGGCGGCAGGCCGTGGAACGAAGCCGAGGTTGGGCCCTCCCCGATAATCAGTAATTCCCCCTTGAACACAGCAGCACCCTCTCGCCCCTCCCGCCACCAGAACCTCTATGCGCACCACCTGTGGATGCAGCAGCGATTTTTCGCGGGGTTGCTGTTGCTCGCGGGTGTGGTCGCGACCGGCGTCGCGATCTACCAGCGCCAGCTGTTCTCGCCCGCGTTCGCGGTCTGGCTCGTCTACATCCCGACCGGACTCTTGCTGGGCGGAGCCATCCTTCTATACCGCCGGCGGAGCCATCTTCAGGTCCGGGACGAGGGCGTGAAGATCTCCAACATGTTCAATAGCATCGTGATCGACTACGACTCGATCAGGTCGGTGAAGGCGCTGCCGCTCAGGCAGCACTTCCAGGAAAAGCGCAGCCGGATGATCGCGCCGATCATGAAGCAGCACATCGACAAGCCTGCGGTCTTCATCAAAGTCCGCGGTGATGAGACTGAGCTCGCCGCGATCAAAAAGCGCCTCGGGTTGTTCAGGGCGCGGCTGATGAACGAGGACACGATCGCGATTCCTGTCCCGGACGCCGACGCGGTCGTATGGGAGGTCAACTCTCATCTGCCCGAGCGCCTCGGACAGAACCAGGGCGGAGCGAGACGACGCAAGCGTCGCCGTTGAGCGCCCCGCGCTCTTACTTCGACCGAATCGATCTCTTCGCACTCCTCGGCCTCACCGCGGTCGCCTTCGTGCTGCGCTTCTTCAGCCCGATCCTTCCTGATTTTTTCGTCCATCCATTCCAGGGGCCATGGATCACCGATTGCGTGAAGAGCACGCCGGTCAATCCCCAGGGTGATCCAGGCACCCTGTGCGGCCTGGCCTACCCGTTCAACCGCGGCTACGCCGATGCCAACGGCCAGCTTTCGCCGCCCAACGGACAGGTCTTCGACGAGGTCTACTTCCCGGTCGATGCCTACATCGACTTCAAGAACACGCAGTGCCATCCCCACAGCATCTTCTGTCCCTATTTCGACCCCGAGCCCCCGCTGGCGAAAGAGATCATCGGCGCCGGGGAATGGGGCTACGGCTGGTACCGGGCCACCTTCCAGGGCGCGCACGGCAGCTACATCGACCTTGGCTTCAACACGTTCGGATGGCGCATCGCCGCCTGCCTCTTCGGAACCCTGTGCGTCCCGATGATGTATCTCCTCGGCAGGCGCCTGTTGCCGAACAGGATCTTCGCGCTCGCCGCCGCGACGCTGGTCTGCTTCGACGGGATGTTCTTCATCCAGTCGCGCATCGGGATGATCGACATCTTCCCGATCTTTTTCATCCTCGCCTCGTACTTCCTGTTTCTGGTCCACATCCAGAGCCGCTCGTTCAACACGTCGATGCTTTCCCTGGTCGCGCTCGGCACCGTCCTGGGCATCGGTATTGCTTCGAAGTGGATCGTCCTCGCCGCGTGGGCAAGCATCGTGTTCCTCCTGGTCATGCGCATCGTGCTGCGAAGCGTCGACATCGAGTTCGGGCCGATGGGCTGGCCGTTCCTCTCGTGGCGCCGCGGCGAAGGACCGGCGATCTCAAACGTTTACTGGCCCGCGTATCTCGCGGTGGCCGTCATCGCGCTCGTGATCATCCCGCTCGGGATCTACGTCCTGTCCTGGTACCCGTTCTTCGCGCGAGGCCAGTTCCAGAGCCTCACCGACCTGATCAACTACCAGGTCGAGTCGTTCAACTACCACAGGAACCTTCATGCCACGCACCCGTACGGCTCGCCGGCGTGGTCGTGGCCGCTTCTGGCACGGCCGGTCCTGTACTACGCCGAATACACCAACCTCGGGCTCGACGTCTTCACCGGGCAGCCGCTAATCGCTCGCATGTCGAATCTCGGCAACCCCTGGATCTGGTGGACCAGCCTGCCGTGCGTCGCTGCGCTGCCGTACTTCATCGTCAGGCACCGCAGCTTCGCGGCCACCTTGATCCTGCTGGGGTTCATCACGCAGTACGTGCCGTGGTTTCCGATCACGCGCGTGCTGTTCATGTACCACATATTCGGCGGGCTGATTTTCATGCTCCTCGCGGACGCATTCGTGTTGACGCACCTGGCGGAGAAGCTGAGACCGCCCGGTCGCAGGCTCCTGGTCGGCGGCTACCTCGGCATGGCCGTGCTCTTCTTCGGCTACTTCTATCCGAACTGGACGGCGCTGCCACTCTCCCAGCCGGCCTACTACATCAGCACCGGCACACCGATCTGGGGGCCAAAGCTCTGGCTCACGAACTGCAAGCCGAACCTTCCCGCTTCTGAGCCGCAGCTGTTCTGTTGGAACTAGCCGCCGCGTTTTTTCTCGTCGCGTGCGCCGCCACTGGATTCGGCGTCACGTATCTCTCCGGCGTCGCGCTCAAGCTCGAGGAGCGCCTCGCGTTCGGCGTCGTCCTTGGCCCGATGCTGGTGGCGGCTGCGACTTTCCTGCCGTCACTCGCGGTGCGCGACGTCACGGTCGGGACGGTCCTCGGAGGACTCGCCGTCGCTCTCGGGGCTGGCGCCGTCGGACTGCTGCTGGATCGCGGGCTGATGGTCGCTGACTGGAGAGACGCGCGGCGCCGGTGGCTCCGTCCCTGGCGCGCGCCAGGTCACCCATGGCCGCTGCTGGCGGTGCTGGTCGTGTGCGGTGCGTGGACGATCCACTTCCTGCACCAGGCGTACGTCTACGCGCCCGCGGGGTTGTACTCCGGCTACATCAACATCTGGGGCGACTGGGCCGCGCACCTGAGCTTCACCGGGTCATTTGCCTACGGACACAACTTTCCGCCCGAGTATCCGATCGACACCGGCCACCGGATGGGCTACCCGTTCATGGTCGACTTCCTTGCCGCCGACCTCGTTCCGCTGGGCCTGTCGCTCACCCAGTCGATCACAGCGACGAGCGCGATGCTCGGGCTCGCGTTCCCGGTGGTCCTCTACCTGGCCGCGCTCCGGTTCACCGCCGGCCGCGCGGCCTCGACCATGGCGGTGTTCGTTTTCCTGCTCAGCGGCGGTCTCGGTTTTGTCTATCTGATCTCGGACCTGCAGCACGGCGGGCTGGCGGGCCTGGCGCATTTCCCGCGCGAGTACACGCTCAATCGCGATGTGAACTTGCAGTGGCTCAACCCGGTGCTCGCTTACCTCGTGCCGCAACGTTCGACGCTCTTCGGGTTCAGCCTGGTGCTGATCCTGCTCGTCGTGATCTGGATCGCGATCCGGCAGGAGTCGGGATGGCGGCCGTTCGTCTTCGCGGGCGTGGTCGCGGGCCTGATGCCCGTGTTTCACGTCCACGCCTACGGCACCGTCGTTGCCCTGTCTGCGTTCTGGGCGCTGTTCAACCTCCGCCGCCAGTGGTTGCCCCCAGACAACACGAGCGTTTGCGGCGACCTGGCGGCGATCCATGGGTTCTGCATCCAACCGGGCTGGCTTTCGTTCACCGACTGGCAGCGCAACGGCGTGTGGTTGTTCGGCTTCGACTTCGGTGGATTCTGGATCTGGAACACGTCGCTGCTGCTTCCACTTTTGATCGTGGGCCAGGCGCTCGGGCGTTGGTTTCCGACCGCTTTTCCGAAATGGTTTGCCCCGATGTGGCTGTGGTTTGTGGTCCCGAACATCGTGGTCCTGCAGCCCTGGCCTTGGGACAACACCAAGTTCTTCGTCTTCTGGGCGCTGCTGGGCAGCGTCGTGGTCGGCGGCGTCCTGGCCGGGCTGCTGCGCCTCGGCCCGCTCACCGCGGTCGTCGCCGTCGCGATGATGGTCTTGCTCGGGCTGTCGGGAGCCCTCGACCTGGCGCGGGCGTCCGACTTCGACCAGAGCAAGGTTCTGTTCACCGACCCTGGCGGCATCAAGGTCGCGGACTGGGTGCGGCGCAACACGAGCCCGACCGCCGTCTTTGCCGTGGCCCCCGAGCACAACAGTCCCATCCCGACCCTGGCAGGTCGCCGCGAGCTCATCGGCTATCCAGGCTGGCTGTGGACGTATGGGCTCGCCGACTACGTCCAGAAGACAGACGACGACAACAAGATTCTCCAGGGCGACCCTGCGGCCCCGGATCTCGTGCGTAAGTACGGCATCGACTACGTGATGATCGGCCCGCAGGAGATCCCGCGTGGCGCCAATCGCGCCTACTGGGAGCAGCACGGCACAGTCGTCTACGACGACGGTGAGTACGCGGTTTACCGCGTGCGGTAGGCTCGGCGCTTACGGCGCCGGGATACTGATCGGCGGACGCTCCGGGCCGGCGGGCTTGGGCGCCGGCGTCTCGTTGTTCGATGCGAGCACTTCTTCGAGCCGCCTGGCGAGTCGCTTCATCTCCCGGTCGCCGCGGTCGAGCCGGTTGACGATCTGGAGCAGGATCTCGTCCTGGTGCATCAGGTGATTCATCAGCGCCTTGAGCTCTTCCTCGGCTTTGACGTTGAGCTCGTAGTCCTGCTGCGCGCGCAACCGGTCGCGGTCCGCGAGCCGGTTCATGGCCATAAGCACGACTGAGACCCAGACCGCGGCCTCGAGGGTGAGGATGAAATTGAGGAAGAAGAACGGATAGCGGTCCCATGGCCGGATCAGGTTGAGGGCGTTGAGCAGGATCCAGACGACCAGGATGGCGGCCTGCACGAGCACGAAGACCCAGCTGCCGACCAGGCGGGCGAAATCGTCGGCGACACGGTCGGCGAAGGTGAGGCGGCGTTCGACCTCGCGGTTCAGATCGCGCACCGGGGGATGGTCGTGCTGGTGCTTGATCAGGTCGCGGGCGATGTCTTCGATTTCTCGGGCAGTCGACATTTGGGGTGTTTTTTCCTCTGGCTGCTGCGACGAAATTCGGGCTGTAGGCCAATAGCTTGGCGCAAAAGGCCCACCGCTGGCTACAGAAAGTAAGGAGTTTGGGCGGGGGTCAGCGGTAGTCGTGCGACCGTTGAGCCGGTCGCGGGACTCCGTCGAGCGCCTCGATGTGGCTCGCGAGCACCGAGTGGACGCCGTCCTGGCGCTGCATCACGCCGTCGATGATCAGGATCGGCTGCCGGTTGGCGACCTGGCGGTAGCGGTCGTAAACGTCCGGTTTGATCGTCACGTTGACCTGCCCGAACTCGTCTTCGAGCGTGAAGAATCGAATCTTTTTCGCGGTCGATGGCGCCTGCCGGGTGATCACAAGGCCGGCGACCCGGACGTGCTTGTTGTTGGCCATCGCAGGCAGCTTGTTGCTCTCGAGCGCGCCCAGGGCGCGCAGGCGGTCTCGACAGAAGTGGATGAGGTGGTGGCCGGTCGACAGGTCGGAGATCCGGTACTCGAGCTGGTTGGCATCGAAGGCGTCGATCGTCGGCAGCGTCGGCGAGGTTCCGTTGAGGCTCAGCTCGGATTGCCTGTCGATGCCTCGCCTCAGGCCTTTGCCGTGCCACCTTTCCTGCCAGCCCCACAGCAGCTCGCGCCGCGGGTGGCCGAGAGCGTCGAAGGCCCCGACCATGACCAGGTTGCGGACGGCGCGAGGGCCGATCGGTCCGCCGCGAAGGCGGCTCAAGTAATCATCGAACGACATGTAAGGCCCACTCCGGTCACGCTCGTCGACGATCGCCTTCCGACCCTCCTCGCCGAGGTCGCGCACGTAATTGAATCCGATGCGCATCGCGAGGCCTGACTCGAGGCGTTCAGGCAGACAGCGGACGTCCGAGAGATTGATGTCGACCGGGAGCGCCCTCATGCCGTGCCGCTTCAGGTCCTCGACCAGCACGCTAGGGTGGTAGAAACCCATCGGCTGGTTGTTGAGGAGCCCGCAGCCGAACTCGACCGGGTGATGCAGCTTCATCCATGCGGTCTCGTAAGCGGTCCGGGCGAAGGCGGCCGCGTGTGAGCGGCAGAAGCCGTAAACGGCGAAGCCCTGCACCGCGGCGAACAGCTGGTCCGCCACCTCGCGCGGCACTTCGTTCGCGAGGCAGCCGCTGATGAACTCGTCCTCGAGGGATGACATCTCGACGCGATTGAGATGGCGGGTCATGGCGCGGCGAAAGCCATCCGCCCGTCCCGGCCTCATGCCTGCGACGTACATCGCGATCTCGATGATCTGTTCCTGATAGAGGATCACACCGAGCGTGTCCTTGAGGATCGGCTCGAGCAGCGGATGCGCGTACGTGACCGGCTCCCGTCCCTGCTTGCGGCGGATGTAGGGATGGACGGCGTTGCCCTGGATCGGTCCAGGCCGGATGATCGCCACCTCGACCACCAGGTCGTTGAAGGTCCGCGGGCGCGTGCGAGGCAAGGTCTGCATCTGCGCGCGCGACTCGATCTGGAAGACCCCGATGGTGTCCGCCTGACTGCACATCTCGAACACGGCGGCGTCCTTCAGCGCCAGCTGGTCGAGGTCAGGCCGTGTGCCGGTCGTGTCCTTGATCAGCTCGAGGGCTTCGGCCACCACCGACAGGGTGCGCAGGCCCAGCATGTCCATCTTGATCAGGCCCAAATCTTCGACGTCGTCCTTGTTGAACTGGACCACGCGCCGGCCCTCCATCGCCGCCGGCTCGACCGGGGCGATGTCGACCAGAGGCTCACCGGTGACGAGCATGCCGCCGTTGTGGATCGACAGGTGACGGGGAAACTCGATCACCTCGCGGCACAGCTCGAGGAAGTGCTGCCAGCTCTGCGGCCGCATATCGGGCGGTGGAACCGAGCTCAGCATCGAGTCCTCGACGTCCTCGGTGAACCAGCGGTCCACACCCTTGGCCAGACGGTCGAGCAGCTCGGCCGAGAAACCGAGCGCCTTGCCGACCTGCCGGATCGCCATCCGCGGTTGGAAGGTGACCACGTTGCAGACCATCCCGGTCCGCTCCCAGCCGTACTTCTCGTAGATGTACTGGATGACCTGCTCGCGGTGCGCGGTCGAGAAGTCGACGTCGATGTCCGGCGTGCTGGTCATCTCCTCGTGCAGGAAGCGCTCGAAGAGGAGGTTGTGCTCGATGGGGTCGACTCGCGTGATGCCGAGCACGTAGGCGACGATGGAGTCCGCGGCCGAACCGCGCCCCTGCCCGGGCACGCCGTGCTCGCGCGCGAAACGCATGAGGTCCCAGTTGATGAGGAAGAACTCGGCGAGGCCGGTCTTCTCGATCACCTCGAGCTCGTGCTGCAGGCGGTGGGTGACCGAAAACGTGATCGGCCGGTAGCGCTCGCGGACGCCTTCGAAGCAGAGCTTGTAGAGATATGAGAAGGGCGTCTCGCCGTCCGGCACGGGGTAGCCGGGAAACCTGACCTTGCGGAAGTCGAGGTCGACGTCGCACTCCTGCGCGATCTCCCAGGGCGTGGCCAGCGCTTCGGCGTGGCCATGAAAGAGGGGGTGCATCTCGGCGCCGCCCTTGAGGTGATGCTCGGAGTTGGGGAAGAGGTTAGGCCCGGCCTCGTCCAGCGTGGCCCGGTGGCGGATGGCGATCAGCACATCGTGCAGCCGGCGGCGGGCCGGGACGTGGTAGTGGACCTCGTTGGTGGCGACCACGCGGGCACCACAGCGCTCCGCCATCGCCACCCGGCCCTCGAGCACCCATTCGTCCTCGGGCCGAAGGTGTTGATGCAGCTCGCTGAAGACGTTCTCCTTGCCCAGCGCGTCCTGGAGCCCACGCAAGCGCGACTCGATGTCGGTCGCGCTCAGGTAGAACAGGTCGCCGCGATGCTCGGCGACTTTCCCCAGCGTCGTCCGCGCCTCACCTTTCGGCTGGTCGGCGTGGGCGTGGCTCAGGAGCCTGCAGAGGTTCGAGTAGCCGCGGAGATTGCGGGCGATGAGGATGAGCTCTTCGCCATCGACCTCGAGGGCGCTGCCGATGATCGGTTTGACCCCGAGCTTGCGGCACGCCTGGAGGTGGCGCACCGCGCCATAGACGCCGCCCCGGTCGGTGATTGCGAGCGCAGGCATCTCTAGCTCGGCCGCGCGCATGGCCAGCTCGTATGGGTGAGAACCGCCGTCGAGGAACGAAAAGTTGGAGTGGCTGTGGAGCTCGACGTAAGGCGCTGCCATTCAGTCATAAACCCTCTCCACGAACCACTCATTGCGAGCGATGTCGTGGTAGAGCTCGCACAGCACGGTGTTGTTGAGCACGGCCTTCCAGTACTCGCGGACGACCGGCCTGTCCCACCATGACGTCTCGACCTTCCAGCGGGCGATCGGGTCGATCGACCCGGTGAACGCACCGGAGATGGACTCGGGTGCGCCGCCCGGGCCAAGAGTGACGTCGATGGCGGCGGGGGGAGTGATGAGTCGCGTCATGCAGGCCGCGGGTGCCAGACCACGTCGCCGAAGCGTTCCTGGATTCTCTCCAGTGCCGCGAGGACCTCTTCGCTGGAACCGTCGCCGCCGGCCCACAGCCTCAGCTGACGCCGCCCCGCGGCTTCGAGCACCGGCAGCTCGATCCACAGCTCGGCGATCGGGGCCCGAGGCTTCCATTCCTTGATCCATGACCTGACGAGCCCGAACAGCTCGGCGGTGCTGCTGAGCGGATGCCGGACGATGGACTCTCGCTTCTCGGGTTGGGTGGACTCGAAGACGAGTCGCACCCTCACGTGCTTGGCGCCTGCGCCGCGCAGCCCCAGCTCATCGGCCAGGTCGCCGCACAACGCGCGGGCGACGAAGAGAAGCGCCTCGCGATCCTCGACCGGCTCTCCGAACTGCCGGTGTGCGCTCGTGAAAAGTGGTGGGCGCCAGGGTTCGAGCTGATCGGGTTCGAGGCCACGCGCGAGCAGCACCGCGTGCCGCCCATCGCGACCGAGCTGGCTTTCGAGCTCGCGCGGACCGATCGCCGCCACGGCGCCGAGCGTGCGCAGGCCGAGCAGGTCGAGGCGCTCTCGCTGCTCCGCGTCGAGGGGCAGCTCGCGAGAGGGAAGAGGGGCCAGGAACTCCCGCGCGTCGGCGATGCGCATGAGCCTGCCTGGTCTCGCTCGCGCCGCTGCGAGACGGGCCGAGAAAGGACCAGGCGCAAGGCCGAGTCGGGGTTCGCGGCCGATCGCCTTCAACAACCGATGCCGCGCGGCGCGGATCGATTGATCGGGATTCACCACACCTCTCAGGTCGAGCCAGGCAATGCCTTCATCGCGCACCTCGACTGTCGGCGCGAGGTCGTAGAGCGCGGACGAGACCAGCTCGCGGATGCGAACCACGGCCTCTTCGTCCGGCAGGACGAAGGTGGCTTGAGGACACAGGTGTTCCGCCTGGCGCAGTGCCATGCCCGCGAGAACCCCAAAGGGTTGCGCCTCATCAGACGCCGCGACGACGTGCTCGTCCCATCGCCCGACGATGACCGGTGTCCCGTAAAGGTCAGGCCTCCGCGCGAGCTCGAGATGGGAGATCAGACCGCAGCAGACACGCATTGCTCGATCTCCGACACCCGTGGTGATGCTTCCGTGACCGATTGAGCTCCGAGCCGGTAGCAGATCTCGAGCTCGGTCTCGCCAAGTGGGGGCGCGACGCGATTCTTCACGCACCTGGCAGACGTTCGAAGTCCGACGAGCTGGCCGCGATCCCAGATCCATTCGCTTCTCGAGAACCCGAGGCTGAAGCTCGACGCATGGGCCAGCGCTCGGCTCGGCGTGTCGACCACGCCCACGATCACCGTCCCCGAGCGATTCGCGCCCGACTC
>Ga0209805_1001133_pt1 | contig 16370 bp, 19 predicted proteins | sample GraSoiAngelo_148_FD_185905 | JGI IMG/M metagenome (GOLD analysis project Ga0209805, IMG submission 185905) | Grasslands soil microbial communities from the Angelo Coastal Reserve, California, USA - 14_1009_09_20cm (SPAdes) (version 2) | ecosystem: Environmental > Terrestrial > Soil > Grasslands ... | reverse complement strand
TAGGATCACGCGCGCGCGACGTTCAGTTCGAACGTGCAGGTACGCTTGAAGCCAGCGATGGCCAAGCCCCAACCTGAGTTGAAGCCCGATGACTTTCACCTCGGCGCCCATGTCTTTGCGAGCGACGGAAAGGAGGTCGGCGAGCTCGTCCACGTCCTGGTCGACGGCGACTACAAGTTGAAGTCGCTGATCGTCAAGGAGGACCATGGCTTTTCAGGACACTGGCTGTCGCCCGGATCGATGCTCGTGAACGACGAGCTCATCGTGCCGCTCGACGCGATCCAGGACGTGGACCACGACCGGGTCGATCTCAATCTCAGCTCGGGCGACGCTCGCCGCCTGCCGCCGTACCTCAGCTACCGGGAGAAAGGCGAGACCGTCGGGGGAGAGGTCGAGGACGAGGCCGCGGTGCTCGGCTCAGGCCCCGAGATCCCTCACTGGCTGGAGCAGGTCGCCAACAAGCCCGCGAGCGAGCTGGAGATCGACGGCGGGGAGAACGTGATGCTCGGCCACACCGGCAAGAAGCTCGGCACGGTCAAGGACGTGCTGTTCGACGAGGACCAGCTGGTCGGGGTCGTGCTCCTGCCGGAGGGCTTGCTGAAGAGCGAGGTGATCCTGCCGCGCCGGTTCCTCGCCCGCAGCGATGATGCGGCGCTGTTTGCGCAGCTCGACGAGTCAGACCTCCAGCACCTCGAGCCCTTCGAACCGAACGGCTGATTTCAGCCGCGCTGGAATCCCTCCCTCGTGCGTAAGCCGAATCCAAGGCTGCGGTCGAATCCGATGTGGGCGCACCAGGCCAGGCCTGCAGCGGTCCACGCGTCGGCGTGCACGAGCAACGCGATGACGACCAGAACCGCCGGCGCCCAGAAACGGTGCACAGCGTTGTAGAACGGCACCGCGCGCGGCGCGAGCTGTCCGCGCTCGAGCCCACGGCCCGAGCCGAACAGCAGCGTGATGTCCGGCGCGATCGCGAACACCACGAGCTGCCACCAGCTCGCGTGTTGGGTGACCACGACCGCGATCGCCAGGGCGGCCGCCGCCAGGCCGATCAACGCATAACCGAGCCGCTTCATCGCGAGGGCTCTCGCGCACCCGTGGCGAGGATTGCAGCGAGGACAAGCGCCAGCGCCGCGATCACGAACAGGGCGGCGGGATGGCCGGAGGTGCTGGCGACAGTGCCGGCGATGAGCGGGCCGAGGAAGAAGCCAAAAGCCACCGAGCTGGCGTTGAAACCGAACACCGTGCTCTGGGCTTCATGGGGTGTGTCGAGGCCGATCATGCTCGCGGTCGCTGGGATCACAACACCGCTGAACAATCCGTTGAGGGCGATGCCCGCCACCACGAGCGCCGGCACCGGCGCGATGCCTACGAGGGCCACGGCGAACGCGACCAGGCCCGCCGCTCCGGCGGCCGTGCGCACGTAGCCGATCCGGCTCGTCACGCGCGTGTAGCCGATCGCCGCAGCGCTGCTCGCGATGCCGGCGAGGCCGAAGCCGATTCCGCTCACCGCGGACACACCGGCCGTCACCATGTCGATCAGTCGCAGCACGACGAGGATTTGCGTCGCGGCGTTGCACATGTTGATCAGGCCCTGCGCGCCGATCAGCACCGCCAGCTGCTGTTTCAGCCCCGGCCGCTGGTCGATCAGGGCGAGGGTGCTCACGCGTGGGCCGCGCTGCCTGACCCTCGGACTCTCGCGCACGATAAAAAGGACGGGGATCAGGGAAAGAAGCAGCAGGATGCCGCCGGCGAGGAAGACCAGCCGCAGCCCGAACACGGCGCCGGCCAGGCCGCCCACCACCGGGCCGATCGCACCGCCGAGAGCCACCGCCGAGGTCACGACGCCGAGCGACCAGCCCACCCTGGAGCGCGGCGTCTCCGCCGCGACCAGCGCCGTCGCCGCGGCTACGGTTCCGCTGGTTGCGCCCTGCAGGAATCGGAGGACCAGCAGCTCGGTGGGGTTTTGCGCAAAGAAGATGAGCCCCACGGTGATCGCGCCGCCGAGCATCGAGCGGATGAGCATCGGCTTGCGGCCGTAGATGTCGCCGAGCACGCCCCAGATGGGGCTCGCCACCGCCATGGACAGGCCGGACACGCTGGCCGACGCGGCGGTCCACAGGTCGAGGTCGTGGCCCGGGCGCACCCCGAGGTCGTGCGAGATGAAGATCGACAGAAACGGGAACGCGAAGCTGAATCCGAAGATGGCGGTGAACTCGGCGAACCAGAGCGCGGCCAGGTTGCGCCGCCAGTCGACCCCGCCCGCGTTGATCGGTGGCGTCGTCGCGCGCGGGTCAGTCGACAGAGCTACTGGCCAAGGATTTCGACGATCCGGTCGGACGTGATCGGAAGGCGGTCGACCACCGCGTCGGGCTTTCGCTTGCGCAGCGCGTCCTCCACCGCGTTGGAGATCGCCGCGGGTGCGGGGATCGTCCCGCTCTCTCCGGCGCCTTTGAAGCCTTCGGGGTTGGCGTCGGTCGGCGTCTCGATGTGCACCAGGAGCGGCTCGGTGACGACCTCGCCGGTGCTGACGATCGTGTAGTCGAGAAAGCTTGCCGTGCGGTAGGTGCCGTCAGGGTCGTACGTCGCGGCCTCGTACAGCGCGTAGCCCAGGCCGTGCGCGTAACCGCCGTGCATCTGGCCTTCGACGATCAGCTCGTTGATGGCCTTGCCCGTGTCGTGGGCGATGACGTAGCGCAGGACCTCGACCTGGCCGGTGTCCGGGTCGACGGCGACGACCGCGGCGTGGCAGCCGCTGGAGTACGCCGCGCCGCGCTTGGGGTCGAATTTCTCCAGCACCTCGAGTCCTTCCTCCGGCACGACGTCGGTGGCGGGCAGGCGCTTACCCGGTGTCCCGCGCACGGTGATGATCCCGTCTTCGATCACGAGGTCGGCCGCGTCGGCCTCGAGCACCTCGCCGGCCCGCTGCAGGAGCTGCTTGCGAAGCGAGGTCGCGGCCTTTGACGCTGCGTTGCCGACCTGGACGGCGCTGCGGCTCCCGGCGGTGAGCAGCGCGAAAGGCACGTGCTCGGTGTCGCCCGCGGTGACCGAGATCTTCTCGATCGGCCAGCCCAGGCGGTCCGCGGCGACCTGGGCAGCCATCGTCTGGTGGCCCTGTCCCTGCGGCGTCGAGCCGATGAAGAGCTCCGCGCTCCCGTCCTTGTTGACTCGCAGCCGCGCCGGCTCGCCGCGGCCGAATCCGGTCGACTCGACGCAGCACGCGATGCCGACGCCCACGAGACGACCGTCGTCGGTCCCGTTCTGCGAGACATCGCCCAGCTTCTCGAGCGTGAGCTCGAGCAGCCGCGGGTAATCGCCGCTGTCGTAGACGAGGCCGTGGCGGCCGGCCGGGTATCCGGTGGTGAATGGGATCTGCTCCGGCTGGACCATGTTGCGGCGGCGCAGCTCGGCGGGGGAGATGTCCAGCTCTCGCGCGAGACGGTCCATCACGCGCTCCATCGCGTAGTTGCCGAGCGGCCGGCCACCGCCGCGGATGAATCCGCTTGGCACTGCGTTTGTGTACACGAGCTGCGACTCGATCTCCATCGCAGGCAGCACGTAGGCCGAGAGCATGTGGGAGACGATGATGTCCGGCTGCCCAGCGCCTGATCCCGCGTACGCGCCCAGGTCGTGGATCAGATTTCCCCGGAGGCCGCGCAGCTTGCCGGCACGATCCGACGCGATTTCCAGCTCGATCACCGAGCCATGGCCCTGCGCAGTCGTTGCGCCATCTTCGCTCCGCGATGCGACCCATTGCGCCGGCCGTTTGAGCCGCCATGCTGCGATTGCGGTCAGCACCTCCTCCGGAAATGCGCTGCCCTTGGCGCCGAATCCACCGCCCACGTCCTCGGCGACCACCCGCACCTTCTCGCCGTCGAGGCCAAGTACGCCCGCGATGGCCTCGCGGACGCCGAACACGTTCTGGGTCGAGGTCCAGACCTTGAGGCCGTCGCCGTCTGGCGTTGCGGTCACGGCGCGCGGCTCCATCGCGGCGCCCGCGATGCGTGCGGTGGTCAGGCGGATCTTCGCCGTGACGATGTCGCCCGCGAAGGCGGCCTTCGTGTCGCCATACCTGGTCGAGCCCTTGCGCGCGACGTTGCTCTTCATGTCTGAATGGACGGCCGGCGCACCGGCGGCGGTCGCCGTGACCACGTCGCCGACTCCGGGCAGCGGGTCCAGCTCGGCGCCGACCTGCTCCGCCGCGTCGTGGGCTTGGTACTCGGTCTCCGCGACGACCATCGCGAACGCCTCCCCGGCGTAGTTGACCTCGTCGCGGTTCAGGATGGGCCGGCCCTTGGTGATCATGTCCTCGGGGCCCCAATCGCTCAGGCCGTCGGCGACCTCCGGCAGGTCATCCGCGGTCCAGATGGCGAGGACGCCGGGCATCGCATTCGCTGTCGAGGCGTCGATGGCGCGGATGAGCGCGTGGGGCAGGACGGAGCGGCAGAACGCGACGTGGACCAGGCCGTCGAGCTTGATGTCTCCCGCGTAGCGACCCTTTCCCGTGATGAGTCGCTCGTCTTCGACTCGGCGCATGCGCCGGCCGATGTATGGAGCCATCGCTCCTACAATAAGTCGTCCACTCGCCACACTCCGGGGAGCCCGGTAGAAGGGCGGCTAGCTCAGTTGGAAGAGCGCCAGCTTGACATGCTGGAGGTCGGGGGTTCGAAACCCTCGCCGCCCACCACGCGAAGTGTGGGACACACGCGGTAGGCGCCAAAAGCGTGTATCGAGGCGCAGTGATAGACGCGTTAGGCGCCTAACGCGTGTATCGGGTGTCTTGCGTTCACATCAGCGCGGGCGCGGGTTGGAACTCATCCGGAAGCGGCGTTCCAACCTCACTCGAATTCACCTCGACAATGTCCGACTTCAGTGGGCCGAGGATCGCCAGGAGCTCGTCCTGCTCGCGGCTCGGGACCTTGAATTGCTTCAGCGTGGCGACGAGGTCCTCGACCAGGGCATTGAACTCACCTGTGGTGACCTTCATCCCGCCATGTGCTTGTTTCATGCTGCGTCCGTTGTATTGACAGGGCCCGCCGGTTGCCTCGCAGACCTGGTCGATGAGCATCTTTCTCAAGCGCCCAAGGTCCGTCCTCGCGAACTTCAGGTTTATCCGGTCGTCTTGGGCCACCCGGTCCCTGAAGTCTTCGACGACCGCGGTGATGGCGTCCAGTCCGCCAAGTCGTTCAAACAGCGTCTTTTCCATGGCTCCTCCCCGCGTAATCGTGTCCGTCGGAGCTCGGTGCCACGTGTGGCATCGCCGTCGTCCCGACTATTGGCCCTGCAGGCCACGGTGTCAAGCGCGTCAGAGGCTAAAGGCGTGTATCGAGGGCCAGCGACAGGCGCGTTTGGCGCCTAACGCGTGGAGTCTTCGGAGCCGTCAGGCCGAGCTGGGCCGCACCAGACCCGACTCGTAGGCGACCACGACCGCCTGGACGCGGGAGCGCGCGTTCAGCTTGGACAGGACGTGGCCGACGTGAGTCCGCACGGTCGCCTCGCCGACGAACAGCTCTGCTGCGATCTGGCCGTTGTCGAGGCCGCGCGCCATCAGGACGAGCACCTCTCGCTCGCGATCGGTGAGAGTGCTGATGAGGCCTGTGTCAAAGCTGGCCTGGGGTCTGACCTGTGCCTCGATCAGCCGGCGAGTACGTGCCGGCGCCAGCAGCGCATCCCCGGCTGCGATCAGCCGGACGGCGGCCACCAGCTGCTCGGGTGACGAGTCTTTGAGGATGAAGCCGCTGGCTCCCGCCCGCAGCGCTTCGAAGACGTAGTGATCCGCGTCGAACGTGGTCACGACGAGGATCCGCAGGGCGGGATGGTGCTCGATCAGGCGGCGGGTTGCAGCGATGCCGTCCAGGCGCGGCATCCGGATGTCCATGAGAACCAGATCCGGACGGTCGCGCCGGACTGCAACCTGTGCGTCCTCGCCATCGGCCGCCTCTCCGACGACCTCGATGTCGGGCTGGCCTTCGAGGATCAGCCTGAGGCCGGCACGCACCATCGCCTGGTCGTCGGCCACCAGAACCCTGATCACGTCGGCTCGAAAGGAAGGTGCGCGAAGACGCGGAAGCCACCACCCGCACGAGCGCCCGCTTCGAAGCGGCCGCCGAAGAGGCTGACTCGCTCCCGCATGCCGATGATTCCGTGGCCACCGGTGAGAGACCCGTGGTCGGAAGGCCCCCGCCCATCGTCCTCAACGGTGACTTCGACGGCAGCTCCGTCGCATCGCACCGAAACGCTGACATGAGCGGCACTCGCATGCTTGAGCACGTTGGTCAGCGCCTCCTGGGCGATGCGATAGGCAGAGAGGTCGACTCCAGGTGGGATTCCGTCTTCTCGACAGCTTTCGTCGACATCGATCACCAGGCCCGTCTCTCGGATCTGGTCGACCAGCAGGTTGAGATGACGGAGGCTGGGCTGTGGTGCGAGCTGGTCCTCGTCTTCCGGCTGACGCAGCATCGCCACCAGCCTGCGCAGCTCCGACATCGCGGTGCGGCCGGTCGCCTCGACTGAGAGCAGAGGGTCACGGGCTTTCTCCGGCTGCCTGTCCAGCGCCTGGCGCGCCGCGCCTGCCTGCAGCACCATCAGGCTGACGCTGTGCGCCACGATGTCGTGAAGCTCGCGGGCGATTCTGGCTCGCTCGTCTGCAATTGCCGCCTGGATCTGCTCCTGCTGCCTGGCCTCCAGCTCAGCCGTGCGAGCCTCGAGGCGGTCTCCGCGCAACGCTCGCCGCCGGAGCGTCTTGCCCAGCGCCCATGCGATCGCATAGAACACCCACTCTCCGGAGGCCTGGTCGAAGCTGCCTGGCAGGGTCGGGCCGTAACCGACCAGCTGGAGGGCGACGACGATCGCCGCACCGGCATACGTCTTACGACCGGACGTGTTGGCTGCGGTCGAATAGACCATGAAGACTTGCGAGAGGAACACCTCGAACAGGTTCGGGCCACCTCTCCCGACGAAATGGTCGAGAACGCCATGAACTCCGAACGGGCCCATCGCCAGAACCAATGCCAGGAGCGGGTGGCGAAGCCGGAGCGCCAGCCCGACGCTGATCAATGCCACGAGGGCTGAGAGCACGGGCTTGGGACCGCTGATCGAACCTCCCAGGTGCGGGATCGGTCCGGTCCAGACCTCGTACTGCGAGAGCAGCGTAAATGCCGCCGCCGGCCCGAACTCCATTGCGATCCGCCACCGCCTGTCCACCACCCGGCACTTTAGGTCACAGCTCTGCGTCTGCCGTCAGCCCGGAGGCTGACCCCGTCTACGTCAGCGCGATGAGGCGCACGCAGTCTCCACGCCGCGACGTAGAACAAATTCAGCCGCGGACTCGACGACGGCTTCCCTGTCTCGGCCGGACGATACGGGCCGTTCCATCCAACCCAATGGAGGTGTATTTCGAGATGCGCAGTACGTGGTTCTACCGGCTCCCGGCGCTGACAGGGCTGATCTTTCCCATCTTCGGATTTGTGAAAGGAGGTGGCGACGACTCAGCGCCGACCAGTGCCTCATCCGGTCAGCAGATCGCCGTCTATGTCTTTCACCATGGCATCCCAAACCTGAATTCCCTCGTTCATATCGAGCTCTGGGTTTTCGCATCGCTGATGGTCTTCACTCTCGTCCTTTATTCGCGCCTTCGTCCGGCTGAGCCTAAATTTGCGGTGGCGGCCCAGGTCGCAGTTGCCGCTTGCGTCATATCGATTGCGATCAAGCTCGGCAGCTTTCCGGCCACCTATGCCCTCTACTCGAGCCCGGTCCAGCTCGATCCCGGCCTCGCCCGCACGCTGTGGGTGCTTGGTGATTTCGCGTTCACCGTCTCGATGCTCGTTCAGGCGCTGTCGATCGGCGCAATCGCTGCTTCGGGACTCCTTTACGGTGGGATTCCACGCTGGCTGGCGGCAACCGCAGGTGTGATCGCCGTGGCGATGGTGCCGGCCTTCATCCATGGGGGCAGCGTCCTGGTCGCCCCAACGCTCGCATGGTTTCTCTGGTTGGCGGTGGCCAGCGTGACCCTGTTCGTCCAGGGGCCGCGCGCGGTGAGCGAGAGGCAGCCCTCGGCGAGAGCCACTGCAGTCGGCGTGGCGTGAGACCCAGGCTCTGCGGCGAGCGTCCGGCACCGGCCCGGCGCTCGCCGCACCGGGGCCTACCGGGCTTTGGACTGACTGATCTCCAGCAGGTGTCCGTCGGGATCGCGAAAGAAGCAGCGGATCTCCCAGTCGGACTCGTGCGGTGGAGTGAGAAATATCGCCCCCGCGACTCTTGAGCGCCTCGTACGCGGCTCGGCAATCCGGCACCTTGAACGTGAGCTCGTCGCTGACCACATCGGGCGACGCCGGCGGCGCGAAAATGACCGTCGGCTTGTCCGGCGTGGGTCCGCCTCCGGTGACCAGCAACAACCACGCGCCGGCTATCTGAAGCACGGCCGAGGTTCCCCCGTACTCTCGGATCTCTCGCGCGCCGAGAACATCCCGATAGAAATGACGCGAGCGGTCGAGGTCGCTCACGACACGCAAGACGGTCATCTCGACGCCGTCTGTTGGAAAAGCCAAGAGCACCTATTGTCGCGAGCTGGCATTCCGCACGTTTTGCGCAAAACGAGCCGATCAAGTCGTCTCGATGCACCCGCTTTGGCCAAAACATGCGCATCGGGGGCTCTGCGCACCCGTTGTCAGGAGGGCGACGCGGTCGGCAACCCAAGCGAACTTGCTGCAGCCAGCAATCGATCGTCGTACGTAACCACCGCCGCCAGGTCATCTCCCAGGCTTGCGGCAGCCGCGAGGTGGATCGAGTCCAGCGATCGGAGATCGCTCGGATCAAGGTCCGCAGCTCGGTCGAGCAGGGCGTCGCCGAGCCGGATGAGATGGACGCCGGCCAAAAGCCTGCGCGTTTCCGGAAGCAGGCGCTGAAAACCCGAGCGACGGACGACTCGCACAAGCTCGACCCTAAGCAGCGCCGCCGAGGCCCGCTCTGGCCGCCGGCGAAGCCACCTGCGCAAAGCCGGCGACTCGCGCTCAGTCATCAGCAGCTTCACGGCCGCCGACGTGTCGAGATAGGCGACGTCAGCGCTCATCAGCCCTCATATCGGCCAGGACCCTGGACAGGAGCGGCTTGCCTCGTGTCCGCGACATCGGCTTGACGTCGAGGACATCACCTGTCGCGCCGCTAGCCCGACCCTCGGCCTGCAGCTGCTCGAGCCTGCTCGCCTCGTGCATGGGCACGATCCGGGCCACGGCGCGGCCCCGGTCGGTTACCTCAACGGTTTCCCCCGCCGCGACGCGGCGCAGCACAGCCGATGCATTCTGACGAAGTTCCCTGATCCCCACCCTGTCCATGTAGCACATTGTAGCACTTCGGCCGGGCAGGTTAGGTACGCAGCTCCGCCGTCCAGGGCACCGCTCGGCGAACCGCGTCCGTCACGGGGCAATGTCGATCCGCGGCGGCCACCAGAGCGCTCAAGTCGGTTGGGTTCTCGGTCTCGATGCGCACGGTGGCTTTCGACGTGAGCGGGCCCGCAGGAACGGATTCGTCAATGCCCAGGATCCCGAAGTCGTCGGACTCGCTATCGACCACGACCTCGACGCGACGAAGGCTCACACCGGCCCGCGCAGCTTCCATCCCGATCAAGGTCGCCAGACAGCTCGCCTGCGCCGCGCGAAGAAACCACCCCGCCGAGGGCGACTCGCCATGGCCGCCGATCGATTTCGGCATATCGGTTGTGAGGCTTGCTCCGTCAGGCCCCGTCACAGTCACCCGCAGGCCATCTCCAAGGACAGCGGTGGCGGCGCTGTCCGTGTACCTGGCCTCGCTTCGGTGCTCGCGCAGGTAATCGACCGCCTGGCTCAACGCATTCCCGATATCAGTAGTCATCCGGCTAGCGTAATTTCCAGAAGCCGACATCGAAGCAGCGCATTAGAGTCGCGTAATGCAGTTCGGCGCCCACCTACCGCTCGGAGCGTTGCGTGACCATGAGACTTCGGGGCACGCGCTGGTGGCTTATGCGGAACAGGCGGAGGAGCTCGGGTTTGCAGTCTTGGGCGCGAACGACCATGTGGTCTTCACGCGCCCCTGGCTGGATTGTCTGACCTCGCTGGCCGCCGTCGCCAGTTCCACGCAGACCATCAAGCTGATGACGACCGTTGCGCTCCCGGTTGTCCGCGGACCTGTCCAGCTCGCCAAGGCGTTGTCAACTCTCGCGACGCTTTCCAACGGACGCGTGACGGCCGGCGTCGGTCCAGGTTCTCACCGCGGCGACTATCAAGCGGCCGGCGTCGAGTTCGACGAGCGTTGGCCGCGATTCGACGAAGCGATTCGGGCGCTGCGCCATCTTCTCGGGGCAACTTCAGAACCGTTCACCGGGCGCTTCTACGACACGGCCAACATTGAGCTGGAACCGAACCCCAAGGGTGCGGCCCGCATCCCCCTCTGGATCGGCAGCTGGGGATCGGACATCGGCCTGAAGCGAGTCGCTCGGTTTGCCGACGGGTGGCTCGCGTCGGCCTACAACACCGACCCGCAGCTGTTTGCGGACGGCCGGCATCGTCTCGACGAGTACCTCACGTCAACCGGACGCAGTGCAGAGTCGTTTCCCAACGCCGTCGCGACGATGTTCTTCCACATCACCGAAAGTCGCAGCGAGGCGGACCGCGTCACGACATTGGTGGCGACATTCCTGAATCGAAGCGAAGAGGTCATCCGTGAGCATCTGCTGATCGGCTCCTGGGAGGACTCCGCGGCGAAGGTGGCGGCGTATCGCGATGCCGGTGCTCAAACCATGCTTGTGTGGCCGGTCGAAGATGAGCTCGAACAGCTCGAGAGGTTCCGCGTCCGGATCATGGCTGCCGTGGGTTGAAGCTGCCGTGAGTTCGAAGGACGTCGCCAGGGATGTCGTCTGGGCGATGAACTCGCCGGAGTTCTACCGGCTGCTCGTGGTGGGACGCGGGTGGTCCGGCGAGATGTTCGAGAGCCAGCTGGCGGATGCATGGCAGCGTCTCCTCCTGGAGGAGAAGTAGGTTCGATCCGCTCCGACCACGCTCAGCCGCCTGGTAACAGCTCGACGACCATCACGCGCGTGCTTCCGGAATGGCCGGTCACGACTGCCTCATCCCCGCCTGCAATCGTGATCCCCGACTGAGCGGAGAGGTCCGCGGTCCGGCCGCCGGTCGTCACCGACGCCTGCCCTCCGAGGATCACGATGGCCGCCGGACCCGTGAAGCGAGCACTCTCTCCAGCGCTCAGCGATCGGGTTGTGAGCCGTTCGATCACCGGTCCCGTCCCCAGTCCGGTCAGGTTCTGCGACTCATACGTCCGGTGGGCGGCCGGCACCTGCATCACGGCACCCCGCTGGGCCGCGCCACGAACCCCGATGAAGTACCAGTCATTCATCAACGGGTCGACGGTGGCGACCGTGCCGCCGATCAACAGCGCCGCGATCACAAAGGTGGCGGATCCGCGACCGCCCAGCACAACCAGCGCCACCGTCAGGCCGATCAGGAAGATCGACAGGCCGATCGCGAGTGGAACCGCCGCACGATTCTCGTGATCGTGCGACTGCATAGTCGGCAGGAACACGGCGTCGCCCTGGCGTGCGTCAACGAGACCCCGACCGGCGATCTGCATGGTGGCGGTGCCCCAGACATCGAGAGTGAATCCGGCGATGTGCTTGTGCGGTCCAAGCACCGCTCCGGGGGGTTGCGGAAGCTCGAGCACGCTGATGAAGACGGGTCCGGTCGAAAGCGCTGAAACGCGGCCCTCGACGACGCGGCCCGACTCGCCTTGGGCGACGAGAGCCGGAACCGTGTAGGCGATCACGCCGGCGGCAGCCGATCCGACCAACGCCACAAGAAAGACCCGCCGGCTCACCTCGAGCGCTCTGCCGGCGGCCAGCACGACCCCGAACAGCAACCACGCGACCAATGATTCGGCCGCGGCACCGGCACCCAGGTTCAGCATGAAAAAGTTCGCCCGCATGGGGTCGTTGATGGCGTCCCCGGCCGGCGGAGCACCCTGGATGATCCCGATCAAGGGCATCAAAACCGCGCCCGTGACAAGCCATGCCGCGACCGCGTAGACGATGGGCGCGACAGGCCCGCGCGTCCTGCCCTCGACGAAAATGAAATATCCGCCCGCCAGCGCGAGCTCGCCAACCAGAAGCATCGCCCAACCGGCCAGGCTCGCTTCATGGTTGGCGCCCAGCATCCGGTCCAGCATCGCGGCCGGCGCCGTCACCGGGAAGCCGAAGGCGGGAGCCAGCTGCAGCCATCCCAGCGCGACAGCCACCGCTGTCAGTCCGACGAGGACGCGCCGCATCGCCAGCGATACCATAGGCGCGCCAGATGGCGGCGTCAAAGCCTGCCGGCAGCCCGCCCCCTATGGCTGCCCATTGGGCCACGATCTTGCGCGGCGACGGTATCGCCGCGAATGCGCCGCGCCTGACACGCCGGCTCTTTGCATTGGCCCCGGGCCGGCCACGCTGCAAGTTCTGCAACGCGCCTTACGGGGGCCCGCTGACGTTGCCGTTTCGCGCCCTCGGTTACCGGCCGTCGAACAAGAGCCCGCATGTGTGTGCACGGTGCCTGGAGTGGGCGCCGGAAGGCGGGGCCATCGTCCCTGTCAGCATCCTTTTCGCCGATGTCCGCAACTACACCAACCTGACGCGGACCCTGTCGCCGGGCGAGGTCCCCACGCTCCTCAACAGGTTTTACGATGCCGCGTCGCGCGTCCTGCTCCACCACCAAGGAGTCCTGGGGCAGATCGCGGGAGACCAGGTCATGGGCCTCTTCGTGCCCGGCCTGAGCGGTGCGGATTTCTCGCGCAAGGCAGTCGCGGCCGCCGTGGGGCTTCTCGAGGCCGCCGGCTATCGAGAACCAGGTGGCGCGTGGATCGAGATCGGAATCGGAATCTCGACCGGTGAAGAGTTCTGCGGAAACGTCGGGGGCGGCGGTTTCAAGGACTTCACGGCCGTCGGCGAGGTGACCAATACGGCGGCGGGCCTGACGAGCCGGGCGATCACCGGTGAGGTCCTGGTGGACAAGGCGACCCAAGCCGCGGCCGCGCAATTCTCTTTCGCCGGCGCCGACACCACGATGCTCAAAGGAAGGGGTCAACCGGTGGAGACATACCGATTGGCCCTGGATGCCCCCATTCCCATCGGGGAGGATCCGGTCGCCGTGCTCCTGCGAACGCCTCTCTTCGCCGGTCTGCCGTCGAAGCTCGCGGCGGCTCTCCGCCAGCGGGTCCATCGCCGCTCCTTCGAGGTCGGCGCCTACCTGGCTAGGGAGGGAGAGCCGGCCACCTCGTTGTTGGTCATCGAGCGCGGTCGGGTCCGCGTCACGCGCACGTCGCGACACGGACGCGAGCTCGTACTCCGGCTGCTGGGGGCCGGCGACACTCTCGGCGAGCTCGGCGTCCTCGACGCCGGCGGCATACGCACCGCCAACGCGATCGCGGCCGAGCCGACTGTCTGCGTGATGCTCTCGCGCGACGATCTCCATGCTGCGATTCGCTCGACCCCAGACCTGGGCCTGCGGCTGCTCGCCTCGCTCGTCGGTTATGTGCGAAGAAAGGACGAAGAGCTGGCTGACGTGGTCTTTCTGGACCTGCCCGGTCGGGTCGCGCGCAAGCTGCTCGAGCTCGCCGACCGGCACGGCGAGCCCGCGGCCGGCGGCGTCCGGATTGGCGTCCGCGTGCCCCAAGGCGAGCTGGCCTCGATGGTGGGCGCGAGCCGAGAGAACGTCAATCGCGCGCTGGCTCAATTCGCCGCTCTCGGTGCGGTCACGATCGACCGGGGGCACATCACGATCACCGATGTGGACCGATTGCGGTCGATGTGTTGATTATCACGGCCGGTTTGTGACGCACATCACACCCGGCGATCCCCTGATGGCCTGACGCTGCACCCGGTCTCGCACCGGTGGGGCCTCATTGTCAGCCCGGGTTCAGGAGGTCACATCGTGATGAGGTTCGGATTCGCGGTCATGGCGATTGCTGCGCTGATGTCGGTCGTGCCGGCGCAGGCGTCGGAGGGAACCCACAGCTGGCTGCACGCCACGGCGGGCGAAGGCCAGGGAAGGGTCCTGATTGCATCCACGGCGCAGGAGCACGGCGAGTTCTATGCCCAGGTCGAGTTAGAGGTCGAAGGGGCTCCCGCCAACACCGACATGGTGGTCTCGCGCGCCCTGTACACGCCAGGGTGCGGAAGCATCACAGCTCAGTGGGCGGCGCTGGGCACTTTGCAGACCAGCAACGGCGGCGCAGGTGCGGTGCACCTCGTGCGGGACACACCTAACGTGTCGGGCAGCACGTTCTACGTCGTCTTTCGCGTCAGCGGCGGCGGTACCGTGCTGGAGAGCGACTGCATCGCGGTGCTCGTCAAGTAGCAGGGACCATCGAAGGTGGGGGCAGCATCAAAAGCTGCCCCCTTTACTTCTGAGTGCCGGCGAGCTAGCGGCGCTCCTCCGGAGGGCCCGCCATAAACCTCACGCCATGGGCCGACACCAACCCGGGGACGCTGCTGAGGTCCAGCTCGACGCCGTACGCGGCCGCTTTGGCGGCCATTCGGCCTGGGTCCAGCTCACCGCGAGCGGCCAGGTCGGTGACCTCGTCAAAGAACTTTTCAAAACCGGCGGGCGAGATGATCTCGAGGATGCGGACGGGGCTGTCACCCGCGTTCCAGAAGGTGTGCCACTGGCCCCTAGGTTTGAAGATCAGGTCCCCAACCTCGCCGTAGACGATCTCCCCTCCGAGGTCGGCGCCGACCCGACCCTCCAGGACGAAGCTGTACTCATCCTCGCGGCTGTGCCGGTGCATCGGTGCGGCCAGGGCGCGCGCTTCCATGGGGTGCTCGACGAGCGCGAAACCGCCCCCCGATGCGGCGCCATCAACCATGAACCGAACGCCTATCCCGCCCAGCTGCCCAAGCTTGCCGTCCTTCGGTCCCACGATCCGAACTGCCGTTGTCGTCATCTGTTGCTCCTTTCGATAAACGTGGCGTTCAGTGATTCACCAAAGGTATACGATGGGTGAACGGCATGTCAAGTGAAACTCGAAAGTACGCGTTGAAGGCGCGGGCTGAGAAGCAGGCTGAGACGCGCCGGCGAATCGTGGAAGCCACGGCTGCGCTGCACACGGAGGTTGGACCGGCACAGACGACGGTGGCGGAGATCGCACGCCGGGCCGGTGTTCAGCGACTCACCGTCTACAACAACTTCCCTGACGAAAAGGAACTTTTCGACGCATGCGGCGCCTATTGGCTGGCTGAAAATCCGCCACCGGATCCGACTGCCGCCTTGAAGACGAAGAACCCGACTGAGCGTCTACGTGCAGTATTGGTTCCGCTCTATTCCTGGTATCGAAACTCCGCTCGGACCATCGAGAACATGCAGCGAGATCGCCTCGTCATGCCCCCGCTGGACGCCGTGATGAGGATTCGTCTGGACAGGCAGTTCGACAATCTCGCGACAGCACTTGCCGCCGGTTTTACGCAGGGTGTCCACTCAAAACAGGGACTCCGAGCCGTCGTCGCGCTGGCCATCGACTTCTGGACGTGGCGGCGTTTGGCCGAGGAGGGGATGTCAGATGCAGCCGCCGCGGGCCTGATGGTGGGCGCGGTGAAGGCGGCGGCGCGCGCAACTGCGGCCTGAGCCGATTCGAACTATTTGGACCAATCCAAAGGACTGTTGAGCAGCTGCCCTCCTACGGATGGCGTTTCACAGTCGCCGCAGCCTCTTTGGCCGCCTCGTTCCAGCTGACCGCACCGATCGCCTCCATGATCGCGAGCCAATCCCAGTTGATCCATGCGTTGACGATCCTGCCGTCCGCCACTTGATACCAGGCGCTGGCAGTGGCCTGCCACTTCTTGCCGCTTGGTGGATAACCCCGGAAAGTCCCGAGGTGGGTGCCCGTTGCGCTCACGCGCACGGCGACCAGATCGCCCTCGGCGATCTCGTGTTCGAAAGTCATTTCGAGATCGGGAAAGGCGCTCACGAAGCCGCGCGCCGCGGTTCTGAGCCCTTCGCTCGAAGTCAGATCGTCGAGGCCCGCAAAATCCTTGCGCACGAAAGCCGAGTCGAGGTACCGCCGCACGACATCTCGCGTTTCTTGTGTAGACATGCGAGCCAGGCTAGGCTCAGCTCTTTCCCGAAACCTTCCCGACTTCATCGCGAGCCCATGCGACAAGCCGTGAGTCCCCGGTCGCGAGTGCCGCGTCGAGCCCGCGGCGTGCCCACGCAGCGGCCTCGTCCAAACGGCCTAGCCGCGAGAGCAGGCGCGACCCGTGAACCAGCGCACCGGCCAGATTGCGTGGGTTGTCGATCGCTTCCAAGAGCCTTACCTCCGCCTCGCGCTCGGCCACCGCACGTCCCAAAAGGCCTAGCTGATCA
>Ga0209805_1001120_pt1 | contig 16461 bp, 18 predicted proteins | sample GraSoiAngelo_148_FD_185905 | JGI IMG/M metagenome (GOLD analysis project Ga0209805, IMG submission 185905) | Grasslands soil microbial communities from the Angelo Coastal Reserve, California, USA - 14_1009_09_20cm (SPAdes) (version 2) | ecosystem: Environmental > Terrestrial > Soil > Grasslands ... | reverse complement strand
GAGGTCGCGGCTACTCGCATGAATTCTTCTGTCATTCCTGGATGGGCCTCAGGTATTCTTGGTAGCCTTGAAGTTCTATTAGTTTCTTGCTGCCACCCTGTATCGTTGTTTATAATTCTCAAACGGATGCCTGAATGTGGATACCAACCACCTCTTCATCTTGCAAAGATGGGACAATGGCGATCGTGTGTGCAGAGTTTACCTTGTAAATGTCATGGACCATTGATCGCGGACGTGCCGGTTGTTCAGAATATCGAAATGGGGCATAGAATGTTACTATCACAATAGTACAAAATCAGTAAGAGTCCATTGGGCTAGGATGCTTATCCGAGGGTGTGAGCAGGCTCAGAAGTTCTCTTCCTTATCCGTCAGCCTTCTTCGTCAGAGGGTCCATAGGAGACGCGACCGTGAGGGGACCTGATTGACCTGACTCAAGATGCGAAAAAGAAGAGGGGATTGGGTAGCAGTTGCCGTTCTTCTTGATCGTTATACTGCGGCAGTAGTTGGGCAGTGGCTTGCGCGTGCATTGAGTGCTGCGGTAGCGTTAGGTGAGGCTTGGGTGGGAAGTGATGCCGGATGGTCAAAGTCGCATGGGGGTAGGGTTCCTGGCGGACCCGTTGCATGATTGGCGTGTGTTGCTGCTTGGCTTTCACCCGCTGCCAAAGATATGACTGCAGGCGACACTGCAGCAATCAACGCGATCGCTAGCAGAGCAACGATTTTCGCTCTCATATGCTTTCCGGAAGCTAGTACGGTCTGATGAAATATAAATCAAGAGTTTTGAAAGATGTACAACACCTCGCTCCGCAAAGGCAGCTAATCCACTCGTCAGTCCACAGATGGAATGGTCAATCCATAGCTATCAACGGCGGTGCCGACTCTCTTTGGAATGGAGCTTGGAATGGTTGCTTCGTCTTCTAGGGCTTCCAGTCTGGTGCGAGGGTTTTGCCGAGAAATTCCTGACATGCTGTCTCGTGAGATAGTAGATGATTCCCAAGTCAATCAGAATACCGATAGTGCTGAAAAATTCCCGAAAGCTACCTGAATTATTGAATTGATAATAGACAAGGCGAAAGTCTCGATTCACACCGTCCATGCCCAGCCCTTTCCGGAAAGCCCACCCCAGCCTTCAGCCTACCAAAAAATGCGGATGCCTAGTGAGGCAAGAACGGTAGCCATGTTGCATGTTGTTACATACCAGACGAGTTGAGGGTAGCCCCTGGCGGCCCGGATAGTCCTTGAGCGACGATATGACCTTCCATTGGCCGCTAGGACCCGGGTGAACTCCTCGGCGTACTTCGAAGTAGAACTGGTAGTTACGGGGTGCTTTAGTCGGTCGACCGATTCCATCGTTCAAGGTCCAGTTGAAAGAGAGACATTACTGGCAACGGTCCAGAATTGTCGTTTATGCGCTTCTCATCACTGTTGTAACCGTCTCTGCTGTAACATCCATCGAGTTGGTTCCCCGCGCACACGCGGACAGCCCGTACACATTGAATTCAGTCCCCGCATTTGCTCAAGAAGGAAACGCAATCTCCCTCGTCCTCACCGTCAAGTTCAATCCTATCACGACTAGTACAACCTTCGAGTTCAGGTTCAATGTGAAAGATCCCGCAGGTAGGATATTCCAGTCACACCTAATCAACTACACGACTGCTCCGGGGCAGGACCAGTTTAGCGTCATTGTTGCCTACCTGGGCGTGTTGTTCCCAGGATCTAACTCACTGGCCGGTCAGTACGCCGCTTCAGTCGACCAAGTGGCGCCTTCTCCGATGCTAAATGTGGCTAGCAGTTCGTTCGTTCTCGCCATCACAGATAATCCTGCGTACGAGAGAACCCAGACTGTGAATCTGCAAGGCAGCGGATACAATGCATCAGAAAGCGTAGCCGTGACCATTAGAACGCAGACGACTTCAAGCCTGGTCTTTTCCCAGACAATTCTCGCAACATCTGGAGGAATTGTCACTGGTAGTTGGAAGATTCCTGTCAACGGCACCATAGACAACTATATCGTGACGCTTACAGGAACGAGCACCGTCAAGAGCGCACCTGATGTTCAGAGCTTCTCGGTGAGGGCGGCGATCATGTCTGTTGCCGGGATCACAACTCTCAAATCGATTTATCAGAGGACTGAAACAATGAGGTTTTCCTTCCAACCAATCTACCCGGACGGATCGATTCCCATAACAGGTGTCGCGCTTCTAACCCTTGCGAGACCGATTGGTGGCAACGTTACTCTTACAGCCACCTATGATGGCAACGCTCAGACTTTCAATGCCAGCTACACGACTTTTGCCAATAACCAGACAGGGATCTGGACAGTATCTCTAGAGGCGCACGCCTACGGTGATGCCTATGGGAATATAGGGCCGGGATCGCGAGTAACAAACAACCCACAGTTAGTGCCTGCCAGTCTAACCATCACTGTCACCACCAACACTAACATCGGTGTTGGCCAACAACTTAGGTTCAATGCGACCATCGCATATCCTGATGGAACGACTCTCCAAGCAGGTAATGTTGGAGCGTACCTTCTCTACAGCGGTACACCCTCAGTCAACGGCAGCGTCCCGGTGGTCTTTGACACTGGACTTGGAGTATGGGTAGGGACCTACACGGCGCGATCCTCGGATCCGGGTGGACTATGGTCCCTCGTCATCAAAGCATCGGACTCTCCATCTCCTGCCAACAGTGGGACCGCCACCAGAGCGATTATCATCCAGAACAATGCGTCAGCGAGCTTTCCACTCTACTACTTCGGTATCATTGCGACGATAATTGCGGCACTGCTTATTATAGCGTTCCTGCTGTTCAAGAGGCGAAGGGTCACGAGCACCAGGCTCAAGATTGACTTGGATGCGGTACACTCAGAAGCGGGGCGAATTGAGAGCTCTGAGTTCTTCAAATCAGTAAGGGATCAAATAACGAAGGAGAAAGACGAGTAGGATATTACCCTAGAGACTCTTCATGGAGCATCCGGGCGAGGTCAATCGGCTTTTTTGTTGCCGATGTCAGATAGGCTCTCCCACCGTTGTCGTGGATTCGCGTCGCAAAGTAGGCATCTCTGATGTAGTTGATATTGAAATGTGGCGAGAAAGTTATTTCGATTTCTTCCTTGGTAATTCTGCGCGGTCCGCCCCAGTCTGTGGGCTCTTTGTCGCTGAAGCAGAGCATGAAGTATTTTCCATTTCTCGTTAAGACCCTAGCGATCTCGCGCGCGAAGGAGATTCTGTCATTGTCCGTAAACGTGTGGAACAGTCCGGAATCAATAGCGTTGTCGAAACGGCCACTCTCGAATTCTAGCGAGAGCGCGTTCGCGAGTCGAAAATCGATTTTTAACTTCCTCTCTTCAGCTTTCGCCTTCGCTGCCACAATCGCGCGAGTTGACAGGTCGACCCCCACGACTGAGAATCCGTTCTGAGCAAGGTAGAAGGCGTTCTCGCCGGTTCCGCAACCGACATCGAGCACCGTGTTCCCAGTGAGCTCGCCAGCCTGGACGAGGCCTACGAATGCCGGTTGTGGGCGGCCGATATCCCAAGGAGGTGTGGTCCTGTACGCGTCCTCCCAAGAAATCAAAGTTTACGCCTCCAGATTATTAGAGCTAGTCGGGCTAAACGTCTCTTTCATAAGACTCTTCCATCCGGGACCATAAGCTGATGATTACTGAACCAGCAGCTTAGTGATGGCACGTGACCGACACTCAGTACCCGGAAGGTTTCACCGATTTTCTAGAATTCTTGTGTGAGAAGTACGGTGTAGATAAGAGTCGAGTATTCATCGAATACAGTTCAACGCGTCCTCCTTCCATAAAAGGAGGTCGAACTGGTTACTACGACGGGCTCCTCTCAGACCGGAAGAAAGGTGGAAAAGTTGAATTTCTCATAACAGTCTTCAAAGCGGCTCGGGACCCTCTCCTAACCCTGGGACATGAGTTTGCTCACTTGGTCGACGACTTGAAATCTGGGAAGATTGGCAAACCTCTAGGCCCGCCCGATGATTCACTTGAGAGAAGGTTTGACAGCCAGGCTCTGCGAGATCTCGACCAATTCTGGATGCAAAGGAAGATAGGTGCATCGAAACGTGATCAGCAACCTGCGGGAATTCAAGATGCGATCCCAGAAGGATAAGGCTGAAGATTTTCGCGGACTTCATCATGGAAAACGGATTCTGATTCTTCCGAACGCATGGGATGTCCCAAGTGCGCGCGTTTTTGAGAATGAAGGGTTCCCAGCGGTTGCAACCTCTAGCGCGGGACTGATGGTATCTCTCGGCTACCCTGATGGCGAGGTGATTGGTCGTAATGAATTCGTGTCGGCTGTCGAAAGAATCGCTAAGGTCCTCTCCGTCCCACTCTCGGTGGACATCGTCGCAGGATTCGGTAAGACCACTGAAGAAGTAATAGCAACGGTCAAGGCAATTTTGAGAGCGGGAGGAATCGGAATAAACATCGAAGACTTCGCTCATTCAACGAAGAAGCTGTTTCCCGCCGAGAGACAAGTCGAGAACGTCAAAGCGATCAGAAGACTTGGTGATACTGTGGGCGTTCCTCTTGTAATCAATGCTCGAACCGACGCGCTACGATTTGCATCCGGCGACGAGGAGGCAAAGTTCGAAGAAGCCGTTCGCCGCGCCTCTGCTTACAGAGACGCGGGAGCTGATTGCGTCTATCCTATGGGTCTGACTGAGGCAGTTTCCATCAAAAGGTTTGTGAAGGAGCTTGATTTTCCCGTCAATGTTATGGTTAGGAAGGGGTTGCCTCCTGTCAGCAGTTTGGAAAGGCTGGGCGTTGCTCGCGTAAGCTTTGGCCCAAGTGCTTCGTATGCGGCGATGGGTCTCTTAAAGCGTGCCTCCAAGGAGGTGTTGGAAAAAGGAACCTATCAGAACCTTGTCGACGGTGCGATCGCCTTTGACGAGTTGAACAGCCTGGCGACGCCTAGGCAGGATCCCAAAGCTTCCGAACAGTAAACGGACATCCGACGGTCCACACTTATTCGATTACGACGAGCTTGACGCTCTTCAATTTGTCCTCTTTCTGGAATTCGTGGGCCATTGACCCCACCTTCTTTGCGTCCCCCTCTAGCAGGAAGAGCTCGACGCAGTTGGTTTGGCTGATCTTGTTGTGGATGTGTGTCTTCACGATGTCATCGAATTCGTGTTTGAGCTTTGTTATCGGCGCTTCGTTGGACTCGTCGTGAGTTACAACGATGATGGCGTTCATGTGTCCCGAGAGAGCGTTCTTTTCTTTGTAGTCTTCGAGCAACAACCTAATTGCTGATCTCACGAGTTCGGATCGGCCGGCGAATCCCCCTGATCTCTGGATCTGGTCCATCTCCTTTATCATCTGATCCGGAAAGGATAGGCTGACAATGGCCATTTTCGACACCGTTGAAGTGATTAACAATAGTTATAAATCTTCCAGCTAATTGTTATTAACATAGCTCCCAAGCCGATCGCTGGCGGCAGAAACTCATCACGGATTCAAGGAGTTATGATGATCAGATAGCATAGTTCAGTATTGAATATGCGGCGTTACTTGCGGAAGTTAATAACTCCGGACACATACTTAATAGTCCCTTGCTCCACTGCTAGGCTCATAGTTCAAGGAGAATTACGAATGAGAGGAAGATATCTCATCGCCGCGGTCCTATCCGTAATCCTGGTAGTGGCAACAGCAGCCGGATTGTACTTCAATCGGCCTTCATCCGAAATGAGTTCAACTCAGGTTCAAGTAGTCGCCGCCGAAAACTTCTGGGGCAGCCTGGTGTCGCAGCTCGGCGGAACCCACACACAGGTGCTGAGTATCGTTTCCGATCCAAACGCCGACCCTCACGAATACGAAAGCAATGCGGCGAACGCTCGGGCGATTGCGAACGCAAACTTAGTCATCGTTAACGGCGCTGGCTATGATGACTGGGCTCTAAGACTTCTTTCAGCAAACAATAACCCGAGTCAGAAAGTTTTGAACGTGGCAAATCTCCTTGGGAAACAGGCTGGGGACAACCCGCACTTCTGGTATAGCCCGAGTTACGTGAATCAAACCACACATGCGATGTATTCAGATCTTGTTTCCGTCGATAGCACCAATGCTGCGTACTACGGACAGCAATACGCCAGTCTAAACGCGTCCCTTGAACAATATAATAGTCGGATCAACGAGATTGCCGCAAAGTATGCAGGGAGGCCTGTAGCATCGACAGAAAGCATCTTCGTCTACTTAGCCGAAGCGACTCAGCTTAACCTCATCTCCCCGCCCGAATTCATGAAAGCAGTGTCCGAAGGAAACGATCCGACGACTCCTGACAGAATCCTATTTGAGCAACAGATTATCAACGGCACTCAACCCAGAAACGCAACAGTTCTGGTATTCAATGAGCAAACTGCGACACAACTTACCTTAATGCTCAAGGCTGAGGCTGTTGCACATTTGATTCCAATTGTTGGCGTAACAGAGACCGTGCAACCGACCGATATTCACTTCCAAGATTGGATGAACGCAGAGTTGATCGACCTTCAGCGCGCTCTCGATTCACAAAACTATGGACATTGATGAGTGAACACGATAACTCCCGAAATCGTCTCTGCTAGAAACCTAACAGCCGGTTACTCGAATGGCACGGTCTGGCGAGAGGCCAGTTTCACCGTTAATCGTGGGGAGTTTGTAGCGATTATCGGCCCCAACGGGGCAGGGAAGACCACCCTCTTTCGGTTGATTCTCGGATTGCAGCAACCTCTTGGTGGCAATATCGAGATATTCAATGCCGAGCCAAGGCGTGGTAACCCTCTGATTGGCTATGTTCCTCAGCGTCATGGGATCGACAGCGAGACAAATATTGAATCTCTCGAATTAGTGCGACTGGCGTTTTCGGGCAAGAATTGGGGAGTCAGTCTCTCAGGACGAGACCGCGAAGCGGCTCTTGGTGCGATGAAAGATGTGGGAGCACAAGATCTGGCGCATCGTTCTCTCAGCGTCCTGTCAGGAGGAGAATTGCAGAGGATATTTCTCGCGGAGGCCTTGGTGAGCGGTCCCGAACTGTTATTGCTCGATGAGCCATTGTCGAATCTCGATCTAAGGCATGAGAAGGATTTGGTTCAGCTTGTGAATAGCGTCGTTCGATCACGAAACGTAACGGCCTTGCTGATTGCGCACAACATCAATCCCCTTCTACCTTTTCTCGATAAGGTGATTTTTATCGCGAATGGCAAGGTTGCAACGGGGAAGCCCGAAGAAGTCTTGACATCAGAATCTCTAACAGCGCTTTATGGGGTCCCCGTTGAAGTTCTGCACGATTCTAGGGGCAATGTTGCGATAGTAGGCATTGAACAACACCACGGTGACGAATAACATGGCCCTCAGCGTAAATTTCGTCACCGATCTTCAGGAACTCTTTCGGTACCCATTCATGCAGCACGCGCTTGAAGCCGGGACAATCGTCGCAGTCATCGCAGGCATTGTTGGCTACTTCGTTGTGCTACGTCGGTCATCGTTTGCGGCCCATGCACTCTCACACATTGGATTTGCCGGGGCGGCCGGAGCCGTGTTGTTTGCTGTTAATCCCGTTTATGGTCTGCTGCTGTTTACGGGGGTCGGTGGCTCGGCGATGGCTGTTCTCAGCCCTCGAGCGGCACATCGTGATGTTCACATTGGCACAGTTCTTGCGTTTATGCTGGGCTTAGGAGTATTGTTCATCAGTCTGTATGCCGGGAATTCGAGCCAAACATATTCTATTTTGTTCGGCCAAATACTTGGCATTAGCAGTAGCGATGTGATTCTGACTCTTGCTGCCGGTGTGATAATCTTGGCCGTTGTAGCGGTTGTGTATCGGCCGCTTCTATTCTCCTCCTTAGATGAGGACGTAGCAGAAGCGAAGGGAATGCCCACCTTCTTGCTTGGGATAGTTTTCATGCTTCTAGTTGCAGTAGCGACATCCATCGCAGTGCAAGTAGTTGGTGTGCTACTGATATTCTCGCTGATGGTTACTCCCGCAGCAATCTCTCAGCAACTAGCCAAGCGACCTCGGACAGCCATAATGATCTCCGTAACTATTGCTCTGTTGGCAACCTGGCTGGGCCTCTCAATTGCCTATTACGGCCCCCCGTATCCAGTGAGTTTCTACATAACAACATTAGTTTTCGGTTTCTACTTGCTCGTCAGATTCGTCTACCGGAGAGTCAGGCCTTTGACAGCGTACAGAGCCGCCTTGAAGGAAACTTAGTCGCTCCCTTACTTCATCTCTAGCCTTAAACATTCATCACAGTAAGGATACTCCGGGGTCAAATGATCAAAGGAATGCATGGCTTGTTCTATACGCCGAATCCTGAACAAGTGCGGGAGTTTATTCGTGATAAGCTGGGTCTTGCTCATAATGACATAGGCGAGGGCTGGCTCATCTTCGACCTGCCGGAGGCCGATCTGGGGGTTCATCCTTCTGACAAGGCCTACCATTCGATCTCTTTCTACTGCGACGACATTCACAAGACCGTTGAGGGTTTGAAATCACGTGGGGTCGAATTTTCTTCGGATATCAAAGATGAAGGATGGGGACTGCTCACTCACTTCCGCATGCCAGGAAATTTAGAGGTCGAACTTTACCAGCCAAAATATGAGAAGCGCTCAACTCGAAAAACGCCGAAAGCTCAAGTCCATCCCAGAGATCGGCCAAAGAAAAGAAAGACGAGCAGGTAACTGCTCTGACCTCTGGCACAAGCATCTGAACCCGCCGTAGGCCGCCATGAATCGAAGACTAAGAGGATCCGATTGGCCATTAAACGCGCCTGACCTGAATGTTAGACGAGGCCATTCACTGGTTCGGGCGAGGAGTCTAGGACCCGTACAGTCTGCTTCGTCCCATCAGGTCGGTGAGGATGGGCATGAGGTCCAAACCATGTATCCGTCCGAGGTTTCCGCGGCTGGCGCTTGCTTCACTTAGTTTGAGGACTCTGCTTGCCGGAACGTCTGGTCCTGCAATTACGACTGGGACGGGGTCGCCGGTATGGAATCCGTATCCAACTGGTGTCGCGTGGTCCGATGCGAGCGCAACATAGTTGGCTCCAATATCTACCTCGTCGATAACGTGTCCCACTAGCGTATCGACCTCCTCGAGCGCTCTGACCTTACCCTTGAAGTCGGCGTCGTGGCCGGCGATGTCTGGGGCTTTGACGTGTACGACGACGAAGTTCTTGTCCTTGGCTCCCTCGATGACGGCTTTCGCCTTTGCCTCGTAGTCTGTCTTAATGCTCCCTGTTGCTCCTCTAACCTCGACCACATCGATGCCAGCGGCGTTTGCGATACCCTTGATGAGGGCTGTTCCGGAGATGCAGGCACCTCGAAGATCAAACATTGATTTGAAGCTAGGTAAGGAAGGACGCGTCCCCGCGCCTCTTGTCAATACAATGTTAGCAGGTTTCTCGCCATCGTTTGCGCGTTCCTGATTGAGCGGATGCTCTCTGAGAGCTTCGTGTGATCTCTTTACAAACTCGTTAACGGCGGCCGAAGTCCTCTTCGCCTCCTCCGAACCGTCGGTAGCTCTGGATATCACGAGTTTCAAACCTTCTTCTTGAGGGTCAGTATCAGTAACATTCTTCGACAGTTTCTCTCCCCTGAGAACTAGCACAGCTCTATGATCGACGGTCGGCTTGAAGATCGTCTTGATTCCAGGAACGCTCTCGACCTTGATCTCGCTCACAGATTTCGCGAGTTTCGACGCGCCCTTGCGGATTCTTCCCGCGCGTCTATCTTCGACGCGGAAGTCATCGTCTACGGTTGCGAAGTTGGCTCTGAACGCAATGTCGTTGGGTCCCAAGTCTATGCCTGCGCCCAGCGCCTCTAGTGGTCCTCGTCCCGTGTAGTATTTGGCGGGGTCGTAGCCGAGAAGTGCTAGGTTTGCGACGTCGCTACCGGGTCTTACACCTGGAGAAATGGGATCTAGTAGTCCGACTAGTCCGCCTTTGGCGAGTCGGTCCATGTTTGGTGTGTTTGCATATTCCAGGGGTGTCTTGTAGTCGTGGTCGATGAGTGGTCTATCGCCCATTCCGTCGACGACGATCAATACTGCTCTCTTGTCTGCCATTTCTGAAACCGTATAGTCGACATTTTTACGGTAATAGGGTTAAAACGCTTTCCCATGAATCCCACAAGCGTGAAGAAATCGATTTCTGCGGCGCTGCGAAATTGAGCTAGAATTTCTGGAATGGCCCTGCGTGTCAATCTGTTTTTTTCGGGGAAGAAAGAAGATGTCAATATAAGTGCTCGATCACAACTAAGAATGCTGAGAATTGATCAAAACGAGCAACAAAGTCAACCTCTCGCGTAAATTCGTCCATCTGTGTTTGTGAGCTTCCTTGATAGAAATCTCTACAAAAAGATAGTTGATGGATCGACTCCGGGTCGCGGCGAGCAAACTACAAGAGTGGACCCAGAGTGACTTTCAAGTCCTCAAGGCTCCCGGTTTCAGCGAAGATTTTCTCTTCTCTAGCTGCGATCGGATAGACGAACGAATAGTATTTCCTAACAAGATCGACGGCTAACTGAGTCGCCTGTTCGACAGTCTGTATCGCTGTCAATCTCTAAGACCAGCATTAGTCAGTAAGTTTGTCTCTCATAAGAACGCTCCGGGAACAGCCAACGATGCCGAGAAAGTAAGCAAAGGCGCAAACATTGTCTTGGGAAGTGTTGCGCAGGACATCCACGCGGTTAGAATCGAGGTACTTCCAGATCCCGAGGGAGGAACATTGAGGCTTGCAACTTTAGGCCGCACCCAGGCCTGAGTGACTGATGGATTGGGGCAAGAAAAGTGAATAAAGCACTTCAACCAACTCTTAGATACCCTGGTCTCATGGTTCAACAATCAGGGAATACCTTTCGGCGTAAAGAAGCAATGAGAAGTCATACGCGCTCCCTATCTTCCTTGCTTGACGAAAGTCTCAGTGCTTATCCAATGCCAAATGCTCGTAACATGACTACATGCGAGGATGGCCCTCCTCTAAGCACATGTTGTGCTCTAATTGCCTCCGTTGGGTGACATGGTATAACTGATGAGCGTTACTAAGAAGAAACACATGAGATTGTACCTTGCAATAGTGATTCTTGTTTCAGTGGTTGCTGCGACATTCTCTTCACTGGCTTACTACGCGACATCGACGCGGGTCGATCATATGACAATCGTGTCCCAGGATGCTGCTCTGAACTCTGTGAGATACTATCACAATGCGACGTATTCGTTTTCCAGCGGTAACACTCAGTGGCTATTAATTACACAATTCAATTTGCTTGGAATTCAATCATATTACGTGGCCACCATGTACATTTTCAAAGTAGCAGGCAATGATGGGAGGGATTTCAGAGTCTTGGGAATAGACTGCAAGTATAACGGGACAGGGGTCGGGGGGAACTGGATCTTTGGAACTCACTACTTGTCTAACAGTACCGTGGTGTCCATCGGAACACACTTCTCCGCACCAGGTGTCTATCTCGTCGACTTCGGCTTACAGCTACAAATATACTCGAGCGTACTCTCCCTTCCTATCCAGCAAGAACAAATCAGAGTAGCGACCGATCTCCTCGCGTATTACGCGAGATAGGGAAATTCCACCTTCGCCTAAGCTCCAGACATGGTTCATTTGTTAGCGCCAACCGAATCACGACATTCTTTGTTACGAGAATAGAGCCAGACCGGAATTCCGACGCGGTAGCGAATATGGGTCTGTTTACTATCGAATGGCTAGTTCATGATTTGGGTTCTCAAGAATCTTCCTCGTGCCAATTAGCTTACACGACTCACTGAGGCTGTCAGGAACAGAGGGTCTTGAAAAAAAGGAGGGGGAGGAGGTATCGCAGAACTGTTAGGTTAGTTGATGTATGTAGAGGTGTAATATATCGTCTGGCTGGATAGTGTAGCGTCGGTGAGTGAACCGTAGACACTGCCGAGCAGATGGATGCTGGTCGTAGTTTGTAGGTGGAACATGTATGTGCCAGGGCCGTTGAAGTGGAGGGTGAGCTGTAGAAGGTCGCTAAGGTCATTTAGGCTCTCGCGATGATCACTTAGGAATGCTCCACTAGAGTCTGTTCCAGAGCTGAAAGTTGCACCTTGGTAGTTGAGGAGGATAGCGGCTATGGAGGCGGGGGCTGCGGCATACTGGCCTCCTGGCAGCAGGCTAGCGGCCGCGGCTATTATGTTGAGAATGTCCTGTCCTGTGTTTGAATGGTCACTGCCGCTATTGTTGGGACTGGAATAAGTGTTAATCACGGTGTATGTGCCACTTCCGAGGGTGTTCCCAGAAGAGTCCGTTATCGATACGTGAATGTCGTTCGTGATACCTATTCCTATGAAACTGCAGCAATATGAGGGAAAAAGCCCGCCGTAGTCGCTCTGTACCCAGTCGGGTATGTGTTCTGTGACGCCAATGAAGACGACTGGATTTTGTTCATTTTCGGTAGTTTTGACTTCCATGCTAGCAGCGGAAAGGAAGTGGTTGTTCAGTTGGTTCGATGTATCGTAGAGGTTCATATGAGCCTGGACCATAGGATGGTCCGTCGATCCCCAATTGGCATCGCCGTCCGGCCAGGGCTCGTATCGAGCACTCATACTGAGGAATGCCCAGACAGTCCACGAGCCAACGAATGTAGTGATCTTGATGCCTACTTGCACATAGTTGTTATTGGCCACTATTCCAGTAATATCACTGGAAGTCCACGGTTGCTCCCCGGGCCATATGCACATGCCCTGACTGTTACTAGCGCACCCGGTGTTCGGTGTTATCTCGTTTCCGTTCACTAAGACGTCGAAGACGCGTTCGTTATTGTCACCGTTGTCTGTGAACTGAACAGTTACTGTGGCAGAACTGATACTAGGGGCTACGTAAGCGTTGAAGTATATGTAGCTCTGACCAGTACCCTGAAAGATGTAGTTGGTTGAAAAGACACTTACACTTGGTTCAATGTGCTGGGAATAAGTTCCCCCACCGACATTTATGGTGCCTGACTGAGGAGAGTCTGTACCCGGACCACTAGGCGGACCAATCGAGTTGGGGTCAGTGGCGAGGCTTATGCTCCATACGAAGTCTCCCGCTGAATTATACGTATGCGTCACGCTAATCGTGTAGGCATTCGTTTGTGATCTAGCAGTTGTCCCGTCACCAAACGTCCAGTTTACTATGAACGCTCCCTGAGCAGTTTGTTGGGAGGCACAGCCGGTAATGTATGTTGTAAGCGTCACGGACTGACCAACGGTTGCGCTGGATGGTCCAGTTGCATACCCGGTTGGGGCATAGTCCGGGGGGCAGCTTACTGCGTTGGCTTTAACGACCAAGTGTAGCCAGAGCGTGAGACATATCAGTAAGATTGTAATAGCATAGATTTGCCTTGTATTTCTCAATATTTTCGTTCATAAGTTACCGTTCTTCGGAGTTAAGGTACCGCGAAACTGTCTTCAGCGAAATTTAGTTCAGGTACTCACCTGACGCTGTATCCTCGAATACACACCACATCTGTTTAACATTGTTCAAGGCCCTCACCTGAACAATGTTCAGGTAACCACTTGTGTTCGTCTGTAGAATTGCTGACACTTCTCCATCACTTCGGTACGTGCTTGCTAAGTATTGATATGATACGTTCTAGTGGCCATTGCAGATCTCAGTGGAAAGTGGGCTAGACAGGGCCCGTAGACGGGACGCAACACAGGTGATATACGATCTTCTGTATCTTGCTCGAGATAAGGTTACGAAGACACAAATGGTTTACAGGGCCAACTTGAACTTCCACGTAGTAGATGGCTACATCGACTTTTTGCTTGGCAAGACATTCATTACGAGGAGTGATGATGGACAACGCTGGCCTATGTACGAACTGACGGAACGAGGCCAACGCCTCCTTGCACTCTTGGAAGAACTCTACTCGCCCTCTCTGCTCTCCTACGTGAAAGACAAAAGTGGAATGTTTGGATGCTCTAGAAGAATTCCTCAGAGTCCTCTCTGATGGAAAAACGCGGAAGATTGAAGATATGGCACGTAGGCTAGGCTGGCCACAGCGGCAGGTGGAGGGGTTCTGTGAACTTGTTTCTGAGCACGAATTAATCTACTACGACAGAAATGACCGGTCAGTTCGCATAGACAAAGGGCTCAGAAAACTGATCCATGAACTCGACAAGATCTAGGGAAATACTTAGTGACCATCGGTCATATGGCGATATCTACGACTGGAAAAGCTCTCACCTGCGGAAGTCCTCCTTCTCTCGTGGAGGCAGAAGAGACTGGACAGATATTGAGTTCTGGAAACGCAAGTAAGACCTCTCTCTGTTACCGATCCCCAGCAGGTGCATAAGCAAATCTTTGTCGCACACGGTAAGATGCGGCGGATCATTAGCATTCCTATCCATAACCTCGTGTCTGTGTTGTTGTTGCTCCTGAACTTGTTCCCGAACCTGTTACTACGGTGATACTCATATCACAACAAAGTACCTGACTCCGGATGCAGGGCCCTTTCTTAGTCTGCGGATTCTCCTCCGCAACGAGGAGTGGGGTGGGATTCCGAGTGTTCATCCATCCTCTTGCCGTCAAGGTTTTGGAGTGCACGGATCATGTTGTCGTTCCGAAGTAGCGTGCGCCAACTTGGTCTGCCCGGATCTTGGCCATACGCTCCCGTAGTCTGTGTAGTCCTCTTTTCACTAGGCGGTGCATGTTAGGGGTCTGCATATTATGCAGACGTTCAGTAGTCGTGCTCGATAGGGATGTTTTGGTCTATACATCAATAATGCTTGGGCATATTGAGCATAACGATATTGTCCGATTGAACGATTTCATGAGCAGTAGAAACGCTGGAGGGGCGACTCCCTCATGGAGAGTTCGAAATTGAGACGCTTAACACCAATGCACCAGAGGGATTGGTCGGTTGGTTGAGAGCGTTTGGATACTGATTGGTTGTGGGTGAGCTCGCCAATGTATTCACTGCATCCATTCCAGCAATCACCTTTCCAAACACTGCGTACTTCCCATCAAGAGAGGCTCTGTTGTCGTACACATTGATGTAGAATTGCGAGCTTCCGCCGACTCCCGCCCCCGTACTAGCCATCGCGAGATAACCGACATTATTGTGCAGAGAGCTATCGTATTCGAACGGCACACTCTGGGGAGATGTTCCTTGTCCCCATGTGTTCCGGTCTCCGCCCCCATTCTTGGTGTTAGGATCTCCAGTTTGAATTACGAAGTTAGCGATGATTCTATGCCAGACGAGGTTATCGTAGAAGTGTTGGTTGGCGAGGTTCACGAAGTTGCTGACGGTTTGCGGAGTCTGCGCCCGGTAGAGCTCGACGACTATGGTTCCATTGGTTGTGTTGAGTGTAGCGTATACGGGAGTATCGACAACGGGCGTCACTGAATGCTTGAGGGTACCGCTAGTTCCCGTAACTGTGACTGTGTAAGTGCCGTTCGTTGCTGTTGACATAGTCAGGGTAGCGACTCCTGAGCCAGTGACGTTGGCTGGGCTGATAGTCGCTACGAGTCCTGCCGACCCTGCGGCGGACAGTTGAACTGTTTCGGCGAACTTGTTTACTGCTGTCACGTTGACCGTTGAAGTAACCGGACTGCCCGCGTGAATCGTTACGCCCGTAGGTGCAGCTATTGCGAAGTCTGGCGTTCCGCTTGATGATTGGGAAGTTGAATATACGTACCAGCCAACCCCGATGGCTATGACGGCGATTGCGATTATCGCTAGGTACATTCTTCCTCGGCTCTCTCGCTTGCGCGCAGTCTGGATGGCCCTCTTCTTCGGGTTGATCGGTTTCTGACTATTGGGGCTCTTTGGATGTCGTGGCATTCCCTGGTCGGCCAGTATTCGACCTTGTCTTACCGATACAAATATCGTTCGGTTTTTCCGACAGACGCTAAACTGTTCTTGTTCATGCGAGATATGGGCAGAACAAGCTCTGATCTGAAAACGGGGCAAGCGTTTTGAGGTCGCGAGATCTTCACGCTGATCTCTACGCTTAATCTGCAATTAGAAAAACGGTCGTCGGTTCCATTCTGCGCCTAGAACCGATAGACTCGCCCGGTTCAGTTTCAACTGGCGAGACCCCTCGTCGAAAATCTCAAAAGTAGTTGCTCCTCGCGACACAAAACAGCTCTTTGACCGGCACTTCTGCAACAAAACAACACCGCGATCGACGTTTGTGGTCAAGAGTGAAGAATATAGCGGATCGTTGTCGCGATACACTTCAACCACCTTGGGTTGTTCCGTTTGCGGCGAAGCTGCTGGACAAGCCAATGCTGAGCTTTGCCCAAGCTACGAAAGAGTGTTGGACAATGCGAGGCTGGCATTCGAAGCGTGGGCGAATGCGTTTGGCAGTATCGGACTGGAATTTCTAAAGCGCATTTCCAGGCTGCAGGGAACAGGTAGGAACGCCAGGGAGATCGCTGAATTCGTTCAGAAGCATCCCGAGAAGTGGAAGTAGTGCAGACACTTATTGTGTGCGA
>Ga0209805_1001119_pt1 | contig 16463 bp, 14 predicted proteins | sample GraSoiAngelo_148_FD_185905 | JGI IMG/M metagenome (GOLD analysis project Ga0209805, IMG submission 185905) | Grasslands soil microbial communities from the Angelo Coastal Reserve, California, USA - 14_1009_09_20cm (SPAdes) (version 2) | ecosystem: Environmental > Terrestrial > Soil > Grasslands ... | reverse complement strand
TGCGTGGAGATGACGGACCAGGCCCTCGGTGAAGCCCTGGGGCGCAGCTTCGTCACCACCACCCTCGGCGACGAAGGGAAAGCGATCGCGAAGGAGATGATCGAAGGGATCGAGGGCGCCTTCGCGGGCAACCTCGCGCAGGTCGACTGGATGGACGACGCGGCGCGCGCCGCCTCCCAGGACAAGCTGCGGAAGATCAACAACAAGGTCGGCTATCCGGACAGGTGGCGCGACTACTCGACGATGAGCATCGGCAAGGAGTCGTTGCTCGCGAACGTCGCGGAAGCGGCGCGCTTCGAGACCCAGCGGGACCTGGACAAGATCGGCAAGCCCGTCGATCGCAACGAGTTCGGGATGACGCCGCCCACGGTGAACGCGTACTACGACCCGTCGATGAACGAGATGGTGTTCCCCGCCGGCATCATGCAGCCACCTTTCTTCAAGACGGACGCGCCGGAGGCGGCGAACTACGGCGGTCTCGGCATGGTGATGGGCCACGAGCTGACCCACGGCTTCGACGACCAGGGGCGACAATTCGACGGCAGCGGCAACCTGAACGAGTGGTGGTCGAGCCATGTGAGCGACGCGTTCAAGGAGCGCGCCGAGTGCGTCGCGAAGCAGTACGACGGCTATACCGCGGTCGACGACGTGAAGCTGAATGGGCACTTGACGCTCGGCGAGAACATCGCGGACATCGGCGGAGTGAAGCTGGCGCTCGCGGCCCTGCGGCAGAAGCGAGGTGGCCAACTCGACGCGAAGGCCGAGCAGGACTTCTTCGTCGCGTTCGCGCAGGGCTGGTGCACGAATCAGCGCCCCGAGGCGGCGCGGCTGCAGGCGCAGACCAATCCGCACTCGACTGCACAGTGGCGCGTGAACGGTCCCGTCTCCGACAACCCGGACTTCGCGAAAGCCTTCGCGTGCCAGGCGGGAGCGGCGATGGCCCCGCAGAATCGCTGCACGGTCTGGTAGGCAGCTTTCTTGCGCCGGCCGTCCGCGAGCGGGTAGGAACGAAGCCGGTGCAAAGCGAATGGGAGCTGGCCGAGTCGCAGCTCGAAGCGCGGCTGCGGACGTGGGCCGTTCCGGCGGCGCTCGCGAGCTCGTTCCTGCTCGTCTCCACCGGCGCAGGTCACTTCCTCGTGCGCGTCTTTCTCAGCATGTGGGTGCACGAACTGGGGCACGCCACGACGGCCTGGCTCTGCGGCTTTCCCGCGTTTCCGGGGCCCTGGCTCACGCCGATGGCACAGTCGCGATCGCCCTTCTTCGGCTTCGTGGTGTTCGCGGCCATCGCGGGAGGTGCGTCCTGGGCGTGGCGCACGGGACGCAGGCGCCTCTGCGCCGTCCTCGGCGGACTGCTGGCCGGGCAGCTCTTCTGCACGCTCGCGCTCTCCGTGGCGAGGGCCAAGCAGCTCATCATCTTCATGGGCGACGGCGGCTGTCTGCTGCTCGGCTCTCTGTTGATGCTGACGGTCTATGCGCCCGAGGAGAGCGCGCTCAAGCGCGGCTGGCTGCGCTGGGGGTTCCTCGGCATCGGGGCGGGGGCGTTCGTGGACGTCTTCGCCCAGTGGTGGGCGTCGCGGACGGACTTCGACCGGATTCCCTTCGGAATGAACGAGGGCGCTGGCCTGAGCGACCCGAGCGTGCTGAGCGAGAGCTTCGGGTGGTCGACGGACCAGATCGTGCATCGCTACGTCGCGCTCGGCTGCGTCTGCCTGGTCGTCGTAGCCGTCGTGTACGTCCGGGGACTCGTCCGCGGGCGCCGCGAGGATTGACCGGCTTCCTCAGCCCGTCGCCCCGAACAACGCCTGCATCTCCGCATACGAGATCGCGCCCTCGCCGAGCACCGCCCAGCTGCCGCCGGACTTCAGAGATGATGCGAGCTGCCGCAGCCGGCCGTACGCGGCGCGCGCCGGTCCCGAGCCGACGCTCACGCGCCGCACGCCCAGGCGCTCCAGCTCGGCCAGGGGCGGCGAGGCCGGCGTGCCGAGGACGTTGAGCGGTCCGCGGATCTCTCGCGCGAGCCGGGCGATGGCCTGCCGGTCGGTGACGAACGGCACGAACGCGCAGTCCGCTCCCGCGGAGAGGTATGCGTTCGCCCTCCGGATCGCTTCCTCGACCCCCGCTCTGGGAAATGCGTCCGTACGGCCGTTGATCACCAGGTGGCTCGCCGCCGCGCGCGCGGCCCGGATGCGCTCGACCTGCGCCTCCATCGGCAACAACGCGCCGTCCGGTGTCGCGTCCTCGAGGTTCATGCCGACCGCGCCCGCTGCGATGACTCCCCGCGCCGTCTCCGCCGCCGCTTCCCCCGTGGTGCCGTAGCCCGCTTCCATGTCCGCGGTCACCGGCACGGCGACGGCTGCGGCGACGCGGCGGACCATCTCCAGCATCTCGGCGCGGCTGATCCGTTCGCCGTCCGGATAGCCGAGCACGTGCGCTACGCCGGCGCTGGAAGTGGCAACCGCGGGAAATCCGACCTGCTCGACGATGCGGGCGCTGGCGACATCCCAAGCGTTGGGCAAGAGGAGCACAGCCGGCCCCGCATGGAGCCGCCGCAGTGTTTCCGCCTTTTCACGAGACATGCTTGCACGGTATCACCGCGGGAAGGTTTCTTGAGTTTCGCCGTTCACGCATGTAACGAAATCGCGGGCCGAACGTACCTGTGTGCGAAGTCCACTTTCTTGGAGGAAATCCATGTCAATGAAGAACGCCGTCCTTGCCACCGCCGTCGCCTCCCTGTTCGTATCGGGCGCCGCGTTCGCCGAGGGCAAGAAGGAGAAGAAGGCCGCCAGCAAGGTCATGTGTTCCGGCGTCAACGAGTGCAAGGGGCACGGCGCGTGCAAGAGCGCCAACAACGCCTGCAAGGGCCAGAACGGCTGCAAGGGTGAAGGCCTGACGGAGACCAGCGAGAAGGACTGCAAGGCCAAGGGCGGCAAGGTCGAGGTCGCCGAGAAGTAGTCCGCGCCGGGGCGAGGATGTCTTTCGCGCGCAAGGACCTGGGACACGGCATCGGGCTCCGCCCGAAGCACTACGGCCGCTTTCTCTCCGAGCGGCCGTCCGTGGACTGGGTGGAAGCGATCAGCGAGAACTTCCTCGCCCCCGGTGGGCGTCCGATCGCGGTCCTGGAGAAGGTGCGGCGCGACGTTCCCGTCGTGCTCCATGGCGTCTCCCTCGGGATCGGTTCCGTCGATCCGCTCGACGAGCGACTGCTGCGAGGGCTGCGCGAGCTCGCCGGTCGGGTCGAGCCCGCGTACGTGTCGGACCACCTCTGCTGGGGACGGCACGGCGGGCGCTACGCGCACGATCTGTTGCCGCTCCCGTACACCGAAGAAGCGCTCGCGCACGTGGTGTCGCGCGTCCGCCGCGTCCAGGACGCGCTGGGTCGGCAGCTGCTCCTCGAGAACGTCTCCAGCTACCTGGCGTATGCCTCGTCGACGATGACGGAATGGGAGTTCCTCGCCCGCATCGCCGAGGAGGCGGACTGCGGGATCCTGCTCGACGTGAACAACGTCTACGTGAGCGCGCGCAATCACGGGTTCGATCCTGACGCGTACCTCGCCGGCATCCCGGTGGACCGCGTCGGGCAATTCCACCTGGCCGGCCACAGCGACCAGGGAACGCACGTCCTGGACACGCATGACGCCCCCGTCGTCGCCGCCGTCTGGGAGCTGTACCGGTCCGCGCTGCGCCGGTTCGGCCGCGTGCCTGCTTTGATCGAGTGGGACGATCACATTCCCGAGCTCGAGCGCGTGGTTGAGGAGAGCCGCCGCGCCCGCGAAGTCGAGACCGAGGTCCTCGGATGAACCTCGCCGAGACCCAGGAGCTCTTCTGGGACCTGCTGCAGGGCCGCGGGCGGCCGCTCGACGCGTTCGTCGGGTCGCCGGACCTGCCCGCGGACGAGCGGGTCGCGATCTACGCGCGCATGTTCCTTCACCGGCAGGTCGACGCGCTGCGCGAGATGTTCCCCAAGCTGGTGGTCGCGCTGGGCGACGAAGCGTTCTTCGAAGTGGCCGCGCGGTACGTGCACGCGCATCCGTCGGAGCATCCGGACCTGGGGCAGCTCGGGCGCAAGCTCGCGGCGTTCCTGGACCGTCCGGATCTTCGTGACCTGGTTCGTCTCGAATGGGCGCGCGGCGAAGTCTTCGAAGCGCCCCCCGCCGAATCCCTGACCGCCGAGGAATTCACCTCGCTCGCGCAAGATCCGGCTGCATTCATGCACTACCGTGTGCGCTTGATCCCTGCGCTGCGGCTCCTCGAGCTCGACCACGACATCGCTCCGCTCTGGGAGGAGACCGCGGCGAGCGCGGAGCAGCGGCGGACGCAGTGGGTCGTGTGGCGCTCCGACTTCGACGTGTTCCACGTCGCGATCGACCCGGACGAAGCGCGCGCAGTGCGGCTTGCGCTCGCCGGCGCCCCGCTCGGCGACGTATGCGCGGCGCTGGACGATCCGCGACGCGCTACCGAGGCGCTGCAGAGCTGGCTCGCGGAAGGCTGGATCGCCGCCGGCAACGGCAGTTGATGTGGGCTACTTCTCGAGCACCGTCACCCTCGGCTTTCCCACGGCCACTTTTCACCTTGGCAAACTGTCCCTGCCCCCCCATGCTGCCCGGCGAGGAAAGGACAGGATATGGCCGAAACCGACAAGATTCGCCGCTATTACTTGCTGGGCAGCTGCGGACTGCGGGTAAGCCCGCTGGCCCTGGGCACCATGACCTTCGGCACCGAGTGGGGCTGGGGTAGCCCCCGCGAAGCCGCGCACGAGATGCTCGCGCGGTACCTGGATGCCGGCGGCAACTTCATCGACACCGCGGACCTGTACACCGGCGGCACCAGCGAATCGCTGATCGGCGAGTTCTTCGCGCAGCGCGGAGACCGCGACCGGGCGGTGATCGCCACCAAATACTCGCTCGCCTCGAGCCCCGGCGATCCCAACAGCGGCGGCAACGGCCGCAAGAACCTCTATCGCGCGCTGGAAGGTTCGCTGCGCCGGCTGAAAATGGACTACGTGGACGTGTACTGGTTGCACGCCTGGGACGGCATCACCCCGGTCGAGGAGGTGATGTCCACGCTCACGGACCTGGTGCGCGCGGGGCGCATCCGCCACGCGGGTCTCTCGGACGTGCCCGCCTGGTACTTCGCGCGCGCGCAGACGCTGGCCCAGCAGCAAGGTCTCACGCCGATCGTGGCGCTCCAGCTCGAGCACTCCCTGGTGGAACGCAACATCGAGCGCGAGCACGTACCCGCCGCGCTTGCGTTCGGCGCCGCCATCGTGGCCTGGAGCCCGCTCGGAGCGGGCCTGCTGACCGGCAAATACCGTCGCGAGGGAGTCACAGCCAGGGGCGAGGGCCGCTTGGGGATCATGGCCGAGTCGGGAAATCCCGGCATCATGAAGCTCTTCACCGAGCGCAACTGGGCGATCGTGGATGCGTTGGTGGAAGTGGCGCGGCAGGTGGGCCGCACGCCGGCGCAGGTGGCCTTGCACTGGGTTGCCACCCGGCCCGGCGTGGGATCGACCATCCTCGGCGCGACCAAGCCAGCGCAGCTCGCCGACAACCTGGGCGCGCTCGACTTCACCCTTCCCGCCGAGCTGTCGCAGCGACTCGAGCAGCTCTCGCGGCCCGAGCTCGTGCATCCGTACCACTTCTTCGAAACAGAGTTCTTCCGCGACGGAATGCTCACCGGCGGCACCAGGGTGCGTGCCGAGCCGCCCTGGTTCCGGGGGGCCCGGCCGTCGTAGGGGGCCGGAACTGCGTCACGGCGTTACTTGGCGAGTGCGACGTGCACGCCGTTCCAGTGTGGCGGCGGCGGGCGTTCCAGCAGCTCGCGGCACCGCGCCTGCAGAACGCGCGAAGGTCCATCGTCGGGATGCTGCGCGAGCAACGCGATCGAGGCATTGAAGTCGCGGGCCGTGTACGCGTCGAGCGCCGCTTCATACACCCGCGCTGCCCGGAGGTTTCCGATCTCGTCGCCCGGCGCACCGAGAAGCTCATGGACCCAGACGCCCGCGGTCCTGCCCTTGACCGCGACGCAGTCCAGGCGCCTGAACAAGAAGTCTCCTCGAGCCGCCTCGACGATCTCCTGGCTGACGATCGCGTCCACTTCGTACTGTTTGCAGAGTCCTTCGAGGCGCGAAGCGAGGTTCACGCCGTCTCCCAGCGCCGTGTAGCTGAATCGCTCGGGCGCGCCGAAGTGACCCACCATCACGACATCGCGGTGGACGCCGAATCGCGTCCGCAAGGGCGGGAGGTCGTTCCATTCCGCCGACGCGTAGAGGCGCGCCGTGGCCGACCTGCAGGCGAGGATCGCGGAGCAAGCAAGCCGCGCATGGTCGGAGCGCAGCGACGGCGCGTTCCAGAGAGCCATCACCGCGTCTCCGATGAACTTGTCGATGGTGCCGCCGCAGGATCGGATCGCGGCCGTCATCGCTTCCAGGTACAAGCCGAGGACCTGGGCCAGCTCGTCCGGGCTCAGCCGCTCCGAGAGCGAGGTAAACCCCTCCAGGTCGCTGAACAGGATCGACAGCTCCCGCAGCTCGCCGCCGAGCGCCGGCTCCCGGTTCTGCGCGTAAAGCTCCCGCACCAGGTCGAGCGGCGCGTACTTGCCCATTCCGCGCAGCGCGGTTTTCGCTTGCTCGAGACCAGACAACACTTCCTGCACGTCGCGGAACGCCGTTTCCGTGGCGGAGGGGGCGAAGTCCAGCGTGCGCATCCGCGCCGCCCTGCTCCCGATCTGACCGAGGCCCCGCCTCAGTGCCACCAGCACCAAGGCACCGCCGAGCAGCACCAGCGCCGTGATCACGGCGCAGGCGACCAGGAGCCGCCAGCGCAGCGCGTGCAGCTCCCGGGTGTACGCCGATTCGGGAACCACCACTCCGACGAACCAGTCCTGCGATCCGGCGAGAGCGCGGAACGTAGCCAGCCAGCGCTCACCGTCCACCGTCAGCTCGCCCGTCCGATCCGCCCCCTGCTTCTGGTCGAGCAGCGGACCCCGGAGCGCGAGGGCGATGGCGGCGGGGAGCCGCGCCGGCGAAATGCGCAAGTCGTCTCCCATCAACGTCAGGCGATCGTCCGTCGACAGTCGGGTGATGAGCCTTCCGTCCGCGTCCGTGAGGAAGATGCGATGAGGATCGCCAGGCCCGAGCCGCAACTCCGAGACCGAATCGATGGCGGAAGCGAGCAGCGCCGCGCGGACCACGCCGATCAGCCTGCCCTTCCCGTCCTCCACCGCCTTCTGTACGGAGACCACCACGCGGCGGCGCTCCGCGGGAAGTCCCTCGTCGAGCTGGGACCATGCCAGATCCGTCCAGATCGGCGCGCCGGCTACGTCGCGCGAGGCGGCGGACATGAACGTGAGGTGGCTGGTCGGGTCGGGCGCACCGCCTTCCTTCACCCACGCACCATCCGTCAGTGCGCCACCCACTGGACGATGGCGGACCTCCGAGTTGCCGGGCTCGATCCGCCGCGTGAGCACCGGAGAGTCTCCGCGCAACCCGGAGCGGAAGACCGAGAGCTGCCAACGGCCGGCCGGCGCGAGCGTCGGGTTGCCCTCGGCGTCGTACCCGGTTCGATGCGCGTGGATGAGCGTCACCTCCGCGAGGCTGGGATTGCGCACCACCTGGCTGAACAGGGCCGCCTCGACGCTTGCCAGATCGTGCGGCCGTACCACCCCGAGCATGATCTCGCGCTCCAGGTCGGAGATCGCGCTCGAGGCGCCGTCGAGCTGCGCGCGCACCTGCGCCTCCACGCGCCGGGCGGCGGCATCGCGCAGTTTTTCCGCGCTGGCGAGGATGGAACGTCTCGAGCTGTCGAGCACCACGGCGGCCAGCGCCGCCAGCAGCACCCCGATCAGCGCGAGCGCCGCGACGAACGCTCCCAGCAGGGTCACGCGCGGCGCACGCACCTGTCAGCCGCCGGACGCGAACTCTGGATAGAGGGTCATGCCGCCGTCGACGTACATGCTCGTGCCCGTAATGTAGTCCGATTCGTCGGAGGCGAGAAATATTGCGGCCCTGCCGATGTCCTCGGGCTCGCCGATGCGCTTGTAGGGCACGAGGCGCAGGAGGGCCGCATATGCCTCCGGCGTGCTCCAGGCGGACTTGTTGATGGGCGTGCGGATCGCGCCGGGCGAGATGCTGTTCACCCGTATCCGGTCGGGAGCGACTTCCTGGGCGAGGCTCTTCATCATCAGCATCACGCCGCCCTTGGACGCCGAGTAATTGACGTGCCCGGCCCAGGGGATGACCTCGTGGACCGAGCTGATGCAGATGATCTTCCCCGCTGCCTTCGACACGCTCTCCACCACCCCGCGGCGCTTGAACTCGCGGACCGCCTCGCGGGCGCAGAGGAACTGGCCGGTGAGGTTGACGCCGATGACCGTGTTCCATTGCTCGAGCGTCAGTTCCTCGAAGGGAGCGTCCCGCTGCAGACCGGCGTTGTTCACCAGGATGTCCACCGTGCCGAAGTGTTCGATGGCGCGCTGGAACAGCTCCTTGACCTCGGCTTCCCGCGAGATGTCCGCCCGGTGCGCGAGCGCGCGGCTGCCGGCCTGCGCGATCGTCCGGACCACGTCCATGGCGGCGTCCTCGCCGTCGCGATGGTTGACGACGACGTCGGCGCCCGCCCCGCCCAGAGCGATGGCGACAGCGCGTCCGAAACCGGAGTTCGCGCCGGTGACGATGGCCTTCTGCCCCTGCAGCGGTCTGGTCGAGGTCATTTCCACGCTCCTTCTGCGAGACATCTCCAGGTACGCTCTGGACGGCGCGGCGTTACAGCGGCCGTAACCGAAGCGGTCCCCCAGCGGTACTTCGTGTAACGGACTCGCCCGTCGCGGGACGTCTCCTCAACTCTTCCGGAGCAACCGATGAACCTCATTTCGCGCCTGCAGACCCGCTTCCTCTCCATTGCCGAGCGTCTCTCCTTTCTCGGTCCCACGCTGGCGCGCCTGACGCTGGGCGTCGTGTTCATCGGAACTGGCTTGGGCAAGCTGCATGGCCTCGACAAGGTGACCGACTTCTTCACCGAGCTGGGAATTCCCGCGCCGGGATTCAACGCCGTCCTGGCTTCATCTGCCGAGCTCATCTGCGGAGCGCTGCTCCTCGTCGGGCTGCTCAGCCGGCTGGCCGCGATCCCGCTGATCGTGGTGATGACGGTCGCCGTCCTCACCGCCAAGCTCGAGAACCTGCACGGGATCAGCGATCTGCTCGGATTCGAGGAGTGGACCTACATCGTGCTGGCCTTCTGGATCGCGGTGGCGGGACCGGGACCGCTCTCGCTCGACCGGCTCTTGCAGAACTGGCTCCGCCGGCCGCGCCACGCTCCGGAAGGCAACCCGCGCGCGGCGACCGTCTAGAACAGATCGAGGGCGCGGGAGAGCCAGCGGGCTTGCCACGCGCGCTCTTCCGCGAACGCCTGCTTCGTTCCTCGCGCGGCGACCGCGGCGACCGACGCCACGAACGCTGCCGTCGGTGCGTCGACGGTCTTGATCAAGGCTACGTAGTCCGCGAGCTCGGTCGTGGGAGTTTCCGCCGCAAACCCTTCCGTGCGACCGACGCAAGCCTGGACGAACGCGGCCGGATCCCACGCGGTCACCTGGTCGAGCAGCCGAGCCCGAGGAGCCTCGATCTGCATCTCGCGCTCCAGGATCGGGCCATCCAGCTCTACGCGCCATAGCTCTTCGCCGACCCACCACGCCAGATGCTCGACGCGGCAGGCGTGCACGCCTGATCCCTCTGGCGCGCTGTGCGGAGCGGAGACCCACGATCCGTCGACAGGCCAGCGGAACCCGGTGAACGGGGCGATCGCGCCTCTGGATAGCCACTTGAAGGCGATCACTTCTTTCCCTTCCAGTCCCGGAAGAGTCGGACCAGCTCCTCCTGCCTCTGCGGGCTGAACGATTCCTCGCTGACCGAGCCGGCAACACGGATCGTCTGACGGATCTGCTCCAGGTAGACGCGGCACCAGTCGCAGTACACCAGGTGCTGCTCGAGGCGCGTTCGCGCGTCGAGCGACAGACGCCCTTCGAGGTAATCCGTGACGAGCTCGACGATCTCCCGGCAGGTCGGCTGATCGGGCACGCGCGAGCTCATGCGGTCCTCCTCAGATGTGGCTCCAGCATCGCACGGACCTTCGCTCTCGCGCGATGCAGGAGCACCCGCTGATTGCCGTCGGACACACCGAGCGCCTCGCAAACCTCCTCGGAGCTGCAACCCTCCACGTCGCGCAGCACGATCACCTGTCGCTGTGCGGGCGGCAGCGTATCGATGGCGTGTTTCGTCAGCTCTACCGTCTCCTTGAGCAAGAGCTGCTCGTCCGCCCAGCGTTCCGGCGGGGAGCACCAGTGTCCCGGCCAGCGCGGGTGGTCGGGTGGATTGAAACGCGCAGGATCCACGGTGGGTTCCCCTTCCGGATCCTCGAAGAAAGAGAACGGCTCGGACCGCGCCTCGCGCACCGCGCGCGACCGCGCGCGGTTCGCGACGATGCTGAACATCCAGGAGCGGAGCGATGCTCGGCCCTCGAAGGCGCCGATCCCTTCGAGCACCGCCAGCCAGGCCTCCTGGACGACCTCATCCGCGACGGCGTCGCTGTTCACGAAGACCCTGGCCACGCGCACCATCGACGAATGGAAACGCCGCACCAGAGCGAGAAAGGCGGACTCATCCCGCCGGCGCAGCGCGGCGACCAGCTCCAACTCGCCCGGATGGGAGCCCGCCGAGGTCACTTCGGGCAAACTAGACGCCCTCCTCGCTCCATTGTCCACCGTAACGCAGGCCTGATACGTCCGACCAAGTAACAATTGCACTGCCCGAGCGTACTGGAGAAGGACCATGATCACCCGCGAAGAGCAGAGACTTCTGCAGTCGCGCGACCGCAGTGCCCACTGGAAGCGCTGGGGACCGTACCTGAGCGAACGCGCCTGGGGGACCGTCCGGGAGGACTACAGCCCCGGAGGCACGGCCTGGGACTACGTGCCCCACGATCACGCCCGCTCGCGCGCCTACCGGTGGAACGAGGACGGCATCGCCGGCATCTCCGACCGGCACCAGAAGCTCTGCTTCGCCCTCGCGCTCTGGAACAGGCGCGACCCCATCCTGAAGGAGCGGATCTTCGGGCTCACCGGCCAGGAAGGAAATCACGGCGAGGACGTGAAGGAGCTGTACTACTACCTCGATTCCACGCCGACGCATTCGTACATGAAGTACCTGTACAAGTACCCGCAGGCGGAGTTCCCGTACTTGCAGCTCGTCGAGGAGAACCGCCGGCGCGGGCGCGCCGGGCGCGAGTACGAGCTGATCGATACCGGCGTCTTCGACCAGGACCGGTACTTCGACGTCTTCGTCGAGTACGCCAAGGCGGACGTGGACGATCTCTGCATCCGCATCGAGGTGGCGAACCGCGGGCCCGAGGCGGCCGTGATCGACGTGCTGCCCACCCTCTGGTTTCGCAATACCTGGAGCTGGGGTCGGGACCAGCGCCGCCCTTTGCTGCGCGCCAGGGGTCAGTCCTCGGTGGACGCCGGCGACTACCACCTGATCTGGGAAGGCTCACCGGAGCTGCTCTTCTGCGACAACGATACGAACTCAGAGCGCCTCTTCGGAGTGGCCGGCCCGCGCTATCCCAAGGACGGCATCAACGACTACCTGATCCACGGCGCGCAGACCGTGAATCCGGACCGCGTCGGCACCAAGTGCGCCGCGCGGTACGAGCTGACGATCCCGGCGCGCGCCAACGCGGTCGTACGGCTCCGCCTCTGGCGCGGCAGCAGGACGCAACAGATCGATGCAGAGGATTCCATCCTCGCAGCGTGCAAGGCCGAAGCCGACGAGTTCTACGCCTCGGTGATCCCGGCGAGCCTCTCCGCCGACGCTCGGAACGTCATGCGCCAGGCGCTCGCGGGGATGCTCTGGTCCAAGCAGTTCTATCATTACGTGGTGCGCGACTGGCTGCAGGGCGATCCGGCCCAGCCGCCGCCGCCGGAGGACCGGAAGAAGGGCCGCAACTCCGACTGGGGCCATCTGTACAACTCCGACGTCCTCTCCATGCCGGACAAGTGGGAGTACCCTTGGTTCGCTGCCTGGGACCTCGCCTTCCACTGCATCCCGCTCGCTTTGGTCGACAGCGACTTCGCCAAGGACCAGCTCCTGCTGCTCTTGCGCGAGTGGTACATGCATCCGAACGGACAGATCCCCGCCTACGAGTGGGCCTTCGGCGACGTCAACCCGCCCGTCTTCGCCTGGGCTGCCTGGCGCGTCTACAAGATCGAGAAGAAGCGGCAAGGCTCCGGGGATCTCAAATTCCTCAAGCGCGTCTTCCACAAGCTGATGCTGAACTTCACCTGGTGGGTGAACCGCAAGGATGCCGAAGGCCGGAACGTGTTCCAAGGCGGGTTTCTCGGGCTCGACAACATCGGCGTGTTCGATCGCAGCGCCCCCCTGCCCGGCGGCGGTCACCTCGAGCAGTCCGACGGCACCAGCTGGATGGCGATGTACTGCCTGAACATGCTCTCCATCGCGCTCGAGCTCGCGCGCGAAGAGGAGGAGTACGAGGACGTCGCCAGCAAGTTCTGGGAGCACTTCGTCCACATCGCCCGGGCGATGAACACCATGGGGCTCTGGGACGAGCAGGACGGCTTCTTCTACGACGTCCTGCACCGCGACCACGAAGGAATCACGCTGCGCATCCGCTCGATGGTCGGCCTGATCCCGCTCTTTGCGGTGGAACCGATCCCGGCCGACCTGATCGAGAAGTTTCCCTCGTTCGCGCGCCGGCTGGAGTGGTTCATCGACCACCGCCCCGATTTGACGGAAGGCGTCGCCTGCATGCGCACGCTCGGCGCCATGCAGCGGCGGCTCTTCTCCGTGGTCCCGCCGGACAAGCTGCGCAGGATCCTCCAACGGCTCCTCGACGAGTCCGAGTTCCTCTCGCCCCACGGCATCCGCGCGCTCTCGCGCGTGCACCGCGACCAGCCGTACAGGTTGAGGGTCGACGGCGCCGAATACGGCGTGCGCTACGAGCCGGCGGAATCTTCCAGCGGCCTCTTCGGGGGGAATTCCAACTGGCGCGGCCCCGTCTGGTTCCCCGTGAACTTCCTGCTCATCGAGGCGCTGCAGAAGTTCCACCACTACCTGGGCGAAGAGTTCACCGTCGAATTTCCCACCGGTTCGGGCCGGCAGATGACGCTCGCTCAAGTGGCGGCCGAGATCTCCCGCCGCCTCTCCGCCATCTTCCTTCTGGATCAAGACGGCCGCAGGCCGGCCTTCGGCAAGGCCGAGAAGCTGCAACGCGATCCGCACTTCCGCGACTACCTCTTGTTCCACGAGTACTTCAACGGCGACGACGGCTCGGGCGTGGGCGCGAACCACCAGACGGGATGGACGGGGCTGGTCGCGAAGCTCCTCCAGCAGAGCGGAGAATGAGATGCGGGTAAATCAGAAGATCTGCCAGGACCATGCGCGCTCGTCGCGCCTCGAATGGCTGGAGACGAACGGCGCCGGCGGCTTCGCCATGGGTACCGTGGCGGGCACGATTACGCGCCGCTACCACGGGCTCCTGGTCGCCTCGCTGCGGCCACCGGTCGACCGCCATGTGCTGCTCTCGCGCCTCGACGAGGTGATCTCCGGCGGCGGCGTCGCCGACGTCGCGCTCGCGACCAACCAGTACCCGGGCACGCTCTCACCGCGAGGGTATGCGCACTTGATCGAGTTCCGACTCGACCCGTTCCCGACCTGGGTCTTCGACGTCGGCGGCGCGCAGGTCGAGAAGCAGCTCTTCCTCGTGCAAGGCGAGCAGACCGTGGTCGTCCTCTACCGCGCGACCCGCCCGCGGAGCATCGCCATCTCCCCCTTCCTCGCCTACCGCGATTACCACGCGCTTTCCCGGGCAAATGCCTCGCTGGACGGCTCGCTGCGCGAGGAGCGCACCGACGGCGCCCTGGTGGTGCGCACGCGTCCCTACGCAGGTCTTCCCGAGCTGGCCCTGCACGCGAGCCCCGGCGCTCACCTCGTCAGGGACGGCACCTGGTACTACTCGAACGAATACCTGGCGGAGCTCGATCGCGGTCTCGATTTCCGCGAGGACCTCTGGAAGCTCGGCACGCTCCAGCTCGAGCTCGAGCCGGGCAAGCCGGCATTCGTCGCGGCATCGATCGGCCCGCGCCGCTTCGATGCGACGGCGGTCGCGGATCTGGCCAGCAACGCTCGCACTCAGCGGCGGTCGCGCAGCGCCGATCCTTTCCTGTCGCGGCTCGATCTCGCCGCCGATCAGTTCGTCGTCCGTCGCGCGGACGAGAGACCGACCGTCATCGCCGGCTATCCCTGGTTCACCGACTGGGGCCGCGACACCATGATCTCGCTGCCCGGCCTGCTGCTCGCACGCGGCCTGCTCGCGGAGGCGCGCGAGGTGCTGCGGGGTTTTCTCGCGCACGTCGACCGCGGGCTGATCCCCAACGCGTTCCCCGACCGGCCCGGCGACAAACCGGAGTACAACACCGTGGACGCGACGCTCTGGATGTTCCAGGCCGTGCACGCCTACGTGCAGGCGAGCGGTGACGCGCGCTTCTTGCGCGAAGAGTTCTATCCGGCCGCGAAGGAGATCGTCCGCTGGCACCGCCAAGGGACGCATCACGGCATCAAGGTGGATCCGGCGGACGAGCTGCTGGCCGCGGGCGCTCCCGGCGTGCAGCTGACCTGGATGGACGCGCGCGTCGGCGACCGCGTGATCACGCCCCGGCACGGGAAGCCGGTGGAGATCAATGCGCTCTGGTACAACGCCCTGCGCCTGATGGCGCTGTGGGGCGGCGCGCTCGGTGACGCCGGCGGCGCGGCGGAATTCGCGGTGAGCGCGGATCGCGTCCGGTCCTCGTTCGAGAAGGCGTTCTGGAATCCTCAGCGCGGGCACCTGGACGACGTCGTCGGCGATCCCTCGCTGCGGCCCAACCAGCTCTTCGCGCTGTCGCTGCCCTATCCACTTCTCTCTCCAGAGCAGCGCAAGTCGGTGGTGCGCTCGGTGGAGCGGAACCTCCTCACCCCCTTTGGTCTGAGGACGCTCGGACCCGCCGAACCTGGGTACGTTCCCCAATACAGGGGTGGGCCCGAGGAGCGCGACGGCGCATACCACCAGGGCACCGTCTGGCCATGGCTGCTCGGCTCCTATGTCCGGGCCTATCTCTGCGCGTTCGGCCGTTCGCCCGAGACCGTGCAGCACTGCCGGGATCTGCTCCGGCCTCTGGAGCAGCATCTCGACGATGCATGCCTCGGCAGTATCTCGGAGGTGTTCAGCGCCGAGCCGCCGTTCCAGCCTGGAGGCGCTCCAGCCCAGGCCTGGAGTGTCGGTGAGCTGATGCAGCTCCTCTCGGTCGATCTGGCCGACAACCCGCACGACAAGTCCCGCCGGGAGCGCAAGACGCCGCCGCCGAGAGGGCCGGAGTTCCGCCGATGACGCTGCGCCAAGCCCTCACGTCGCACTGGCCCGAGTACGCCATGGAGGCCGCGGGCCTCGGCGCCTTCATGATCGTCGCGTGCGCTGCGACCGTTCTTCTCGAGCACCCCGCCTCGCGGTTGCACGCCATCGACCCCACGGTGCGCCGGGCCCTGATGGGCCTCGCGATGGGCCTGACCGCCATCGCGCTGATCCATTCGCCTTGGGGAAAACGGTCGGGCGCGCACTTGAATCCCGCGGTCACGTTCGCCTTCTGGCGGCTCGGCCGCGTGCCGTCGCGCGACGCGATCTTCTACGGCGTGGCGCAGGTGGCGGGTGGCGGTCTTGGTGTCGGCCTGACATGGCTCGTGCTCCGCGACGCGCTCGCCCATCCATCCACGAACTTCGCGGCGACGGTCCCGCGCGCCGGCATCGCCGCCGCATTCGCCGCGGAGGTGGCGATCTCGTTCCTGCTCATGCTGGTGGTCCTGACCCTGACCGGATCCCGCCATGCGCGTTGGACGGGACTTTGCGTTGGAGCGCTCGTCGCCATCTGCATCTTCGCCGAGGCGCCGATCTCCGGGACGAGCATGAACCCGGCCCGGTCACTCGCCTCCGCCCTGGGCGCGGGCGGCCTGGGCACGCTCTGGGTCTACTTTCTCGCGCCGCCTCTCGGGATGATCGCGGCGGCGGCACTGCACCGCAGGCGGGCCGGGTGCGCCAAGCTCGACCATGCTCCCGGCGTTCGCTGCATCTTCTGCGAGCAGCGGCCCGCTTCAGCGGAGCGTCCGAAGCGCATCGTCATTCTCGGCGGCGGATTTGGCGCAGTCTTCGCCGCTCAGCAACTCGAGCGGCAGCTCGCTGGCCACGGCGATTACCAGGTCGTGCTGATCGCGAAGGAAAACTACTTCGTGTTCCAGCCGATGCTGCCGGAAGTGATCTCGGGGACCATCGGTCTGCTCGACCTGGTCAGCCCGCTGCGGCGCCTGCTGCCCGGGACCGAGGTCCACGTCCGGGAGATCGAGTCGATCGATCTGCAGAAGCGCTCGGTCACCACCG
>Ga0209805_1001118_pt1 | contig 16464 bp, 17 predicted proteins | sample GraSoiAngelo_148_FD_185905 | JGI IMG/M metagenome (GOLD analysis project Ga0209805, IMG submission 185905) | Grasslands soil microbial communities from the Angelo Coastal Reserve, California, USA - 14_1009_09_20cm (SPAdes) (version 2) | ecosystem: Environmental > Terrestrial > Soil > Grasslands ... | reverse complement strand
GCGGCTCTCGATCTTCTGGGTGATCGTTGCCTCGGCGGCGGGCGCGATCGTGGGGGACAACATCGGCTACCTGATCGGCCGAACCGGCGGCTACCGGCTCGTGAAACGCTACGGACGCTACATCCGGCTGGAAGAGGATCGGCTCCGGCTGGGCCAGTATCTGTTCGACAAACACGGGTCCAAGGTGGTGTTCTTCGGTCGCTTCATCTCCGTGCTGCGCATCTTTGCCGCGTTTCTGGCCGGTGTCAACCGCATGCACTGGCGCCTCTTCCTCATCTTCAACGCGGCGGGCGGCATCATCTGGTCGACGCTTTACGGTGTGGGCGCCTACCGGCTCGGCCAGCAACTGCTGCGACTTTCCGGGCGCATCGATCTGGTGCTCGCCATCATCGGGGTGGGGGTGATCATCGCGGCCATCGTCTTTCTGCGGCGAAATGAGGCGCGGCTGCAGCGCGAGGCCGACGCCGCCGTGCCGCGACCCGTCGAACCGCCGAGCTAGCGAGCCTGGCGGCGCTCTGTCTCGAACAGCTTCGCCAGCAAGTGGAGCAGCTGTTTCTGTTCGGCTGGCGTCAGCCGGTCCAGGAACTGCGGGGGCTGGGCCAGCAGCTGCTCCAAGGACGCTCGAAGCCGCTCCCCCTCCGGCGTCAGCGCCAGCAGCCGAAAGCGGCGATCCGAGGCGTCGGCCCGGCGCTCGATCAGGCCGCGGGCCTCGAGCGAGTCGGCGAGGGCGTTGATGTTGGATGGATCGTAGTGGAGGCGCCGGGCGAGCTCGCGCTGCGACTGCGGCCTGGCCAGCTCTCGAACCAGCTTCCCCTGCGACATCGAGAGGCTGCACTCAGCGACTCGGGCCGTGAAGTCATCGCGCAGGCTGGCGAAGGCATCGTCCCGGAGCAGCTTCCAGAGCGCCCCGGCCGGCTTGCTTTCAACTCTGGTGGCCACACAGGGAATATACCCGCCCGGTCATTGGTTTATTCATGTGAATCGTTCAATGATCTCGACAAGCATTGGAGGCGCAGACATGGCGTTTGTTCCCTACTGGATGAATCCGGCTCGAGCGAAGGAAGCCATCGAGGCCGGCCAGGCGATCGTCCTGGACGTCACCTCCCAATTGATCGACAGCGCCGTCCGCGGCAGGATTCCGGGCGCGGTTCGGGTGTCGCCGCGCGAGATTCTGAACCACAACCGGCACGCGGCCGATGTCGTCAAGGAGCTGCCCGGGCTGTCCCGCGACAAGACGATCATTGCCTACTGCACCTGCCCCGACGAGGAGGCCAGCGCCCGGCTGACGCGCGTCCTTCGCGACGAGGGCTACGACGCGTGGATGCTCGATGGCGGATTGCCGGCCTGGCGCGCGGCGGGCTATCCAATGGAAGTCAACCTGGCCGCGTAGCTCAGTAAACCTGGCCGATTCCGAGCGGATCATCGCTTCGATCCGCGCGTCGGTTAACCCGGATTCGGCGTCAGGCGGTGCGGCCGGCCGGAACCCGTGCCGGCTGGACGATGTTGAGCAAGTTGCCTTCGCTGTCCTTGAACCAGGCCACTTTGGCACCGCCGCCTTCGGCGATCCCATCTTTGGTCTTGAGCTCGGGGTAGTCGTACTCCTCGAATGTCACGCCTCTGGACTTGAGGTCCTTCACCTCGCCGACGATGTCCTCGACGATGAAGGCCATCTGGGTATGCGTCCCTGACGGCGCGCCCATGGTCCGAAAGACGTTGAACTCAGTTCCGTCGCCGACCCGATAGCGGACGTTGCCAGCGTCTTCCTCCAACGGCTGGAGTCCGAGCTTGTCTCGGTAGAACGCCTTTGCCCGGTCGAGATCCTGGGCCGGAAGAGCCGTCTGCGCTCGCGCACTTTTGAGCATCGCTCCCACCTCCTCGATATATTCGCCATGCTACCTCGATCGGCGGCATAATTCGAGCAGGATGGCGCGGGCAATCTGGACCGGGACGATCAGCTTCGGCCTGGTCAGTGTGCCGGTTCGACTGTACCCGGCGACCCGGCGCAAAGACGTCCGTTTCCACGAGCTGGACCGCTTGAGTGGCCAGCGGATCCGCCACCAGAAGGTGGTCGAACCCGCGCCGCTTCCCGAGCCAGTCGAGCCGGCTCGCCTTGCCCCCAGCAAGGCGCCCGCCCAGCCGATGTCGCGAATCGCGACGGCACCCGAGGCACCGAGACGCCAGGGATTCGGCGCAAGTGCGCTCCAGCCAGCGCTACCCGTGGCGGCGGCCGATGTGGTGAAGGGATTCGAGGTGAGCAGAGACCGCTACGTAACGGTGGGCCATGAGGAGCTCGAGGAGCTCGCTCCCGAGCGAAGCCGGACCATCGACGTCGAACAATTCGTCGATGCCGCCGCCATCGATCCGATCTACTACGACACCAGCTATTACGTCGTCCCGGAGCGCGATTACCAGCGTGCCTTCGGGCTGCTGGTCGAGGCGATGCAGGAGACCAAGCGGATCGCGGTCTGCTGGTTCGTGCTCCGCAAAAAGCGCTACCTGGCGGCGCTGCGGCCCCGCGGCCGGGTGATGGTGCTCGCGACCCTCTTCCATGCGGATGAGATCCTGCCGATATCGGAGCTGGAACCCGCGGCGCCCCGCGACCTGCGCAACAAGGAACGGGAGATGGCCGCGCTGTTGATCAATACGCTGTCCGGACCGTTCGAGCCGGAGCGGTACCCGGACACGTACCGGCAGCGATTGACCGCGCTCATCGAGGGGCGGGCCGCATCGGCTCGGCCGGCGGCGCCCGAGGTGGCGATGGGCAGCGCCCTCCCCGACCTGATGGCGGCACTGCAGGCGAGCGTCGAGCAGGCGCGGCAGGCGGCCAAACGCCCCCACCCTGCCCTCCACCGCAAGCGGGGGAGGGAAACCCCAACGGCAGCCCGGCGAAAGCGCAAGACGGCCTGAGCTAGCTGGGGCGGTTCGCAGGAACCAGGCTGTACGAGACCCAGGGGCCGCGCTGCCCGCCGTGCCGATCATAGAACCGCTGCGCATCGTGGTTGTCGGCCGCGGTGACCCAGTCGAGCCGAGCGTAACCGTGCTGCGTAGCGTATGCCAGGCTGGCGTCGAACAGCGCCGCGCCCACGCCATGATTGCGAAGACTGGGGTTCACGAAGAGATCATTCATCACCAGGATGCGGTCGGCAACCAGGGTGTCGAAGCTGGCATAGAGCGTCGCAAATCCCTGCAGCCGGCCGTCGGTCTCCGCGACCAGCTGTACGCCGCGATCCGGATCGCCGTCGAGCGCCCCGAGCAGCGCCTCGACCTTGCTGCTCGCTGGAAACGGGGTCCGATAAAACGCGAAGTACCCCTTCATCAGCTCGATCAGTTGGGCACGATCCTCGTGTTTGGCCGGGCGAACGACCATCCGGCCAGCCTAGCATCAGGCTGATGCCGGCCCAGCCTGCCCGGATCACGACGATCACGACCGCCGTCCCTCCGGTGAGCGCCTCGGTCGACGAGGTCTGGGACGCTCTTGGGAAGGCCCGCGGCCGCCGGATGCCCCGGCCGCCCGGGGTCGAGGGGGCGCGAACTCGATATTTTGCGGAACCGCTGAGCTCGCTGATGGCGCCCCGCAGCCAGAGCCGGCAGACGGATGCTTACCTGGAGCACGGCCGCGTGCTGGCCCGCCAGGTTTCGTGCGATGCGCTGGAGTCGAGCGGCGTTGCGCGATCGAGCATCGGACTGGTGATCGGGGTGTCCTGCACCGGCGTCGTGCTGCCGTCACTCGACGCCGAGTTGATCCCGATCCTCGGTCTCGACCCGGAAGTGGCTCGCCTCCCGATCACCGAGCTCGGCTGTGGCGCCGGCATTGCCGGCCTGGCCCGGGCGCTCGACTATCTTCGGGCGTACCCGGATCGAGCGGTCCTTCTGTTCGCGGTCGAGCTGCCCTCGCTGACGTTCCAGCCCGACGACCGTTCCGTGGACAACCTGGTAGCGGCCATGGTCTTCGGCGATGGCGCGGGGGCGCTGGTTCTGCAGGCCGGCGAGGCACGGGGTGGATGGACCGTCGACGAATGCGCCACCGTGCTGGTTCCCGGTGGCGCGCGGCACCTCGGCTACGAGCTGCGCGACGGCGGCCTTCGGGTGATCCTGAGCCGCGAGCTCCCGCAGCTGGTGGAGCAGCACCTGGGGCGCGCCGTGGCGTCGTTCCTCGACCGTGCCGGGCTCACGCTCGCCGAGATCGACCTGGTCGCCGCCCATCCCGGCGGACCCCGGATCTTCGATGCCGTCGAGCGCGCGCTCGAGCTTCGGTCCGATGCGCTGCAGACCTCCCGGCAGGTCTTCGAGGCGTACGGGAATGCGTCGAGCGCCGGCATCTTTTTCGTGCTCGATGCGCTGCGATGCCGGCAGGCGACCGGTCGGGTGCTGGCCATCGCGTTTGGACCGGGGCTGTCGATCGAGCTCGCCCTGATGCGGCTGCGCCGGTGACCGCCGCCGGCTACGCCCGAGTTCTGCTTGCGTTCGGGATGCAGCGAGGGATCGAGCTGCTCTACTCGGGACGGAACGAGCGGCTGATTCATCGACGCCAGCCCAACGCGCCGCAGGCCGGGCGGTCGGTGTGGCCCTGGATCGCCGTCGTCAATCTTGGCCTGTTCACGCTGCCCGCGATCGAGCGATGGCGCCGCCGGCGACCACCGCCGCGGCTGATCGCCGCCGTGGGCTGGGTCAGTGCGCTCGCGGCGGTCGGCCTTCGGTTGAGCGTGCTGGCGACCCTGCGAGAGGCATGGAACGTCCGCGCGCTGGTGCCGCGCGACCTGCACGTCATCGACCGCGGGCCGTATCGCTGGATTCGTCACCCGAACTACGTGGCGCTCGGCCTCGAATTCCTCGGGCTGCCGCTGATCGGCGGCGCCTATCGCAGCGCGATCGGGCTGAGCGCCGCGAATGCCTGGCTGCTGCGCCAGCGCATCGCCGAAGAGGACGCCCTGCTGATGTCGATCCCGGCATACCGCGAGCGGATGGGGGAGAAGCCGGCCCTGATTCCGCGCCTGTTCAGCGCCCGGTGAAGAGCCGAAGCCACTCGCGCGGCGTGATCCGGTTGAATCCCCAGTAGCCGAAGCCGATCCCGAGCAGGGTGGAAAGCGTCTGGGGGGCACGCTGGTGAGAGTGAATGCCGCGGCCGACGAGCTTGGGCGTGCGGGTCAGCCGCAGCAGCAGGGAGGCGACCCGGCGCGGGTCACTCGTCAGCCCTCGGTGCGCCGCCCGGTAGGCGCGCTCCGGTGTTGGCGAATCGAGCGCGTCCGCCAGGGCGCGCGCCTGGCGGAGGCCGGCGGCGATCCCTTCGCCGGTGATCGGGTCGGTGAAGCCGGCCGCGTCGCCGACCAGGAACACGCCGTGCTCGGCCACCGTCGAGGCGCGATACCAGAACGGCCCAACCGCGTTGACCGGACCCACCTGTTCCGCCTCGCGGAGCTCGGGACGCACGGCCTGCACGATTTCGCGGTAGCGCGTCTCCAATCGCCCGCTGAACTCGCGCATCCGCGCCTGGTAGCAGAGCAATCCCACCATCCGCTGGTTTTTTGCGACCGGGCCCTCGTAGACCTCGAGCCCGTCGTCGAACGTGATGCGCACCCAGGGATCGACCGGCCCGTCGACCTGCCAGTGGGCGACGATGCCGTAGCGATGCGGTGGCCGGGGTCCGACGGTCCAGCCGAGTCGATGGCGCAGGGATGAGCGCAGTCCATCGGCAATCACGACGAACCGCACGCGCACCTCGCCGGTGGAGGTGACCACGGTCGGCGGCGTACCCCGAGCCCAGCGAACGTCGCGCACCTCGGTTTGCGGGTGGAACTGGATGCTCGGCCGGCGGGCGAGGGCACCGGCCAGCCGCGCATCGAAGTCGAGCCGGCGGATCCCGAGCCCGGCCTGCTCGCCGTTGTGTTGCGGAAAGGCGACGATGGCCGGGGGCTCGTGGGGAAGGCCGAACTGAACGCCGTTGAGCGGCGGCGCCCCCAGGGCGATATCCGCCGCCTCGAGCTCGAGCTCGCGCAGCGGCGGCAGGCCCCCGGGCATCAGGCCTTCGCCGCAGGGCTTATCGCGGGGAAACGCGTCCTTATCGAAGACCACCACCCGATGCCCGCGGCGCGCGGCGAAGAGCGCGCTGGCGGCACCGGCGGGGCCGGCGCCGACCACGGCGACGTCGGCTTCGACCTGGGATGTCACAGGCTTAGGGTACGAGCGTGCGAAACTACACCCATGTGTCGAAGCATCAAGACCTTGCGCCGACGCGAAGGGCCGCCCACCGACCAGGAAATCCACGACGCGGCGCTGCAGTTCGTCCGAAAGATCAGCGGCTACCGGGTCCCATCACGGGTGAACACGCCTGCTTTCGAAGCGGCCGTGCGAGAGGTCAGCGCCAGCTCGCGCCAACTCCTCACGACGCTGGCCTAACCGGGCGGCAGGCGCAGCACGAAGGTCGAGCCCTTGCCGGGCCGGCTCGAGGCCAGCGTCAGCGATCCGCCCATCTGCTCGGCGAGGCCGCGACTGAGGTAGAGACCAAGGCCCGTGCCGGGCTTCTCGAGCACCCGCTGGTCGGTGCCGCGGGCGAACCTGGCGAAGATGCGGCCCTGGTCCAGGGCTGAAACGCCGATGCCGTCGTCGCTGACCGACAGCGCGACCCATTCCCCCTCACGGTGGATGGCGATGGAGACGGTCGGGGGATGGTCGCTGTAGGCCAGCGCGTTGTTCAAGAGGTTGTCCAGGATCTTGGAGACCATCGCTCGGTCGGCCTTGACGGCGAGATCGGTGCCGGCTTCGGTCTTGATCGCTCCTTTGACCAGCTCGGCGCGGGGCCGGGCGCGCGTCACCGCTTCCCGCACGACCTCGTGCAACGCAAATCGATCGGACCGCGCCGTGAGCGCCCGGCCCTCCAGGCGCGCCACCGTGAGCAGCTCGTCGGCCAGGGCCTTCGCTTCTTCGGTCTTGCGCTGGGCAATGGTCAGGACGTCGGCCAATCCCTTCGGCAGCTCCCCGAAGCCGCCCTCGAGCACCATCTCGAGGTAGCCGCCGGTCACGGTCAGCGGCGCCCGCAGCTCGTGGACCGCGATGCTCATGAACTCGCTCTTGGCTCGTTCCGCGTCCTGGGCCTGCGCGATCAGGCGAGCATTCCGCAGCAGGAGGGCGCCGAGCGTCGAGAGCTGTTGCAGGGATTGGACCGCCGCGGGATCGAATGGCTCATCCCGGAAGCGTCCCAGGGCCAGCAAACCGATGGTCTCGCCGCCGACGGCGAGCGGCGCCACCAGGAAGCGCCGGAACGGCTGGACGATCGACTCGAGGCCCTCCGGCGCGCCGGTGTATTCGCCGGCCGAGAGTTCGGCGGGGCGGCCCTTTTTAGCCTCAGCCAGCACGCGCGGCACGATCGGCCAGCGGGTGCCGATCCCTTCGCCGCTGGTGGTTGACTCGAGCACCATCTCGGTCCCTTCGAGGCGAGCGACCGAGGCGCCATCCGCGCCGACCGACGCAACTGCCCGCTCCAGCAGGCGACCCAGCACCTGGTCGAGCTGCACCTGGCTGGCCACGTCCTCGGCGGCCTCCACCGCCGCGCGCAGCCGGGCGGTGGTCTCGTCGGCGCGCTTTCGGGCGGCCTCGCCCTCTTCGTAGAGGCGCGCATTCCGCAAGGCCAACCCGGAGATGGCACCCAGCAGGGTGAGGGGCGCCAGGTCGGCCGCCCTGAAGGGGTAACGGCTCAAGACCAGCATCCCGATCACTCTGCCGCCATGTACCAGTGGGAGAACGGCGACGTGCTGGACCTCGGCCAGCGCCTGCCGAAGCTCGGGCGCCGCCTGGTCGATCGCCAGCCGCCCACCGTAGGTCGGCTGCATCGTGTCGATCGCCTTCTTGACGAGGGGTTGGCCGGCGAAATAGTCGAGCGAGTACCGCTGGCCGACCCAGGTCAGCGCCCCGGCCCGGCCGTAGGTCGCCTCGATCACGACGTGCTGATCGACCAGGCTGGACAGGGTGGCTCGGTCGGCGTGGAGCGCGTGCAGCCCCCGTTCCAGGATGCGGGCGATGACCTCCCGTGGCTCGAGGGATCCGGCGACGTCGAGCGCGATCTGGATGAGTTCGGCGAGTTCGCCGTCGGGCTCCGCCGGTCTCGGCGCCCGGGCTACCGCCATGGCTCGCGCTCAGGCCAAAACGGCGACATACAGCCGGAAAGATTACCGCAGGTGGCGAGGGCTTGCACGCCACTCGGCAAGAGCGAACCCGGCCGATGCTACCGAATGGTCTGAGCGTTACCTGGTGGCGAAGGCGAACAGGGGACTCGGCTTTCCGGTTTCCGCGTACTGCTTGAGGCGCTCGACGATCAGGCCCCAGGTGTAGTTGATCGATCCCAGGTCATCCTGCGTCACCGAGGCAGGCCAGTCGGCGTGCCGGAAGGTCACGCTGGTCTGGCCCTTCTCCGCGGGCGCGATCTCCCAGCTGACGGTGGTCTTGTCCCAGTTCGGAAAATCGTTGAGGCCCGTCCACTTGACCCGCTTGCCGGGGACCAGCTCGTCGATCCGCATCCGCTGCGACGGGCCGCCGAAGCCGAAGGTCGCGATCGAGCCGACTTTCGGTTCGGCCTTGCTATCCGAGGTCCAGAAGGCCTGCAGCCCGTCCTGGGTCGAGACGGCGTTGTAGATGGTTTCGGGGGTCGCGTTGACGTTCACCTGGTGCACGAGCGGAGCGGCCATGCTAGCATCCTCCTAAAGGAAAGGCTTAATTAATCTATAGCTTAAATAGTCAGAGCCGCTAATGCAAGTGCGAACTCGATCTAGCCCGGTCGCCCTCGAAAACGCCATGGAGGCCATCGCCAACCCGCGGCGGCGCCAGATCCTGCGGCTGGTCTGGGACGCGGAACGGTCGGCGGGCGAGATCGCCGCGGCCTCCGATGTCAGCTGGCCGGCCGTCTCCCAGAACCTGCGCGTCCTCAAGAACTCGGGCCTCCTCGTCGAACGCCGCCAGGGAACTCACCGGTACTACCGGGTTGACCGCCGGGCGCTCGGCCCGCTCGAGGCGATCTTGCGGCAGATGTGGACTCGCGACCTGGGCCGGCTGAAGCAAGCGGCGGAGCAGGAAGCCCGCTCCCGAAGGCGCAAGCGTGCTTGAGGACCTGAGCGGTGCCCTGGAAATCACCCAGCGGATCGAGGCCCCGCCCGAGATCGTGTTTTCCTACCTGACCGACAGCGCGCGCTTCACCCAGTGGATGGGTGTCGGCGCCGAGCTCGACGCCCGGCCGGGCGGCCGGTATCGAATCGACGTGGATGGGGTGCACATCGCGGTCGGCGAGTACCAGGAGGTCCAACCGCCGCGCCGGCTGGTGATGAGCTGGGGCTGGGACGGTCATCCGACCGTGCCGCCGGGCTCGACCACGGTGGAGATCACGCTGACACCCGAGCGGGGCGCCACCGTGCTCCGGCTCCGGCACATCGGTCTCCCCAACGAGAACGAACGGCGCAGCCATACGGAGGGCTGGAAGAGCTACACGGGCCGCCTGGCGGAGATCGCTGGTGGAACCGCCCGGCAACCTGCGCGGTAATTGATGGTGTGAGGTGCGTCGTCGTGACACTCGTGTCGCTCGCCCTCATGTCGTGCTCGGCTGCGGGAGCGGCCCGGCCCCCGCTGACGTCGCCATCAGCCGCGACGCCGAGCCCCAGCGCGACCGCCAGCGCCGTTGCCCACGCCGGCGGCTGCGGACCGACGGCGGTCGTCCAGGGCGCGATCCCACAATGGCTGGACGACGCGGGCGGACACAACAATCCACTCGGCGTGCCGTACGCGATCGCCCACCCGCCGCTCGCGGCCGGTTTTCTCTTCGGCGATCCGTTGCGTGCGGGACATCCGGAAAATCCGGCGAACAAGATCCTCTGGGTGGTGCGGACACCGCGCACCGGTCCGCTGACGATCGACGGCCATCCGCTCGGTGCGGCAACGCCCATGATTCATGAAATCCTGCCCGACAATTCCGGTCCGGGCGAGATCTATCCGTCGTATGTCGACGTTCCGGCGGCCGGTTGCTGGCAACTCGACCTGCGCTGGGCGAACAGCCGCGCCCAGGTCGAGCTCAGTTACATCGGCGCGTAGACCCCCTCCCCGACCCTCCCCACAAGGGGGAGGGAGTTGGCTAGCGAATGGGCGTATGGATGTGGTCGGTGCCGAGGTTGTGCACCGCCTCGCCGACCCCGCGGTAAAAGGTCGGGAACGCGTACATCAGGTGCCGCAGGTCATCGGTTGCGATTTCCTTCTTGATCGCGAGCTCGAAGATGCCCAGGATGTCGCCGCCGCGTGGGCCGACGCAGGTGGCGCCGACCAGCACGCCGCGATCGCGGTCGGCCACGACCTTGATCAGGCCGTCGTTACCGGGGCCGTGGATCCAACCGCGGGAGGTGACCGACGCCTTTTGGATACCGGTTGCCACGTTGATCCCCTGCTTGCGCGCTTGCGCCTCGGTCAGGCCGGCCACCCCGACCTCGGGGTCGGTGAAGGTTACTCGTGGTTTCGCCCGGTAATCCGCACCCGGGACCGGATTGCCCAGGATGTCATTGATCACGATGTCCGCGTGGTAGATCGCCACGTGGGTGAAGCCGCCGTTGGGAGTCACGTCGCCAATCGCCCACAGTCGCTCGCTCAACCGGAGGTGGTCGTCGGCTTCGAGAAACCGCGCGGCCGGATCGAGGCCGACGGTCTCGAGGCCGATATCGCTGAGGTTGGTTCGCCGGCCGGTTGCCACCAGCAGCGCGTCCGCAGAAACCTGCTGCCCGTCGTCCAGGTTGATGGCGATGGCACCCCCTTTCCGCTCGACGGAGTTGGCATGGACGTTCAGGCGAAGCTCGATGCCATCTCCGCGCAGCACGTCCGCCAGCACCGCGCTGGCCTCCGGCTCCTCGATCGCCAGCACCCGGCTCATGCCCTCGATGATCGTGACCTTGACGCCGAAGCGGGCGAACACCTGTCCCAGCTCGAGCCCGATCGCACCGCCCCCCAGGATGGCCAGCGTCGAGGGGAGTCGTTCGACCTTGACCGCCTCGCGATTGGTCCAGAAGGGGACCTCGCGCAGTCCGGGGATCGGGGGAACGGCGGGCGAGGTGCCGGTCGCGATCACGATCGCCCTGGTGGCTTCGTACACGATGCCATTGACCGAGACCTTTCCCGGCCCGGCCAGCCGTCCGGTGCCGCGTACGAAATGACCGCCCTTCTTCTCGAAGCGCTCGACCGCCACCCGATCGTCCCAGTTATCGGTCGCCTCCTTGCGGATCCGCCGGGCGACCGGGCCCCAATCCGGCGTCACGCTCGACTCTCCGGCAAACCCTCGAATGCGGCGACCCTCGGCCAGCAGGTCGTCGCCGCGGACCATCATCTTGGTCGGAATGCAGCCATAGTAGGGACACTCGCCACCGAGCAGGTGGCTTTCGATACCGACGACGTTGAGCCCACTGGCCGCGAGGGTGTCGGCGACTTCCTCGCCACCCACCCCCAACCCGAGGACGACGACGTCGACCCGCTCAGCCACCGGTCACCGGTGCCTCCGCCCCTGCGCCTTTGAGTGCGTACGTCACGGCTTCCTCGAGGCGCATCGCCTGCCCTTCGGCCCAGGCCCTGGCGCCGTCCGCCTCGCTCAGTCCCTCGCGGCCGTTACGACCCTCTTCCCTCGACAGCAAACCGCCGAGCCCGGCGCCGGTGGTGAGCTGGTGGGCAGCGGCCGCAGCAGCCAGGCGGGTCGCTCCGATTGGATCGCCCTCGACCCGGGTCACCGCGGAAAGGTTGTCGACTTGTAGCACCATCCCGGACACGTCCTTTGCCTGAACGAACAGGGTCAGCGCCTCGCTGAAAGAGGCCCTCGCCGTATCGACTCGCCCAGTCTTGAATGCCACCAGGCCCAGGGTGTGAAGCGACCAGGCGAGATCGAAGCGACTGTCAAGACGCCGAAAAATCGCCTCGGCGGCCTCCAGGTGTTGCCGGGCGGGCGGAAAAATCTGCTGAAAGTAGTCGGCGTTGCCGAGCCCCCAATAGGTGCGGCCGACACCGAGCTCGTCATTCAATGCCTGGAACAGGGGAAGCGCTTCGCGCAGCAGCGCGCGCGCCCGGTCCAGCTGAATGCGCCTGACCAGGATGGGAAACGCGGTGTTGTAAATGGCGTTGGCGATGGCCCGCTTGTCACCCGCCCGCCTGGTGAGCTCGAGGGCCTCATCGTAAAAGCCTTGCGCGGGCTCCATGTCCGCTTGCCAGTACGCGAGGCCGCCGGCCGCCTCTAACGCCTGGAGGCGCTCCTGCGGAAAGTCTCGGCTGGTTGGCATCGCCAGCACCTGTTCCAAGCGTGCCCGACCCTCATGAATATGGCCGCGCATCTGCCAGAAGCGCCAGAATGCCCCGCCTAGCAACATTGCCGCCCGGGCATTGCCGCTGGCCACCGCCCAGTCGAGCGCGGTCCGGAAGTTGTCGTGGTCGGCTTCCAGTCGATCGAGCCATTCCTTCCGGGTCGGACCGAAGAGCTCGGGTTGTGCCTGCTGGGCGAGACCGAGAAAGGCCTCCAGGTGGCGGTGGTGAATGGCATCGGCCTCATCGCTTTCCTGGAGCCGGTCAGCGGCGAATTCGCGAATCGTTTGGAGCATCAAAAAGCGCGGCTCTTCGAAATCGGGAACGCGGCGGAGCAGGCTTTGATCGGCGAGCTGGTCGAGCGCGTCGACCACGTCGAGGCCGCCGAGGTCTCCGGGCGGCCCGCACACCGCCTCCAGCTGGGCGAGGCTGCCACCCCGCGCGAATACCGAGAACCGCGCCAGCAGGCGACGCTCGCCGGTGTCCAGCAGGTCGTAACTCCACTGAATTGCGCCGCGAAGCGTTTGCTGACGGCCGGGAAGATCGCGAGCTCCGGTTCCGAGCGTGGCGCTCAAGGACTTATCCAGCCGGCCGAGCAAGGCCTGCGGCGAAAAGAGCTTGATCCTGGCGGCCGCCAGTTCGATCGCGAGCGGCAGCCCGTCGACGCGCTCACAGATTCCGGCGATGGCGGGCGCATTGTCATTGGTGGCCTCGAAATCCGGCTTGACCGCGACCGCGCGCTCGATGAAGAGCCGGACTGCCTCGAACTGCGAAAGGGTCGCGAGGTTCGGCAGGGACTTGAGATCGGGCAGCGCCAGCGGGGGCACCGGAAATTCCTGTTCGCCGTAGACGCGCAGGACGGCGCGGCTGCTGACCAGCACCCGCAGGCTCGGGCTGCCCTCCAGCAGCGCGGTCGTGATCGGCGCCGCGGGCAGCAATTGCTCGAAGTTGTCGAGGACGAGCAGGGTTCGGCGATCGCGCAGGTATTCGAGCAGCCCCTCGATCGGCCGCCGGCTGCCGGTGGTTTGCACCGATAGCGCCTCGGCGATGGCCGACGGCACCAGGTCGGGGTCGTGCACGGCGGCAAGCGGAACGAAATAGACACCGTCGGGGAACTGATCCAGGACGTCGGCCGCGATTTGCAAACTCAGCCGCGTCTTGCCCGTCCCGCCGGGGCCGGTAAGGGTCAGCAGCCGAGACCGGACCAGCAGGGCTTTGGCCTCGCGGACCTGGTCGTCGCGGCCGATGAAGCTCGTCAGCTGGGTCGGCAAGTTGTTGGGCGTCGTTTCCAGGGTTCGCAGCGGTGGGAACTCGCCGGTCAGCCCATCGATCTCGAGCTGGAAGAGGCGCTCCGCCCGGCCCAGGTCCTTGAGCCGATGCATGCCGAGGTCCTTGATGGTCAGGCCTGGTGGCAGGGCGTGCTCCGCCAGCGCGCGGGTCGTTTCGGAGATGAGGACCTGACCGCCGTGGGCGGAGCTGGCGATCCGGGCGGCTCGATGGACCTCGAGCCCCAGATACTCATTGCCGACCAGCGTTGCCTCGCCGGTGTGCAGACCAATCCGCACCCGCACCTGCCCGCTGTCGGGCCACCGATAATCCGACAGCGCCTTCTGGACAGCGGCCGCGCCGGCGCAGGCATTGAGCGCGCTGTCGAAGACGATAAAGAACGAATCGCCCTCGGTACGGAGCTCGTGGCCGTGATTCGCCCGCAGCGCCTCTCGCTGGATAGTGTGATGCGCCAGCAGCACCTCGGGATAGCGATCGCCGAGCTGCTGGATCAGCCGGGTCGATCCCTCGATATCACTGAAATAGAAGGTGACGGTGCCGGTCGGCAGCTCGCTCATGCCGCCGCCCCGGAGTGGGTCAAGACCGGATCGAGAACCGACCGAAGCTGGCGCTCGTACTCTGAACGCTCGAAGTCGAGCAGCGGATCCGGCGGCATAAAGTGCTCGCCGATCGATCCGTTCCGCCGCAGGTAGACCGCGGGGTATGGATCGTCGCGCCCGTTCGATTCCAGGGTGACGGCGACGGCGTCGACACCGCCGGCGTCGAGAAAATGCGCCAGCGGCAGGATCCCCTCGTCGGTGATGCCCTGGTCGCGGTCGAGGTTGATCACGCGGGCAAGGTAAGATCGCTGGTGCCAGAGCTCGGGTCCGCGGCTCAACTCGTCGAGGAGGTAGCCGACGAGGGTCTCCGGTTCAAGTTGGCGCCGGGTGATTCGCCTGCCGAATCTGGCCTCCGCCAGATGGCGGGCCAGCACCCGGGCGTTGTAGCGATAGCCCTGGACCGCGCCCGAATTGCTCGGCACGCCGTGCTTCTTGAGGCCGGCCGCCCCCTGCGTGATGGTGCCGGCGAAGAAGATGCCCGGCACCGTGGCGCTCTCCCAGAACGGGGTCTGGGCAGGAAGCCGGCTCGGGCCGAAGGTCGCCACCCCCAGGGTGGGTAGGTCAGAAAGCGGTGTGACGAAGCCGGTGGCGGCGATGACGTCATCGGCTTCGATCGATATCTCCCGACCTTCGGTGGCATTCCTGGTATGGACCTGGTAGGCGGCGCCATGCGGCTGCACCGCCTCGATGGTGGTATCGAGGATGATGACGCCGCCGGCCAGGGCGGCGTCCTCGTAGGGCTGCACGTAGCGGGCGCGCACCCCGACGAGCGTTCGGGTGTTGACGGAGAGCTTGGTCGGGCTAGGCGAAGCCAGCACCAGCTGACGGGCCCAGGGCAATAGGCCGGTGGCGATCTCGAACCCCGAATTTTGCTTGCCGATGATGAAGACGCGCCGATCTCTGTAGGTTTCGACCGGACGGAAGTCGCCGTAGTGCGGTACCCGGTCCAAGCCGGGGATGGGAGGCCGGTGCGGTTCCGCGACGCCGACGGCGAAGACAACGACGGGCGCTCGATATTCGCCGTCCGATGTCGTGATGATGAATTCCTGGCCCCCACCCTGCCCTCCGCCGCGAGCGGGGGAGGGGACCACCTTTGTCGATTCCCAGCGGCAACCGAAGCGGACCTTGAGGCCGGTGCGCTCGACAAAGGTTTCCAGTCCGCGTTGCATCTCCGGCCGGGAGGGAAAGTACGAACTCCCATCCATCAGCGCCGGCATGACGGCGCGACTGGACTCCTCGTCCGCCAGCAGGCTGTTCCAGTCGAAGCGTTCATAGGCGCGCGAGGTCCGCTCGATGCCGGTGAAGGGCTTGGTCCAGCTCAGCATCCGCTGGAAAACCGGCCAGCGACGGAACATCCCACCCGGCGCCGCGTCGTCGGAGATCACGGCGTGCTCGATGCCCAGCCGGGTCAACGAGTAGCTCAGCTGCAGGCCGCCGGGTCCGCTGCCGACGACGACGACTTGATAGCGGCCGGGGGGAAAAGGCTTCTGCGCTAGCTCAGCCACTTGGTTGTGTTCTTCAGCTTGCGTGCCTCTCCCTGCAACAGGCGGTACATGACCCGCGGGTGCGCCGTCAGAAATCCCTCCAGCTGAGCGCCTGGTAGGACGAGGCAGCGCAAGGCGGTCGCCGCCACGATGTCGGCCACCGGAACCTCGCCGAGCAGGCAGGAAATCTCGCCGAAGTAATCGCCCGGCTTCAGCGCGCTACGCTCGACGTCGTTCACCCGGATGGCGGCGGTTCCCTCGAGAATGATGTAGAAGCCCGAACCACTGACACCCTGGCGCAAGACCCGCTCGCCCGCGCCGAACCATGCCTCGTCGAAGATGTGGACGACTTCCTCGAGCTGGGGGCCGGTGAGGTCGGCAAAGAGGGTGAACCCGGCGATCGCGTTGACGACGTCGTCTCGAACCGCCATCAGGCGGGCTCCTCCGCCGGGCGCGCCGTCGAGGAGCGGGCTGGTGCGCCGGCCGCCGTCGTTTGGGGATTGCGGATACCGACAGCGTTCACGATCGCTCCGGCCAGCAACAGCCCCGCGCCCACCAGCATGGCCAGATGGAACGCGTCGGTCGAGGCGTTCCGTACCAGCGGGGCGAGCGACGCGATGCCGGAGGGATTTAGCGGACTGACCAGCTTGCGGAAGTCTGACGACGAGACGTCGAGGCCCGGCCGCTGCGACGCGAGCCCGTTGTAGAAGCTGATGGTGATGAAGATGAAGATCGCGGCGCCCGCCAGCTGTGGTCCCACCCGGGAGATCGCGTTGTTAATCGCCGAGGCCAGGCCGGAA
>Ga0209805_1001110_pt1 | contig 16500 bp, 13 predicted proteins | sample GraSoiAngelo_148_FD_185905 | JGI IMG/M metagenome (GOLD analysis project Ga0209805, IMG submission 185905) | Grasslands soil microbial communities from the Angelo Coastal Reserve, California, USA - 14_1009_09_20cm (SPAdes) (version 2) | ecosystem: Environmental > Terrestrial > Soil > Grasslands ... | reverse complement strand
CCGGTCGCCAATGGACGCCGCTCGCGGGGATGCGCCGCCGCGCGTGTATCGCGACCACCGCCCGGCCGGCGGACTCCACGGCCTCGGCGAGCTCGGTCGAAAGAGACTGCAGCACTGTGGTCATCTCCACCCTCCGTCACGGGCGGGCGTCAGCGCCCGCTCACATGGATCGGAGTATGTGGCAGGACCCGGGTGAGCGGCATCGGCCGAACGGGTTACTGGCCCCGACGCTGGGCCTGGGGCGCGGGTGCAGCCGGCCGACGCAACCCGGTAGCCGATGCGGGGACCGATCCATCCTTAGATTCCTGCCGGGCCTCCATAGACTGAGCAGCCGCTGAGCCTTTCCCGACCCCCTTACCACGTGGTCTGCGGCAGAGCACGTTAGGGGCGTCTCGGTGTGTCGCCGAACCTTGTCGGGAGGCAGCGGTGCGAGTCGTGACGTTGGTTCGGTGCGTGCTTGCCTGCCTTATGGGCGTGGCGGCAGCGAGCTGTGGGGCGGACAAGTCAGGGATCACGGGTCCTGGCAACCCCGGGCCTATAAACGACGTGCGACTCGAGAGCGACCTGGGTGACTATATCGGGGGGGGTCAGACCTACGACTATAGTCAGGCGAACGCCACCATTACCGTAACGGCACAGGGGGGCCACCTCTCGATCGGTATCGCGGGAGACGAAGGGTGGTCGGGGGACTTCCAAATGCCGAGCGCCCTCAACCAGCTCCAGCCCGGTAATTACACCGGGCTGGAGCGCTACCCATTCAATGACCCGGTGAAGGGCGGCCTCAGCTGGTACGGCGAGGGTCGCGGCTGCAATACGCTCTCGGGTTCGTTCAGCGTCGACAGCGTCAGGTACGTCGGTGAAACACTCACGGCGCTCGACCTCCGCTTCGAGCAGCATTGTGAGGGCGGCACGCCCGCGTTGCGCGGGACGATTCACTGGAGGTCTGGTGACACCACCGCGCCGCCGGGACCGGTCAGGCCGATTCCGGGCGGGCTGTGGCGGCCTGCGCCAGGCTCGACTCCGTCCACTGGGAACTATGTCTACCTCCAAAGCGACGCCGGGGACTACATCGGCGGGGGCGCGACCACCACGTACACGCCGGCCACGGCCAGCATCGCCGTCACTGCCAGCGGAGGTCACCTCTCCGTGAGCGTCGCCTCGTGGTCTGGAGACTTCCAAGCCATGACGACGCTCAGTGAGATCGAGGCCGGCTACTATGCCGATCTGCGCCGATACCCGTTCCACAATCCCGTGAAAGGCGGCCTCAGCTGGTACGGCGAGGGACGCGGCTGCAACACGCTCCTGGGGTGGTTCGCCGTCGACCGCGTCTCCTATACCGGCAGCGCCCTGACCGCGCTGGACCTGCGCTTCGAGCAGCATTGTGAGGGAGGCGTCCCAGCCCTGCACGGCGCCATTCACTGGGACGCCTAACCGCCTCACCGCACCACGATGGCGCCCGTCATCAACTGGCCGTGCACGGCGCAGTCGTACTGATACATTCCCGCTGCCGTGAACGTCACCGCGTACGTCCCACTCCCGGTCATCGTGCCGCTGCTCGCGAAGCTCGGCGAGCCGACCGACTGCACGCTATGAGGGAGCGATCCCGTCCAGCTCCAGGTGACCGTAGCGCCCACGGCGATCGTGTCCACGGCCGCGTTGGTGCTACCGTTGCGACCGCTCACGAACTGAATACCGGGACCGGCCGTCACCGAGCCGACCGGGCCGCCCCCGCCCCCGCCGCCGCCCCCACCGTAGCCACCGCCACCGCCGTACGCGCCCGTGCCGCCGTAACCGCCGCACCCTGCCAACGACGCGAGCATAAGCATCCCGATCACTACAGTGCCTACACGCATGCTATCCTCCTCAGCTCGCCGGCTTGCGGGAGCTCGATTTTTCCCAATTGACGAACAGGAACCCGCCTGGCGCGTCGAACTTGGGCTCGCCCGGTCCGGGCAGAATTTGCAGCTGCAGCTCTTCGATCTTGTTCTTGGAGCAATCCCAGCACGTCAACGCGAAGTCACCGTCGCGCCGGGTGCGCGACAGCAGCATCACGTGCACCATCGAGTTGTCCGTGACGAGCACGTCGTTCTTGTAGAGGTGCCCGATCGCCCACAGCGCGACGGCACTGTTGATCGTGGGCACGAGCGGCGTGTGCACCTGGGTCACGCCGTGATAGTACAGGCCCATGATCACGCCGCCGAAGCGCGGGTGGTGCGGGACGTCCTTGGTCTGCACACGGTCGAGCACGAGCTTCCAGCGCGCGCCGTCCTGGGTGGCGAACTCGGCCACGCCGTCCACCGAGTCGCGCACGGCGCCCTTGTCCCACGCCCTAAACGCGAACGTGCCGGCGCTCCGGACGACGTTGTTCGAGTAGGGGCCGTTCTTCACCTGCGACTCCAGTCCCTCCCGCTCGTCGCCGAACGCCGCGAGGATCGGAGCGGCGCTGTCGGGGAAGGGAAATGGCCCCGGCAGGATCTGGATGACGGGCCCGCCGCCGGTCACCTGGATCGCCTGCACGCGCTCCGCCTTCATGCGGGACTCACCCATCTCGGACGCGCCATACCCCGACGGGGCCGGGGGGGCCGGGCTCGTCGCGCTCACGACCTTGAGGTGGGTATCCATGCCGAGCTTCTTGTGCGAGTCGCTCCCCACCGGGCAATACACCTCGTAGCTCCCGGTCTTGAGCGTCAGCGTGAGCGTGTCGCTCGCCCCCGGCTGGATCGTCTCGATCTCCTTCTCGATTCCTTGTCCCTCGACCTCGAAGCCGTGCGGGATGCTCCCGGCATTCGTGATTACGAAGGTGACCGGCCCCGCCGCGACGCTCGCCTGCGACAGCACGACATTCCACTCAGACAGCTTCACGCTCACCTGTGAAGCGACGTCGGGATGCGGTCGTGGCGCCGCGCCCACCAGGGCGCCGAGCAACGTGAGGGCGGTCGACGTGCGGTTCATAGCAGCCTCCTCGTCAATGGGTGTAGTTTTGCAGTCCACCTGTCGGACCGCGCGCGTCGCCTGTCTATTCCCTGGGGAATAATCCTGCCGCGCGAGGGGTCTTTATGCGGCAGGTGGACCGCGCACCCTGAGGACCGGTTGGAGTCGAGCGAGCTCGAGCGATTCGAAGCCGTCGTGCTGCCGCATCTGGACGCCGCGTACACGCTGGCGCGCTACCTCACGCGGAACGACCACGATGCCCAGGACATCGTGCAGGACGCCTCTCTCCGCGCGCTGCGGTATTTCGGGAGCTTCCGCGGAACCGCAGTCGGCGAGGGGCGAGCGTGGCTGCTCACGATCGTTCGCAACACGGCGTACACCTGGCGGCAGCGGCACCGCGGGGACACGCTCACGACCGAGTTCGACGAGGAGCGGCACAGTGACACGGTGGCGGACGAGCACCCGGAAGCGGTCGCGGAGGCCCAGAGCGAGCGTGCCGCGCTGCGCCGGGCGATCGATGAGCTGCCGCCCGAATTCCGCGAGGTTATCGTGCTGCGCGAGCTCGAAGGACTGTCCTACAAGGAAATCAGCGATGTGGCGGGCGTGCCTGTCGGCACCGTAATGTCGCGGCTGTCGCGCGCCCGCCGGCGCCTCGAGGAGGCGCTGTGCGCCGACCCGGAGGACCGCTGACGTGACGCATCCCGCGTTCGAAGCCCAGCTCGACGCCTACCTGGATGACGAGCTCGCCGCGCCCGACCGAGCAGAGCTCGAGGCACACCTGCGCGCGTGCCCCGCCTGCTCCCGCCTGGAGCGGCGGCGGCGCGCGTTGAGCGTCGCGCTGCGCGAGCAGCTGGCCCGCTTCCCGGCGCCGCAGACGCTCCGCGCCCGCGTGCGCGCCGGGGCGCGTGCCGAAGCCAGCCGGACGGCGCTGCGGCGGGTCCCCTACTGGGAGGCGCTCGCGGTCGCCGCATCGCTCGCGGTGGTGGCTTTCGGGAGTTGGCGGCTGGCGTTGCGTGGCGCCGCGGGAGAAGCGATCACCAACCAGGTGCTCGCGAGCCACGTGCGCTCGCTGATGCCCGGGCATCTCACCGATGTGCTGTCGTCCGACCAGCACACGGTGAAGCCGTGGTTCAACGGCAAGCTCGACTTCTCGCCGCCGGTGTACGATTTCGCCGGGGGTGGCTTCCCCCTGGTGGGGGGGAGGCTCGAGTACGTGGACGGGCGAGCGGTGGCGGCTCTGGCCTACAGCCGGCGGCAGCACGTCATCAACGTCTTCCTCTGGCCGGCCGAGCCGGGCCGTACGCAAGGGCCTCGCGCAGGGACCCGGCAGGGCTACCACCTGCTGCATTGGGTGACCCCGGTCTATACGTACTGGGTCGCGTCCGACCTGGGACTGGCGGAGCTGCGCGACTTCGTGGCGCTGCTCCAGCGGGGGGATTCGGCGGCGGCGGCGACGGTCCGCTAGACGTCAGCGGAAATCCTCGACCAGCATGATGTCACTCTCGATCTGGTCCACCCGCTTGTAGAGAATCCATTTGCCATCCGGAGAGACATCAAAGCCCCAAGGGCCAGTGACCGAGGATCCCAGATCCAGCGAGGTGATTGTTTTCACACGGGCGGTCGCGAAATCCAAGAACCTGACCGACGCCGGGGTGGTTGCTCCGTCAACGAAGTAAATTCCCTTGGGGAAAACTCTCCACCAGGCAAACACCGGCTCGCCTTGGAGGACGCGCGTGGCCTCCTCGCCCGAGGGCCGCATTCGCCAAATCGTCCCCCCGTCTCTCCACACGTAGAGCGCCTTGGCATCGGGAGATTCCTGTGCGCTGAAGCCGCCGTCCTTCGTGACCTGTATGGCACCGCCGCCAACGGATGGGACCTTCCAGATCTGCCAATTCCCCGTCCGGTTGGACGAGAAATAGATCCATTTGCCGTCGCGCGACCACGCGGGGACATTGTTTTCGACCGGATCGCTGGTGAGGCGACGTGGAGTCCCCCCATCGGCGCTCATCGCGAAGATGTCACCGTGGCCTTCGAGGCGGGCATCGAATGCAATGGTCTTTCCGTCCGGAGACCAGCGTGGCGTGCCCGCATCGGCCGCCTTCAGGGATGTGAGTTGTGTCTGGTTCGTGCCGTCGCTGTTGCACGTCCAGATCTCGACACTGCCCGAACGATCGGACCCGAAGGCGATGCGTTGACCATCGGGAGAAAACGCGCCTTCGAAGTCCCAGCGTGACGAGGCGATCAGCTTGATGGGAGCGGGGCGGCGGCCTTTCCAGCCCGGTCCTGCCGCTCGCCACAGGTTCGCATCCACGCGGGCTTGAACGTAGGCCAGTCGGTTTCCCCGCGGAGAGATGGCCGGCGCGCCCGCGCCTTCACCCCCGCCGTTCACCGGTTCCGGCGTGCCTCCGGACGGGGGGACACGCCACAGCCTCCACAGCCCGCCACGATTTGAGGCGAAGACAATCTCCCGTCCGTCTGCCGTCCAGGCGAGACCGTTCAGGCTTCGGCCGTCGGAAGTGACGCGACGAGGTCGGCCACCGCCGACGGGGACAACGTAGATGTCACCGGCAAGAAAGCCGGCTCCCCGGATATAGGCGACCGCTGTTCCATCGGGGGAGAGACTTGGATTGGTGACGTACAAGTCGGGCTGGGAGACCAATGCCGTTCTTCGTCCATCCTCGATCGACAGGAGGATGATGCTGGAGCGGGAGTCCTCAGGCGCCATTCTATCCGCCACGATCAGGGACTTACCGTCGCGCGACCAGTCGATGCACCGCCCAAACCCGTAGTACTCGTAGTACTCGCCGTATTGCTCCCCGATCTTGCGCTCGGTCCCACCCAGAGCCGGGATGATGTAGTAAGCGCCTCTGTCACTCGACGGTCCTTTGCGATAGAAGGCGATGTTCCGCCCGTCGGGCGACCACGCGGGGCAATATTCCGCGGCGGGATTGCTGGTCAGTCGAAGCGGACCGCCCGCGCCAATGAGCTTGATGTAAATGTCGAAATTGTCCTCGTTCTCGCCTCTCCAGGCGTAGGCGATCTCGTTCCCGTCGGGTGAGAAAGCCGGACCAAACTTCGCACCGCGCGAGCTGGTGAACGGAGCGACGTTCGAGAGGTTGTGGCCGCCGTTGGAGTCCCTGGACGCACGAAACCAGGCCGCGGCGGCACCGACGACGATCACCACCGCCAGCGCAGCGCTGGCGGACCGCCAGCGGGGGTGTGTCGCCCGAGTCGAGCCGGCGGTGAGCGCTGCGACGAAGGCGTCTGCCGTGACGAATCGGTCGGCCGGGGCTTTCGAGAGCGCCTTGGTGACGGCGGCCTCCAGCGCCGGCGGGACGCGGCGGACCGTGCCGAGATGCGGTATCGGTTCGGTCAGGCGTTTGGCGATGACGGCCTGCGCGGTCGGGCCGGTGTAGGGTGGCTCCCCCGCCAGCATTTCGTAGAGCACACAGGCCAGGCTGTACTGGTCGCTGCGCCCATCGAGCCTGGGCTCGGCGCTCGCCTGCTCGGGACTCATGTAGGCGGGGGTGCCGGGGGAGAGGCCCGTCTCGGTGAGCCGCTCCCGCCCCGCCGCGCTCACGGCGAGCGCGATCCCGAAGTCCGCCACCATGGGCTCGCCCTGGTGCAGCATGATGTTTTCGGGCTTGATGTCGCGATGGATGACGCCGCGTCCGTGGGCGAAGTCGAGGGCCGAGGCGATCGCCCGGGTGAGGCGCAGCGCCTCATCGAGCGGTAGCTGGCCCTCCCGCTCCAGGCGTTGGCGCAGGCTCTCGCCCTCGACGAACGGCATCACGTAATAAAGGAAGCCGCCGGCGTCACCCGAGTCGATGAGCGTCAGGATGTGTGGGTGCTGGAGCTGCGCCGTGAGGCGGATCTCTCTGAGAAAGCGCTCGGCACCGAGGACGGCGGCGAGCTCGGGGCGCAGCACCTTGAGCGCGACCGGGCGGTCGTGCTTGAGATCGCGCGCCAGATAGACCGTGGCCATCCCGCCCCGACCGAGCTCGCGCTCGATCGTGTAACGGCCCGCGAGGGACGCACGCACGCGCTCGAAGAGGTCGGCCATGTAGTCCGAGATCCGGCGTACCAACTATAAGGCGGAGAGGGAGGGCTGGCGAGTGAGCGTCGCGGCACCTTCGCGGCCGCGCCCGAGTACCATTGCCTGTTCCCTTCTTCGAGGCTCACCATGTCACGCTCGTTGATGCACCGCGCCGGCTCCGCGCTCATGCTCGCCGGCATCGCCGCCGCGTGCGGCGGTAGGACCCATTCCCTCGCGTCGACCCAACCCGTCCCCGCGGCTGCGTCCACGGTGGACCGGATGACGGTGCGCACCGGGGAGCAGGCAGTCGTGGTCGACTCGCCCGCCGCGGTGGGCCGGCACGTGGAGCATATGGTTCAGGAAGCGGGGGGGTACCTCGAGCGCTCGAGCGGGAGTAGCGACGGCAACGTGCAGATCGCGGCCCGGGTGCCCGCGGCGCAGCTCGACCGCATCATGGACAGCGTCGCCGGATTTGGGAAGGAGCGGCACCGCCACCTCACCGGTGCCGACGTCACCGACCAGTATACCGACCTCGAGGCGCGGCTGCGCAGCAATATCGCGTTGCGCGATCGCCTGCAGCAACTGCTGTCCCGCGCCGCCACGCTCGACGAGGTCCTCACGCTCGAGAAGCAGATCGCTCGCCTGCAATCCGACATCGACGCGCTGCAGGCGCACATCGACCAGCTGAAGTCTCGTACGGAGCTCGCGTCGCTCGCCGTCAGCCTGGAGCGCAAGCGGGTACTCGGCCCGCTGGCCGTGGTGGGACGCGGCGTCGGGCGGCTCGTGGGGAAGCTGTTCGTGATCCGCTAAGGTGGGAGCAACACCACGGGGCGGACCTCCGTTGCGGGCCGCGTGACGGCGGCGCAGATTGTCCGTATGTGGCGCCGTCCCAACGACTCCAGGATCGCCCCGTGACCTTCCCCCTCCGATCGATCGGCACCGCGCGCAGGACTCCGAGACGACTCTGCCGAATTGGGGTGCTCGCCTTGACGCTCGCCGCCTGCAGCAGCGAAACGGCCCCTACCGGCTGGATTCCCAGCGAAGGGACCATCAGGGGCGTGATCACGGCGACGAATGCGTTTCCGGCCCCTCCCCGTGCGTCCGCAGCGGCGGCCCCCGCGCGCGCGGGCGACAGAGTTCAGATGCTGCGTCCGCCGAGCATCGCTTCGTTCATTCCCCGCTTGCCGCGGCTGCCGCTGCGCGCGAGCCGCCCGCGCGGTGCCCGGCCCGCCGCCACGCCGCACGACCTGATCGTCACGTTCCGGCACGGTGCGCTCGGGGCTCCCCCGGTGGGGTCCGCGGCGCTCGCGACCGCCGCGCGCGCTCGGCTGCTCGGGGCGGCGATCCGCGCCCGCTTCGCCGCCATGCTGCCCCTGGGCGCCGCGGTCACCGGTGTCTCGCCCACGATCCTCGCGGCGAAGGTGCGCGTGGCCGACACGACCGCGCTCGACGCCGTCGCAGACGCGTTGCGCCGGGATCCGGCCGTCGCTGCGGTCACGCGCAATCGGTTGCTCTCGTTGGACGAAACGGCCTACGCCCGTGGGGGGCCGAGCGGCCCGCGAGCCGCGGCATTGCGCGTAGTCCCAAATGACCTGTACTACCCGGTCCAATCGTGGCACTACGGTCTCATCGACCTGCCGCGCGCCTGGACCATTACGACCGGCAGCCCGTCCGTGCTGGTTGCGCTGGTCGACGACGGGACGCGGTTCGACCATCCCGCGCTCGCCGGGAACCTGACGTCCGACGGATACGACTTCGTGACCGACGCCGATACGTTGAAGCTGTGCGCCGGTGGCACGATCACGAGCGCCGATGACGGCGGCGGCTACGATCCCGACCCGACCATCCCGGCGTCATACAGCTACGATTCCACCGGGACGTGCTTGAACCCCGATGAGCTCGGCGCGCATGGGGTGCACGTCGCGGGCACGATCGGGGCCGTGGGGAACGACCACATCGGCGTGACCGGTGTCAACTGGAACGTGAGAATCCGGCCGGTCCGGGCGCTGGGGGTGGACGGGTTCGGAGCGTTTTACGACATCGCGCAGGGCATTCTGTATGCCGCCGGCCTGCCGGCGGACGACGGGAAGGGTGGGACCGTGCCGACGGTCCCCGGGGCCAAGATCATCAACCTGAGCCTGGGGGGCGCGGACACCGACACGACGCTGCACAGCGCGATCATCAGCGCCGCGAATGCGGGAGCGCTCATCGTGGCGGCGGCGGGAAACGCGGGTACGAACGCGCCCCACTATCCGGCCGCGTACCCCGAAGTGCTCGCTGTCGCGGCGGTGGGGCCCGACGGCGCCCCGGCATCGTATTCGAGCTTCGGCTCCTACGTCGCGATCCGCGCCCCGGGCGGAAACTTCGACCTCGGAGATGCGAGCGACGGGGTCTTCTCGACGATCTGGAACTTCGCGGGCGACTCGGCGGACTACGCATGGGCCGACGGCACGTCGATGGCGAGCCCGCACGTCGCCGGCGTGGCGGCCCTGCTGCTCGCCCACACCCCGTCGCTCACGGCGGCCGATCTGCGGGCGCGCCTCACGAGCTATGCCGTCGGGCCGGCCACGCTGTACGGCGCGGGGCTCGTGAACGCGTACAACAGCCTGACTCAGACCCACGGCCCCCCGACCCACCTCTACGCGCTGCTCTACTCGGCGGTCAACGGCGCCGTGGTGCAGACGGTCAGCGCCGATCAGAGCGGCGGCTTCGCGTTCAGTCGCGTGGAAGACGGCTCGTACTTCGTCTACGGCGCCAACGACGAGAGCAGCGACCAGCAGCTCGGCGTGCCCGGCAGGCTGTGGGGCGCGCTCGGCGGAGTGGCGACGCCGACGCCCATCACGGTGCTGAGCGCGACGCCGCACACGGCGTCCTTTAGGATCGGGCTCCCGGCGCAGATTCGACCCAACCAGTCGTTCGCGAGCGCGAACGACCTGGTGGTCGGCGGGTACACGCGCGGCATTCTCGTGGATTCGCTGAAGTTCGATTTCTATCGGGTGCGGATTCCGGTGGCCGGGACCTACACATTCGAGACGTCGGGCTGGGTGTCGGCGTGCGGGTTCGCGCTCGAGGAAGCCACGGCGATCTTCCTGTTCGACGCGGCGCAGAACCTGCTTCGCCCCATCGCCGACTACATCGACCCGTCGCACCTCAACTTTTGCTCGCGCCTGACGCGCTCGCTCAGTGCCGGCACGTACTACGTCGGCGTCGCCGGCCTCTTCAACGGGGCCCAGTATCAGCTGCAGGCGCGGGCCGGGCCGTGACGGCTACGGCCCGCCGAACCGAATGCCGGTGCTGAAGGGCAGGAACGTGGTGCGGGGGAACCCGGACACCGCCGCGACGTTCACGTAGCGCGCTTCGAAGAACAGCGTCACCCCACGTAACGCATAGGTCAGCCCGCCGCCCAGGTTCCAGGCGAGCTTGGTGGCGGCGTGGTCCACCGTCGAATCGCTGGTGCTGAGCGAGATCACCGTGTGGTACAGTCCCACGCCCGCGATCGCGTACGGCTTCACCCGGGCGGGCGACGCCGTCTGGTACGTGACGTCGACGCTGGCGCCGGCGAGCTTCGTCGTCTCGTCGGACGCCGGGCCCAGTCGGTTGGCGAGATCGGCCTTGAGGCGATCGTTCGCGCCGTTGGCGCTGTAGGTGGCGTCGATGCGCAATCCCACCGGCAGGACGGGCAGCTTGAACGCAAGCAGCGCCAAGCCGTGCCACGCGGTGTTGAACCCCTGTCCGCCCGCCGTCGCGTGATAGTCGCCCACCGGCGCCATCAGGCCCCCTCCGAGACCCAACTGCGGGTGCACACCCTGAGCCGCGACCGTCACGGCGGCGAGGGAAGCGACGACCACGACGCGCGCGGCTCTGGTCGACCAGGACATGCGGAGCTCTCCTCACGTGGAAGCGGCGAACGAGGCGAGTTTCAGCAGGGAATAGTGGCAGGGGAACCGATGTCCGGGAAGTCCCTTCGTGCTAGTGCGGCGCCGAACGGCGCCCCGCCGCGACGCCGCGCAGCGCGGCGAGGTCGCGGACGTCGACCGACCGCCGCTCCAGACCCGCCAGGCCGGCCCGGGCCAACCGCCGCAGCTGCCGGTTGGTGGTTTGACGGCTCAGGTTCGCGAACGCCGCGATCAAATCCTGACTCACCTGCAGACGCGCGCTCGCGGGGGAGTCGCCGGCGGCGGCGATCCGGTCGGCCAGGAGCAGCAGAGTGTTCGCCACGCGCCGCAGCGGGTCGCGCAGCGACAGCATCGCCAGCCGGTCCAACAGGGCGGTGTACTGGTATGCATCCCATGCCAGCACCGCGAGCGCGAGCGGCAGATGCGCGGTCAGATGCCGGTCGAATGCTTCGGCCGGGAGCTCGAGCGTCGTGGTGGGGAGCAGCGCGGCGGCGTGACGGCCCTCCGCGGTGGAGTCGCCTTGCCACAGCTGCGGCGTCAACAGTGAGCCGGGACCGAACACATCGAGGATCGCGTGATTCGCGCGGCCCACCGCCAGGCGCAGCCCCAGGGCGCCGTCCCGCACGCAGATGTGCAGTCGCTTGAGGCGCTCGGTGGGAAGGAGCACTTCGCCCACCCGGTACGCGTGCGTCTCGACGCCGGGAAGGTTGGCTATCTCGCTGGCCACGAACTCCAAGCGACGCGGCTCCTGACGGGCGCGGGCTGCGGTCGACATGCGACGTGCCGAGCATCATCAAAAACGAGGCCACGAGTTCCGGAGAGGGTCCACCGTGGACCGCGAACGACGTTGCGGCGGCGCTATGCCGGCGTCATCTGCTCCGTTGTGTCGAGGGCACGCCTCACCGTCTGCAGCAGCAGCCCGCTCTCGAACGGCTTGCGCACGAACGCCGCGCCTTCGTCGAGCAGGCCGTCGTGCGCGATCGCCTCGGGGCTGTAGCCGGACATGTACACCACGCGGATTCCCGGGCGCTGCCCCCGCACACGCTGGGCGACTTCCCGGCCGTTCATCTCGGGCATGATCACGTCGGTGAGGAGCAGGTGGATCGGTCCGGGATGCTCGCGCAGGGCGTCGAGGGCTTCGACCCCACCGGCCGCCTCGAGCACGGCGTAGCCGCTGCGCTGCAGGATCCGCTTGGTGACCACGCGCACCGCCGGCTCGTCGTCCACGACGAGCACCGTCTCGCCCGCGCCGCGCGCCGCGCCGGCCGACTCCGGCGGCGGCGGCACCGCCGCGACGAGCGGCTCGTGCCAGGGGAGGTAAATGGTGAAGGTGGCGCCGGCCCCGGGCGCGCTCTCCGCCCAGATGTAGCCGCCGCTCTGCTTCACGATGCCGTACGTCGTGGCGAGGCCCAGCCCGGCGCCGTGGCGGCCCGGCTTGGTCGTGAAGAAGGGCTCGAACAAGTGGCTCTGGGTCTCCTCGTCCATCCCCACGCCGGTGTCGCGCACGGCGAGGGTGGTGTAACGGCCCGGCCGCATCGGCGCGTGCTCGCGCGCGAAGGCTTCGTCCACCACGACGGTTCGCGTGACGACCTGCAACCGGCCGCCGCCCGGCATCGCGTCCCGCGCGTTCAACACGAGATTGAGAAGCGCCTGCTCGAGCTGCGCCGAATCGACGCGCACCGCGCCGCTTTGCGCCGCCAGGTCGAGCGCCAGCTCGATGCGCGCGCCCAAGAGCGGCCGCAGCGCGCTCTCCATCCCGCCCACCAGGCCGTTGAGATCGAGCAAGCGCGGCGCCAGCACCTGCTGTCGGCTGTAGGCCAGCACCTGCCGCGTGAGTTGTGCCGCCTGGGTGGCAGCCGCTTTGATCTCCTGGAGATCGCTGCGCCGGGCGTAGGCGCGCGGCAGATCGTCGAGCAGGATCTCGGCCGAGCCCAGGACCACCGTCAGGAGATTGTTGAAATCGTGCGCGATCCCGCCCGCCAGCCGCGCCACCGACTCCATGCGGTGCGCGCGGCTGAGCCGATCTTCCAGCTGCCGCCGCTCCGTGACGTCCCGCGCGACGCCGAGCACGCCGATGATGCGACCGTCGTAGTCGCGCAGCGGGCTGTGCGTGAACAGCAGCGTACGACGTCGCCCGTCGACGACCACGTGCTCCTCGGCGGTCTCGCTTTCGCCGCGCGAGCGCACGCGCGCGTCGACTTCGCGCGAGCGGCCGGCCTGGTCGGCGGGGAACAGCGCCGCATCGTCGCGGCCCACGATCTCGCCCGCCGGCCGGCCCAAGAGGCGCGCCGCGCTCGAATTGATGAGCACGTAACGCCCCGCGAGGTCCTTCGCCACAATGGCGTCGCTCGAGCTCTCGATGATCTCCTGCAGCAGGTCGCGGCTGCCGCGCAGCGCGTGCTCGGCTTGCTTGGTTTCGGTGATGTCCTGCGACAGCGACATCCCCGCGACGATGGCACCGTGCTCGTCGCGCACCGGGCCGGCGCGCACCAGCAGCCAGCGGTCGTGGTAGGCCACCTCGGCCGCGGCACGACGTCCGGTCAGCGCGGCCCGGTACAGCGGCTCGAGCGACTGCGCGATCTCGGGCGGAAGGACGTCCCGCACCGCTTTTCCCTGGCATCCAGGGGGCGCGAGCCCGGCGCCGCTGTCGTCGCCCCCCGCGACGATGTAGCGGAGGTCGTGATCGAACAACACCAGGTTGCCGTCGGGAAGGTTGCGCGCGAGCGTGCTGTACAGGGCAGCGACGTCCGGCACCGTGCGCCGGGGCTGGAGCTTCCTCACTCCTGGTCTCCGTCCCTCGAGGGATGCGCTAGTGGCGCCATGGGCAGTGCTATTGCACTATCCATGCCCCCCAGTGCTGCTCAGAGACCACACCCCCTGCACCATAATGGTGCGGGGAGGACGTCAGATCCGCACCTGGTTGCGCCCCCCTTCCTTGGCACGGTAGAGCGCGCGGTCGGCTGACTTGATGACCTGGTCCGACTTCGCATGGCGCTCGCTCTTCTCGGCCACGCCGATGCTGATGGTCACCGGCACGCGCTCGCCGGGGCCCCGGTCGGTCACCACCTTCTCCTTCTTCTTTTTGGAGCGGAACCGGGCCCGCAGGATGAAGCGCGTATCCTCGACGGTCTTGCGCAGCTCGTCCAGGTCCGGGAGACACTGCTCCGCGTTCCGGCCGGCGAAGATCACCGCGAACTCCTCGCCGCCGTAGCGGTAGGCCTTCCCGCCGCCCGCCACCTGAGCCAGCTTCGCCGCGATCATCCGGAGCACCTGATCGCCGACGTCGTGCCCATGTCGGTCGTTGATGCGCTTGAAGTGGTCCACGTCGATCATCGCCACGCTGTAGTGCCCGCCTAGCCGCAGCAGAGCTTCGTTGAGGGCGCGCCGGGCCGGCAACCCCGTGAGGCTGTCCTGGTACGCCATGTGGTAGGAGGCTTCGACCACGGCGACGATCAGGATGAGCGCGGCGGTGGCGAGATAGAACGTCGAGAACCCGGCGCTGCCGGGCCGCACCGCCGAGAGCCCGATGAACGCCGGGAGCAGGGCCCAGGCGAACGAGCGTCCGGTCTGCGTGGGCGCGAGCAGTTGTCCCGCCGCCAGCAGGCCCGCCGCTACGAAAAAGGCGAGCAGGGCGGGATCCGCCATCGGTGTCCAGGCGAACATCCAGCCGGGCAGGAGCCGGCTGTGCAGCAGGGCGGCCGTGAGCCCGGGAGTGGCGCGGTCGAGGATCGACACGAGCGCCACCTGTCCCAGAATGAGCGCCAGCCGCACCATGCCCGGGGGCGTGAGGAATCCCCGCTCGGCGGTGAGCGCGAGGGCGGCGAAGTTGAGCGGCAGGAGGAGGGCGATCGCCTGGTACACCACGCGGTCGCGCGCCAGGCCGTGGCCGCTGGCGAAGTGCAGCAGGGTGCGGTCGGCGAGCGCCAGCACCAGCAGCGCGAACAGCAGGCGACTGCGATGGAACCGCCAGCCGAGCAGCACGCCGGCGCCGAACACGGCGTAGGGGTAGAAGGGCGCGAGCGGCGCGAGCAGGCTCTGCAGCCATTGCGCCTGCGTGTAGACCAGGGCCGCGACGATGATTGGGGCTTCCGGGAGACCGTACGACACGTACTTCCACACGGCCGCGTAGGCGGCGTACGTCGGCTGCGCTGCGGCTCGCGGCACGGGTCCGGGGCTCCTCGAGGTCGTTGGGGGCCGCCGGACGACGCGGGGTCGCGGCGGGCACTAAAGGGTACGCCGAACGGGCCCGAGGTCAACCGTCGGGTTGCGTGTGGCGCAGGCGGCTGGCGATATTTTCCCCGCCGTGGCGGTATCGTCTAGGGGACTAGGACGGAGCCCTCTCAAGGCTCAAACACGGGTTCGAATCCCGTTACCGCTATGAATACTTAAATCCGTCGCGGAGAGACGTCGCGGAAAGACGTCGAGGGAGGGGCGTCGAACGCAAAGGCGCTGGCTTGACGTTTCTTCGCGACGCGTCTGCGCGACGCCTTTTTCGTGACGTTTCTCGGGTCTTGCGCCCCCATCGTCTAACGGTCAGGACACCACTCTTTCAAGGTGGGAACAGGAGTTCGATTCTCCTTGGGGGCAGAAATACGATAAAGACGTCGAGGGATAGGCGTCACGGAACGGCGTCGCGGGAAGGCGTCAAGGACGGGCGTAGTGGCGGGTTTACGGTTCTTCGCGACGTCGTTCCGTGACGTCTTTGCCGAGACGATTTTCCCGCGACGTCTTTAGATGTTAAGAGGGCCGATAGCTCAACTGGCAGAGCAACTGACTCTTAATCAGTAGGTTCTCGGTTCGATTCCGAGTCGGCCCATGCCTCACCACATCAGCGCCATCACGAGCAACCCGAGCCCGACCAGCAGGTACACGAACACGCCCCGGCCGAGCGATCGCATCGCGCGCCGCCGCCGGCGCGCGCGTCCGCGCCGGATCATGTGCGACTGATAGCGCACCAGGCGCAGCCATAGCGACGGGGGCGGTATGGTCATGCGCCTAGGATACCGGTCGCCGGGAATCCCGGCAATCCCGGCCGGCGCGATTACGAGGTGACGGGGGACACAGCGGGGAGGGTGAAGAAGAACGTGGCGCCGCCGTCCACCTTCCCGTCCGCCCAGATGCGGCCGCCGTGCCGCTGGATGATGCGCTGCGCGAGGGCCAGTCCCACGCCGGTGCCCTCGAATTCGTCCGCCCGATGCAACCGCTGAAACACGCCGAACAGCTTGTCGGCGTAGCGCATGTCGAACCCCACGCCGTTGTCCCGCACGAAGTACACGACGGCCGGTCCCTCGCGCCGCGCCCCGATCTCGATCTGCGGATGGGGACGGCCGCGACTGAACTTGAACGCGTTGCCGACGAGGTTCGCGAGCACCTGGCGCAGCAGCGTGCGATCTCCCCGGGCGGGGGGCAGGGGATCGATCAGAATGTCCATCCCCTCGGTGCCGGCGGACTTGCGCAGCTCCTCCACGACGGCCCGCGCCAGCTCCGTCAGGTCCACCGGCTCCACCGACAGAGTCTGCCGTCCGAGCCGCGAGAAATTGAGCAGCGCGTCGATCAGTTCGCCGCCGCGCTTCGCCGAGTCGCGGATGATGCCGAGAAAGCGCTGGCCTTCGGCGTCCAGCGCGGCGGCGTAGTCCT